>Ga0182012_10004533_pt1 | contig 14458 bp, 14 predicted proteins | sample 612S2SmetaG_FD_120486 | JGI IMG/M metagenome (GOLD analysis project Ga0182012, IMG submission 120486) | Permafrost microbial communities from Stordalen Mire, Sweden - 612S2S metaG | ecosystem: Environmental > Terrestrial > Soil > Wetlands > Permafrost | place: Sweden: Stordalen | collected... | reverse complement strand
CAGTCCATTGCGGTTGGTGTTCCCCGGTTGCCGAAGAGCACCGAATCGTACCGCGCCGTATGCATGCAAAGGTTTTTCGCAACCGATCCGCATACGGCACGAGATGTGAGCATACCCTAGTGCGGCTGCAGGGGGAGCTGTCCCGCATCGTCCGACACGGCGGCATCACCGCGCTGCTGGTGACGCATGATGTGGACGAGGCGGTGTTTCTCGCCGATCGGATCGTTGTCATGCAGCCACATCCGGGCCGCGTCGCCGACGTGTTGCCCATCGACCTCGGTCCACAGCGGAACCGCTCCGCGCCGGCCTTCCTGCGGATACGCGACGAGGTATTGGCGATGCTGGGCGTTACGCCATCCGACGATCAGCCGGAGGAACCCGCACGCGCGGCGATCCGCCTGGTCAACTGACCAGGGTTGGCGCCATGCCGAGCAAACGCCGTTTGGCGAGAAAGCGGAGCGCCATCCGCCATGGTGCCGCACCTGGCGGCATTGTTGGAAGGCGCTTCCGTTCGTTCTCCTTGCGCTCACCGCCACGTTCTCGCCGACGCTTGTTGCGGTTCGGCGGCCCATGGGCCTGTGCCAGGATTCAATTCGGCGCCGCAAAGTAGACCATGGTCCTGGCGGGCGAGGTTGTCGAGCAACCCGCGCACGTGCGCCGTCGAACGGCAAGGTCAGGTTGACATACGCTGTCCGGACGGGCACAATTGTTTACACCTTTCCTTGGACGTTCTTTCCGTGTTAGCTCGGCTTGTTGCCCCCTTGCCGACTTGGCGATCCGCCATGGCTGCCCGCGTTGAGACCGCGTGATGGTCGTTCTGCTAGCGTCGGCAAGCCCGCCTCGGCCGGCGGTCCGGTCATCAGTGGCAGGACCGGCAACCATGCCAGACCTTCGGATTCTCCACCGCGGCGAGCGCCTGGCCGCGTCCCGCGACTGGTCCGTGTTCCGTCGTCCGTCTTCCGTTTTCGGAGTTTCAACATGACCGCAGTAGATCCTCGTCTTGCCGAAAATCCCCGCCGTGCCGACTATCAGATCGAGCCGCTGTTTCTGGAGCGCTGGTCGCCGCGCGCGTTTTCCGACGAGACAATCTCGGAGACCGAACTGCTGACGCTGTTCGAGGCGGCGCGCTGGGCGCCCTCCGGCGGCAATTCCCAGCCCTGGCGCTTCCTGTACGCGCGCCGTGGCACGACGCATTGGAATAAGTTCCTCGGCCTGCTCGTCCCGTTCAACCAGACATGGGCGAACCGGGCGGCGGCGCTGATCGTGCTGGTCTCCGATCCGCGCTGGGTTCGGCCGGGCACGGACGAGGCGATCACGCTGCGCAGCCAGTCGCTCGATGCCGGCGCGGCTTGGGCATACTTGGCGCTGCAAGCCACGCGAAACGGTTGGCGGGCGCACGGCATGGGCGGCATCGACTACGAGCGCGCCGCGGCGGAGCTGAACGTGCCGGCGGGCTTCCGCGTCGAGCTTGCCATCGCAATCGGCCGTCCGGGCGATCGCTCCAGCTTGCCCCAGGAGCTCCAGGCGCGAGAGTTTCCGAGCGGGCGCAAGCCGGTCGCGGAGCTTGCCTTTGAAGGCGGCTTTGCCGCGGCGGGCTGAGACTTTGGCTGCTGCCGTTATGGCCGCTAGAGGGCCCTGAGACGGCTTGCGGAAGCGCAAGATGGCGCATTGCATCGCGCGATAGCCATCTTGACGCCCGCGGTAAGGCTGAGCCGGCGGGCTGGGCGAGCGCCCAGCCCGCCGGCTCACATCAGGACAATTCGTGCCATGTGAAGCGGCCGTGGACGTTGCGTTGCGCGTTCACGACGCCGGCGGTTCCTACCGTGAGCAAATCCGTCGAGTGGCATCTGGGAACGTCCGCCAGCCGCGCCGGTGTCGCCGCCACGCATGCGAAACCGGCTACGTGCAGCCGAGGCAGGGTGGCAGGCGCCTCGCCACCCCGCCTGCGGGTCAGGGCCGAACCTGATGCGTGTACTGCGGCATCCTGTCCCCTTCATGCTCTCCGGCCAGGATGCGGAACGCATAGTGGAACGGGCCGCTGGCGCCGGAGCCTCGGTACAATTGCTCCGTCGTGTAGCCATAGCGACGAAAGATGTTCACGAGTTTCAGCGTCAGGTCGTAATGCCACTCGGTCTCCGGCGAGCGATGGCCTTCCAGCGCCGACCCGGGATTCGGGCACCAGGCGCCCGCGTAGCAAAGCACGCCCTTCGAGGCCAGGTGTTCCACGCCTTCGAGGATCGACTCCTTCGGCTCGATGCCCGCCACGATGTTCGATCGGACATTGCCGCGGCCGAAGATCTCCGCCGCCGTCTCCAGCGCCTTGACCCAGTGCTCCCAGCCGCCGCAGCGCTTCTGCTTTCCGGGGCAGATGGCTTTGTAGACATCCTTGTCCCAGATCTCGATGTTCATCGCGATCGTGGTGTAGCCCGCCTGCTTGTACTGCTCGATCACCTTGAGATCGAGCGGCGCGCCGATCACCGCGGTGCCGAAGATTTTTTCGACGCCGGTTTGGCCCTTGATCTCATCGGCGACGTCGAGATAGTACTCGACCTCGCGCCGCTCCGGTACGAAGCCGCCGGTCAGGTTGATATGATTGGCCAGCCCCTGCTTGTAGGCGGCCGTGTACACCTCGCCCACCTGCCGCGGGGTCTGCAGGAAGATGTTGTCCTTGCGGTAGGCGTCGGCGGTCGAGTTGATGTTGCAGAACTTGCAGTCGTCCTCGGTCTGCTTCAGGTCGCACTCGTTGCTGAAGCACACCGTGATGCCGCCCTCCGGGGTGAAGGCCGCGATGTGGGAAAAGCTCTCGCCGTCGCTGGTAGCCAGATCGAGCAGCTTCGCGCGCTTGTGGAACGCGATCTCGGCCACGCGCTGCTTGCGGCGATATAACACGGGCTTGCCATCTTCCACCTCCAAGCGGAACCGGGAATCCGGGTCCCATCTGAACGCGGTGAACAGGCCATGGGGCAGATGGAACGACGCCGGCAGCTCGGTGTCGCCGTGGTGGTGCTTGTCCATGTCGAACCCGAGATGGATCTGCTCGGCATACTCCGTGCCGATCGGGAACTTCTTCAGATCATCCAAATCCAGGCTGATGCCCTCGACCCGCAATGCGATCTGGAGCTCCAGCTCCTTGAGCAAGGTTTCCTGGTCAGGGTTTAGCAACGTCTGATGCGATGAATCCCGCTCCGGTGAGCGTTCGATGGCCACGTTCATGCCGATCGCCTCCGTATGGTGTATCTGTTGCAATGCGCTTTACCTGCAACCATACCGACCAGCCTCCCGGAACGACCGTGAGTCTGTCCGACTTGCCGAACGAAGCTCTGCGTGGGCGAGGCAGACCGCTTCCGGTGGATTCATGGCTGGTGCAAAGCGCCAATCCGTTGCAGCATCATAGTCACACCATGCACAGCAGTCTGTCACGTTAGCCACGCCGTGCGCGCGTGCGGGATGCGCTTGTGCGGAAGCATTTGGTACGTTATCGCGTCACGCCAAGTCCGAATGAGGCGACTGGCGGAAGCTGGCGAATACGCCGCTCCTGCCAATGGCTCCGCTGCTTGGGAACAAAAGGCCGACTCATGTCCACTATGGCGACAAACCTTCCTACACCAACCTTCGACCTCGTCCAGCTTGGAAAGGTTCGCACCGGCACCCAGACCGGAGCGATCCGCACCGGCGAGGGACTGGAGAGCCAGCTCGCCTACCTGAAGCAGACGCGCAAGGACCATGGCTACTCGAAGGCGGTCGAGACGCTGTTCGATCTGGTGCTCAGCTACATCGACGACGCCGAGTCGGCCGCCCGTAACGGCGGCAAGGCCGCGTGGGTCGGCGCGATGGCCTGGGCGCCGATCTTCTATGCTGCCGATACCATCCCGATTTCCGTGCCGGAGGTGGGCCGGCTCGGATCGAACGACGCCATGGCGGTGGCGGAAGACTACTTTCAGCTTCCCAAGGAGTCCTGCTCCATGGTGGGCGCGGTGCTCGGCGAGTTCTATCTGCGCATGAGCCGCACGGTGAAGCGGGTCGCCGTCTACAACGCGGTTTGCGAACCCTTGAACGTCGCCTGGGAGCTGCTACGCGCGGAAGGCTTCGACGTATTCCGCGTCGAGGGGGCCAACCGCCCCAACCTGACCGACAACCCCGAACGCGTCGCGCAGATCGAGCGCTTCCTGGCGGAGGAATTGGCGGAACTCGGCATCTGGCTGACCGGCGCGCCGATCAGCGAAGCCCGCATCGCCGAGGAGATCAAGCGGTCGAACCGTCTGCTTGGCAAGCTTCGGCAAATCCTGCACCTGCGCTCGGCGAATCCGCTGTACGTCCGCAGCCTGGCCACCATGTATCTGCTGATGGGAAGCGGGCACTATTTCGGCAAGCCGGCGCAGTTTGAGGAGGTCCTGGACCGCCTGATCGACGAACTCCAGTCAGCCGACGTGATCACGTCGAACCGGCCACTGGTCCGGCTTGCCTGGGTCGGCGGCCGCGGCCAGGAATTCGGCGTCTACCAGACCGTCGATGAAATGGGTGGCGCGATCACCGCCTGGCATTCGGGGGATGATTGGACGCGGGATATTCCGGAGGATCGGCCGCCGCTGGACGCGATCGCGCACCACATCGTTTCCAACCTCGGGGCTGGCTCGCCGACCCTGCGGCTCAAGCGCATCGAGGAGTCGCTTCCCGTGTTCGGCGCCACCGGAATTCTGCTGTACGGTTATGTCGGCTGCTCCTTCGGCGGCATCCATCGGGAGATCCGCGGCGACTACTTCCAGAAGCGAGGCTTTCCCAGCCTGGCGCTGGAAGGGTCGTTCCAGGTTGGGCCGCCCACGGGGCAGTTGCAGACCCGCATCCGCGCGTTCATCGAGATGCTGTCCCGATAGCAGCGGATCGCGATCCTCAAAGCCGAGAGTCGAGGAGCCATTTGTGAGATATCCGTCCAGGATGAAGGCGCTGAGCGTCGCTTGCTCGATGGTGATGTCGATCGCTGCAGCGTCGGCCGCGCAGGAGGAGACACCGATCGAAGTTCGACTGGTGGTGGTGACCGCCTTCGAGATCGGGGAAGACACCGGCGACAAGCCGGGCGAGTTTCAGGCCTGGGCCGAGGAATTGCCGGAAACCCTGCCATTCCCAGCCGGTTTCCGTCATCTGCGTTATGATCCCAAGCGCAAGGTCCTGGCCATTTCGACCGGCACCGGCACCAATCGCGCCGCGACCTCCACGCTGGCGCTCGGCCTCGATTCGCGCTTCGACCTCAGTCACGCCTACTGGCTGGTCGCGGCGATCGCCGGCGTCAATCCCGACGAGGGTTCGATCGGTTCCGCCGCCTGGATCGGCGACGTCGTGGACTCCGATCGCGCCCGCATCATCGACCCGCGCGAGATTCCGGCCGGGTGGCAGACAGGCTACATCCCAGGGGGGCGTAGCGCACCGTATCAACTGCCGCTGCCCACCGATACCAGCACGGTCCTGTTCCCGCTGAACAAGGGCCTGCGTGACTGGGCTTTTGCGCTGACTCGCAACATCGCCCTTCCCGACACCGACGCGCTGCGCCACATCCGAGCGCCATATGTGGGCTATCCAAACGCGCAGAAGCCCCCCTCCGTCCTGACCGGCGAAGAGGTGTCGGGCCAGGGCTATTGGCAAGGCAGGCTGCTCAACGACCACTACGAGCGCTGGACCGACTACTGGACCAGCGGCAAAGGCCGGTTCGTGATGACGGCCATGGAAGACAGCGGTGTGATCAATGCGATTCAGCGGCTTGAACAGGTCGGACGTGCCGACCCACACCGAGTCCTGGTGTTGCGGACCGGCAGCGACTATTCGATGCAATACCCCGGCGAAGATGCTGTCACCAGTTTGCTGAGCGCCGACCCGGCCGGCCTGCAGGCCGCGCTTGATGCCGCGCACATCGTCGGCAGCCGGGTCGTCAACGAGATCGCGGGCCACTGGGACCTCTATCGGGATGCCATCCCGGCCGGGGTCCAAGATTAAGCGGCGCACACACGTCACCCTGATCGCTGAATGTCCGCCGCGTGATCCCAAGGCGTGCTCCTCCCTGCAAACGACTATCCAGGAAAGCCACACCATGACCGAACTCCGTCCTCTTGGACGCACCGATCTTCGCGTTTCAGCCATCTCTCTCGGCACCATGACCTGGGGACAGCAGAATACCGAGACCGAAGGCCACCAGCAGCTCGACTACGCCCTCGACCGGGGCATCAACTTCATCGACACGGCGGAGAACTATTCGATCCCGCCCCGCGCCGAGACCCAGGGCTCGACCGAGCGCATCATCGGCACCTGGTTCAAGGCGCGCCGGACCCGCGACAAGGTGGTATTGGCCACGAAGGTTTCGGGCCCCGGCCTCAGCACCTATCTGCGTCGAGATGGCCTGCCGCCGCGGCTCGATCGCCGCAACATCCGCGAGGCCATCGAAGGCTCGCTGCAGCGGCTGCAGACCGATTTCGTTGACCTCTACCAGATTCACTGGCCCGATCGGCAGGTTCCTCTGTTCGGCGGCGGCGCTCATGGCCCCGCGCGAAACCCGGAGCGCGACGAGGTTCCCATCGAGGAGACGCTGGCCGCACTGGGCGAACTGGTGACGGAGGGAAAGGTCCGTCACATCGGGCTGTCGAATGAGACGGCCTGGGGCCTGTCGCGCTTCCTGCACCTATCGGACGTCGGCGGATTGCCGCGCGTCGTTTCGGTCCAGAACGCCTATAACCTGCTCAATCGCACCTACGAAGACGGCTTGTCGGAATTCGCTGCCCGCGAGCAGGTCGGGCTGCTGGCCTATTCGCCGCTGGCGCAGGGGTTTCTCTCCGGCAAATACCAGCGCGGCGCGAGACCCGCCGGCGCGCGCGCAACATTGTTTGGGCGCGCGAACCGCTATCAGAAGCCGGGGACCGAGGAGGCGATCGACAAGTACCTGGATATCGCCCGCGACTTCGGCCTCGACCCGTCGCAACTGGCCATTGCCTATGTGGCAAGTCGATCCTTCGTGACCTCGGCGATTATCGGGGCGACCACGCTCGAGCAGCTCAAGACCGACCTGGACTCGGAGCACGTGACCATCACACCGGAGATCGAAGCGCGGATCGAGGCAGTGCATCAGCTTCACGGCAGCCCTGCCCCGTGAAACCAAAAGGCTTTGACAGAAAAAAGGGGGAGAGACAATCCGTCTCTCCCCCACTGCCTATTTCAGCTCAATGGAAACGCGTTTCACCTGACCGTTGAACGCATAGGGCGATTCGTAGTCGCTGCTTACCGGTGACCCGCTGTCGCGGCCGACGTCGAAGGTTTCGTTGATTGAGCTGGCAAAGCCGCCGAACCGGGAGAAATGGCGCTCGCCCACCAGAGTGCCGTTGATGAAAAGACGGCCGGTGCCGCTTGTCACTTTCGGCAGGGGCAGGCCCGTCGGAGCCTGCTTGGCGGGATCCGTGTCATATTCGAACACGATCTGAACCTTGCCGCTCGGCAACGGCGCGGATGCAACGATGGTTTCGCCGGTCGTGCCAAACGTGTTGTTCTCGTAGACCAGCCGGCCGCCCTTGACGTACAGGCTGAACCCGCCGTAGCGCCCGCCCTCGGCCAGGATCACGCCTTGCGCATTCGCAGCCGGGACGTCGACGTCGGCGGTGATCTGATGGGAACGCGCCCCGAGGTCAGGCACCACCGCCAGCGGCAGACGGCTGACCCCCTCGCCATACTGGAACGAGTTCTTGCCTGCCACCACCGACGGATAACCCACGGGCAGCGGCACCAACGGATAGACGCCGTTGCGCCTCGCCTCCTTGTCAAACTCCTGCTGCAGCTCCTTCAGCTTGTCCGGATATTTGTCCGCCAGATCGTGGGCCTCGCTGAAGTCCTCCGAGACATGGTAAAGTTCCCAGCGATCGTCGTCGAACTTGCCTGAGAAAATGCGCGCCGGGTTGGTAAACAGCTCCCACGGCGCGTAGCGCCGCGCACCGGCGACCCAGCCGTCCTTGTAGATGGCGCGGTTGCCGAAGATCTCGAAATACTGCTCGTTGTGGCCGGTCTTCGCCGCCGCGTCGGTGAAGGCCGGGACGAGGTTTTTGCCCTCCAGCGGAATCTGTTTCACGCCGTTGATCTCGTCTGGGAAATCGATTCCGGCCGCCGCGTAGATGGTCGGCGCCACGTCATTCACGTGGCTGAACTGCTGCCGAACCACCTCGGGCTGCCTGGTATGACCGGGCCACGAGACGACAAATCCGTCGCGAGTGCCGCCGAAATGCGAGGCGATCTGCTTCATCCATTGGAACGGCGTCGTGGTCGCCCATGACCAGCCGGCCGCGTGGTGATTGTCATAAAGCGGGCTGCCGAGATCCGAGATGTGGCTCAGCATCGTCGGAACATCCTGCTTCGCCCCTGAAAGCGTGGCAAAGTTGTTTTCGGAGCCTTCCAGGCCGCCCTCGGCGCTGCCGCCGTTGTCGCCGACCACGTATAACACCAGCGTGTTGTCCGCCTTGCCTTCGTCCTTCAATCCTTGCAGCAGGCGGCCGATCTCCGCGTCGGTGTGAGACAGGAAGGCTGCGTACACCTCCATCTGCCGTGCGTACAGCTTCTTCTGGTCAGCCGACAAGGACTCCCAGGCCGGCAGCTCCTTCGGGCGCGGGGTCAGTTCGGCGTTGGCGGGGATGACGCCCAGCGCCTTCTGCCGGGCGAAGGTTTCCTCGCGCAGCTTGTCCCAGCCCTGGTCGAACTTTCCTCGGTATTTGTCGATCCATTCCTTCGGCACGTGATGCGGCGCGTGCGTCGCGCCGGTCGCGAAGTAGAGAAAGAACGGCTTTTCGGATGCCACCGCATCGTGCTGGCGTACCCAGCCCAGGGCGTCGTTCACCAGATCGCTGGTCAGATGGTAGCCCTGCTCCGGCTTCGCCGGCGGATCGACCGGGGTGGTGTTGCGGTAGAGCCTGGGCTCCCACTGGCTGCTCTCGCCGTACAGGAAGCCGTAGAAGTATTCAAAGCCCAGGCCAGTTGGCCAATGATCGAACGGACCGGCCGGGCTGATTTCCCATATCGGCGTGTTGTGCCATTTGCCGAAGGCTGCGGTGCTGTAGCCGTTCTGCTTCAGCACCTCCGCAACCGAGGCGGTCTCCTTGTGCCAGATCGTGTTGTAGCCGGGGAAGCCCGCCGGCACGTCCTGCAGATTGCCGAAACCGGTCTGGTGCTGGTTGCGCCCGGTCAGCAGCGATGCGCGCGTCGGAGAGCAGATCGCCGTGGTATGAAACTGGTTGAAGCGAAGGCCGCTGGCCGCCAGCTTGTCGAGTTCCGGCGTCGTTGCGGGTCCGCCGAAGGTACCTGGGGCGCCGAAGCCGACATCGTCCAACAGGATCAGCACGATATTCGGCGCGTTGCCGGGCGCCTTCAGGCGCTGCGGCCAGTCGGGAACCGAGTTTTCCCGGGCGACGTCAACCTTGCCCTTGAACGGCGGTTCGGGCTGGGGAAGCGCCGCGGGGCTGGCCAGAGCGTGCGATGCGCCCAGCCAAGCCAATGCGCCGGCAAGCGCGATGCCTGCCGGACGGAAGCGGATTGCCATGGTTTTTCCTTGTTCAGTGCTGGCTGAGATGAATCACCCACAACCGGGCCAGATCCGCGGCATCGCCGGTCTGCACCGATCGGAAGGTCTGCAGCGCTTTGTCCTTCTGTCCGGCAGCGTAGTACGCGATCGCCAGATGCAGCTTGGCCTCGTCGGGATTCTTCTGCACGCCCTTGGCCAGACCCTGCTCAATCAAGTCAGCCGCGCGTTGGGGCTGACCGAAGCCGAGGTAGTCGAGGCCGGTGTTGACCAGGACAATCCCGTCATTTGCGGCAGCAGCTTTCTTCTCGTTGTCTTCGATGGATTTCTGCTCGTCTTCGGTCTTCTGCACGGCAAGTGCGAGCAGGCGCTTTTGCCGGTCGGCCTCGGGGCCGCTGCCCAGCGCCTTGCTGGCGAACCCCTGATCCAGCAATGTCTTGGCCTCGCCGGGCAGTCCGGCCGCCAGGGCCAGTTCCGCGGCGTCGGTGTATTGCCGGGTCGAAGACAGCGCGCCGACCGACTGGGCGAGGCGGTACACATCCAGGGTCAGCCGCCGCGAAAACCCTGGACGCGCGATCAGGCGCTGGATCACATCAGACCAATATTCCGGCTTGGGGTAGTCCGCGACAAGCTTTTCCAGCGCCGCCTGATAGCCGGCAGAGTCGCTTTGCTTGTTCTCGGCATTGACCAGCAACTGGAGCTGCGCCTCGGTGGGCTTGCGGCCGCCCTTCTCCACGGCGGCGATCTGATCGCTCAGTGTCTTGGCAGCGTTGGCCCAATCCCCATTTGCGTAATAGGCCTGACCCAGCAGAGCGAGCGTCGGCTCGTCGGTGCCGCCGGCCTCCTGGTAGCGCTTCACCCAAACCACCGTGTTGGGATAATCCTTCGCCTGGTAGGAAAGCCCCGCCACCGTCTGGATCAGCCGTAGCTGGTCCGCCGCCGCCAGCTTGCCCGAAGCGATCGCCGCCTCGAACGATTTGATCGCCGCCGCGTTGTCGCCGGTCCCCGCGGCGGCGATGCCGCGCAACTGCTCCAGCAGGCCGGTTTCCTTGGCCGACAACGGCGCCGCAGCCTCGGCCTTCTTGATTTGCGCCAGCGCCTCCTTGAACTTCTTCTGCTTGATCAGCCCTTGGGCAGCTTGCAGCGGCTTGCCGACCTCCGGCCGCAGCGCGTCATCCTGGGCCGCCGCCCACGCCAACGAAGCCGGAGCGGCGGCAAGCAGCAAGGCGGCCAGTACCAGGCCGCGAATCCGTATGGACATGGATGGCCCCTTCAATCCAGGAACGCTTCGTTGCCGATGAGACCGATCTTGTTGACCCCCAGCCGTTGCGCCGAGGCCAACACCAAAGCCACATATTTGTAGCTGACCAGCCGGTGCGGGCGCAGGTGCAGTTCCGGCTGCACGGTCTCGGCGGCCGCCACGCGGAGCTTCTGGTCCAGCGTCGCGGTGTCCGCCACTGCCTCGCCGTTCCACAGGATCGTGCCGTCGAAATCAACATCGATGGTCACCACCTCGGGCAAGACAATTGCCGGGGGCGGGGTTCCCGCCGGCATGTCCAGCTTCACCGCGTGGGTCTGGATGGGGATGGTGATGATCAGCATGATCAGCAGCACTAACATCACGTCGATCAGCGGCGTGGTGTTGATATCGACCACCACATCGGGGTCGGCGGGGCCGTTTCGCTTGTAATCGATTGCCATGGCGGTGTGCCGCTTATCCTCGTGGTGGCGGTTCGGTGATGAAGTTCACTTTGGCGATGCCGGCCCGCTGACAGGTCGCCACCACCTTGCCCACGAACTCGTACCGCGCTGCCTGGTCGCCGCGGATATGGACCTCCGGCTGGGGCTCCAGCACCGCCACCACTTTCATCCGCTCGAACAGGGCGTTGCTGTCGGGCACCAGCGCGGTGTTCCAGAAGATGTTGCCTTCCCGGTCCACCGAGATCGTGATGTTCTCCGGTTTGGTCTGGGTCGGTTGGTTGGTCTCCTTCGGCAGAACGAGCGCCACGCTGTGCGTCACCACCGGGATGGTGATGAGGAAGATGATCAGCAGCACCAGCATGACGTCGACCAGCGGCGTCGTGTTGATGGTGGAGATGACCTCGTCCTCGCCGCCATCCTCTGATGGCCCGACATGCATCGCCATTGTCAGGCGGCCTGCGCGATCACGGGCTTGGAGCCACCGGCGGCCCGAATGCGCGGATTGCTGTGCACGCCGCCAAGCAGCACCGAGTGCAGGTCGGAGCCGAAATGGCGCACCTGGTCGATCGCCACCTTGTTGCGACGAACCAGCCAGTTGTAGCCGAGCACCGCCGGGACGGCGACGGCTAGACCAATGGCGGTCATGATCAATGCTTCACCGACAGGGCCAGCGACCTTGTCGATCGACGCCTGGCCGGCGATGCCGATGGCGGTTAGCGCGTGGTAGATGCCCCACACCGTGCCGAACAAGCCGATGAACGGTGCGGTCGAACCGACCGTCGCCAGGACGACCAGCCCGCCCTGCAGGCGGTTGACGATCTGGTCCACTGCGCGCTGAATCGCCTGTGACACCCAGGTGCTGCGATCAATGTTCTCGACCAGCGAACCGCCATGATGGGCGACGGCGTCAGCTCCGGTAGCGGCCACCGCGCGGAACGGGCTGCGATCCGACAGGGCAGCGATGCCGGCCTCGACCGAGGGGGCTTTCCAGAACAACTGGTTGGCTTTCTTTGCCTGCAGAAACAACCTGGTTTGCTCCCACAGCTTGGTCAGCAGCACGTACCAGGACGCGGCCGACATGATGACGAGGACAAGCAGGGTGCCGCGGGCGACGAAGTCGCCCTGCGCCCACAAGGCGTCCAGGCCATAGGGATTGTCCACCGCCTGCGTCACGACCCCGTCGGCGGCGCGCGCCGCGACGGGCACGATGGAAGCGACGATTGCCAGGGGTAGCCGGGTTAAAGCGAAGCTCATGTCATAACCTCCGAACCAAGAAAGTTTCGATTGGTGCTATCCGATTTTCCAGACGTAGCGCAGTTTGGCCCAGGACTTCTCGGGCTTGCCGTCAACCGTCCCGGCCTTGAACCGGCAGAGCGACAGCGCAGCGCGGGCCGCCTCATCAAGGCGCGGGTGGCCGCTTGAGCTTTCGACCTGGCTGTCCAGCACGCTGCCGTTCACATCGACCAGGAACTTAAGCACCACGGCGCCCGTCTCACCCAGAAGCCTGGACTGAGGCGGATATTCGGGGACGCGGCAGCTCTTGCCGACTTCGACGGTCGGACCCACGCGTACCGCCGCAGGCGCCGGCTGGGCGATCATCGGCGGCGGCGCTGCCGGCGGCTGTCCGCGGCTCAGTGCAACGATCGCGTTGGTCGCCGCCTGCTGCCGTACCTGAATTTCCGGAGGCGGGATGAAGGGCGGCGGCGGTGCGGTAAGATCGGGCGGCGGCGGCGGCGCTTCCTTTTCCGGCGGCTTGACCTCTTCAAGCAGCTTGGTTTCGAGGGGCGCGCGCAACACTTCCACGACCTGGCGCCCCAGGCCGGTCACCAGCGCGTAGATAATGAGCGCATGAAGCACCACCACGACGGCGATGCCGGCAAAGCGTTCCGAGGGCGGGGGTTGGTCAGCTAAGTACATCGGTAAGGCGCCTACCTTGCGTTATCAACGTCTGATTGCGTGATATCATATGGCACACGACGGCTCGTAGCTAGTACAAATCTCGCGGGCGGCGCAGATGACGGCCGGAAGGGACAAGAGAGGTCTGCGCGCGCGCCATTCCTTGATCCAGGACCAGTTGCTTGCGGTTGCTTGTGGCGTTGACCGCCGCCGAGTCGAGCGCCGGAATGCGTGCGCAATTCTCCCGCAGGGCCTCGCTAAGGCGGAGCCGGACGGCCGCGGTCCGGCGGCGGACGTACTGTTTCGGTATTCGGCACTGAAGCTCCGTCGGGACCTGCGGCCGGCGGTTCGATCGGGAGAGGCCCGCACGGAAAGGCAATAGAACGTCGGACTTACGTCGATTCCATATTTGACATCGCGCAATAGTTGATTACATCTACCCGCAGGACTAGGCTGGCCCCGAAAGCCGGTTCGCTGCGCATGGCAGTCGGCCGACGGGTCATGGTGGACAGCATTAGGACAGCGAAGGAGCGTTGAATGGCCAATTTCCGTCCCCTGCATGACCGGATCGTGATTCGGCGACTGACCGCCGAGGAAAAGACCACTGGTGGCATCATTATCCCTGACACCGCCAAGGAAAAGCCCAGCGAAGGCGAGGTCGTCGCGGTCGGCCCAGGCGCACGCGACGAGCAGGGCAGGCTGGTGCCTCTGGAGGTAAAGGCGGGCGACCGGGTGCTGTTCGGCAAGTGGTCCGGCACCGAGGTCAAGCTCGATGGCGAGGAGCTGCTGATCGTCAAGGAATCGGACCTGTTCGGGATCATCGACGCCGCAGCCGCGCCCAAAATCAAAGCCGCCTGACCCGGCTCCGAACACGCGAGACAAGGAACAGATATAAATGCCAGCCAAGGACGTAAAATTCGGCTCGGACGCCCGCACGCGCCTGCTGCGCGGCGTGGATATTCTCGCCGACGCGGTGAAGGTGACGCTGGGTCCGAAGGGACGCAATGTTGTGCTCGATAAAAGCTACGGCGTGCCGCGCATCACCAAGGACGGCGTGACCGTCGCCAAGGAAATCGAGCTGCCGGACAAGTTCGAGAATCTGGGCGCGCAACTCGTCCGCGAGGTCGCCAACAAGACCAACGAGCTTGCCGGCGACGGCACCACCACCGCGACCGTTCTGGCGCAGGCCATCGTGCGGGAGGGCGCGAAAGCCGTTGCGGCCGGCCTTAACGGTTCCTCGCCATCTCAAGTGGAAGCAAGTATATCGAGCTTGCCGGCGATGAGGTAGATCATCGCCTTTAGGTTGCGCAGAGTCCGGTAGCCGCGGGCCTT
>Ga0182012_10004532_pt1 | contig 14460 bp, 11 predicted proteins | sample 612S2SmetaG_FD_120486 | JGI IMG/M metagenome (GOLD analysis project Ga0182012, IMG submission 120486) | Permafrost microbial communities from Stordalen Mire, Sweden - 612S2S metaG | ecosystem: Environmental > Terrestrial > Soil > Wetlands > Permafrost | place: Sweden: Stordalen | collected... | reverse complement strand
CGGACGGTCGATTGATTTTTTGTCCAGTTTTCGCTTGACCATCCCAACCAGTCGATCACGCACCGAGGGTTGCATTGTCTGGCTCATTGTATGGGCTGCTTGGTCCGGGGATTGACGGGGTGCGTCTTCGGCGACTGGTATAATCGCAGACTGCCAAGATAAGTTATGGTTGTGATGGCGGTATGTCAACAAGAGTTCTGCGTTTGGAACACTAAAAGCCTGGCATACGCCTGACTGCGTCGAATCCGTCGGAACATGGTCCGGACCGCCCGATCAACGTGCTAAGTTCGACCGCGTTTGGGCTGTCGATTTGCTCAATCAGGCCGGTCTTGGCGTGCAGCGCGGCCGCCGCAATGGGTTTTACGGACCGCTCGCGCGCCGGCTCGACAAAATAACCTGCGGGACTCCGCGCGATCAAATCACCAGACAATATGTCATGGCAGCTTCCATAGACTGATCCGCTGAACGCGACGAATGTCATGCGCATGCTTTCGTCGCATTTTCGCTGCGAACTATCTGCGCGAAACGATGGACAGCGCCCGAGAAACATGTCATGGTTGTCAAACGAGATCAGATCACCACAGTACAGTGTTAGGTCATGGCCTCCGCCCATAGTCCTTTCTCCTTAAACAACGGGGGCCCGATGCAAGCCGACAGTGACACAGCCCCGGCGATCCGGGATGCAATCACCGCGACTTTTACCCAGGTGGCAGAGGAGCAGGGCAAGACACTGTTACCCCTGACCGACGATCTGGCCCTGATGGACTCTGGTCTAGACTCACTCTGCATCGCGATCATCGTCGCGCGTCTTGACGACGAGCTTGGCCTCGATCCGTTCAGCAGCGGGGACGATATGATACTGCCGGTCACTGTGGGCGACTTCATCAAAATCTACGAGAATGCGTCAGCATAACCGCCGGTCGCTCCGGGACCTGACCAACGAAGCCGGCGCCGATCCTGGCCGTTTCATCGCCGACGCCAGCCTGCGTCTGCCGCTTGAAACCCAGGTTCGGAACACCGGCCGGGGTGATCTCGCAGGGTCGCTTCGTAACCAGAGCATACTGATTTCCGCCACCGAGCAGATGACGGCCGTGCTGGCGCTGCTGGCACTCGACGGTGTCGCGCGCCGCATCCTGCTGTGCCCGCCCGACCTCGCGGCCGCCCACCTGCCGCATGTCATAGCAGCCGGGGAGGTGCAGGCCGTCCTGTCGGATCAACCGCCCGGACCCGACGATCCGCGCGCCACCGTTCGTTTCATCACCTGCCAGCCGAACGATCTGGCACCGCCCCCGTCAGACGCCGACCGTGTCGCCACCGAATGGATCCTGTTTACATCCGGCACGACCGGCGCACCGAAAATGGTAGTCCACACGTGTGAGACTCTGGTGGGCCCGGTCGAACGCGCCCGCGCGATCGGCCAGGGCGCAGTCTGGAGCACATTCTACGACATCAGACGCTATGGCGGCCTCCAGATGCTGCTGCGCGCGCTGGTCGGCGGCGGATCGATGGTGCTGTCCAACCTGCGCGAACCGCCGGGCGAATATCTCGGCCGGGCCGCAGCCAATCGCGTGACCCACATCTCCGGGACCCCGTCGCATTGGCGACGCGCGCTCATGAGTCCCGCGGCAAGGGACATTCGTCCGCGCTATGTTCGCATGTCCGGCGAAGTCGCGGATCAGGCGATCATCGACCGGTTGCGGGCATTCTACCCTGACGCGACCGTTGCCCACGCGTTTGCCTCGACCGAAGCCGGCGTGGCCTTCGACGTCGATGACGGCCAGGCCGGCTTTCCCGCCCATCTGATTACCGAAGACGCCCCGGTCGCCTTGCGTATCGAGGATGGATCGTTGCGCATCCGCTCGTCTCGCACCGCTATCGGATATCTTGGCGACAACGCACCCAGCCTCCCGGACGCCGACGGATTTGTCGATACCGGCGACATGATCGAGCAGCGCGGCGATCGCTGCTTTTTCGCCGGCCGGCGAGAGGGAATTATCAACGTCGGAGGGTTGAAAGTGCATCCGGAGGAGATCGAGGCGGTGATCAACCGCCACCCGGATGTGCAGATGTCGCTCGTCCGCGGCCGCGCAAACCCGATCACCGGCGCCATCGTCGTTGCGGAAGTGGTACGGAAATCCACCGCCACGACCGGCGTATCCGATACGATCAAGGAGGAAATTCTGTCACTGTGTCGCAGCGCATTCCCGCCCTACAAGGTTCCGGCCAGCATTCGCATCGTTGATTCCCTGAACGTTGGCGCCTCCGGCAAGCTGGCCCGTGTCCGGGCGTAACGTTATCGTAACGGGTGGGAGCCGCGGCCTTGGACTCGGCATCGCTCGGCAACTCGCCATGGCGGGCTACCAGGTCATTGCCGTGGCCCGCAAAGCAACCGATCCGCTGACCGTCGCTATGGAGGAGGCACGCAGCCAAGGCGCCGGCTCGATCCACTTCAAACAATTTGATCTGAACGAGGTGTCGGCGCTGCCGGGGCTGGTGAAAGAATTGCGCGGCGAGTTCGGCAAGCTGCACGCTCTGGTCAACAACGCCGCCCTCGGCACCAGCGGAGTCCTGGCGATCACCCCCGATCGCCTGATCGAGCAGTTGTTGCGCCTGAACGTCACCTCCCCTATCACCCTGACGAAATACGTTGTGCGCTCGATGATGACGGATGGCGGCGGCAGCCGGATCGTCAACATCGCCTCGATTGTTGCGAGTACCGGCTATTCCGGCCTGTCGGTCTACAGCGCAACGAAGGCCGCACTGGTTGGCTTCACCCATTCGCTGGCCCGCGAACTTGGGCCGCTGGGAATCACCGTTAACGCGGTGGCGCCCGGTTTCGTCGATACCGAAATGACGCGGGATATGCGAGACGTTCAGCGCGAGCAGATCGTCCGGCGCAGCGCCCTGCAACGCCTGCCGGAAATCGACGATATCGCCAACGCCGTCGAATATCTGCTGAGCGACAAGGCAAAGAACATCACGGGCACCGTGCTGACGGTTGACGCCGGCAACACAGTCTGACCGCCGGCGTCAAATCCGAACGCGACCGCGGCAAATCGCTGCGAACAGATCGGCGTCCAGCCGCACGAATGTCCCCGCCGACCGGTCATCGAAGTAGATTGCGTCGTCGGTCCGCGAAGGATCGAATCCGTCCCGCACCAGCGCGCCCTTGACCGATTTGAAAGTGCCGGTCGTTTCAAGCGCTCTTCCGATCCGGACGAAGACCGGACGCGCATAGACCGGCAGACGATCCAGAAGATGCAGGTGCAGCGCCGCCAGATCGAAACCCGAACCGGCGATGATCGTGGCCATGCCCGCCCGTCCGTCCGTTCCCGGAACAGCGACACCGTACACCACCGCCTGATGCACACCGGGACAGGCATGCAGCGCCTCGGCCACCTCGGTCGTTGAGACATTCTCACCTTTCCAGCGAAATGTGTCGCCGACCCGATCGACGAAGTAGAAAAACCCCGCGCCGTCTTTCCGCATCAGATCGCCGGTGCGAAACCATTGATCGCCGTCCGCAAACACATTCCGCAGGATCTTCGTGTTCGAGGCAGTTGGATCGGTATAGCCGTCGAAGGCACTCATGTTCGGACCATCGGTCCCGACGATCTTGCCGATCGCTTCGCCCACTTCGTCCGCAGCGCAGCGAACGCAGAAGCCGGACTCATCGCGCAACGGCTCGCCCTGATCAGCACACTTCACGATCGCAACCGGAAAGCTGTGCGCGAGAAACGATGGAACCCGCCCGATCGCACCGGGCTTGCCCTCGCAGTTGTACAGCGAGACATTTCCTTCGGTGGAGGCGTAGAATTCCAGTATGCGCGGGATTCGGAACCGGCTTTGGAACGCCTCCCATATGTCCGGCTGCAAACCGTTGCCACTGCACAACCGAAGGCGGTGATCGGTCTCCCGCGGACAAGCAGGCGTATTCAGCAAATACCGGCACAACTCGCCAATATACTGGAACAGGGTGCACTCGTTGCCAATGATATCATCCCAGAACCGGCTGGCCGAGAATGTCGGGCGGATCACGACGGACCCTCCATTCACCAGCAGGGCGCCGATCGCCACGACACCGCCAGTGCTGTGATACATCGGCAGGCAGTTGTACATCCGGTCGTTCCTTGTCGTGTCCATCATGCCGGCGAACCAGGCGCTCCATTCCAGAACACGGTAGTGACTTATGTTCGCCGCCTTCGGCAGACCGGTCGTTCCAGATGTGTAGATATGCAGCGCCCGGTCGGCGATCGACTGCGGCCGCCGCTCCTCCGCGGCAAGCCGGTCGCCGGAATACTGGTGCAGATCGTCGTCGATCCGACGAAATGGCCCGGTCCCATGAACCCAGCACCGCACATCCGACGAAAGCAGCGGCAGGATCATTTCGACGGCGGCCGCCAGAGTGGAATCGACGACAATATGCTTCGCCGCTACAACGGCAATCGAATGAACCAGCCCATCTCCGGTCAGGTTGGTATTGATCAGCGCCACAACGCCACCGACATGCGTGATGCCCAGCCAGATCGCCACATAGTCCGGGCAGTTTGGCATCAGCAGACACACAACATCCGCCGGTTGCACATTATTCGCCAACGCCCACCGAGCATACTGGTTCGATCGTTCGGCCAGGCCGCGGTAGGTCAGGCTCGTAGTGGCCGACAGCAAGGCAGGTCGGTCGCCGTGTTCCTCGGCCAGGCTGTCGATCAGCGCTGGAAACGTAACCGTCGGTTGCTTCGCCAACGCTGCCGTATTCGACAGCGCGCGAACCCACGCATTCAGTGCTGTACTGCCGGAGCGACTGCCTGTTTTCACATTCCACCTCGCTCGGGTCGTAACGATATCAAGTCAGGCTGGGCGCCTGGGTGCGACCCATCCCACTATCCAATCACTGTCCGTATCGCATCTAAGACGTCGAGGAAAGGTCGTAATGAGGACTTGCTATTCCTTCTAAGATCTTGCCCACGAGGCCTCCGGTTTCTGCACGCCGATGTCTGACCCAAATAACAGCAGGGTGTTAATGAGGTCAGTCCCACCGTTAGCCCGTGCATTATCGATCATCGCGCATGGTCCTCTGATTCAGCTTGCTATTTACGAGTCGTCCCGCGATTCTCCGATCCATGGAGCCATCGGAACCGCCAAGCCGACACCGCCTGGCGCGACCGCCCGCAGTGGTCGCCACGGGAGGCGTCGACCGATGAAAACACGCCTTGTCATTGCGGCCTGGGCAATGGCACTCACCGCTGCCGCACCGATCGCCGCGCAACCCCAGCACACGCCAAGGCTGAGCAGCGTGACGATATACGGATCGACCCCGGCAAAAGCTGGGGACATCGTTCACGGCGCCGGAACAATCCTCCCCGGGATCATCCCATCGACCAATGCCCCGACAGCCTGCATGATCACCGCCGGAGACAGTGCGCAGAACTTTGCCTGTCAGGTGCGCGGAGGCAATGTCGAGATTGCCGTCACATCCGTCGGTCAGAGCAACCTGAACGGCGATTTGACATCCAGCGTCGTAACAGAAGTCCTGACCGTTGCTGCCTCCAACACCTCGGGCACCGGCCCCGGCGCCAGAGTTGTCGTCAGGATGTACAGCGACGGCTACAAGGATTCACAGCCGGGCGGATACACCGATGCAACATTGCAGAAGCGACTGGCTGGCTACGGCATCAACCGTCCGCCCTGGCTGGTCGCAGGCGCCGACTACCCGATCGGGGTTGATCCGGCGGCCTGCCCGGGCGGCGTTCTGCAGGATCCGGCGACCATGCAACCACCACAAGGTGTGTCAATCGACATCGCCGCCCACATCATTTCCGCGACCCGGAACAAGGCCCTCATATCGTGCATGGATCTGTCGCTCGACGGGGGCCTATGGGTGATCGCCTCTAAATCCTCCTACACAGACGTCGTTGTCGAAAACATCAGACTTGTCGTAGGTGCGGAACAGACCAGCCGCGTCGGGCTGATCAACTGCCCCCCTCAGGTAGCCTGCACGATCCGGTTTGTGACTGCTGACGGAGGAGGCGATCCTGTTCTTGGATCCCGCCAGCGCTGGAATGCGGCAAATGTCTACAATTCCATTTTTGGCGGCAACAATTCAGGCGTTTTCATGCTGAATGTCGCAAAAAATTCCGCAGATCAAAACTTCGATTTTGGCGGCAGCGGGCCGGCGGGGCCGCTCAAGATATACTATAACGCCATGGTCAACAGCGCTCTCGTCGCAGAGATTCATAACAATTGCACACAGATGTATAACACGATTGACATTTTCGATGTCGATATTGGATACAATGTCTGCTACCAGTCGGCATTAGGCGGAAACCTCAAGGGCGGTGAAGGCCTCCAGGTGGATGCTCAGGGCGGTGGGACCATTACCAACCCGATTGTCCATCATAATACTATCATCGCGGGGCGCATTCCTGATCACATAACAATGTCCTATGGAGTGGCACTTCACGCAGAAGGCTACAATCTGTACCGTGCGGTTATACATGACAATTATTTTGATATGGGTGATGGTTATGGGCAAATCGTCGCAAATGCCAATCCTGGAAACATCATCAGCATCAGCCTCTGCCAGGACAATTTTGATATGCTCGCGGGACATGTCATCACCGGCAAGGTCGGGACGGTCCTCTGTCACTGACGCTGAATCGGACAGGTAACCTATTCCATTGCGACCTCAGGCCCGGCTTCGCTCACCGCGACGTCGCAGAAGACGGATCGCGGGCGCAGGCAGCAGCGCATAAATCAATGCCTTGTAGTACTGGAAGTCTAACGGCTGCAGCCGCGCGCAGAGCAGCCCGGTTGTCAGCGCGTCCCACCACCGCCCGTGCTGACGCTGGGACAGGACGCTGACGATGAAATTCGCCGCAAGATTGTTGTCCTGGCTGCTGCGTCTTGACCGCCGCGGTCCGGGCGGACCGTTCGGGAAGAGCGCCGCATAATCCAGCCCGCGACGCCCACAGGCCCGCTGCAATGCCACGGCGACAAAGCCTTGCCGCCAAGCCGGATCGCGCCGCGTGAGCGAGGTCGGGAGTATGCGGTAGCCGTAGAGACATTCTCCAACCACGAGCATTGAATGTCGTTCACCCACGCGAAGGATGTAGTCGAGCCCTTCACAGCATTGCAGCGTCGTGTCGTAACGCAACGAATCAACCGACGACATACGGTAAAACGCCGTAGGATCATGCGCTGGCTGGCGGAAAGCGGCGATCGCGCGGCTGCATTCGGCCTCAGAACGCGCCGCTTCGATTGGCGCCATCGTCCGGCCCTCGAAGATGATCTCATGACCGCAAAATACCGCTGCCACATCGGGCCGCTCCAGCAATGCCCGAAGCTGCACTTCGACGCGCCTGGGATGGCTGATGTCATCAGCATCATGCACCGCGTAGAACAGGCCGCGCGCTTCGTCGAGCGCCCTGTTCAGGGCCGCCGACTTGCCGGCATTGGCCTGCCGGAACAGCCGCACACGCGGATCAGACAGCAGATCCTGAACGCCCTCGACGCAGCCGTCTGTGCTGCCGTCGTCGATGATCAGGATATCGAGATGGTCGTAGGTCTGGCCTAGGATGCTCAGCAATGACGGTCGGAAATAGACCCCGGCGTTATAGACGCAAATCACCACGCTCACCAGCGGACAATCGGGCCGTACGGCGCCCTCACCGTCGGCAACATAACGTGGGGCACGTAAGGTAGCATGCACAGGAATGCTCTCCGTAAATCAGGCACAACAGCGGTTCATCTCAATATTGCATCAAACGAAATTAGTCGCTATATTTTTGCCAGGATTGCGGAGAATGATTAATGCATGCCTATGCTGTGGAACCGTTGGTCTCCGTCGTCATGCCAGTCAGGAACGGCGCTGCCACGATCGGCAAGCAGCTAGAGGCCCTCGCCGGCCAGCACGCCCCCCCACCGTTTGAGGTCGTGATCAGCGACAACGGCTCGACCGATGACCTGACAGGTGCCCTCGATGCCGCCACCCGCCGGTGGCCCCAGCTCTGCATCAGGCGCATCGATTCGTCGGCGCGACCGGGGATCTCCTTCGCCAGGAACGCAGGAATCCGGCACGCCTGCTCAGCCCGTATTCTGATCTGCGACAGCGACGACGTCGTCGGCGCCGACTGGGTCCGAGAGCTCGCCGCGGGCCTGGACATTTATGACGGCGTGGGCGGTGCGCTCGACGAACGCCTGCTGAACGCGCCCAACTCTTCCGACCAGACCTACGCCGCTGCCGGCCTGCCGGTCGGCCTCGGCTTCCTGCCCTATCCGGTCGGCGCAAACTGCGGCGTTCGGCGCGAAGTTTGGCAGGTGCTCGGCGGCTTCGACGAAGACTACCTCCTCGGTGCCGAGGAAGTCGATTTCTATTGGAGACTGCAGCTCGGAGGCTACGCGCTTGGTTTCGTCCCCGCGGCCGTCGTGGCATACCGGCACCGGACCGGCCTCTCCCACATTCTGCGCCTCGGGTTCCGGCGAGGCATCGGCAGTTGCCAGCTCGCCGCCCGCTTCAAGACCCATATCCCGCCCGAATCGCTATGGACCATCGGCGGAAGCTGGGCACGCCTGATCGCCCGCCTGCCATTGCTTGGCATCCCAGACCGGCGCCTGGGCTATCTTCGCGCCGCCGCGCACCGCGTCGGACAGGTGGTTGGCAGCGTTCGCTACAGTGTCATCCACCTCGCGTAGCAGGCGGCGGGATAAGCCGGAGCCAGTCCATCTAATGATGTCCGTTCGAGACGCCGCGCACATCGCGCCCGCAGCCGCATCGCTCCGCCGGACCGCGGTGTCCGGACTCGTCTGGCTGCTGGCGGGCAGCATCAGCAATCGCGCCACAGTCCTGATCAGCCAGCTCTTCCTCGCCAAGCTGCTCGAGCCGGAGGATTTCGGGCTGTTCGGCCTTGCCTCCACCATTACAACTGTCTTCGGCGTGCTCACCGAAGTCGGCATCGAGCAGATACTCCAGCAGCGACGCGCCAGGATGCGGCTGTGGACGACACAGGCGTTCTGGATCAGCCTGATCCTCGCGAGCATCGTGACCGCGGTCATAGCCGCCGCGGCGCCGGTGTTCGCCGCTTTCTATCACGCACCGCAGATCGTCATGCTGGTCTGGATCTCCACGGCCAGCCTGCCGCTGTCGGCCCTGGCGACTGTGCCTCGGGCGTATCTGCAGGCCGCCATGCGCTTCCGCTTCCTCTCTTCATACAATGCTGCGGATCTCGCCGCCCTGCAGTGCGCCACAATCCTGCTCGCCTGGACGGGATGCGGCGTCCTCAGCTTCGTGCTGCCGCTGCCCGTCCTGGCACTGGTTCGCACCGCATGGTTCTGGTGCGTGGCGCCCGTGCCCATCCGCACTCTTCGATATTGCCGGCACTGGCGCATCATGCTGTCCCGAGGCTCGATGATTCTGGGGTCTCGCATCACAAATGTCCTCATCGACCAGGGCGATTACGCGACACTGGGCCTGCTGGCCACGACGCATAACGTTGGACTCTATTACTTTGCGTTCAGAATATCGGCCCAGCCGATGCGGATGCTCGCAGGCAATCTGTCTGCCGTACTGTTCCCTATGCTCAATGCGATCAAAGGCGAGCACACGTTGCAACGCGACATGGCACTCAAAGCGGCCGAGGTTCTGGGCGCCCTGACCGTCCCCGTCTGCTTTCTCCAGGCCGCGGTCGCCGGCCCGGCGCTGACCCTGCTGTTCGGCACAAGATGGGCGGAGGCGATCCCGTTGCTGCAACTTCTCAGCCTCGGACTGCCGTTCGATGCGATCTCCTGGCCGGCCGGCGCGCTGCTCGCGGTCAGGGGAAAATTCGGCAAAATATTTTTCTACCAGATCATCTTCACACCGGTGTTCTACGGACTGGTGCTGACCGGAGCTTTGTTACACGCCGCGACGGGGGTTGCCGTAGCCGTGGCCATCTACTTTGTCGTCCATCCCCTGACGTTTTCGCTGCTGGTCTTTGTGCAAGAGGGCATACCGGTCCGCCGCGTGCTCGCAGGCTATATCCGGCCTCTGGCGCTCGGCCTTGGCACGATCGGGGCGACCCAGGCGATTGGCACCATGCTGTTCGCGTCGCTGTCCCCGCTCGCCCAAATTGCAGCGATCCTCACACTGGGCGGTGGCGGCTATGTCCTCGCCGCCCGATGGTTCACGCCGGTGCTGTATCAAACCGCCAAGGACCTCGCACTCGGAACTGTGCGCCGCCGTGGAATGGCGAGGGTCCCCGAACCTGCCGGCTTGAAGGGATGATCCCCGGATGCCGCCGGTGAGCGAACAAATCTTCCTTGGAGATGCCGTACTCGACGGCGGTCCAACGACGCAGGAGGCGTCGCCATACCTGCTGGATCGTCCCGCGATTCAAGAAAAATCCTATGCGCTCCAGTTGAAGTTGTTCCTGATCGTGCTTTTCCTGCCGGAAGGCCTGTCTTTGATGATCGGCGATTTCCGGCTGCCGCTCGTGCGCATCGTCACAATCGTCTACCTTCTGTCCTTTATACACAACCGCAGGGCGCTCGGCTCCGTCAGGCTCCCGTCGGACATCATCGTGCTGATTGCCGGCGCATGGATGTTGCTGGCCGGAACGGCCACCGAAGGGCTTGCGATCGGTCTGAAAAGCGCGGGATCGATGGCAATCGACTTCGTCGGGGCCTATTTCATCTTCCGCAAACTGCCAAACGCACCCGATGTTTCTGTCAGCATTGCCAGATTTGCCGCGTGGCTGATGATCGTGGTCGCCGGGCTGGCCATGCTGGACCCGCTGACAGGGCATCCTTTCGTGCATGACCTTGCAGGTAAAATTACCGGCTACTACAGGCCGTTCGACCCCTCGACGGACTCGTTCTTCCGGCATGGGCTGGTGCGCGCCATGGGTCCGATGGAGCACTCGATCCTGTTCGCCGCTGTGTGCGGCTGGTTCGGCGTGCTGACCCTCTGCACGTTCGGCGTATGCCGCTTAAGTGTCCTCGTCGTGCTGGCAATGGGGGTGGGAATCTGGTTCTCCCAGTCCCGCGGTCCGCTGGTCGCTTACATGGGTGGGCTGGGGCTCACGGTCTTCTATTTCATGACGAAGCGCTTCGCCTGGCGCAACAGACTCGTCGGTGGCCTCATTGCGAGCTGCCTGCTGGTCGTCATCGTTGGATCGAGGAACCCGGTCGCGACGCTGCTGCAGTTCGGCGGCCTGGACCCGGAAGCCGGCTGGTACCGTGAGGCGATCTGGGCGACAGTGGGCCCGATGGTCCTTTCGTCTCCCGTCGTCGGCATCGGATTGTTTGATGAATGGGACTGGCAGTCGAGCGCTGAATTGGTCGGTCCGACGGTCGACGCGCTCTGGCTCAAAGCATCAATGCTGTTCGGCATCCCAGGCAGCCTCCTGATCTTCCTCACCATAGTAAGTCCCTTTTGCCTCGGTCCGGTCGACAGGTCGGACAATCTCACTAAAGGCGAGCAACAACTGTCGGTCGGACTCGGCATTGTAGCATTTATGGCGGCATTCCTCGGTTTCACCGTGCACATGTGGGGAATCGACTGGATCCTGCTGGGCGTCTTCGCCGGTTGGCGCGCCAACCTCATGGAATCCGCGCAGGTGCGGGGCTGGACCGTTTGAGCCACTACCAACGGCCACGGTACCGCAGCAAATGCGGCCACCGGAGCGCGCGCCCGGTTCACTTCGTCGAACCGGTCGAAACGACTGGAAGCGCCCAGGATCTAACCACTGTGTCCAAAATATCGCACAGGCTTCTTCCACAACAAGCCAACATAATCGGCGCAACAAATCGTCATGCGACAGTCAGAATAGTACATTCTGAAATCAACTGTAGCCAGTAAACGTTGGTCAAAGACTTGCATCAGGCCCACATTCACGTATTGGTGATCCCGTCGATTTGGATGGATCGGCCGACCTCAAACTTTACGAAGATTGAATGCTCGCTGCGCAACATCGAAGGAAGTCTCCAGAGTGCCCCGAAAGTTTAGCAATCTCGCCATTTTCCTATCATCGTCATGAATTAGAAATGGGATGAGTGTTGCTTAACCGCAACTCCATTTACAAGCATGAGGTAATTGCATGAAGGGCCATTGACAGTCTTTGGCCGAGCCACACTAGGCCAACGATTGGTTCGGCAATCTAAATGTAGCAACTCCCTACATGTAGCTGATTCGTAATAAAAAGCAGGCCTAAATATGGCATGCGCGAATCTGTACGCCAATGGTTCATCCGATCTCTGCCAATTCAAGGTCTTAATTGAGACTGGGCTGCTCGCCAGCCCCAGAGCCGGGAACCAATAAGAATTCACCCAGGTTCGAACGACAAGGACATCGCCGATGCTCGATCCCTACAACGACGGCAGCGCAAATGCCCCCGTAGGAACGCCGATCCTGCCTAACCTCCTGACCGGCTACGCGAAGCGTCCACCGTGGCAGGTCGCAGGGGTCGATTATGCCGTTGGCGTGCCGGCCGGCACGGTCCTGCTGAATCCCGCGACCATCTCCATCCCGGGCGTAACCGTCAACGCGACCAGCCACACCATCAAGGTGACCGCAAGCAATGTGACATTGAGCGGCTATGATTTCAGCCTCGGCGGCGGCTGGGGAATCGCCATCGCCTCCGGCGCGAATAACACCGTTATTGAGAATAGCATTTTCCTGGTTGGTTCGAATAACAACATCCCGGTCAATGGCGGCACAGGTTCCGGAAATCTCACCATCCAGAATAATACCTTTAACGGCGGAGGCGGCTTGACTGGTGTCGTCTGGGCGCTGATCGGGTACGGCGGCTCAGGCACTTTCACAGCGCGATACAACAGCTTCCTGAACGCCCCATCCGATGCAATCGATTTCGGCAACGGACCGATGACGACCGTCGTCGAGTACAACGTCTTCCAGAACCTGGGCACGGCACCCGGGACGCATGCCGACGTCGTGCAATACTATAACGGGATCACCAGCAATTCTGTTATTTCTTTCAATACCATAACAAGCGGCGAGGAAGGCATCCAGCTTGATGCCCAGGGCAGTTCCTCAACCCTGACCAACACCTCGATCGAAAACAATGTCATCGTGGCAAAGGGCCCCGCGGTTACGATTTCATATGCGATTGCCGTCCAGCAACAGGGTGCAGGCAACACCGTCAACGGAGTTGTCGTTGACAATAACTACGTTGATCCCACGGGGTCCTACGGAGTTTTCTACCCGCCGGCCGGCACCAACCTGACGTTCAGTGGCAACGTGGATATGAAAACAGGCACGCTGCTCGCAGCCCCACCAGGGACGTCGGCGAGTGACGTCAGCAGTGTCACCGCCGCCCCCGCCACTGGTACCGAAGCGGCCGGATCCACCATCAGGCTCAGCCTGCACATGGATGCGACGGAGTTCGTCACCGGAACGCCTGCACTGACTCTGAACGACGGCGGCGTTGCCACCTATGCCAGCGGTTCGGGCAGTTCGACCCTCGTGTTCACCTACACAGTCGCCAGCACCGACAAGTCCGAGCCAGCCCTCGCCATAACCGGCGTGAACCTGCCTACCGGCGCGAGCATCACGGACACCAATGGCAATCCCGCTAATCTAGCCGGCGCGGTCGCTACCTTCACCGGCCTCGCGATCAGCCCGGGGACATCAACGGGTTCGCCCCCCAACGCCGTCGCCGACACCGCACTCACGCCCGAGAACCAGGCGGTCACCATTGCCGTCCTCGCCAACGACACCGACCCCACCGGCACGATCAATCCCGCCTCAGTCGCCGTCAGCACCGCCGCCGCGCACGGCACCACCGCGGTCAACGCCACCACCGGCGCCATCACCTACACCCCCGCCACCGGCTACTACGGCACCGACACTTTCCAGTACACCGTGGCCGACACAACCGGTTTCCGCTCCGCCCCCGCCACGGTCACCATCACCGTCGATGCGCCCCCCAACGCCGCCCCCGACACCGCCCTGACGCCCGAGAACCAACCCGTCACCATCGCCGTGCTGGCCAACGACACCGATCTAACCGGCACAATCAACCCCGCCTCCGTCGCCGTCAGCACCACCGCCGTGCACGGCACCACCGCGGTCAATGCCACTACCGGTGCGATCACCTACACACCCACCACTGGCTACTACGGCACCGACATATTCCAGTACACCGTCGCCGACACCAACGGCGTCCGCTCCGCCCCCGCCACGGTCACCGTCACCGTCGACGCGCCCCCCAACGCCGCCCCCGACACCGCCCTGACGCCCGAGAACCAACCCGTCACCATCGCCGTCCTCGCCAACGACACCGACCCCGACGGCAAGATCAATCCCACCTCAGTCGCCGTCAGCACCGCCGCCGCGCACGGCACCACCGCGGTCAACGCCACTACCGGCGCCATCACCTACACGCCCGCCACCGGCTGCTACTTCACCGACACTTTCCAGTACACCGTGGCCGACACAACCGGTTTCCGCTCCGCCCCCGCCACGGT
>Ga0182012_10004531_pt1 | contig 14460 bp, 14 predicted proteins | sample 612S2SmetaG_FD_120486 | JGI IMG/M metagenome (GOLD analysis project Ga0182012, IMG submission 120486) | Permafrost microbial communities from Stordalen Mire, Sweden - 612S2S metaG | ecosystem: Environmental > Terrestrial > Soil > Wetlands > Permafrost | place: Sweden: Stordalen | collected... | reverse complement strand
GCGTGTAACGTTAGCGTCACACTTCCCCCTGTACGTTACATAATCGCAGTCTTAATATTGGAGGCTTCACTTGGCCAACACTGAAGACGCTACTGGTTCTGCCGTACCAATTGCTGTTAACTTATTTCCTCAACTTGAAGTTAGATATAGTGACGGTTACAAAGCAGCTAAAGCCATCGTTGGATTTGGGAACCTAGTAAAAACATTGGGCATAGTAGCTGGCGTCATCATTGCCCTTATTGCACTAAGTTTGTCCGAAAGGTTGTCCGGAATTTTCTTTGTTGCGGGGGCTTTATTCGGTGTATTGGTTTGGCTCGGATTATTCGTCAGTGGAATTGTGATCTGCGCACAAGGCCAACTCCTTTTGGCGACTCTGGATTCAGCTGTTAATACATCGCCATTTCTGGACAACTCTCAACGTGCGTTGGTCATGTCGCTCTCCGCGAATTCAACCTCGTGGTCACAAAGCTCATATTCGAGTGAACCCGGAATCTCCGGTCAAAACGCAGAACTAAAATGCAGTAAATGCAAATGCTTCGGCTCATACCTGGTTGCAATCTCCCCAGAGCATGTCAAGTGCAAAGGCTGCGGATATGAATGGAATCCACTGAATGGGGCGGAGATTTCGACGACTGCTCCATCCAGGTAGGTGCCTTACCCGAACAATTCAAAATAGAAAACCCTGAGGGTGCCCCATCCTAGCCGTAGTTGCTAGGGTGGGGTCTTTGACTTTGAACTTGATTTTGTTTTGAAGTGTCATCCTGAGCGGAGCGCAGCGGAGTCGAAGGACCCCTATACAATCCGTAATGCGTATGGTGCGCACCCATGGAGCCGGTGAAGAAGATACATGTTATTGATGACCGTAGCTTGCTGGACAAGGCCGCCGTCCTGTCGCTGAATAACCTTCACGCCAAGGAAACATCCGCCCTCGATGACCGCAGCCTTGCCGGACTGCTCGAAATGTCTTTTTACGCCCGAGGCATGGACCGCGGGGCAACGGCGTTCCTGATCGCGCTCGATCAAGACGCTTCCTACCGGAATCCGAATTTCGATTGGTTCAAAGACTCTCGCGAGTCGTTCATCTACATTGATCGCATCATCGTCGCGGCCTCAGCCCGGGGGCAGGGCATCGCCAGAATTCTGTACGACGATCTTTTCTCCGTGGCGCAACGGGCCGGGCACCAGCGTGTGGTCTGCGAGGTGAATATCGAGCCTCCCAACCTGGCCTCAGATAAGTTCCATCGCACAATGGGTTTCGAGGAAGTTGGGCAAGCCTCCATCCACGGCGGAACAAAGACCGTCCGCTACTTTGAGAAGATGATTCGTTGAGAAGATGATTCGCTGAGAAGATGATTCGTTAAGCAGGCTTGTACGGCAGGTCTCCCCTCGCCTGCCTCCAACCCTTGTCAAGCCCCCTGTTTCGCCGAAATCCACGCAACCCTCTGATTTCGCATGGAATATATCGTCGCGTCTGGCTGAGGGGGTACCCCCCTCGAAATTGCTATCCTGAATGTAGGGGGAATAGGCCGGTCGCGGCGGCGAAATGCTCGGCCAGTCCGCGCATCCGTCTTGCGGCGCCTCCCGCCCAACTTCTCCACCTTGCGGCTAGTCCCATTTGCGCCAGCGGTTTACAATCGCGGCCAAGGCTTATGCGTGCTCTGCGGAATGTAAAGATACTTTCGGCGGCGTTGTTGCTGGTGGCCATCACGGGCACCGCCGGCTTCCATTACATTGAGCATTGGAGCTGGTTCGACGGCTTCTACATGGTGCTCACCACCCTGACCACCATCGGCTACCAGGAAGTGCATCCGCTCAGCCAGGCTGGCCGCTACTTCAACGTTTTCATCATCCTCTTCGGCGTCGGCCTGCTCTTCCTCATCCTGGGAGCCCTGGGCCAAACGCTCCTCGAGTTCGAGTTCAACCAGCTATTTGGCAGGCGGAAAATGGAACGTGATATCGCTCGACTGAAGGGTCACTACATCATCTGCGGCGCAGGACGGGTGGGCCGTTCCGTCGCCCGCCAGTTGGAACTCAACCCCGCGCAGTTCATCATTCTGGAAGCCGACGAGGTGAAGGCCGCGCGCATCCGCCAGGAGACCAACTGGCTCATCGTCCACGCCGACGCCACCTTGGAGGCGCAGCTCGAGATGGCGCGCATCCACGACGCCGCCGGGCTGGTGGCCGCCACCACCACCGACGCCACCAACACCTACGTCGTGCTCACCGCGCGCGGGCTTAATCCGCACCTCAAGATCATTGCGCGTGCCAGCGAGGAGGGTGCGGAGAAGCACATGCGCACGGCCGGTGCCGACCAGGTGATCTCTCCCTACGGCTTTGCCGGATTCCGCATTGCGCAGGCTTTTCTGCGGCCGCACATCATCAACTTTCTGGAGGCGGCGTTGCTGCGCAACGACGAGCTTGGACTGGAGCTGGAGGAGCTGACCATCGAGCCCGGCTCGGTGTACGTGGGCAAGGTGTTGCAGGCCTCCGGCATCCGCCACGATCTCGGCATCACCGTTTTGGCCATCAAGCGCGAGGGCCAGGAGATGCGTTACAGCCCGGCGGCCACGACCGTCCTCAATGCCGGAGATCACCTGATCGTGATGGGCGAGCCCAGCCGCCTGCGTGAGATTGAAGTGCTGGCCGGAGGAGGCCGCAAGTGAAGATCACCTCAGCCGCCGAGATGGCAGCCATTGACCAGGCCACCACCACGCAATATGGCGTGCACTCGCTCACCCTTATGGAGAACGCGGGCTCGGCCGTGGCGGCCTTTGCCCTGGAACGTTGGCCCCAGGCCAGTCGCATCACCATCGTCTGCGGGCGTGGCAACAACGGCGGAGACGGCTTTGTGGCCGCGCGCCGTTTGCACGCCGCCGGCAAGGTGGTGGAGGTGCTGCTGCTCGGCCCGAGTGAGGGCCTGAAGCCCGACGCGGCGTCCATGCTCGCCCGCCTGCCTTTCCGTCCCATGGTGGTGACAACCGTGGAAGAAATCGTGCGGGAGAGTTCGCGCAGCCTCGCCGGCGCCGAGCTCATCGTGGATGCCATCTTCGGCACCGGTTACCAGTCTCGCAGCGGGACCACGCCCGCGCAGCAGTTGGCGGAGGCGGCGATTGCCGCCATCAACGCGGCCACGGCTCCGGTGCTCAGCGTGGATGTACCCAGCGGCGTTGATGCCGACCAGAGCACGGCCACGGCTGCGGGCTCCCACTGCCGCAGTGACGCCGTGGTCACCTTTACGGCTCCCAAGCCGGCGCACGCCTTTGCCGCGCTCACCCGCGGGCCGGTCGTAGTGGCCAATATCGGATCGCCGGCGGCGGCCATCCAGAGCAAGTTGAACCTGAACGTCGTTACGCCAAGGGACGTGGCCGCGCTCTTCGCCCCACGCGACGTGGAGGCCAACAAGGGGCGTTACGGTCATGTGCTGGTGGTGGGCGGCAGCATGGGCAAGAGCGGTGCCGCCGCCATGAGTTCCATGGCCGCCTTGCGCGTGGGCGCCGGACTGGTCACGTCCGCCATCCCCGCCAGCATATTACCCATGGTGGCCATGGCCGCACCGGAGCTGATGACCGAGGCGCTCGGCGAGGCCAACGCATTGTCGTTGACCGCGACTGACGCCGCGCGCTGCCTGGAGTTGGCGAAGTCTCGCACCGTGCTGGCCATCGGTCCCGGACTGGGGCAGAAGCCCGGCACAACGGAGTTTGTGCGCAAGGTGGTGAAGGGTTCGCACGTGCCGGTTGTGCTCGATGCCGACGGCCTGAACGCATTTGTCGGTGCCACGCAGGAGCTCAATGGCGCACGTCCGCTGGTGCTTACGCCGCATCCCGGCGAGATGGCGCGCCTGCTTGGGCGCACCGTGGCCGAGGTGCAGAGTGACCGCGTTGGCACGGCCCGCGACTTTGCCCGCCGTTATCACTGCACGCTGGTGCTCAAGGGTTTCCGAACGCTTGTCGCCTCACCCACGGGTGAGCTTTGGGTCTCCGTCACGGGCAATCCCGGCATGGCCACAGGAGGCACGGGTGACGTTCTGACCGGCATGATCGCCGGCGCCATCGCGCAGTTTCCGCAGCGCTGGGAGGAGGCTGTGCGCGCCGCCGTTTACCTGCACGGGCTTGCCGGAGACGTGGTTGCCGGCCGCGGCGCCGAGGAGAGCCTGGTGGCCACCGACCTTCTGCGCCTGCTGCCCGCGGCTTTCCGCATTCTGCGTCACCGTGCCGAGGCGAAACTGATTCGCCTGTATTGAAAGATTCATCGAGGATTTACACGCAACTTTCAGCGCCCACCAGTGCGCCCACCAGTGCTATGATGCGCGCATGACGCGCGACTACACCTCGCACTCCGCCACGGAGACCATCGAACTGGGGCGCCAGTTGGCTCCGCTGCTGGGAGGCGCGCACCTGGTGCTGCTGCGCGGAGACCTGGGCGCGGGCAAGACGACACTGGTGAAGGGCATTGCCGAAGGCTTTGGTGCGGCCGAGGCCGACGAGGTCACCAGTCCCACGTTCACGCTGATCCACGAGTATCACGGGCCGGAGAAAGACATCTTCCACATCGACCTCTACCGATTGGAGAAGCCGGGCGAGTTGGATTCGCTGGGCCTGGAGGACCTGATGCTGGAGGAGCGCAACGTGCTGCTCATCGAGTGGGGAGAGAAGTTTCCGCGCATCCTGCAACACAAGGACGCCGAAATCACCATCCTCCGCAGCGGCCACGACGAGCGCAAGGTGAGGGTGACGACCGCGTAGCATTCATGTTCAGACAAGCCTCTTCAGAGCAAGCAAAAGCCGCGCCATGAGCGCGGCTCTAACTTTTGAAACCTCCGGAACTTTCGAAACCTCCAAAACCTCCAGACCTTGAAACTTTGAAACTCTGAAACCTTTAAGAAACTAATACCCCATCACGTTGTATCCACAGTCCACGTGGATGACTTCTCCGGTGATGCCGGCAGCGCCGTCCGTGGCGAGGAAGGCAGCGGTGGCGCCCACTTCGGCCACGTCCACGTTGCGCTTCAGGGGCGAGCGCTCCTGCACAACCTTGAGGAAGTCGCCAAGCGAGCCGACACCGCGCGCGGCCAGCGTCCGGATGGGTCCGGCGGAGATGGCGTTGACGCGGATGGCCTTGGGGCCGAGCGAGGCGGCCAGGTAACGGACGGTGGCTTCCAGGGCGGCCTTGGCCACGCCCATCACGTTGTATCCCTGCATCACTTTTTCCGCGCCAAGGTAGGTGAGGGTGATGATGCTACCGCCCTCGGTCATCAGCGGCTCGGCTGCCCGCGAGATGGCGATCAGCGAATAGACGCTGACGTCCTGCGCGATGCGGAAGCCCTCGCGGCTGGTCAGCAGGAAGTCGTTCTTCAGGTCTTCGGCCGGAGCGTAGGCCACGCTGTGCACCAAGGTGTGAATCTTGCCGTGGTAGCGCTCGCCGATCTGGCGAAAGACCTCGGCGATCTCCTCGTCCTTGCTGACGTCGCACTGGAAGCCGGTGGCGCCGGGCAGGCTCTGGATCATGTCCTCGGCTTCCAGGCGCAGGCGCTCGTTCTGGTAGGTAATGGCGATCTCGGCGCCTTCTTGGTGCAGCTTCTGGGCGATGGCCCAGGCGATGCTGCGCTTGTTGGCGAGGCCGAAGATAACGGCCACGCGCCCGTGCAGGCTATTTGCCATTTTGCGGTGTGCTCCCAAAATTGTCGCTAAAGGAATGAATCCCGTATTACGTAAGGATAACAGCCGGAAGGGACTTTGGGGAACCCGGGCGCTGCGTCAGGCGGCTGCCCGGCGGTCCGGCATCACGCCCGGATGTGAGTTTCATCACGGTACGGCAGGGGAAAGCTGGCTACTCTTTGACTCGCTATGACGGACAAGAACCTCGAAACCATTGCCGTGACTCCCGAAGCAAGTGCTTGTGAGCCACACCGGGGAGCTTGTGTTGAGTTCGTGAAGTTCTGCAAGGAGCAGCATCTCAGCTCCCGTGCAGCCAACACGTTCCTGCGCGTGCTCCACAATCATAACTGGGAAACCGAACGCGACCACATCCGCGAGTCCATGCGCCCCGAAGTGGATCGCCTGTTTGAACCGGCGGAACAAGCCCTGAAGGAAGGCCGCAACTGCATTGAAGTGCTGAATGTGCTGATGGCCACCCTGCACAAGAACGAGGACCTGTAAGCACCGCTATTTTATCCAGGAGTCAGCAGTCTTCATTCCATAAGCAAGACCCTTGCCCGCCCTCACCGGCGGGCTTTGTTGTTGGTGTGGCGGGCATGACCTTCTGCGACTCTTCCACTCTGCAGCTCATCTACAATGCAGGCTAAAGGAGCCTTCCATGAAACTAACGGGCAACACGATTCTCATCACCGGCGGAGGCAGCGGCATTGGCCGCGGGCTGGCCGAAGGCTTTCAAAAGCTGGGCAATCAGGTCATCATCGGCGGCCGCCGCAAAAGCGTGCTGGACGAGGTGACGGCCGCCAATCCCGGCATGAAGAGCGTGGTCTTTGACGTGGAGGACAAGGCCGGCATACTGGCCCTGGCTGCCAAGCTCCGCGCCGATTACCCGGCGCTGAACGTGCTGATCAACAACGCTGGCATCATGCGGCCTGAGGATCTGCTCCACCAGCCGCAGCTGCTGGTGGACGCCGAGGCCATCGTCACCACCAACCTGCTTGGCCCCATCCGTTTGACGGCTGCGTTGCTGCCCCAGCTCCGGCAGAAATCTTACGCAGCGATTGTGAACGTCAGCAGCGGGCTGGCTTTTGTGCCGCTGGCCACCACGCCCACGTATTCGGCCACAAAGGCGGCTCTGCACTCCTATACCCAGAGCCTGCGTTATCAGCTCAAGGGCTCACCGGTAGAGGTTTTGGAGCTGATTCCGCCCTATGTGCAGACCGAACTGATGGACGGTGCCGCCGACCCGAGGGCGATGCCTCTGAAGGAGTTCCTGGCCGAGGTGTTTGGAATTTTGCAGGCCAATCCTACGGTCCAGGAGATATGCGTGGAGCGGGTCAAGGGCCTGCGCCTTGCCGAGAAGAGTGGAAAACACGAGTTGATCTTCGCCGGACTGAATGACTCTATGTCAAAGCCAGTAAAGGAGTAAGGAGCGTCCAGCCGGCTAATTCCAGAGTGCGAAAATCGCCGGTTGTGAGCAAAATGACACTATTCTGGACTGGTCTGCACCAGATTAACGGACTTTTGTTCTAAAATGAGACGCGTCGGAGACGGCGGTGATTGTCTCCACCTAATGCTGTGGCAATTGATGTTGTTGGCAGCCCCGTGTGGGGGTTCCCTGCATTGCCACGGAATCCATTCCAAAAATACGAAAGAGCTGTAGGCCTGGAGGTCTAAATGAATTTGCGTCGTTTCAAGTTGGTTGCTTTGCTGGTGGCGGCCCTGGTGGTTGTTCCCACGCTGCTGTCGGCCCAGAGCACGGATGTGCCCAAGTACTCCATCTTCGGTGGTTACTCCTTCTATCACCCGGGTGGCAATGTGGACACCTATGGCGTTGAGCCGTTTGCCCATCCCATGGCTCCGGCCGGTAATGGCGACTTTGCGGTCACCGATCTGAAGAAGGGCTGGGCGGGCCAGTTCACCTACAACCTGAACCGCTGGGCCGGACTCACGGCCGACGTCAACGGTCATTATGGCAATTATTCGACGGCGTACTCGCTGGCTGCAGGCCCGCAGTTCCGTCTGCGGACCGAGCTGGTGCAGCCTTTTGCCGAAGTGCTCGTCGGCTGGCAGCAGATTTCTCCCAAATATTATCCGGACCAGAACACGGCCACCTTCTGGGTGGGCGGCGGCCTGGATTACCCGGTCTCGCAGCGTTTCGCCATCCGCCTGATCCAGGCGGATTACGTGAACTCCTACTACAACAAGCTCACGTCGGGCTCTAACAACTACTTCAACGGACTGCGCCTGCAGGCCGGCCTGCTGTACAACTTCGGGCTGCCGAAGGTGGTCAACAACGCCAGCGCGAGCTGTGCGGTTGAGCCCGCCGCGGTGGATGCCGGCGTGCAGGTCAAGGTTCTGCTGACGGCTTCGGGGTTCAATCCCAAGCGCAAGCTGGCCTACACCTATTCGAGCACCGCCTCCGCCAAGATCAGCTCGGTGGATGGCGTGGCCACGGTGGATACCACCAATCTTGCGCCGGGCAAGTACGCGGTGAATGCCCGCGTCAGCGATGACGGCAAGGCCCCGCACCAGGCTTCGGCCAGCTGCTCGGCCAGCTTCAGCGTCAACCAGCCGCCGCAGCATCCGCCGGTCCTTTCGGTGTCGGCCCGTCCGGCCTCACTGGTCTCCGGCGATGCCTCGGTGATCACGGCCACGGGCAGCAGCCCGGACAACCGTCCGCTGAGCTACACCTGCACCTCCAACGCCGGCCATTTGAGCGGCAGCGGCACAAGCTACACGCTGGATACGGCGGGCGTGGGCGCGGGCCTGGTGACCATCAGCTGCACGGTCACGGATGACCGCAGCCTTACGGCCACGGCCAGCACGACGGTGAACGTTTCGGTTCCGCCGGCGCCGCCGGTGGCGCGTGAGTTCGGCAAGATCCAGTTCGAGCATGACGCCAAGCGTCCGGCCCGTGTGGACAACGAAGCCAAGGGCGAGCTCGACCGCTATGCCGACGCTCTGGCCGCCGATCCGAACGCCAAGGGCTACGTGGTGGGCTATGAGACGGAGCAGGAACTGGCCGCGCACAAGGGCAAGAAGACGCCCAGCCTGGCCGCCGAGCGCGCCGTTAACACCAAGGACTACCTGGTGCACGAGAAGGGTGTGGATGCCCAGCGCATCACTCCTCTGACCGGCTCCGGCAGCAGCGAAAAGACCACCGATCTGTGGGTCGTTCCGGCGGGAGCAACCTTCCCGGCGGCGGGCACCACGGCGGTGGACGAAGCCAAAGTGAAGGCCGTGCCGCGCGTGGCAGTGGTCGTCAAGGCCAAAAAGGCTGCCGCGAAGCGGTAATCCGCACCAACGAACAAGCCGGGCGCGGCCATAAACCCGCCCGGCACAATACCTTCCGGCCGGGACATTTTGCTCCGGCCGGTTTTTAATGTCCGTAGAGGTCTGAATGCTGATTTCACGTTCCCGTTGCTTCCTTGTTGCGGTACTTCTTCTGCTTCTCGCTGCTCCCGGCCTCGGCCAGTGGACGCCCATCGGCCCCTGGGGCGGCAACGCCCGCGCCCTGGCCTACGATCCTTTCACCCCCGGCCATGTTCTGCTGGGCGCGCCGGCCGGCGCCATCTTTGAATCCACTGACGGCGGGCGCAACTGGCACTACTTCGTGCATCTCGGCCTGCGCCATGAGTTGATGCCGGAGAACATCCTCTTTGACACCTCGCGCCAGGGCACCATCTATGTGGCGGGATGGAACGTGACCGGTGCCGGCGGCGGCTTCTGGGTGAGCCGCAATGGCGGACGAAGCTGGTCGCAGCCCGCGCAACTGCGCGACCGCAGCATACAGGCCCTGACCCTGGCCGCCTCCTCGCCGGGGACGATCGTGGCGGGCGCGCTCGATGGCCTGTACCGCAGCCTGAATTACGGAGAGAGCTGGGAGCGCATCACTCCCGCGGGCCACGCCGACCTGAAGAACTTTGAGAGCGTCGCCGTGGACGAGCACAACCGGGACGTCATCTACGCCGGCACCTGGCACCTGCCCTGGAAGACCACCGACGGCGGCGCGCACTGGTTCAACATCAAGCAGGGCGTCATTGACGACTCCGACGTCTTCAGCATCATCCTCGACCACTCGAACCAGAGCACGGTCTTTCTCAGCGCCTGTTCGGGCATCTACAAGAGCGAGAACGCGGGTGAGCTCTTCCACAAGGTGCAGGGCATTCCGGGCACCGCCCGCCGCACCCGCGTGCTGGAACAGGATCCGGTGGACGCCATGGCCGTCTACGCCGGTACCACCGAAGGGCTTTGGAAGACCACCGACGGCGGCAGAAACTTTCATCTGATCTCACCGCCGAACTACATCTTGAACGACGTGCTGGTGGAGGCGCAGAATCCGCGCAGGGTGCTGATTGCCACCGACCGCGGAGGCGTCTACTCGAGCGACGATGCCGGTGCGAGCTTTCACCCCTCGAATCACGGCTTCAGCAAGCGCCAGGTGAGCGCCTTGGTGGCCGACCAGCGGGAACCGGGCACACTCTACGCCGCGGTGCTGAATGACAAGGAGTTTGGTGGGGTCTTCCGTTACCGCGTGGGGGAGTGGACGCAGTTTGGCAAGGGCCTGGAAGGGCTGGAGGTATTCGACCTGGCTCAGTCTCCGAATGGAGCGCTGATGGCGGCCACCAACCGCGGAGTGTACCTGTATGAGTCAGCAAGCGGGCTGTGGGCGGCGCGCACCGATGTGGTCAACCAACACGCTGCGGCGCAGACGCGCGTGGTGCGCAAGGTGAATGGGAAGCTCATACAGCCCACGCCCCGGCCACCGATTGTGGTGCGCAGCAGCTTCAAGGGACGCGCCTCCGCCATTGCCTTTGGCGAGCGCTGGTACGCCGCCACGGAGAACGGCCTGCTGCGGAGCGAGGACCAGGGAAAGACCTGGCAGGGCGGTGCATTCAATGGCGAGAAGGACGGCGGCGAAAAGGAACTGCAGGCGGTGGCAGCGCGCGGAGCCTTGGTGGTTACCGCGGGCCTGCACGAGGTCTGGCAGAGTCAGGACGGGGCGCGCAACTTCGTCCGGCTGATGTTGCCCACCTGGGTGACGCGGCTGTACGGCGTGGCCATCGCCACGGACGGTGCGCTCTGGGTGGCCAGCCGCGAGGGCGCCCTGCGCTACGATGCCGCAACCAACTCCTGGGAGCACGTGCTGGCCGGGCTTCCGGCGCGCGAGGTCACCTCGTTCCGCTCCCAGGGAGAGCTGCTGCTGGCGACCGCCGATGGCATGGAGAGCGTCGCCCTGAGCCGCGACCAGGGTAAGAGCTGGCAGGTGCAGCCCACCACCGGATACGAGGTCAGCGGGGCCGTGCTCGAAGGTGGCAGGCTTTACCTGGCCACGCGCCACCATGGAGTTCTGGCCGGGGGAGTTCTCGCCGGAGCTGCGCTGTCGCGCTAGCCGGCGGCGCCGAGCCGTCTGGTTCCTGACGCGCTGGACTTTTCCCGCCGCCGCCGTGCTTCCCGGCGGCGCGGAAGAGCGCGTCCGGCGCAAAGTGGTTTTTCTTTCCTGGGGTTGCGGGGGGTGAAGATGAGCCTCCCGCTTTGGTCCCAGTTCCATTTCGAAATTTCCCTCCCGATTTGAAAAGAATTCTCCCATCCGGGTAAATGCAACATGGGCGTGGATTTAATAGCATGTGCCCGTCCAGACAGGTTCGGAAGCGGGAATTGCGCGCTGCGCAGTGGATGCGGCCGTGTTTGCGCCTGATGTCTGCAACTGGCCGTATATCAATCATTTGCGATTTCTAAGCCAATTTGGCACGCGGCTTGCTTTTCAAAATGGCGTGGAAACCGAAATGAACGCGAACGGCGCGGCACCGTCGAATGAGCCGCAAGGGATTTGGCTGAGTGACCAGAGCGTGCGGCAGATGCGTAGCCAACTGCACGAGCTGGCCAACACCCTGACTGGAGTGATGATCGCCGGTGGACTGCTGACGCAGTTTCTGGAAGGCGGATCGCTGGCCGGTTACGCGGCCGACGTCTGCGAGGCCTCGGAGCGCGGGAGCCTTCTGGTATGCGAGCTGCGCGGGCATCTGCTGGCCGCCTGCGGTGAAGCCGAGGCCATTGGCGCAGTGCCGCCGCGGGCGCAGAGGGAAGACAAAAGGGCCGCAGAGCCGTAGGGCCGAGGGATCACAAAAGAAGACTTCACCAGTTCGTTGCTTGCATTCTTTGCACACATTTTTTTGGCGCGGCGGTCTTAAGCCAGCGCGGAGGCGGAACAGGATGACGATCAAGGGATTGACCGCACGCAGCGTGTTACAGGCGTCTGCGGGCTCAGCGACGGGGCAGGCCGGCAGAGGGTTGCCCGGCGGGGGTCACACGCCGGGGGTGCCACAGGGCACAGGAGCGCGTGATGAGGGCCCTTCCGGTCACGAGGTTCCAATCAGTACCATTCTGGGCGCGCTCGCCATGGAACCTACACGCGACAAAGCGGAGGCGAATCTTCTGAACCTGCTCATCGTGGACGATGAGCGGACGATCCGGGAGGGCTGTCGCGATGTGGCCCAGGGCATCGGCTACTCCACCTACGTGGCCGACAACGCCGAGCATGCCTTCCGTGTGCTGGACACCACAAGCATTGACGTCGTGCTGCTGGACCTGCGCCTGCCCGGCCTGGGCGGCCTGGAAGTGTTGAAGGAAGTGAAGCGCCGCCGGCCGGAGACCGTGGTCGTCGTGATGACCGGTTATGCCAGCGTGCAGAGCGCCGTACAGGCGATGAAGCAGGGCGCCTTCGACTACGTGACCAAGCCCTTCAACCTGGAGGAACTGCGGCTGATTCTGGACCGCGTGCTCGGCCACCTGCAACTGTCGAGCGAAAACCGCATCCTGCGCCAGCAGGTGAAGAGCAAGGAAGGCTTCGGCTCCATCGTCGGCCGTTCGCCGGAGATGGAAAAGCTCTACCGCATCATCAGCAAGGCGGCGCACAGCTCGCACCCGGTGCTCATCCTGGGCGAGAGCGGCACGGGCAAGGAGCTGGTGGCGCGCTCGATCCACTACAGCGGCCCCTATCGCGACAAGCCCTTCGTCGCCGTGGACTGCGGCTCGCTGGTGCCATCGCTGATCGAGAGCGAACTCTTCGGCTACGTCAAGGGCGCCTTTACCGGCGCGGCGAAGAACAAGGACGGCCTTCTGCAGGCCGCCGACGGAGGAACGATCTTCCTCGACGAGATTGGCGAGCTGCCGGTGGATTTGCAGAGCAAGCTGCTGCGCGCGCTACAGGAAAAAGAGATCCGTCCGGTGGGCGGCACCAAGGCCATTCCGGTGGATGTGCGCGTGCTGGCGGCCACCAACCGCGACCTGGAGCAGGCCGTGGCGCAGGGCGATTTCCGCAAAGACCTCTACTTCCGCCTGAATGTGCTGAGCCTGCGCATCCCCTCGCTGCGCCAGCGCAAGCAGGACATCCCGCTGCTGGTGGGGCACTTCCTGGAGCGGTTGACGCGTTCCACCGGGGTGCAGCGCAACATCAGCGACGACGCGCTGAAGCTGATGCTGGCCTACGAGTGGCCGGGCAACATCCGCGAGCTGGAGAACTGCATTGAGCGCGCCTGCGCCCTGACCAGCGGTCCGACGGTGCACGTGGCCGATCTGCCAACCTCCATCCAGAACTGGCGAGAGCAGACGGAGACGGCTTCGGGCAGCCAGGCTCCGGTGCGGCTCGGCATTCTGCCCATCGCCGAGATGGAAAAGCAGGCGATCCTGAGCGCGATTGAGATGCTGCACGGCGACAAGCTGGAAGCGGCGCGGCTGCTCGGCATCGGCAAGACCACCCTTTACCGCAAACTGAAGGAATACGGCGCGCTGCAGTAGTTGCCGGGTTGGCGCTGCGTCACCGGAGTACATTCCGGGCACCCGCCCCTGCGCGCGGCGCCCACCATCTTAGAGGAGACCATGATTCTACTTGTGACATCGAGCAACCGCCGCGTTGAGGTTGGACAGGCCCTGGAGCAGGCGCTGGGCGAGAGCGTCGAGGTATGTGAGAGCGTGCGCCGCGCCTCCGGCCTGCTGCGCAACAACGAGTATTCCGCCGTGCTGCTGGACGACCCGATGGTGGAGGCCGAGGGCGACGCCCTGGATGGCCTCCTGCATCACCTCGGACTGGCCGTGCCGGTGTACGTCAACCTGGCCATCAGCAACGCCGAGCGCATCACGCGCGAGCTGCGGCTGGCCCTGCGCCGCAACCGCGAATCGCGGCTGATCGCCATTCGGGCGGCCGAGAGCCTGCTGCGCAGCGAGATTCGCGATGCCGTGACGGGCATTCTTTTGAGCACGGAGCTGGCCATGCGCACCCCTGAGATGCCGCCGGAGGCCGTCGAACGCTTGAGCTCGGTGTGCCAACTGGCTTCCGGCATTCGCTCGCGGCTGGAGAGCGTCAACTAGCGTGGCGGCCGGCAGAGTCCGGCCGTTGCCTGCCCGCCACCGGTCCTCCCACCGGTGGCGGATTCTCCTTACGGGGAATTGCAGTGCGGGTGCCCAAAGGTGTCCGGTGTGCGAGAATCCTCGTTGGAGGAATCATGGCCAAGGTAAAGATCAGCGTGCGTCCCAACGGACCCTTTCGCGTGGAAGACCCCGAAGGACTTGTCGAAGTATTGGATCCGAACGGCACTCCGTACGACATGACCGGCAAGCCGGTCTTCGCGCTCTGCCGCTGCGGACAGAGCGCCATTCGCCCCTTCTGCGACGGCGAACACAAGCGCTGCGGATTTCAGGCGGCCGAGGCGCTGCCTCTGCCGGGCGAAGCCCAGTAAGAGCTCCCTGCATCATCATCTTCACGCTGCATCATCGCGCTGGGCCCGAAGTTGGAATCATGCCAACTCGG
>Ga0182012_10004530_pt1 | contig 14461 bp, 9 predicted proteins | sample 612S2SmetaG_FD_120486 | JGI IMG/M metagenome (GOLD analysis project Ga0182012, IMG submission 120486) | Permafrost microbial communities from Stordalen Mire, Sweden - 612S2S metaG | ecosystem: Environmental > Terrestrial > Soil > Wetlands > Permafrost | place: Sweden: Stordalen | collected... | reverse complement strand
GCCAATCGACCAGCCCGATCACGGCGAGAATCACCAGGCCCGCTGAAAGCACCGCTGTGAGCCACAAATCCTTGTATGCATATTCGCCGATATAGACTCCGTCAATCGCAATCCACAGCCACCAGTTGGCGGTGTGCTTGCGCGCCTGCCACCAGCTTGCCACGAGGCTGAAGCTCGTTAAAGCCGCATCCAGGTGGGGCAGGGCAGCGCCAATCCTCACCATTAACCATCCCAACGCGACCGCTCCGACTGCGCCGGCAGCGAGTCCGGACACCCATCCCCAAACACCCAGCGGAACGATGCGCACTTCACCCTCGGCGCGCAGGCCTCTCCACCAGTGCCACCACCCATACAAGGTAAAAACCACAAATAAAACCTGCAGCAGCGCATCGGAATACAGGCGTGCCTGATAAAAGACAACAAGGTAGAAAATGTCCGCAGCCAGCACCACCGGCCAGCAAATAAGCAAGCGCTTTGTGGTAAGCCAGATGCCAACCCAGGTGGTAAAAAATCCCGCAAGTTCAACCCAGTGCGCAGCAAGGTAGTTCGTTATCGTCATCAAGCTCGCTCACCCTCGCTGTTCGACAGCCTGTTGCTTGCCGGTCGACGGCGCAATGCATCCAACAGCGGTTGACCGGCCGAACTGCGGAACCAGCGCGCATGTCCTCGAAGCCAGCCGTCATAAGCCATTCGCGCCTTTTCTTCCGAATGCAGAACCTTCAGAAAGTAGTCCGATTCGGACAGTGCGAATTCCGCGTGACATAGCGCCGTCATTGGCGCAAGAACTGCTGCTTCTTCATCGCTCAACGGACGCACCGACTCATAGCCATCCAACAGAGCGTGCAGGTGGTCAAGGTGTACGGGCACTCTTTCCGGGTGCGAGGGGTCTTCAACGAGAACGAGCCACTCGACGATGTTGCGCTCGATCGCGTGGGCCAGATCGTGGACAGTGGAGGTACGGTCGGCGAGACCAAAATCGATGATCGCCGCGGCATGTGCTTCGTCGCTCGCGTCGGTCCATAGCACGTTGGAAGCATGTAGATCGTTGTGCGTCCATAGGGGCTTGAGCGCGGGAAGAAGGGGCTGCAATTCCGCATGAAACGGCTCCAACAGTTCGAGAGCCACTTCCGCATTTGCACGTACCTCTGGATTCTTTTCCAATGCAGGCCGCGCCGATAGATAGCGGTGAAGCTCCTCTCCGGAATTCGCCGCTGCAAAGATCGTGAAGCTAGCCACGAGCGGTCGCGGAATTCGTCGTGGTGCGTCAAATCCCTGCGCTGCACAATGCAATCGCGCCAAAGCCTGACCCGCGGAATACGCATGAGAACAAGTGCGAAATGGCGTCCACGAGACTGCGTCTCTATAGAGATCGACGCCCGGAAGGGTTTCATGCACTTCGTACATCCAATCTCCCCTCTCAATTGCTGTCTCGCCCTCTTGGTTCGAAAACACGCGTGGAACGGCTGCTCCGTACGTATGCAGATGCGTCATGAAGCGATGCTCTTCCAGCAATCCTTCTCGATCGCGGACGGCTCGATGATGGCGCTTGATGAAGAGAGGACCGCACTCAGTCGCCACCACTCCTGCGGCAGAAAACGGCCGCGGGCTAGCGCTCAGGATTTCAATGGGCTTGCCGCATTCGGGAAACTGGCTCAACAGGGCGCGCACTTCATCCATCGCCAGAGGAGCCCAATCGGGTGCCACCAGCGTACCGTCCATTCCGTGCGCTTTCACTGTTGTGCTCACTGAAGAATCGCCCTTCATTCGAGGGAAAGCCAGGAAAGTACAAACTCAAAAAGTGTAATGCGCCGAGAGTCGCACTGTCGTGGGCGCACCCAGGTGAATGAACGTATCGCCGTAGCTTGCCCCGGTGTCCTTCCAGTAGCGTTTGTCCGCGATGTTGTCCGCATAGAGTCGCAACGTCACGCGTCCCTGCTCGCCGCCCGGCGTGTAGCGCGCCCCAAGGTTGAAAAGGTTGTAGCCGGGCACGCTCACCAGGTCATCGCGAGTGGCTTCCTTGCGGCCCGTATAGTCCCAACCCGGCATCAAGTGCAGCCCATGCGCATGCGCCAGTGCGATATCCGCGAAGACCGCTGTGCGCAAATGCGGCACGTTGAGAACCTGCTTATTGTCGAATGCCGGCGTTCCAGTATCGTCCGAAAAAGCACGAATAGCGGAAGCAGAAGCCGTCAGCCGCAGCCAGTTCGCGGCTTTACCCTCTGCATTCACCTCGATGCCATCGTGTGTCTCGCGACCCTCCTCTTCGAAGCACAGATCACCCGGCCCATTGAACTCGTTTGCGGTGCAGAAAGTATCGGGAGCCTGAATTACCTTGGGATAGAAAAATGGCGCTCGCATGCGATAGAACGCGGTGGTCAGCAGGATGCGCGCGCCTGGCTCATACTTGGCGCCTATCTCCGCCTGCCGCGTGAGAAACGACGAAAGGAACTGATTCGCATTGTCTACCCACCACGGTCCTTGCGGGCCCAGAGAAAGCAGCACTCCGTAATTCCCATAGAGCGTCAGGCTGCCTGCGGGATTGAAGGTGGCGGCGTATTGCGGCAGCCAGATGGGCTTGTCCGTAAGAATGGGCGCGGTGCCGGGACTCGTGGCTGTGAGCGAATAATTGTGGTCGCGCAACGAATCGTACCGCCCGCCCGCAAGCAGCTGAATGTGTCCTGGCAAGTGAATCCGGTCTTGAATCACCGCAGCCGCCTGGTGATTGTCTTCCCACAGCGTTCTCGGTCCGGCAGTTTGCTCTGGGCTCTCCATAGGGAAGGCCACAATCGGCTGGAAAATATTCTCTGAACCAACATAGGTGTACACCGCGCCATCCTGGACGGTTGATGGAGCGTTCGCGGGCGGCGCTCCCGGTTGCTGCACGCTACGCCGGAATAGCTCAAATCCTCCTGTTACATCCTGGCTGATTGGCCCGCTCTTGATGTGGCCCATGAGCAATGCCTCGGCCTGTCCGTCGATGCGCAACTCGCCGGGATCGCGGTAGTCGTAGATATCGTAGCCGCCATCCGGGGCGAAAAAGTAATCCGGAGCAGTTCCGCCATTTCCCTGGCACAGGGCCTCATAGGAGCATCCGTACGCATACACCACGTTGTCGTTGATGAGCGAATGACTGTAACTCGCCGCCGCGAAAGCTCGCCAGGCGCTGGAAAGATCGTAGTCCACACGTGCGTTCGCATTGATTGCATCGAAGACATTTGGCGGCGCCCAGGACTGCTCCCCCAGCATCGTCGATGGATGCACCTGGCTCAAGTCCGGCACCGTCGTTCCACCCAGCAATTGATAGCCGCAGACCGAACGCTCCACCTTGTGCTGATACTCGAAATCGCCCCTCAAGATGGACTTCGGGTTGAGCTTCCAATCGGCTGCGGCCGAGCCCATCGCTCGCCAGCCGTTGGCGTCGTTCACGTAGCTCTCGATCTTTTCGCCGGCGAGGTTAGAGCGAACGCCAACCTGCTTCTGGCTGCCGAGGAGTCCGCCAAGGTCCACTGCACCGAAGGAACTTCCGCGATGATCTGTAGCCAGGTCGATCGCCTTCACCGCAGCCGGCCGCTTGGTCACGTAGTTGATCAGACCACCCGCCGATGCAACTCCGCTCTCCACGCCGGCGATCCCTTTGAGGAATTCGACGCGCTCCTTGTTTTCGAGCGGCACATCCTGCTCACCGGCGATGGTCATGCCGTCGATCTCGAGGCCGGTCGCAAGATCGATGGGGAAACCGCGAATCTCGAAGTCCCCGTAGTAGCCCACCGGAGCGTAGTCCTCTCCGATCGACGCATCGTTCTTAACCACGTCGGAAAGCAAGCGTGCGGCCTGATCGTTGAGCAGATCGCGAGTCACGACTGTTGCCGAGAGCGGCGTTTCTTTCAGTGTCGCGCCGTCAAGGGTTCCCACTGAAACAGCGTCGGGAAGATAGTCGTCCTTCACCTCGCCATGGACAACAACCGTGGTTGTCACGGACTGCACTTGCTGTGCGGTTGGCTTTGGTGGAGTGGGCGTCGGCGCATTCGAGGCTGGACTCTGTGCGTTTCCGCAGAGCGTCGCGCACAGGCAGAAAGCCGACAGGAACGCGAGGTTGAATCCGCGCATCGTCGGGGATTTTCTTGGAGTATGAGCCGCGGCCCGCAAAGCAACATCAAGCATGGTTTTCCCTTGTTTCCAATTTCTTGAAACAAAGGAACTCGCGTTGAACTTCGAGGAAGTAGGCCGAAAGGCTTAGAAAGCTTCCCACGCCGGCATTATCCGGATCGGGTTCTAGGGTATCTTCTCAGCCCCACTTCGTGGAGCACCCCTGTTTCAATACATCGAATTGAAACACTTCCGGCCCGGTTTGGCAAATTTGCCAGCCGGGCCGGAAGACTCGTGTGTTTCGATCGTTTCGCTAAACCCGACCGACTTTGAAGCTTCCCACCAGGCCAGTCAGTTCATTGGCTAACTGGGAGAGCTGCTGGCAGGCCCCCACAGATTGCTGAGAACTAGCCGCTGTCTGCTGAATGATTAATGCAATTTCGTTTACGTTGGCGGAGACCGATTGCGTGGAATAGGATTGCTCGGTTGCCGCGGCGGCGATCTGTGTCACCATTTTTTGCACCGACTCCGATCCGTGAATAATACTGGCCAGCGCCTCGCCGGCCGACCGCGCCGAATCCACGCCGCTCTGCACATGGCTCATGCTTGAGCGCATGGCCTCGACGGCCACTTTGGTTCCTTCCTGAATTGCATGCACGGTGACATCGATCTCTTTGGTAGCTGAACTGGTGCGCTCTGCCAGCCGGCGAACTTCTCCTGCCACCACCGCAAATCCCCGGCCATGTTCTCCAGCCCTGGCAGCCTCGATGGAGGCATTCAGAGCCAGCAGATTTGTCTGCCCAGCGATTTCGTTAATCACGTTGACGATTCGGCCGATGGCGTCGCTTGACCTGCCCAGTTCCTCGATCCGCGACGAGGTCTCCTGGTTAGAAGTCAGAAGATCTCCAATCGTCTGCACTGTCGATTGCACAGTCTTGCCGCCGGAGTGCGCAGTCTCTTCCGCTTTGCGTGCGTCCACCGCGGCGCCCTGCGTGGTTTGACTGATCTCCTGCACGGCCGAGGACATCTCGTTCATGGTAGTGGTAATTCGTTCAGCCTGCTGCTGCTGCTTTGCGGCCTGTTCGGCCGTTTCGTGCGCGGTTGCTGCCAGTTCCGTGGCGGCCTGACCAAGAGTCGTCGCATGTTCGGCTACACGGCGCACAATATCTTCTATGCGGGCAATAAACACATTGAACCAATTGCCCACTTCGTCGATCTCGTTGTTCCCATTCACTTCGATGCGGCGCGTCAGATCGCCATCCCCTTCGGCAATGGCCTGCAACCGTTCCGCCAGCGAATGCAGAGGGCGCACCACTTTGGACTGGATCACCCACCACGCAGCCGCACAAACGAGCACCATGAAACCGAGCATCGCCACGCCGGTCATCTGGCTGCGCACCGACGACGCATCCACCGCATCCAATTGTGTCTGGAAGCTGGCCGAGATGGTCTTGTCCGCCTCTGCCATGGCGTCGGTCAGCACCTTGTTGTCCTTGCCCAGCACGCCGACCTGCGCCATTAGTTCTTCGCTGGGTCCGTCCTTGGCCCCAAGTATGGCGGCATATGTGTCGTGATCGCGCGACCGTATCGACGAGAACTGGGTCACCAGGCTGTCAGCCACCTTGCTCAGTTCCGGCGAAAAGGCCAGTTCGGTCTTCACTTCGCCCAGCGCGGAAGCAGTGGCTTCAGCGTCTTCTTCCGCAGCCTTCAGAGAATTGGCATCCTGCAGCACCACGGCATCCCCGTAGTGCTTCTTCATCCGCTCGAACGACGCCTGCGCATGCTGCATCTTCAGCGCGGAAGGAAACAGCGAAGAAGAGATCGTGGACATGCGGCTGTGCGTGGAGGTCGCCGAAATCTGCACCATTGCCAACAACAGCAGGTAGCCGCCAGCCAGCACGGCCAGGATACTCAGGATTCTCGTCTTGATCTTCATACTTCCAAACATTTCGTCACCTTACCGTCAGATTTTTCTTTCGCCCCGATGCCGCCTGTGCTTTGCCGATCTACAGATAGTGTTAGCGCAGCGCATCCTCGGCAGGATGCGCTGCCCATTTCATGATTATTTGACCTGCAACGTCTTCACACCTTCGGTACTCGCGCCGGCACTCACGTAACCTATTGCGCCCTTGGTCTTGGTCACATAGGCAACTGCTTCCGCGTCGGCGGCAGTGACCTTGGGCATGGAGGCTTTGCCTGTAAACACCAGGCTGCGATAGTAGGCCTGCAGGACGGCGTTCGATTTGCCGAGGTACTCCTTCAGGAATGCTTCGTGCGTCGCCCCCGCGTTCTGCAGCACCGGCTCAACGTGACCACCGCCTACCGAATCCTTGTCCAGCAGGAAAACGTCCTTCAAATCGCTTACCGAAATTGAGCTAGCCGTGACGCTGTTATTTGCAATTACCTTCACGTCCGAAGCCCGCGCCTGCAACGACGCGCAGAGGGCCACGACCGCAATTACCGCAATGAATCTCAGATATCTCATACCGCTCTCCTCGAAGTTGCGTCCGTTGTTGGTTAGAAGTTGAAGCTGTTCCCTCAGGACAAGCATGTTGGTCTTCCGCTTTAAGCCCTGAGGGATGCGCAGCCCGTCTCTACTTGACTTGCAGTGTCTTAACGCCTTCAGTACTCGCGCCGCCGCTCACGTACCCAACGGCGCCCTTGGTCTTTGACACATAGGCCACAACTTCGGCATCCGTGCCAAGACTCTTGGGCATGGAGGCCTTCCCGGTGAATACCAGGCTGCGGTAGAAGGCCTGCAGTGCGCCATCGTTCTTCCCGAGATAGTCCTTCAGGAAAGCCTCATGGGTTGGGCCGCCTTTGGCCAGCACCGGTTCGACATGGCTGCCGCCAAGGGAATCCTTGTCGAGCAAAAAGACGTCCTTAACGTCTCCGGCGGAAACCGAGGTTGCCGTCACACTGCTATTGGCGATGACCTTTACGTCCGAGGCCCGTGCCTGCCACGATGCGCAGAGGACCACGACCGCGATCACCGCAACGAATCTTTGATGTTTCATTCCTATCTCCTCGTGGACCGTATCCACCGTTGCTTAGAAATTGAAGGTGGCCTTCAGAACAACCATGTTCGTCTTCGGCTTAAGGCCTTGTGGGTTCCACTGTGAATAGAATCCCTGTGCGGAATAGATATCGCCGTAGCCGTCCATGAAGTGGCCTTCGGCCTTCACTTCCCAATGGCTGTTCACGTCGTAGCGCGCCGTTCCCACCTCGTCGTAGATATGGTTGCTGGCTGTGTTCAGCGGGTTCGAGGGATTGTCGATGTGCAGGTGGGAATGATAAACACCGACCTGCAGCTTCGGCATTACCCGATAAGCCGCGGATGCAAACCATGCCTCGGTGTTTTGAGGATATGGGAAAGGTTTCGAGCCAAAGAGCGGAGACCCGATTTGCAAAATATCCAGCGTGCTGCGGTACTCGCTGGCGAACTCCCACTTGCCCCGGTTGTAGTCTCCGTATCCCACCCATACACGGTCCGGTACGGTGTCGATTGTGTATGCAACTCCCGCGAACGGCCCCGTGATCCAATGGCCGGCCCGATGCACGGTCAGGTTTGTCCACGATGAGCCGAGCATCAGGCCCTTGACGGGCGACGTCCACTTCAGGTCCCACCCCTCCGTGCGGCCACTGATCGATTGGATGTTGAACCCATTGGCGAGCGAGTAATAGTAGTATCCTTCGCGGCTATCGAAAGACCGCAACCCGGCATATGCCGTATAATCCAGCTTTCCAGCCTTCTTCAACGGGATGCGTCCGTATAAATCGCCACCGGTATGCGCGATGAACGTGGTACGCAAGTCGGTCGGGTAGATACTCTGTGGCAACAATGCCCATGTGTGCAGGAATTCCATGTCCTGCGTATCGTTGTAGAGCCCCATTGCGGTCTTGATCTTGCCTGCCCGCACGCCGAACAAGCCCGTGAACTTGTAGTCTCCATATGCCCAATCAAGCTGTGGCTTGAAATCGTCCAGGCTGCCGATCTTCCTCGTGTATCCCTGCCCCCCGACGCGGAATTTGTCGGTAATAGGCATAGAAAGGTTGAGTGCACCCTCTGTGAAAGCCGGGCTGCCGTGACTTGTGTTCATGGTCAGGAAATTGTTCTCGTTGGAATAGGCGTAGCCCTGTGAAGCGAATCCGTGGACCTGCACAGGGCGATTGCCTATCTTGAAATCCTGCGCGTGCAGGGTTATCGAAAGTGTGAGAGCCGCGAGCATTCCCCCGGCCATCAATCTGCCAATCATTTGCTTCATCGTTAATCTCCTTCGCTGATTTGCCGAGTTGATGCACTCGGTGGTGCAAGAGGCAACCGACCTTCGGCGAGCCGTATGTTTAAATCGCTATTCCAGCGAACGAGACAATACATGGCTGCGAATTGCTTCGGTGTGTTCCCTTGCTATGCCTATCGGCGGGTCTGCATTGAGCTTTAGAATGAGTTAAGTTGAATTGCAGGACGAAGCGGTACCGGTGCGCAGGATTAGGACAGTGAGTTATGCGGGCGACTGAAATATAAATAGTTAACTTCTTCTAAGTTAGAAAACCAGCATGGGAATTAACGCCAGAGGCTTCCGATAACTGAACGATAAGTATCAAGTTGAAACACCTCGAGGCCTTGCACCTTCGCGGCATCGTCCGCGCGGCGCACAGTCAGGGCCTCTCGCGCATGAGGAATTGCGAGAAAAGCCTCCGCCTCCAGTGCACTCATCGGGCCGCCCTGCAAATCGAGGCTCTCCACGGATGCAGGCGACAGTGTGGCCAGGTAGTCCGGCTCGGCGAAACACAAGTAGCGCTTGGCCGCCACATGCAGGCGAATGGGGTCGAGGACGGAGGTGGGCAAATGACCTGCGAGCGCATCGACTCCAAGGTCTTCGTGGTGAGTGTCTAACCCGCGTGTCGCTGCATCTTCGCCTTCGCTGTGAAGCAAGTGGCCGAGATCGTGAAGCAATGCGGCGGCAATCAATGCGTCGTCGACGCCGTCGCGCTGAACGAACCAGGCGGCCTGCAGAGAGTGCTCCAACACGGTGACCGGTTCGCCGAAATAGGCCTCACCGCCGCCGCTCTCCAGCAGTTCAAACACTTCATCGACTGAATTGAGTCGTCGCATGTGAGTCAACCTTTCGCCGCTGCCGGCACACGAAGCCGTTGATGACCGGCGAGCACCACGGCGACCAGCGCCGTGAGCAGCGCTACGCCTGCCATGGAAAGAAACGCGTTCTTCCATCCGAATGCGACTGTGATGCGTGCAACAGTGTCACCGGAAAGCCATCCAGCCAGATAGCCCACGCCGTCAATGATTCCCGCCGCAGTCGCACTACCGCGCTTGCCGCCGAAGTCCAGGCTCATGGCGCCGGCAAGATACGAGTAAGGTCCCAGCAACAGGAAGCCAACCAGGGTTACGAGCACCACCGGTGTCCATTGGCTGGCGTGCCCAGGTGTGCGGGCCAGTACCACCAGGCAGACCGTGCTCGCCGCCATGCCGAACACCAGCACGAGGTTGCGCCCGTTCAGTCCCAGCCTGTCACTGACCACGCCGGCAAGCAGCACGCTGATTCCGCCGAACAGAGGAAAAAGAGCGCTCCGCGCTGCCGCCTGACTGCTGCTCAGTCCCACAAACTGCACAAAATAAGTTGGTGTCCAGAAGTTGAATGTCTCACGCAAGAGCGTGGTTCCGAGTGAAAGCAGGCAAACAAGCCAGAAGGGGAAACTGGTGACCAGCGGATAGAGAATCGCCTTCAATCCTGGGTGCTTCTCATCCTTATGCTCGCCCTCTGCGCCATACACGTTGAGCGGGTTGGCCTCCGGAGCAGGCAAGCCACGCTCCTCCGGCGTCTCGCGCAGAAAAATCACGTTCGTCAGCAGCAGGGCCGCGAGCGATCCAGCGCCGGCTAGAAACACGCCGCGCCATCCCACGCCGTGCGCCAGCAATTCGCTCATTACCCAGCGGCAGGCCGCATCGCCGAATAGAAAGCTAAGGCTCAGCACCGCCATTACTGTGCCATATGTGGAGTAGGAAAACCACCGCGATGCCACCTTGACCAGCCCCACCCAGCCTGTAGATTGAAAAAGCCGATTGCCCACCCACGCCAGTGTAAAGAGCGGAAAGCCTCCGCTCAAGACGAACAAAATCGTGAATAGGATCGACCCGGCCATGCCGCCCAGAAAGTTGCGGCGACCGCCGAACAGGTCGGCCATGGAGCCGGAGATGAACTTGCCCACCGCGTAAGCGATTGTGCCCGCCGACGCGATGAAGCCGAGCCGTATCTGCGCCTCGCTCGCCGGAATGCCATGCTGCGCCAGGTCGTGCATCAGATCAGGCAGCACGACCGAAAGGTTCGAGCGGCAAAAGTAGTAGCCCGAGTAGCCAACGCCAAGCAACAAAATCGTAGCCGCGTGCCAGGCCGTGAAGCTGGTCTTTTGAGCCGGTTGATTAAGCGGTGCTGGCTCCATTGCTGCTTTCTTTTCGGGATGCACACCGGAAGATTATCACGGAGATAGAAGGGGCAAGGCCAAACGGGATCTCCGTTACTCGCACACTGTACAAATTGCCGTTTCCCAATGCAAATTTTCGTGAAAAATACCGCGTCTTGCGCCCTTGCAGGGGCTACATTATGAATTGCAAACAATTCATAGGCGAAGAAACAGCGTCTCTTCCGTCAATTTTTCTTGAAAGGCTTTTCCTCATGCATGGTTTCTCTTCCCCTGTCCGCGTTCGCCCTCGTGTGGCTTGGCAGATTCTGCTGGCTTGTTGTCTGCTCGTGCTCTCCGCCGTGCCCGTGCTTGCGCAATCCACGTTTGGTGAAATCCTCGGCACGGTGCGCGACTCCACCGGAGCCGTCGTCCAGGGTGCGCAGGTCACGCTGGCAAACACAGGCACCACTTCGACGCGCACCGTAGTCACAGACGCGAATGGAAACTATTCCTTCAAAAATATCGACGTTGGTATTTACACGCTGACTCTGTCGGCGCCCGGCTTCGAGACGGAGTCGCTCCCCGCCATCTCGCTCACCGCACGCGAAACGCGCCGCATGGATGCAAACCTCAAGCCCGGCGCAGAGACGCAGACAGTTGTGGTCGTCGACCAGGCGTCGCCCGTCATCACTACAGACGTCTCCAACCTTGCGGAAACAAAGGTCGGCGACGAATTGGTGGAGCTCCCCGTGGCCATCTATTCCCGCTCCACTGGCTCGACCAGCCCCATTTCCACGCTTACCACCGAAGCCGGCGTACAGACCGACGACAGCGGCAATCTCGCCGTCGACGGAACCACAGCAGCGCTGCTCTCGGTGACCATCGACGGCATTTCGTCGGTCGGCGTTGAATACTCCGGCCCCGTCAACGAAATGTTCCCGTCCTTCAACTCCATCGAAGAGATTCGAGTGTCCGAGTCGAACAATTCCGCCGAGTTCGGAGGCGTGGCCGACATCACCACTGTCTCCAAGGCTGGCACCAATCGCTATCACGGGGGCCTTTTCGAGAATCACGAGAATACTGTTCTAAACTCCAACAACATATTCGCGCTCTCAAAACCGAAGATCATCATGAACGATTTCGGCGGAACGCTCGGCGGACCTGTCGAGATTCCGCACCTCTTCAACGGCCACGACAGCACCTTCTTCTTCATCGGCTTTGAGGGCTTGCGCCTGCCTCGCGAGACGCCGATAGTTCTGTCTGTGCCGTCCATGGCGATGCGCAGCGGCAACCTGGTCAGCTATCTGGCCGGCCAGGGAGTCGCGGCCATTTATCAGCCCGACGGCATCACCCCCATCGATCCTGCCAACGTTCCTGTAAGCCAGATTTCCGCCAACTTGCTCAATGTGCTGATGCCCACGCCGAACCTCGGCGCACCGGACTCCTACGCGAACAATTATCAAATCAACTTCCCCTCGCCCATCTCCTCTAATCAAGGCGACGTCCGTCTAGATCGCACGCTTTCATCGCGGCAAACAATCTTTGCACGCTTCTCTTACAAGAACCGCCAGGTGACTACAGCGCCTTCCGCCGCCTGCACTTTCACGTATTGCGCTGAAGCCGGCAGCCCGCTGCAAGGCGCATACAACACGCCGGAGATTGACGAAGGCCTGACCTTTGCCCACAACTTCGTCTTCTCACCACACCTGCTGAACGAGTTCCGCGGCGGCTATAACGCGCAGCACACTTCGGAGACGCAGAGCTACTCAACATCCAGCATCCTGAGCCAGACCGGCATCGCTGTTCCCCAGCCGGACACCGACTGGTCTGAAGCCCCGCAGGTGCTCATCAACGGATTCATGTCCACCGGCGCGGGCAACCCCGGCGTGCAGCGCGGACAGATTATTCAAGCTCTCGACAACGTGACGTGGTCGCATGGAAATCATTCCTTCAAATTCGGAGCGGACTTCAAGCGTATCTCCGATCACGACGATAATGTCTTCGGCAACTACCGTTCCGGCTGGTACGTCTTCGACGGTTCATCGGATGTGGGCGCGGCCATTGGCGATCCCTACACCGCATTCCTGCTCGGCAACCCGGACTACACCGAGGTGAGCTCGACAAACAATCCGACGATGAACGGCCTCGGCTACTCCTACGCATTCTTTGGCCAGGACGACTGGAAGCTCACCCCGCAGCTCACGCTGAATCTCGGCTTGCGCTACGAATTGCATCCGCCCATTCATGAGACTCACTACAACACGGCCACCTTTGCGCCCGATTATTCGGCGAACATCGGCGGCCAGCCTGTCAATGGCGCCGTCATTGTCTCGAATGCGCAGGCTGTGTCTGCCGCGTCCGCAGATTTCTTGAACGCGATCGCACCCACGCCCCTGCTGACCGCCTCGCAAGCCGGCATTCCTGCAGGATTGCGTTACACCGACACAACCGACTGGGGGCCGCGCATTGGTTTTGCCTGGCAGCCATATCGCAACGGCAAGACCGTTCTCCGCGGAGGCTGGGGACGCTTCATTGAATCTCCCCTCGGCTTTTCGCTGGTTGCGGGCTGGGCCGTGCACTCGAGCTACGTGGCCACCTATAACCAGGACTACCAAAATGACGGCGTTACACCCCTGCTCTCCTTCGCAAATCCCTTCAATACCGCTGCTGGAAGCTCAACCGGGACCGCGGGTTTCTACTACGCATTTCCCATTCACTATCACGACCCCAATGTGCAGCAGTGGAACCTGACCCTGGAGCAGGACTTCGGCCACAACCTTGGCGCGCGATTCTCTTATACAGCCAGCCACGGCCAGAATCTTGAGGCCATGGTCGACCTCAACCAGGTTCCTGCTAATCAGTACGGCTATTTCAACAGCGATCTTGCTGCGCCACCTTCCACTGCCGCATGTGTCGCCGACGGTGGCGCCTCCATAGCCGATCACCGCCCCTACCCATGCTGGAGCGTTATTCAGAGCGTCAACAACCAGGCTGAAAGCAATTACAACAGCGGTGCAGTTGAAGTCTCTCGCCACAGCGGCAAGTCGATCACCTTCGACGCCAGCTATACCTATACCCGCGACCTATCGAACGCCGGCGGCGCCACGCCCAACGCCTTCGCTGTTGCCGGAGGCAGCTTCCTCACAGACCGCTTCAATCCACGCCTCGACTACGGCAATGTCATCTACGATCGTCGGCACCGTTTCCTCGTCACGTATCTCTACGATCTTCCCTTCGGCAAGGGGCAGCGCTGGCTCAATTCAGGCACCGCCGTCAACAGCTTTGTCGGTGGCTGGCAACTGGCCGGCGTAACGATCCTGCAAAGCGGCCCATTTCTCACGCCTTACCAGCAGAGCGTCGATCCGGCCAACACCAACATTCTTACCACCGTAGGCCAGGCCCGCCCCGACCAGCTAAGCGGCGTGTTGGTTTATGCGCCTCAGCGCACCACTGCGCAGTGGCTTAACCCCAACGCATTTCCCTATATGAATCTGCAAACCGCGGCGGGCATCGGCATTGGCCGCTTCGGTGACGCGCCGGTTGGCGGAGTGGTTGGCCCCGGAACAGACAACTTCTCGCTATCCCTGTTGAAGAATCTCGCCATCACCGAGAAAAGCAAATTCCAGTTTGGCCTTGAAGCTGCAAATGTCTTCAATCACCGCAATTACGAGCCGCCGAACATGCAAGTCGATTCTTCCGGCTTCGGATCCATCACCGCGCTGCAGACGGCGGAAGGAGCAGGTCCCCGAAGCCTGGAGTTATCGGGGAGGATTACTTTCTAAGAATCGCTCTGAGAACTTTGTGGATTGAAGGGTACGGGATTTATCCCGTACCTGGAGTTTCTACATTTTCTCAAGCGGCGGCAGCCTGAACCAGTCCTGGATCGGTAGTTTTGAGCCCGAGGGGTGCGATGAGTTGGCTTTGTTGCGTCATTTCCTTGCGTAGTAGGGTAATT
>Ga0182012_10004529_pt1 | contig 14462 bp, 13 predicted proteins | sample 612S2SmetaG_FD_120486 | JGI IMG/M metagenome (GOLD analysis project Ga0182012, IMG submission 120486) | Permafrost microbial communities from Stordalen Mire, Sweden - 612S2S metaG | ecosystem: Environmental > Terrestrial > Soil > Wetlands > Permafrost | place: Sweden: Stordalen | collected... | reverse complement strand
GGCCACCACCGGCCCGGTGCCCGGGGCCACGTCCACCCCGAAGCCGATGGCCGCCACCGGGACCACGATGTCGGAGAAGAAGATGGCGGCGTCGGTCCCGTAGCGGTCCACCGGCTGGCGGGTCAGCTCGGCCACCAGCTCCGGCTGGGAGATGGCGTCGAGGATGCTCCCGGAGCCGCGGGCCGCCCGGTACTCGGGGAGCGACCGGCCGGCCTGGCGCATGAACCACACCGGGACCCGGTCCACGGGCTGTCGGCGGCACGCCCGTATGAAGGGTGCGTCCCCGAACGTCCGGGCGGGTCGGGGAGCCACGGTCGGGCCGGGCATCACCCGTCGGCAGAGGGCGGCGACGTGACCCCACGGCACCCGTCCCTGCCGGCGCCGGTGGCGCCCGTCCCCGGCGGTGCGTTCATGGTGGACGGCTCCATGGGCCGAGTCTAGGAGAGGGGGAGGGGCGGCCCACGCCGCGGGTCCGCCGTCGCAGCTCCCGTGCCCGTGGCCCTGTCACGTGGACCGCGGCCCCGCTCCGACGGAAGGGGCGGGGGCATACAATCGAGGGTTCCCTGGGCCAGGGGCAGGCAGATCGGAGGTGGCGTGGAATCGGAGCTTCAGGGAGAACAGGCGTTCGTGGACATGGCCTACGCCCGCCTGGACGACATGCGGAGTGACGCCAATTCCATGCTCGAAGGGGTGCTCGACCTGGGCCGGGGCGGCACGTTCCAGTCGCGGACGGAACGGGACGTCATCGTCCGGACCAGCCTGGCCCGGCTCGAACAGCTGGACATCGGTGACCAGGCCCTGACCTTCGGCCGGATCGACCGGATGGACGGGCCCCTGCGCGACGGCGAGCCCACCGTCGAGACCTTCCACATCGGTCGGCTGGCCATCCACAGCTCCGACCACGACCCGCTGGTGGTGGACTGGCGGGCGCCGATCGCCGAGCCGTTCTACCGGGCTACCGGACGGGATCCCCAGGGCCTGGTGCTCCGCCGTCACCTGGCCCTGGAGGGCCGCCGGGTGGTGGGCCTGGAGGACGAGCGGTTCGGGACGGGGTCGGCCGGGGACGGCGGGGGCGGCGGGGACGGCCCGGAGCCTTCCGGACGGCGGGACGACGGCGACGGGAGTGGGGAGCTGATCCAGAGCGATCTGCCCATCGGCGGGCCGGCCGCACTGCTGGCGGCGCTGGACCGGGCCCGCTCGGGCCGTATGACCGACATCGTGTCCACCATCCAGAAGGAGCAGGACGAGATCATCCGGGCCCCGCTCCCGGGTGTCCTGGTGGTCCAGGGGGGTCCGGGGACGGGGAAGACGGCGGTGGCCCTCCACAGGGCGGCCTACCTGCTCTACACCCACCGGTTCCCGTTGGAACGCCAGGGTGTCCTGGTGGTGGGGCCGAACCCCTTGTTCCTCCGCTACATCGAACAGGTGCTGCCGTCGCTGGGGGAGACCGGCGTGACCCTGTCCACGGTGTCGGGGCTGGTGACCGAGGTCCGGGGCCGGGAGATCGGCCCGGTCGACGTGGCCCGCCTGAAAGGCGACCCCCGCATGGCCAAGGTCGTCGCCCGGGCCGTGCGCACCCGGCAGCGGGCCCTCCCGCGGGATGTGGCCGTCCCCTACGGGGCCCTGCTCCTCCGGCTCACCGTCGAGGACAGCCGGAGGATCGTCGAGCAGGTCCGCCGCCGGCCGGGCACCCACAACGCCCGCCGGAGGCTGGTCGAACACGACGTGGCCCAGCTCCTGGCCGACCGGGCCCGCCAGAGCCAGCAGACCCTGGGCGCCGGGGCCCCGGCCCCGGTCACCGCGTTTCCGGGTTACGAGGACCCCTCCGATCTCACCGACGAGGAGTTCGACCTCGAGGACTTCTCCCGCAAGGTCCGCCGGGTCCCCGAGCTGGCGGTGGCCCTGGACCGCATGTGGCCCCGGCTCTCACCCCACGAGATGCTCCACGACCTGTTCGGCGCTCCGGCCCTCATCGCGGCGGCCGCCCGGGGCGTGCTCAGCGTGGAGGAGCAGCTGCTGCTGCGGCGCCCCCGCTCGGCGGCGCTGGAGGAGGTGGCCTGGACCTCAGCCGACGCCGCACTGGTCGACGAGGCCCGTCACCTCCTGGGCCCCCGGAACGGCGCGGCCGACGACGGGATCCGCACCTACGGCCACATCGTGGTGGATGAGGTGCAGGACCTCTCCCCCATGCAGCTGCGGATGCTGGCCCGACGCTCCCTGTCGGGGTCGATGACCGTGGTCGGGGACATCGCCCAGGCCACCGCCCCGTGGGCCCCGGGGTCGTGGTCGGACATCGTCGAGCACCTGCCCCGGCGCCGGCCGGTCCGGACGGTGGAGCTCACGGTGAGCTACCGCACCCCCGCCGAGGTGCTGGCCGTGGCGGCCCAGGTGCTGGCGGTGGCGGCACCCGAGCTGACCCCGCCGCGGCCGGTGCGCCGGACCGGGGTCGAGCCGAGGATGATCGCCGTCCGGGACGCCTCGGGATCGCGCCAGGGGGCGACCGTCGCTGACCTGGCCCGGAAGGTGGCCGAGGTGGCCGCCGAAGAGGTCCGGGCGGTGGCGCCCGGACGGGTGGCCATCGTGGCGCCCGAGCCCCTGATGACCGACCTCTCCGGGGCGTTGGCCACCGCCGGCCTCCCGGTGGTGGACGCCCGGGACATGCGCAAGGGCGGCCTGTTCGAACCGCTGGTGCTCCTGGCCGCCGACGCCGCCAACGGGCTCGAATTCGACTCGGTGGTGGTGGTCGAACCGGGCATCATCGCCGGCGAGACCTCCCGGGGTCTGCGCACCCTGTACGTGGCCCTGACCCGGCCCACCCAGCGCCTCAGCGTGGTCCATCTCACCCCGGCACCGGCCCCGCTGGACGGCATGCGCTGAACCGCCGCCGGGGTCGACCGACGGCTCCCGGACGGCCCGCGGACCGCTCCCGGACCGCCCCGGATGGGCCCGGAACGGGCCGGCCGGCCGAGTTGGCCCTCCGAGCTCCGGATCGACTAAAAATACGGCGTGACTCAGGCTCTCGCCGCCGAACCGGCGGTCACCCCCCGCCAGCGCCACCGCCCCGACCGGCCCTCCATGCTGGCCGTCGGGGTCATCATCTGGCTGGGTTCCGAGGTGATGTTCTTCAGTTCCCTGTTCGCGGCGTTCTTCACCATCAGGGCCCACGCCACGGTCTGGCCCCCCCCGGGGACCCACCTCGACACCGTCCGGGCCGGCATCTTCACCGCCATCCTGGTGTCCTCCAGCTTCACCATGCAGAAGGCCGTCTGGGATCAGGAGAAGGGCGACCGGAAGAGCGCCAAGATCTGGGTCGGTGCCACCTTCGTCCTGGGCGCGCTGTTCGTGGCCAACCAGTTCTACGAGTGGGTCTCGCTGTCCCATAATCCCGCCACCGACCCCACCCACACCGCCTTCGGATCGCTCTTCTACATCATGTCCGGCCTCCACGGCCTCCACGTGACCCTGGGCCTGGTGGCCATGATCTTCCTGCTGGGCCGGTTGAAGGGCCGGGGCGGGGACCCGGGGGAGACGGCGGTCTTCCAGGGGGTCAGCTACTACTGGCACTTCGTGGACATCGTCTGGGTCGGCCTCTACGCCTGCCTCTTCCTTCTCAAGTAGGTGGGACACGGGATGCGTCGACTGTTCAGAGCCCGGTATCTGGCCCCCGTGGCCATGGCGGGATGCGTCGGTGTGGTCGGGCTGCTCTCGTTCGCATCGGGGGCCACCCCGGCGGACGCCTCACCCACCACCACGCTGCCCAAGCTCACCACCACCGCCACCACGGCCACGCCCATCGGCACACCGGTCCGGCCCAGCGTGTCCAGCATCGTGAAGAACGCATTCCCCAGGAGCACCGGTCTGTACTACGTGACCCTGCCCACCTCGTTCATCGCCCCGGGCGAGGCCCTGTTCGCCGCCAACTGCTCCAGTTGCCACGGCCCGCAAGCCCTCGGGACGGAACGGGCCCCCAACCTCCAGGGCCTGGGATCGGGCACGGTGGACTTCTGGGTGTCCACCGGGCGCATGCCGCTGGCCAACTCCAGCGTGCAGGCCACCCGGAAGCCGCCCCGGTTCAACCGCCTCCAGACCCTCGAGATCGCTGCCTGGGTGCAGTCCCTGACCCCGGGCAAAGGGGTCCAGGTGCCGGTGGTGGTGACCCAGGGGGCCGACCTCGAGTCGGGCAACACACTGTTCACCCTCAACTGCGCGGCATGCCACACCATCACCGGTGCCGGTGACGCCCTGATGGAGGGGGCCTACGCCCCCAGCCTCCATCTGGCCACCCCCACGCAGATCGTGGAGGCCATCCGCTCCGGCCCGGGCAACATGCCCCACTTCGGGCCGGGCAACATCACCGACTCCGAGGCCCGCGAGATCGCCGCCTACGTCCACGGGGTGATCCAGCACCCCGCCGACCCGGGCGGGGTCGGGCTGGGCGGGATCGGCCCGGTCGGTGAGGGCTTCGTCGGACTGCTCCTCGGAGTCGGGGTGCTGATGCTCGTCTGCTTCTGGATCGGAGAACGTACGTGAGCGACGAGTCGCCCAAGCTCGAAGGACCGCTGCCGCCGGCCGCCCTCGACGACCCCCACCTGCAGCCCTACGCCAAGCACCCCGAGGGGGCCCAGCTGGTGGCGGCCGTGGCCATGGTGGTCGGCTTCCTGGGCTTCATCGGATTCGGGGTGGCCTACTGGGTGGTGGCCAGCACCCAGTGGGAGGCCATCACCCTGGGGGTGGGCCTCCTGGGCCTGGGCTTCGGGGTCACCGCCTGGGGCAAGTACCTGATGCCCCAGGGCCCCTTCGTCGAGGAGCGGCACGAGTTCCACTCCACCGAGGCCGAACGCGAGGCGATGACCGCCGCCATCACCCAGCGGGGTGGCATGGTGGTCAAGCGGAGGCGGCTGCTCGGGGGTCTCTTCCTGGCCGGCTCCACGGCCATGGGCATCGTGCTGCTGTTCCCGCTGTTGCGCTCCCTCGGGCCGAAGCCGGGGACCACCCTCTTCGAGACCAACTGGAAGAAGGGCTCCAAGCTGGTGACCATCGACGGGCGTCAGGTGACCGTCGACGACCTCGAGGTCGGCGGGGTGCTCACCGTGTTCCCCCAGGGGTACACCGGCTCCTCCCCGGACCAGGTCATCCTGCTCCGGCTGTCCAACCAGCTCCAGCCGTTGGCGCCTCCCGGGCGGACCAGCTGGGGCGTGGCCGGGTACGTGGCCTACTCGAAGATGTGCACCCACCTGGGCTGCCCGGTCGGCCTCTACCAGGAGCAGACCCAGCAGCTGGTGTGTCCCTGCCACCAGTCGATCTTCAACGTCCTGGCCGGAGCGGTCCCCGAGTTCGGACCCGCCCCCCGGCCGCTGCCCCAGCTGCCCATCACGGTCGACTCCTCCGGGCACCTCCGGGCCACGGGCGGCTTCAACCAGGCCGTCGGCCCCGGCTTCTGGGAGCGCCCATGATCGACGAGACCATCGACGGCACCCTGCGCTGGGTGGACGACCGGCTGGGCGTGGCCAAGGGCGGCCGCACCTTTCTGGACAAGATCTTCCCCGACCACTGGTCGTTCATGCTGGGCGAGATCGCCCTCTACTCGTTCGTCGTGCTGCTGGCCACCGGGGTGTTCCTGTCCCTGTACTACATCCCCTCGGCCCACGAGGTCGTCTACCACGGCACCTACCGTCCCCTGGACGGCCAGCGGGTCTCGGAGGCCTACGCCTCGTCGGTGGGCCTCTCGTTCGACGTGCGGTCCGGACTGCTGATGCGCCAGGCCCACCACTGGGCCGCCGACATCTTTTTGGGTTCCATCGCCGTCCACATGGCCCGGGTCTTCTTCACCGGCGCCTTCCGCAAGCCCCGGGAGTTCAACTGGATCGTCGGGGTCACCATGCTCATCCTGGGCATCGTCAACGGGTTCCTCGGGTACTCGCTCCCTGACGACCTGGTGTCGGGGACCGGTATCCGCATCGCCTACTCGATCATCGAGTCCATACCGCTGGTCGGCAGTTACCTGGCCTTCTTCGTGTTCGGGGGGAACTATCCGGGCAGCGGGGTGATCCTGGCCCGGTTCTTCATCATCCACGTCCTGATCGTGCCCCTGATACTCCTCGGGCTCCTCGGCGCCCACCTCGGCCTGCTGGTCAAACAGAAGCACACGCAATTTCCGGGGAAGGGCAAGACCGAGCACAACGTGGTCGGATCGCCGATGTTCCCGACCTTTATGGCCAAGACCACCGGGTTCTTGTTCATCGTGACCGGGGTGATATTCCTGCTGGGGGGCTTCGCCCAGATCAACCCGATCTGGCAGTTCGGCCAGTACGAGCCGTACCAGATCTCCTACGCCGTCCAACCCGACTGGTACATGGGCTGGCTGGACGGTGCTCTGCGGATCATGCCCAGCTGGGAGTGGGTGGGATGGGGCCACACCATCCCTCTCGAGGTGTTCCTCCCGGCGGTGATCTTCCCCGGGCTGATCTTCAACATCCTGTTGGTCTGGCCGTTCATTGAAACCCGACACACCAAGGACCTGGCGTACCACAACCTCTTGGACCGGCCCCGCGACCGTCCCAAGAGGACGGCGGCCGGCGCCGCCATGCTGATGCTCCTCGGCATGACCTTCTTCGCCTCCTCCACCGACGTCATGGCCAACTTCTTCCAACTGCCGCTGAAGAGCGTCCTGTGGTTCTTCCGCTTCGCCGTGGTCCTGGCGCCGATCATCACCTACTTCCTGACCTACAAGATCTGCCTGGAGATGCGGGCCGCCGAGGGTATCGGCAAGCGCAAGCGGGCCCTCATCGTCGAGCGCTCGACCACCGGCGAGTACGTCACCGTCGAGTCCGAGCCCCGTCCGGGGGACGGCTCGGAGGAGCTCGAAGCCATTCCGGTCCCGACCTTCATCGACCTGGTGCCACCGGAGTTGGCCACCGGCGAGGGTGTCCGTCGGGTGATGCGCTGAGCTGACCCGGTCCCGGTAGCCTCGGTGGCCATGGCCCCGACGCCGGACAGTGTCATCAGGTGGCCGGACAGGGTCATCGACCTGGTCCGGTACCCGGTACTGGATCTGGACCAGCCGGCGGCGGTGGCCGTGGTGGACCGGGCCCGGAGCCAGCTGGCCGGCACCGGCGCGGTGGAGCTCCCCGGCTACGTGACCCCCGGTGGCATCGCCGAGCTGGTGGCCGAAGCCGAATCACTGGCTCCCCGGGCCCACCATTCCGAAGGGGTGGGGACGGCGTACCTGGAGTACCCCGACTTCAGCCTGCCCGAGGGCCATCCCCGGCTGACCTGGGGGCACTACGCGGTGGGGGCGGTGTCCTACGACCTGATCCCGCTGACGTCGCTGCTGCGCCGCATCTACGAGTGGCCGCCGCTGTTGGGACTGGTGTCGGCCATTCTCGACCGTGGGCCCCTCTACCGCTACGCCGATCCGTTCGGGGCCCTCAACCTGGCCGTGATGGGGGACGGCGACGAGCTGCAGTGGCACTTCGACCAGACCGACTTCGTGGTGTCCCTGGCCATCCAGACCGCGGCGGCCGGAGGTGACTTCGAGGTGGTGCCGAGGATCCGGACCCCGGACGACGAGAACGAAGACCGGGTGGCCGCCGTGCTGGCCGGCGACCGGTCCGGGGTGGTGACGCTCCCGATGACCCCGGGCACCCTGCTCATCTTCGAGGGGCGCCACTCGCTCCACCGGGTCAGCCCCGTCGCCGGTCCCCACTTCCGCCACATGGGGCTGTTGGCCTACGACACCGTGTCCGGCACCCAGGGGAGCGAGCTCTTGCGCGAGAACCGCTACGGCCGCACCGTCCCGTTCGAGACCCCTCCGTCGCTGTGGCCGGTTTCGTAACCGAATTCGGGGAGTCGTTCGTCGGCTCGGGACCCGACGCCGCCCACATCAACACGGTGCTGGGGGCCAGGGACGGCCCGGTCGAGACGGCCTGGGTCACCGCTCTGGCCACGCCCCGCCCCGGACATGCCTCCTTCGTCACCATCCTGCGTCCGGGGGTCCCGGTCCGGCCGATGACCCTGTTCGTGAACAAGGCCACGGTGGTCCCCGGCGCCCACGCCGGGTTGACCTGGGGACCGGCCCAGGCCGGTGTGGCGTCGGGGGTGATGTGGGCGGTGGCCGACGGCGTCGTCGACGCCGCCCTGGTCGACGACCTCCTGCTCATCGTGGCGGTCTGGGTCAGCCCCGAGGCCGCCGACGAGTCCCTGGTATACGCCAACAACCGCCAGGCCACCCGTCAGGCCCTCCAGGCCGGCCGGGACCGGACACCGACGGTGGACGAGGCCCTGGCCGTGCGGGACGCCCCTCTCAACGGGTACTACCTCCCGCCGGGGACGACCTGATCCTCCTTGGACCGGACCGGACCGGACCGGACCGGACCGGACGGGTGGGTCGGGTCAGGCGTGGCCGGCGTCGACGTCAGGTGCGGCGGCTGCCGCCGTCACCGGAATCCCGCCGCGCCGGCTCTCCACCGTGGCTCCGATGGCCGCCGACAGGATGAGCGCTCCACCCAGGGGGGCCAGCCACAGCCCGAAGACGAAGGTCAGCACGGTGAACAGCGCCCCCATCCCCAGGACGAACGGCCAGATGCTCGAACCGGGGAATGAATCGATGGTCCCCGCACCCTGGGCGATGTCCGCCGAAGGGTCGTCGTCGGGTTGCGGCTTCTGATGGGTGGACCACCACAGGTAGTACGAACCGGGGAACAGGCCCAGCAGGGCCGAACCGATCAGCATCAGGAAGCCACCGTCCTCGTAGGCGGTGAACCAGTAGATCAGCCCGATGATGCCGAAGAACACGCCGATACCGGCCAGGAACAGACCGTAGACCTTCACGATCCGGCCCCCACCTTCTCCCCGTCCGGTGACGGTTCGGGCGACGGGGTGGACTTCCCGCTGTGGATGGTCCGGTGTTCGGGGTGGTTGTAGTCCCAGGTGGGCCGCTCCGAGCGGATCGGCGGCAGGTGGGTGTAGTTGTGGTGCGACGGGGGTGAGGTGGTGAACCACTCCAGCGCATGGCCGTCCCACGGGTTGTCACCGGCCGGGATGGGATTGCGCCACGACACCCACAGGTTGATGAGGAAGAAGAGGAACGACACACCGATGATGAAGGCCCCCACGGTGGAGATCACGTTGAGTGTGGTCCAACCGTTGGAGGGGAGATAGGCGGCCACCCGGCGGGGCATCCCCTTCAGACCCACCACGTACTGCGGCATGAACGTCACCCAAAACCCGATGAACAGTCCCCAGAAGTGGAGCTTGCCCAGGCTCTCCCGCAACATCCGGCCGTACATCTTCGGATACCAGAAGTAGAACCCGGCGAACCCGGCGAAGACGGCGGTGCCGATGAGCACCTGGTGGAAGTGGGCCACCACGAAGTAGGTGTCGTGGGTCATGAAGTCCACCGGCGGCGAGGCCAGCAACACCCCGGTGACCCCACCCATGAGGAAGGCGAACAGGAAGCCCACGGAGAAGAGCATGGGGGTCTGGAAGCTGATCTGGCCGCCCCACATGGTCCCGATCCAGTTGAAGAATTTGATCCCCGTCGGGATGGCGATCATGTACGAGAGCAGCGAGAAGAACGGCAGCAGGACGACGCCGGTGGTGAACATGTGGTGGGCCCACACCCCGGTGGACAGGGCGGCGATGGACATGGTGGCGAAGACCATGCCCTTGTAGCCGAACAGCGGCTTGCGGGAGAACACCGGGATGATGTCGGTGACCATGCCGAAGTACGGCAGGGCCAGGATGTAGACCTCGGGGTGGCCGAAGAACCAGAAGAGGTTCTGCCAGAGCACAGGTACCCCGCCGCCCTGGACGGTGAATATGTGGGTGCCGAAGTGCCGGTCGCAGAAGAGCATCACCACCGCCCCGAACAGCACGGGGAAGGCGATGAGGATGAGGATGGCGGTGACCAGCATGTTCCACGAGAAGATGGGCACGCGGAACATGGTCAGCCCCGGGGCCCGCAGGTAGAAGATGGTGGCGCAGAGGTTGACCCCGGTGAAGATGGCCGAAAAGCCGGTGAGGGCCAGAGCCATGAGCCACAGGTCGGCCCCGGCCCCGGGTGAGTTGGTGGCGTTGGACAGCGGCGCGTAGGCCACCCAGCCGAAGCTGGCCGCCCCGCCCGCCACCAGAAAGCCCGAGAGCATGGTGATGGAGCCGCCCAGGTAGAGCCAGTACGAGAGGGCGTTGAGCCGGGGGAAGGCCATGTCCGGTGCCCCCACCTGGAGGGGGACGATGTAGTTGGCCAGTCCACCGAAGGCGAAGGGCCCGGCGAACAGGTACAGCATCAGGCTGCCGTGCATGGTGAACAACTCGTTGTAGGTCTGGAACGAGACCAGCGAGGAGCTCGGGGTGGACAGCTGGACCCGGATGACCAGGGCCATGATGCCGGCGATGAAGAAGAGCACCAGCGACGTGATCATGTAGCTCTTGCCGATGACCTTGTGGTCCGTGGAGGTCAGCCAGTTGAGGATCCCGGTGGGCCCCTCGTGGTGGGGATGGTCACCGGCGTCGTGATGGGGTGCACCGGCGTGCCCGTCGGGGCCACCGGGCTGCTCGGGGGTGATCAGGCCGGGGGGCTCGATGGTCGTCGTCATTGGTCTCCCTTTGCCTGCGAGGGGGTGTTGTAGCCACTGCCGTTGGTCACGTGGGTGTCGATGGGAGGATTGTCCTGAGCCGATGAGCCCGACCGGGGCAGGGTGTGCCCGGTCGCCCGCTGGGTGCTGGCCCATGCCGAGAACGCCGCCGGGCTGACGGCCCGCACGCTGAACAGCATCTCCGAGTGGTACAGGCCGCAGATCTGGGTGCACTGGCCGGGGTAGGTCCCGGCGTGGAGCACGTTGAGGTCGAAGCGGTTCTCCACACCGGGCAGGGCGTACCGGCTGAAGTTGAAGTCCCGCACATAGAAGCCGTGGATGACGTCATCGGACACCAGCAGGATCTGGACGGTCTGCCCGACGGGTACCACCATCTGCGGCCCGTGGTTACCCGGGCCGTTGGTGGTCTCGCCGGCCACGCCCACGTTGAGCCCCGGGTAGTCGAACCGCCATCCCCACTGGAACGCCGTGACCGTGATGTTGACCACGGGTTGTCCGGTGGAGGTGAAGCTGGCGTCGACCGGCTGGATGGCGTCGACCTTGTTCTCCGTGATGACGGTGAAGGCGAACAGGAAGCCCACGATGATCACCGGGATGACCGTGTAGAGGATCTCCACCGGGATGTTCTCGTGGAACTGCCGGGGCATCTCATCGGAGCGCTTCCGGTAGCGGATGATGCAGAACAAGATGAGCAGGGCCACCAACCCGCCGATGATGATGCCGGTGGTCATCATCCCCGAGTAGAGCTTGAAGGTGTCCTGACCCTGGCTGGTTGCCCCCCGGCTGGCGCCGTAGCTGGGGTAGGCGTTGCAGCCCGCCAACACCAGGGGGGCGCCGACGGCCAGTCCGACCGCCCAGCGCCGCCAGGGCCGGCCCGTCCCCCTCCGGGGACCGCCGCGGACGGCTCCGTCCGGAGCGGTGGCGGGCCCGGTGGCCGGTCGGTCGCTGCCGTTCGGTTCGGCTCGGGAACCGGTTGTGAATGCGTTCACGGCGATGACACTAGTGGGCACCGGGGCAGAATTAGAAGTTGAGGGGATCGGCGTCTGAGGCCCGGCGAATTCCCAGTTCACAAGGGTGTGATTCCGGGCCGCCGGACGGTGGTCAGGGGGTCGGGCCCGACGGGGGACCCGCCGACTCCCGGGCGGCCCACGAGAACACCCCGTGGGCCATGGTGGACGAGGCGGCATCGGCCCGCCGGGTGAAGACCGTCCGCCGCACCGCCCGGACCCCGGGGTCGTCGGGTGCCGCCAGCCAGGCCATCTCGGCCAGGTGCCCGGCCAGCCGCAGGGCCGTGCTCTCGTGGTCCGGTCCGGCGGCCCGGTCCCCGCCGGACCCGGGGTCGGCCAACAGGGCCAGGGCCCGGTCGGCCAACACGCCGGCCCCCCCGGCCAGGGCGGCCAGCTCGGCGGCCAGGGCCCGTTCCGGTGCCGGCTTCAGGGTGGCGGGATTGCCGTCCCACCACCCGCCGTAGCGGCGCCACACGGTGCGGACGATGAACTCGGGCTCGTCGTAGACGGGCTGGAGGTAGGGCCGCCCGGTGAGGTGGGCCGGCGGGGCCACGGTGTGGATCACCTCGTCGAGACGGGCCCCACCGTTCATGAGGGCCAGGGTCTGCGCCACCAGGGACTCCAGCAGCTCGGCGGTGTCGCCCAGGGCCCGGCGGATCCGGTCGGCCCCCATCACGGGATAGCCGTGGCCGGGCAGCAGGACCTCCGGCCCCCCGCCGGGGGAGTCGTAGAGGGCCAGCATGCGGCGCAGGGCGTCCGCCCACTCCGCCGGGAAGCGCTGCACCTTCTGCGGGTTGCCGGCGTTGGGCGAGGCCCAGATGAACAGGTCGCCACAGCACAGCACCTTGGCGTCGGGGATCCAGGTCCAGGTGTGGTCGTCGGTTTCGCCCTTGGCATGGTGGAGTTCGGCCCGCACGTCGCCGATCTCCAGATCGAGGTGGTCGCGGTAGGTGCGGTCCGGGTAGCGGTACTCGGTCGGCCACTCCAGGGAGTCGATGTCGAACTGCCGTCGGTTGATGACGGCGTTGTAGCCGGCGGTCAGGATGTAACGGTCGAACCGGGCCGGCAGGGCCTCGTGGGCCACCACCTCGGGAGCGGGCCATCCGGCCTCCTCCGACTCGGTGGCCCAGACCGGCACGCCGAAGACATGGTCGATGTGCCCGTGGGAGTAGATCGCGGTGTGGAGCCGGGCCGGGGACCACCCGCGCAGGGTGCGGTGGACGGCGCCGGCCGTCAACGCACTGCCGGTATCGACCAGCAGCAGTCCGTCGCCGGTGTCCACGGCGGAGACGTTGGCGAAAGACGGGACGAAGGACACCCGGTCGGCCACGTCGGCCAGCCCGGCACCGGGGCTGAGGGGGTGCACCTCCGACGTCAGGACCTCACCGGTCCAGAGGCGGTCGGCGAGGGAAAGTACGTCGCTCGAATCGGGCATGGCTCCCCCCTGATGTCGGACCGGGTGTGGTGTCGGACCGGGTGTGGTGTCGGACCGGGTGTGGTCAGTCGGCGTCGTCGGGAGGGGCCAGTTTGGCAGACACCTTGCCGGCCAGCCGGCCGATCCCGCGGATGGTGGATTTGACCTGGGCTTCGGCCTCGGGGCCGTACCGGGCCGCGGCGCGGCGGCCGGACGCCACCGCGGCGCCGCCGACCTGCCCCGCCCGCCGGGCGGCCGGGGTGGGGGCCGGGGTGGGGACGGTGCCGTCGGCCGGTCCGTCGGCTGGTCCGGCGGTGGGCGTCGGGCGTCGGGCGTCGGCCCCGGCCACCGTGGCCGTGGTGTTGATGACCGGGCCGTCGGCACCCATCCCCGCCGGCCGGCCGGTCCCGCGGAGCCCGTCGGTCCGGGTCAGGGTGGCCAGGCGGAAAACGCCCACAGCACCGAATTCGAGGACGATGATCCCCTGGATGTCGGGACGCAGCACCGGAACCAGCGGGGCCAGGGCGATCACCGTGGACACCACCATGGCCAGCACCACATGGAGCCGCTGGCCGCAGAGGCGGACGATGCCGAGGGGACCTTTGGCGGTGATCGCCAGGCCGGCGTCGGCGACGCCGGCCACCACCAGAAAGCCGCCGTTGGCCACGTGGATGGAGATGTCGGCGAACACCAGGCCTACCGCCACCTCAGCAGCCTGCAACGCCCAAAAGGGGATCCACCGCCGCGACAGACGGGGGTGCGACACGGGCGCCGTCCCTGATGCGGCCCCCTCGTTCATCGCCCCGACACCGGGTCGATCAGGCCGTCTGACCCGCGGACCCGTCGCCGTTGACGTTGGCGGAGGAGGGTTGGGCCGGTGGGGCCGCCACCGCCGGGGGGGTCGCCGGGACGGCGATGACCACCGGGGCCGCGACCTGGGTCGTCGGTGGGGTGGCGTCATCGGACGCCCCCTCGTCGAGACCCTTCTTGAACTCCTTCTGGGCCGAACCGAGGGACCGGGCCAGTTTGGGGATCTGGGTCGAGCCGAACAGGACGAGAACCACTACGACCAAGATGATGATCCCGTCGACGCCGAAGATCTCTGCAGGTGAGCTGAAGTGCATGGCAATTTCTCCTTGCTGGATGCGCGTACCAGGTTAGACCTGTCCGGCCGGTTCTGCGTCGCAGTCCCTGACCGGGCGTCCCGTGTGTGGTGGCTATTCGGTGCAGGCGGGTATCCGGATGACCCGGGCCGGCCCGGAACCCCGGAGGCCCGATGCTCAGCCGGCCAGGAACACCCCGAGGCAAAGGGCGGCCACCGATGCCACCGCCCCCACCGCCCCCCACACCGCCGTGGCCCGCCGGGTGGTGGCCCTCTGATGGAGCAGCACGGCCACGCCGGCCACCACCACCACCCCGATCTTGATGATCAGGACCGAGGTCCAG
>Ga0182012_10004528_pt1 | contig 14464 bp, 6 predicted proteins | sample 612S2SmetaG_FD_120486 | JGI IMG/M metagenome (GOLD analysis project Ga0182012, IMG submission 120486) | Permafrost microbial communities from Stordalen Mire, Sweden - 612S2S metaG | ecosystem: Environmental > Terrestrial > Soil > Wetlands > Permafrost | place: Sweden: Stordalen | collected... | reverse complement strand
GGATGGACAACGACATTTTCGGTCGGTGTTTAGCAGCGCGGCTGACTGCGAGGTCCTTAGATCGGCAACACTCTCGCGAATTGCGGCCGCCCGGTCCACCGCCCAAGCAACTCCTTCACCTATAAAGCCAACTGGAAATGGCCAATGATTAAGAAGCAAAAACTCGAATTGACATGGATCGGGAAAGAGAATCGCCCGAGGCTGGAACCTCGCATTCTGCTGGAGGACTCCTCCAAGTCCTACCATGCCGCACATCGAGCCACGGATAACGACCTCTTCGACAACCGGTTGATCTTCGGGGACAACCTCCTCGCACTAAGAGCGCTTGAGCAAGAGTTCGAGGGCAAGGTGAAGTGTATATATATTGACCCTCCATACAATACGGGGCAAGCGATGCAGCACTATGACGACGGTCTAGAACATTCTCTTTGGCTTTCCTTGATGCGGGAGCGATTCGAGCTTCTCAAACGACTTCTTCGAACCAATGGCACGTTGTTCTGTCAGCTGAACGATGACGAAATGGCATATGGAAAAGTTCTTTTGGATGAGGTATTCGGAAGGGCAAATTTCATTAACCAAGTGAGCGTGAAGATGAAGCAGACAGCAGGTGCCTCTGGTGGAGGAGAGGACAAGCGGCTCAAAAAGAATATCGAATACATCTTGATATACGCAAGGGACAAGGATGGAGACGGTGGCTTTCAGAGCTTCAATGAAGTCTATGACGAGGAGGACTTATTTGAAGTCATCGAAGATATGCGGGCTGAAGGGAAGAGTTGGAAATACACCCGGATTCTGAGGAGTTTAGGACAGCGCTCTTACCTCACAACTATTGAGGATGGCGCTGGACAGCCCATAGAAATCTATCGTCACGACAGCGTTCAGATGCAGCCGATTACGGAGGTGTCCAAAGAAGAAGGCCTTTCAGAAAAAGAATGCTACGTCAAGTACTTCGACTGGATCTTTCGTGATACCAATGCGCAAAGCTCAATTCGGACTCGTGTCATCGACGCAGTTAGTGGGAAGGGCGAGTTCTTCAGCATCGAGTATGTTCCAAAGTCTGGCAAGAACAAGGGCCAACGAGTGACTTTGTACTACAAGGGCAACAATTGTGACCTGATCGCTTGGCTGAAGGATGTAGCTGTGAAGAAGGGCGATCGGCTCGTAAAGCTCGAAAAGGCGGGCACGTACTGGGAAGGCTTCCCTTTGAACAATCTGACCAAGGAAGGGGGAGTGCTGTTCCCCCAAGGAAAGAAACCAGAAGCGCTGATTCAGAAAGTTTTGAATCTTGCCACTGATGAAGGCGATTGGGTGCTCGACTCTTTTGGCGGCTCCGGTACAACGGGAGCAGTTGCTCACAAAATGGGACGACGCTGGATAATGGTCGAGTTAGGGGAACATTGTCACACTCATATTGTCCCTCGACTCCAACGGGTAATAGAAGCGCGAGACACAGCGGGCATCACTAGGGCCGTTGATTGGAAAGGAGGAGGAGGGTTTCGATATTACCGCCTTGCGCCTTCGCTGCTTGAGCAGGACAAGTGGGGCAACTGGGTCATCAGCAAGGAATACAATTCCCCGATGCTGGCTGAAGCGCTCTGCAAGCTTGAAGGCTTTGTCTACGCTCCCAGCGATTCGGTCTACTGGCAACACGGCAAATCCACCGAGAGAGATTTCATCTACATCACCACGGCTCATCTGAGCCATGAGCAACTTCAACAGCTCAATGACGATGTCGGTTCCCAGCGTACTCTGCTTGTCCTCTGCACTGCCTTCCGTGGGAAACCCGATCGATATCCGTACCTGACGGTGAAGAAGATTCCAAAGCAAGTCTTGTCCCGCTGCGAGTGGGGCCATGACGACTATAGTCTCCGGGTGGAGAACCTTCCGAAAGCCCCGCCGAAGAAGGGGCAACAAGACTTGTTCTCGGCGCAGGTGGCGCAATGAATAAACACGTCAACGCCATCTCAGGTCGTCTAAGCCTTCGCAAACCCCAGAGCCGCGCTCTTGAAATTCTGGATCGCTTGACCGCAATTGCGCCGCCCTCCAAGAATGCGAACCTCGAAACCGCGCGCGCCGCCATCCAAAGTGAATACCCTTCCGTAACCGATTTTGAGCGCGAGTTTCCGTCCGTTTGCTTCGCACTTGCCACGGGCGTAGGAAAGACGCGCTTAATGGGAGCTTTCATCAGCTACCTGCACTTGGCGCACGGCGTTAACAATTTCTTCGTCCTCGCTCCCAACCTCACGATCTACAACAAGCTGATCGCTGACTTCACGCCTAACACGCCGAAGTACGTCTTCACAGGGATCGCAGAATTTGCCACCGATGCCCCGGCGATTATCACGGGCGACAACTACGAGTCGATGGCCAACACGCTCTTCGACGCCCTGCTTCGCTGCAAGGTGAACATCTTCAATATCTCGAAAATCAACTCGGAGGTGCGCGGCGGCAAGTCGCCGCGCATCAAACGACTGTCGGAATACATCGGCGAGAGCTATTTCGAGTACTTGGCTGGCTTGCCTGATCTAGTGTTGCTAATGGATGAGTCGCACCGGTACCGCGCTTCGGCGGGAGTCCGCGCCATCAACGAATTGAAGCCGATTCTAGGGCTGGAACTGACGGCAACGCCTTTCGTCGAATCGAACAAAGGCCCGGTCGCATTCAAGAATGTAATTCTCGACTATCCGCTCAGCAAGGCCATGGCTGATGGATTCGTGAAGGAGCCGGCAGTCGTCACTCGCAAGAATTTCAATCCTGCCGGGATGTCGCCGGAAGAAATCGAGCGGATGAAGCTGGAAGACGGCGTCCGGTTGCATGAAAGCATCAAGGTCGAACTCGACACCTACTCGCGGGAAACTTCGAATCCCCTCGTGAAGCCTTTTCTGCTGGTGATCGCCCGCGACATCACGCATGCCCAGCAGCTACTCGACCTGATTCAATCAGACAGTTTTTTCGACGGCAGCTACCGACACAAAGTGATCCAAGTAGATTCGAGCAAGACCGGGGCTGAGGAAGAAGAGATGATCGCCCGATTGCTGAAGGTGGAGCATACCGATGAACCGACCGAGATCGTGATTCACGTCAACATGCTCAAGGAGGGTTGGGATGTAACCAATCTTTATACGATTGTGCCGCTCCGCGCGGCCAATGCCCGGACGCTCATTGAGCAATCGATTGGGCGCGGTTTGCGTCTTCCCTACGGGAAGAGGACCGGCGTAACGGCGGTGGATCGCCTAAATATTGTGGCGCATGATCGGTTTCAGGAAATTGTCGATGAAGCCAACCGCCCCGGCTCGACCCTCCACATGCAAGCGGTCGTACTGAATCCCGAGGAGCTGACCCAAAAGACGGTGACGGTTGTTTCGCAATCGCGTCTTGAAGCGAAGCTCGGCCTTCCACCGGAACCGTCCAACGGGAGCCTGGTCGCGCCTCCCACCGAGACAGAACGTACCTTTGTCAAGCCGGAAGAACAGATGGTGGCCCAAGTCGCCTATGAGGTCATCAAGCGTCTGGAGAACCAGCCCGTCATGGTTCCGACCTTGGCCCACTTGGCCAAACCGGAAGTGCAGGCTGAAATTATCAAGGCGGTCACTGAACAGCTCCAGCCCTCGCAACTCACGCTCGAGGGGGTGGTTCAAGCCCCCGACATCGCGGCGGTGGTCGCGAAAACGACGGCGCTGGTGGCCAAGGAGACCATCGACATTCCGCGAATTCTTGTCGTTCCAACAGGAGATGTGAAGTCCGGTTACAAGCCTTTTCAGCTCAAGCTGAGCACACTTCACTACCCGCCTGTTTCCGAAGATTTGTGGGTTCAATACCTCCGAACCAATGAGCGCGAAGTTATTTCAGTGGGCAGGGGAGGCATCGAAGAGCGGCGATTGGAGGACTACATTGTCAGCGGCTTAGTGGACTTCGACGATGTTTCTTACGATGACCACGCCGATTTTCTTTACGATCTGGCAGCGCAGACCGTCCGCCACTTCCAGACCTACCTTTCCGAGGATGACGCGCGAAAGGTGCTGCGCTGTTATCAACAGCCCATCGCCCAGTTTATCCATTCGCAGATGCAAGAGCACTATTGGGAAGAGGCCAGCGGTTACGAAGTTAAGGTCACGAAGGGTTTCACGGAATTGCGAAGATCGGCCTACACTGCCGGGGCCAAGGATTCGCTATTGGACTACCGCGTTTCGCCGCAGGACAAGAGCAACATGGCGAAATATCTGTTTGGAGGGTTCAAATATTGCCTCTTCGACACGCCCCAGAAGTTCCAGTCCGACGCCGAACGGCGGCTCGCCGTCATTTTGGAAAGGGAGGGCTTGAAGTGGTTCCGGCCGGCCAAGGGTCAATTTCAAATTTTCTACAAGAGCGGCGCGGACAGCCCGGAGTACCAGCCGGACTTTGTCGCCGAGACCGCCGATCGCATCTACATGCTTGAGCCGAAAGACGCGAAGCAGCTGAACGATGAAGAGGTGCTCGCGAAGAAAACTTCAGCGGTCACTTGGTGCAATCAGGCGACCGCTCACGCGGTGGGCTATGCGGGGAAAGGTTGGACTTACGTGCTCATTCCCCATAACGCAATCACTGATAATATGACTGTCACCGGACTGGCCGCCGCCTTCGCAGTTGAGTCGTAGGCGGATTGATAAATCAGTAAGTTGCGTAATCCAATGCTGCATTCATCTGATTGTCGATACCTGCTCTCGTGCTCGCAAATGACCAGTCAACCTGCTGGTCAGGCGAAATACCGCTTCCATCCAGCCGCGTACCTCCCCAACTGACGTAAGCCGCTACAGGCAATGCAAGTGTCAGTCCGTATCCAAGCTTAAAACCCGTATGCGACACCAGTCTGCCGGGAGTTGCCATTCCAACTATTCGAGCTCCTGCCTGTTCTCGCGCAAATTGAGCAACCATTTCCGATGCACAGGTTGTGTGCTCATTGATGAGCACTACCAGGCGATCATGGAACGCCTTTGCCCCCAAGCCCTCTGTAACGAGCACTACTGACTTCTTCCGGGCGAACCGCAACGCCAGCAGGGGCACCTCCAGTTTTGATTTCGGTATTCGGTCAAACCGGGGTAGAGCCTCCTTGTCATAACCCGTTTCGGCCTTCGCGCGATCAACACTGTATCCGACTGGCCGTTTATCCGGCACAAGATGACTCATGAGTCTCAACCCACCTAAGCCACCACCCGGGTTGCCTCGCAAATCGAGCACCAGACTTTTCGCGCCGTTAACCTGGTAGTCAAAAACTCTGGAGACATCCCGCGCAAAATCCATACCCAACTGTCCGGGGAAAAGAGGGACCTTAACAACTGGAACAGCCCCAACAGTTTGGATCTTTATCGGATCAGGCACCGCACAAGGATTCTCTTTGTGCTTGGCACCAGGCGTCACAAGGCTTACCGTTGTTGTTCCTGTGATGGTTCCGATAGTGACCCGGTGCGTCTGAGCCATCGGAAAGAGCGGCTTGTCCGAATCAATTACTTCATGATCACCGACGCGAAGAAGTACGTCACCAGACTTGATCCCTGCCGCCGCCGCCGGTCCGCCAGAGTGAACATCCTGAAATACCCAACGCCGCCCATGCTCGGTCTCTGTAATTCGCAGCGTGGCGCTGATGGCATTTTTCGGAGTGATCTTCGTTGAACTACTGATGAGGCCCAGGCCGCTTGAACCTAGCTTGCGCAGCATCTTATTCACTTCAGCTTCAAAGTCCTGGTTGTCTTTCGCCGCAATGATGTCTGATCGATGGATCTCAACTATGGCTTTCCAGTCATGCCCTTTGAAATTAGGGTCATAAAACTTCATGCTAACCAAGCCATCGATCTTGGTCAGCAGATCGCTCCTTTGTTTTTCAGTAAGTGTCATTTCGCTAATACTTCGCCACCTGTCGGATCTCCGACAAGTTCATAACTCGCCCAGTAATACGGCGCGGAACCACTGCGAGCCATATCAAGCTCTGCATCCCGAAGTGCTTCCGTCTTGCTTTCATGTCCGAGATGCGTATAGAAATCCTTCATGAACTCATCGCTCGATCTATCTTCGAGGTCCCACAAGGTGGACACCACACTATTGGCCCCAGCCTCGATGAAAGCCGTGTGTATGCTCTCCAAGCCAGCCGCACCAATTGGTCCAACGGCGGTATCGCAAGCGCTGAGGGTAACCAGGTCCGCTTTCAAACGAAGGTGCCTTATATCGCGAGCCGCCAAGTGTCCGTCATCGCCATTAGCCGGTTTGAATACGAGTGCCGATCTATCTGGATAAAGGGGATCTGCAAATCCATGAATTGCCAGATGCACAACCCGGTAGTCACTGAGGGGCAAACTCTCAAACCTCTTTTTCGTCGCCTCAGGGCCGATTAGGACCGTTGCCGGCTTAGGCATCATTGCCGCTATGCTTTCCACCTCGTCCTGGGACCTCGGAAGCGGAGTCAGTCCATCACCTGTGCCGCCTCTCGAAACGGTCTTTAATATCCATGGACGAGCAGGCGGGTCGGTCCATGGAGCGACTCCGAGATATGGACGACTGTTGGTGGCCGCCGTCTCCACTCTGTCGCGCAGGAGGTGAAGCACCGTTCCACTGGGTGCCATGCTCACTGCTCTCGTCTCAATCAGATATTTTCCAGACTCGTCAATCAACGCGCTAAATGGTAGAAGGTGAAGGTCGCCGTCAGCGACGATTATCAAAGACTTTGACGAAGGATAAGCGCTGGTGAAACCAAGCAGCTCCCTAAAAAGCTGTTGACCCAACTCCTTGTCTGAGCCGTACTTCTTAATCCGATTTCGATACGACCTGAGGTCCTGCTGAATTGTGCTCTCGGGAGGCAAAACGTAGAGTTGAGTCGTGCTGCTCCCCACCACAAGAGCATACGAATGAGAAGCTCCCAATACGTATTCAATCAAGAGCTCTTCAGGTTGAAGCTGCTTCTGCAGAGTCCCTAAAGATGCGGGCTTCTGATCAACTATCCGAAGGTCATTCTCATATTGAACGTTCTCCATCTTCCGAAGGATGCCCTGTCTGTCGTATCGATCATCTGTATTCAACAGATTTAGTTCCAGATCTCGCAAGCGCAGATCTGCCTGCGTCGAATATTGAGGAATTACAGTCTGGTCGAATTGAAGTTCCTGCGTTTCAACTCTTCCGTGAGCTTGTTCAATAATTCGAAAAGCATCGCTAAACCGGCCTTCACTGCAAAGCAGCTCGAAGTAACCGGAGTACAGTCCGCCAAGCTCTCCAATGAGCAAGCGTTCCACTTCCGGCGTGGGCACGCGCGTTAATAATGCATCGAGTACGTCTGCCCCTTTTTCGAAAAGTCGCTCCGCCTCGGGCTTATTGCCTAACTCGCTCTCGATCCTGGCTTTAAAAGCAAGGTTGCCGGGGACTAAGATCAATTCACGGGGCGTCTGCTTATTGGCCTCAATAGCGGCGTCGATTGCCGCCAGCGCCTTCCCAAGATCGCCATACTTTTCATAAGCGGCGGCCAGCTTTGCTTCGATATTCGTAATCGCCCGCCAGCTACCGACTTTGTGGGCGTCAATCAATGCTTCTTGATATTGGTCAATCGCGCTTTGTATTTTTCCCTCTGCCACCAGCACGTCGCCGCGGCTAGTCAACAGGGATTGCAGTTGCCCAAACATGTGATAAGCGCGTGGACGAATCATTGCTTGATCGGAAAGTTCAAGGGCCTCGCGGTACCGTTTCAGGCCTGTTAACGCGTCAATTTTTGCGTTGTATGCGACGAAGGGCAACGCGACATCCTGGTGCCGCTTCTGGGTATCTATCGCCTCGTCGAGAAATGAAAATGCTTGCTTCGGCTGTCCCAGCTGCACCAATCCAGCGCCGATCATTTCGGCATAGCGAACATGAGCGGCAGGATCTCCCAAATACTTGGCGACGACGTACGCCTGCTTCACCCGGCCAGTTGCTTCTTTCAGATTTCCTAGAGTGAATGCAAGAATCCCGATTTCACCGCTTGCTCGCGACGCTAAATACGGTTCACGTTGGCTAAGTGCCAGTTCCTCCACTTGACCAAAGGTCTTTGAAGCAATCGCCGCGTCATACTCTTCTTCGCACCTGGCTTTCATCTCCAGCACGCGCAATCTGACTTCGGGCGCTGATGCTGCGCGACTGCTGAGGTCAGTTCTCAATTCAGCTATTAGCCCGGCCAAGTCCTGTGTCTCCATCTTCAGCGGAAATTGGCTGACACTCGCATAAAGAGCATGCCCCTGGTCTCCTTTGCTTCGGAACATTTGTTCAGCGCGCCTATACAAAGGGTCGGCTTCAACCCAGTTGTTGTTCCAGGCGAATTCATCTGCTCTCTTGAGAAGCTCTTCCGCCGAGCCTGGAGACGGACGTTGTGCCCAGTGAACGAGAAAGACGCTGAAGGCGGCTATCAATGCTGCAGAGGCCAAAATCGCGAAAGTGGCGAAAAGTTTGAACAGAAATCTTCTAAACATTTTGAGAACTGCTACCGGTTAAGAAGGTCAATATCGCGAACGAGATGGGAAGATTACTAGGCAATTCAGAGCAGGCCTTGGGCTAAATTGCCTAAGCTATAGAATGACATCCCCTTCAACTCAGTCACTATACTTCGTCAACATAGCATGAGAACACAAGGCGATTACTGATGTTCCGCAAGCGTGCAAGTCGCGGCAACGAAGGCCACTGCGCTAAAGCCAAAAGTACACCCAATGAGCATCGCGCGAACGCGGCAATACAGATCTCAAATGCTTCAGTGGCCGCGCCTCCGGCGCGAGTGATAATGCCACTCATGCCATCGGTTTGCGGTGCACGCTGGTCCAGGCGGTGAATGTTGGGTAATCAGGATTCCGGCGTCGCCAACTGGCTTGTCTTTTTTGCCGTCGCGCGGTTTGGCAGTCCGGTTCGGTGCAGGCGTGCTGGCGGTCTCCCACTCGGGGGTCCAGCCGAAACCACCGGCGGCATATCGAACACGGTCTCCTCCGGGCCTCTGGCATGGTGAGCTTTTATCGTCACCGTCGGGCGCGGCGGTCTGCCGAGGGGGGGTCGTTCAGGACGGGTGGGTCAGTTTTGGTGAGCAGAGGTGGGTAACTTCTTCTGGTGAGCGCCAAAGACTAATAAGTGACGGGTAGTTCGCCGCGCTCTCTGAGGGCAAGATAGCAATTGGCGGCGCTTCCGGGTTTGTCGTTGCTAGGTGCCTTCTTGGATCGAAGGTCAGGCAATGCGGCGGGAAAGCCCATTAGTTCTTCGTACAGCTCGACGTCCCTAGATTGTGCCAGTTCCAAGATTCGCATCCAGCGTTGCCTATTAGTCAGGCTAACGGAGTTGTTCATTTGCAGGACGTCACAAAGTTTTCGTCCCGCTGGATTTTTCGCAACCACGAGGCCATCCGCTTCGATCTCAATACATTCCCGAAAAGAAACCGAGCAGGGATCAGGCAGTCCGAGGATGTCCGCCTTCGCTTCATTGCAAGTAGTGCATGAGTAAAGCAAGTTCGAGTATTGCAGTGCGCCTTGTGGATCGGCGCTGACAGGAATAAAATGATCGATGTGAAAGGTGCCGCTGCGGGAATACCATTGCTCGCGGTGAAGGCAATAAACGCACCGGAACATGAACTCGTCGCGGAGCCAATCACGATAGCTGCCGTAATCCTTGTAACCACCGGGACCGTGCCGCCGGAGGTGAGGCTGCCCTGGGTATTCGAAGCCGACCATTAAGGGTGCTCCCTGTGTAGCCCTAAACGTCGCTCCAATTCGTCAAGCATATGGATGGGGCGAGGCGCGATCTTTTGCAGGTGATAGTCTGCGTAGGCTTGCAAAACATCGAGGCGGCCTCGTTCCTCAGCTGTTATGGTACCTGCGATGTTCTTGTCGATCAGCTGGCCGCGCTCCCGGTTCGTTGCTGGCCAGGCACCTTCCATTTCAAGGAATTGTGAGAGGCCCAACTTGCCCTCAAGCGTTTCCGGTAGGAACCTACTCTGTTCAAACGGGACGCCGACACGCCGCCAGTTGCTAAATTGGCCTAGAATCAGTTTCTCAAGTGCTAGCGGAAGATCGTACAGTTTGAGTCCTTCAGCATCGACTTGGAGCAGCAGATTCTTTAGTTCCGCCTGCGGAACTTTCCTGGCAACTGCATGCCAATACACCGCAACTGCGCGATCAAGTGATGCAGCTGAGAGCCGTTTCGGCAGCGGGAGTTTCCGGATGTCAGCAACGATGTTGTCTCGCTTGCCAAGATGAGAGTAAGCATACGCGTTGGCGACGGGGCCATTTAGGATTGCCCAGAGGGTTTCGAGCGACACGGATTCATTGATTGGACGGACCGTGATGAAGCGACTGGTCACGGGGTGTCCTCGCCTGTCTATAAGAGCCTTCAGTCTCCAAGGCCCGCGGCTCGCTCGCGCGTAGTTCACTAGAACCTGAGGCGCACCCGTTACAGTTCCGCTCTGGGCACTTCTAATTACATCAGCACTCAAGTTCATCCACTTGCCCTCGGGTAAGTCGGTGATCGGCAAGCCACGATCAAACTTGATGAATCCGAAATGGGCCCCCGTGAAGCGCTTGGCTGAATAGGTCACGGCTCCAAACGGCAGGTCCTTGCCCTTGTAGTCCAAGCCTTTCGCGATACCTGAGGTGCTTTCAAGACTAGGGTTATCTTGAAGCGCGATCCACACTTCCTCCAGATCGGGGAGGCGCAACGAGTAGCCAGTTTCTCCTGAGAATCGTGACTGTGCAATTTGCCTCGGCTCGATTTTAAATGGATCTGATTTGAATGGCAGCAAATCTCGTTCGCGCAGGCGGCGATAAGAAACGGTAGCATGCCCATTGCTCTGCCGTCGTCGTCCGATGATCACGGCCGACTCCGCGTCAGAAAAAGAGAATACCTCGTCTGGAAAGAGGCAGACGTCCTTGAGTTCGAATTCCTCGACGATCAACTTTCGAAGGGGTGCGGCACTGTTGCTGTGGAGTATCGTCTGTGGCAGAACGACGCCAAAGACGCCACCGGTGGGGAGCGCACCGAGGGTGCGCCAGAGGACCTCAGCGGCCTTGTTACCAAAGCTAACGCCGGAGGCTTGCTCCGCGTATTTGCGCCTCTCGTTTTGCGTGAAATTGTCAAACGGCGGATTTGCCAACAGAATTGTGTTCTTCTGCGCTTGTGTAATCAACCCCTCGCCGATGAACATATTTTCCGTACGCAGATCCCAGCCGTCGGGATTAGGAACATCGGTGAGAGTTAGTGAAAGCCGACCAAGCTCCAATGCAAACGAATCGATGTCAGTCCCGTGAAGTCGGCTGCGTAGGTAAGGCCCGCGGCGGCTAGGAATAGCCTTGTCGGGCGGGAGCAAATCTGTAAGCAGTCTCATCGCAGAGACTAGGAAAGCAGCGTGTCCACAGGCCGGCTCGAACGCGCTTCTCTCGTTCACCGGGATCTCCCTTACCCATTCCACTAGATTTCCGACGATGAAGTCGACTAGAAATGATGGCGTACTGTGCGTTCCCAGAGCGGAACGTGTCTGCTTCGAAATCAGCGTATTTTCGTAAACGTACGCAAGGGCTTCCGTTGTTGTCAGGACGAGGCTGCTGAACTGATCAATCGACTCGGCCGTATCTACCAGCGCTTCCAATTTACGCTTCGATTCCGATCGGACAGGGGACGTTCCGTAGTGTTTTCCGATGCGCTCGAAAACGTCATCAACATTAAAAAGTTCGACGTCGGAAAAGCTTGGGACGTGCTTGTCGCGCAGTATCTTGGCCGAAAGGAGCCAAAAGACAGATTGCAGGAGCCACTGACCTTGTTCACTGGAGATTTCCACCCAGCCCAACCGGTGCTTGATACGGGCAACGCTTCGCTCGATGAGCCCGCTCAAGGCAGTGCCCACCTGCTCCTCAACGATTGGCATCAAGCCCAAGTCTACGAAGCTTAACTGGTAGGCCGTATCGAATCTGCCCCAGGTTTTGGCGCGATAAATAGCGTCGGGAGAAAATCGGCTGCGATTTTCTTGGAAAAACGCTTCAACGTCCTTCGATTGAACAGTCTGGAGGTGTTCCGCGCGCTGGGAGCCTTGCTTCCACCATTGAAGGCTGTCCTCGTAGCAGACAAACACGACTGGCGCGCCTAGTGGCTTACACGCCTCGACCGCAACTCGCGGTGCCGCCTCGCTCGAAAGGACCGCCAGGCACGCTGAACGTGCGTCGGCTGGTTGTTGCGCAAAAGCGACGATCGGGGCGACACGATTCTCGCCGAATGAAAAGTCCGCCTTGAGAAGATCTGGGCGGTACCCACACGCCCTGAGAGGGGCTTTGACCGAGTGAGGGGTCAGCACTTGGCTACCTCAGCATTTCTTTCGGGACTCCTGACTGAGGTCATATCTGCGGTGTGAGCCTTCCGTCGCTCCAGTTCCAGTCTAAAACATTATAGTTGCCTTTTGTTCTCCCTGCTGGAGTTGACTCGGCGAACGTAGCGAATCTAAGTGTAACGCCAACGAGCGCCATCGTCCGAGCAGTGGCAAGAATACTGACATAGCCTCGCAGGGACCCCATTAAAGGGGAGCTTCTACCGAGCGCCATGCGGAAACCAAGCTTTCGCTGTTATTAGTGATAAACGTGCGTGGGCGGTCTGACTTCAACAATCTCGCGCTTTCGAGCGCCGAAAAATCGACGAAAATACAAATTGGGCATGTTCTTAAACAATTTTCCTCCTCGTCAGGCCTTGCAAAGGTCATTTGACCTGTTTGCCGCCACCCCGGGCGTTTAACGTGCACCCTAGAGATTTTGCGTTTTAATGAGTTCTAACCAGCGCGGCGGTTTCGACGCTTGAAGTTGCCCTTGATTACCGCTTGAACCGAAAATTGTTATCCCCGGTTTAAAACGACCGCAATTAGCCCGGTTTGGTAGTTGACGGTTGCCGGCCATCGGCGGAGACGCGGTAGGTACTCTAAATCGGTCTCTACATTTTTCGGTTGCCCTCACGTCCGCCTGGCGTTATCATCTGGCTGCGCCAAATGTTCACCATCTCGCAGAAGGAAGATCGTTTGTTGGCGTTGTTCCGAATCGCCGAATGGCGGCGTGTATCTCACCTGCTGGGTTCCTAACTTCACCAACGCCCGGTTCGCGCGACCCAATGTGGCGCATTGCGAAAGGGCCATGGTTAATAGTGTTGGCAGGTTTCACATCGCGACCGCATCGTTCAGCCGGTACACCAAATACACTCGATCTTTCACCGCTCCCGTTCACGCTGACGGCGCAGGAGGGTCGGGTATTTTCTAACCTGGCGACCGCCAACCCGGCTTTGTGAGCGCCCGCACCCGCGTTGTATGGCGTTGTCGCATACGTGTATTCAAAAGCCAGTGGAAGAGGTATTTTGCGGCTCTTGTCGACTACGAAACCAGCGGGAATGCGGTCGTTTTATTTCGGCGCTAACACGAAATATTCCAACTCTCTTCGTTTCGCTTAACGATGGCAACAAAACACACAACATGCGAGTCCCACCACCACAAAGTTGCTCCAAGCTTTGACTGCCTACTCTACGGCTGCGAAGGCGCTAACTGTGTTGATTGTGAGGGGTATGCTTCTTCCCGTCTTTTCCGGCTATCTCGACGCAGCAGCATGCCACCACGGGCTCTTATCTTCGCCTTTTGTTCGCAATTAGCTACAGGCTGTGTGTTTAGGCAACTACTCACGAGGCGGCTGAGCAAATCATTGCAGAGCGATGGTCGCCCGTTTCTCAACCATTGTTCAAAGTTCAAAGGGAACTGAGAGTTCAAGCGCTTCACCCGAAAATAGTCACCGGGTAATAGTCCGGAGGGTCTTGCTGACCATGCTCATCCAACCGAATTCCCAAAAAATATTGGCCAGCGGGCACTTCAGCCAGATCAAGATTGACAACCAATTCCAAAGCCGATGTCGGCCCCTTCGCAATGCCTGATGCAAGCGCTACAGGTTTATAGTCTGACTTCGATTCAAGAACGGCCACAATGTATTGCCCAGGATGCATCGATTGGGGCAAGGTCAGGCGAACCTCAGTTAGCTGTTTCGGAAGCTTTGCGACGATTTCATCGCCCTCCGCGCTGCCACGCCGTGCGCCTGCATTCCTTAGATCAATCGCGACGATGGCCAATCCGTGAGGAGACCGTGAACGGACCTCGGAGAAGATCAAATAACCACCAGCCATGACTGGAATCGATGCAGCGGCCGTCACCAGAAATCTTCGCCTATTGCGTCGATCTCGTTCGGCCTTCTCAACCCTTGCAACACGAGCATCACGGATCGTCTTAAATTGCCGGAAGCATGGTGAGCACCCCCAGATATGCTTCCAGGCGGGATGATCACGGCCAATCTTTCGATTGCCCAGATCCTCAATGATACTCGCGTGAGGACAGCCCTTCCTCTCCGGATTTGGAAACCCGGTGAGAAGGATTTCTTCGATTGGATTGTCTTCGCCTATTGAATCCGCAGCGACGCGCCCGCCCTTAATGATCAACCTCTCC
>Ga0182012_10004527_pt1 | contig 14464 bp, 14 predicted proteins | sample 612S2SmetaG_FD_120486 | JGI IMG/M metagenome (GOLD analysis project Ga0182012, IMG submission 120486) | Permafrost microbial communities from Stordalen Mire, Sweden - 612S2S metaG | ecosystem: Environmental > Terrestrial > Soil > Wetlands > Permafrost | place: Sweden: Stordalen | collected... | reverse complement strand
CAGGGAGCGGCTGGTATTTCAGTCTCGGATTTTGTCGGAGTAGTTACCGGGCTCGATTCACCGACTGACCCTGATGGTGCGGCCAACCGTCTAGCCACCTGGATTGAAATCATCTCTCGTTCTGGCCTGCCGCCCGTGGTTTTGGTTGACGAGGTCGAGTCCGTCGTTCAGACCTGTGACGTGCGGTTCTTCGAGCGCTTACGCGATCTGCTCGGAGCCGTGTGTCTGGTGTTCTCATCGCGCGAAGCGCCCGACGAAGTCTTTTCGCAGAATAATAAGACTTCGCCAATCACGAATCGTTTTCAAACCATACCGGTTGGGCTGCTGGAGCCGGGAGGCGACGAAGCCACGATTCAGCACGGGGCGGATCAACTTGGTCCTGGCGATGCCGACCTCATGCGGCACTGGTGCGGTAGGCATTGCTTCTATTTGCAATTGTTCGGATCGTATTTGGTTGACGCCCACAAATCCGGCGAGAGTCGGAAGGCGGCGTTGAACAATTTGCAAGGGGAGTCGACACGCCATTTTCGTGAACTTTGGCAAACGCTTGCCGCCTCGCAGCAGCGCTCTTTAAGGGACGCGGCTCGTGGCGTTCCCTCGAGTTTGCAAATCCTTCAGAGGCGAGGACTCCTCGATGATGAAGGCAGGCCTTTCAACGAACTCTTCGCCGCATGGCTTCGTGGAGAGATATCGTGATGTTGGACGAAACTAAGACTTTACCCGGTTTTTGGCGGTTTGCTTGGCTTTTTTTTATACAGCCCCCTATCCTTCAGAAGTGTTTGGGTGCTCTGGGAATTGATCCTGATGAAGCGGTTTGGAAAATCCTTGGAAGGTCCCGGTCATCCGTCGAGAACTGGTGGCTTATCCGCATGTTTCAGGCTTTGGTGTTTGCGCTTTGTTTCGCGCCTTTGGCCGCGTTTTCGCTACAAGTTCTAGGTTTTCCGATAGATTGGATTAAGTTGACGGCTGGCGTCTTTGCTGGCGTCGTTGTTGGCTTGGTCGTTGGCGCTGTATTGGGTAAGACCTTCGGCATGCCTGTCGGCGTAGCGGACAGCGTGGTTGGCTGCGCCGCCGCGGCCATCGCATTTGGCATAGCTCTTGGGGTTGCTGGTGGCACGCCCCTTAGTGGTATGTACCTTGACGGCTCACCGCCAATTGGTCCTGTTGCTGCAAGAGTTGTCGCTCGGAGTTCGCGGCGAGATGCGACTATCCTCTTCACTCTCGGCCTTGCTGCAGTTGCCCTCCTGTATGTAATTTTTAATAGGATTATTAGCGTCGCGGCTATCAAGCTACGTGCTCGGGAAATTGGCCGCTTAGCAAAAGCAAAAGAGTTCCAGGCGGTTCAAGAACTTCGCGGACATTGGCTTCCTGGCTTACAAGGCGCGGACAACTTGCTGCTCGGCTTTAGCGACGCCGCCCGCTTTCTCGTCGCTGCCCAATCATCATTCGGTGCCTACCACCGCTTAAATCACCTGAGGGGGTTCACTCAGAAGACCAAGGAACTCGAAACCCTCCTCCGCGTTACGCGCAGCCGCTTAACCCAACCGTTCGAGGAATCCCTCCGCACCCTCCGCGAAGCTGGTGACCAAATGCGCATCGAAGCGGAACGCGATGCCGCAGGTCTCCTCCCCAATCCTTTCCGTCCTGGAGATGCCATCACCTCGGAAAGCGGTCGCGAACTTTTCCGCGGTCGAGAAACCGCCATCCGTGACATCGAGAACGCCCTTTCCGACGCTTCCCGCTCCCTCTCGTTGCAACTCCTCGCGCCCCGTCGATCGGGTAAGACCTCGCTATTAAAGATGCTCCCGGACATGGTTCCCGACGCCGTCTGCGTTTTCTTCGATTTGCAAGCAAATCCGGCCGACTCCCTCGCATCCTTCTGGAAAAATCTGGCGACGAAAGCGATCATTCAAGCGAAACTGCAACGCCGCGTTGAGTTGCCAACACTGCCGGACGGCCCTCCTATGGAAGCCGCCAACGCCTGGCTTGAAAAACTTGACGGCCTCCCTAATGGCCGCCGCGTCCTCATCGCCATCGACGAATTTGAGCGCCTCGAAACCCTCTTCCCATTTAGTAAGCACGAACTGCTCCAAATCATGGGCCTTTTGCGTGCGACCATTCAGCATCGCCGGAACGTAAGACTTCTTGTCTCCGGTGCGGCGCCCTTCGACGAACTCGACCGCATTTGGGACGACCACTTCATCAACACCCGCCAGATCAAGCTTCCCTTTCTCGATCAGCCTACGTCGATCGAACTTCTCATCCGCCCGTCTGCGGATTTCCCAGCGGGAACCATCCCACACGAAGTGGCGCTTGAAGTGTTCCGCCAGACAGGCGGTCAGCCGTTCCTATTGCAGATCTTCGGTTATCTACTGGTCGAGCAACTGAACGTCGATAAACGCCGAGTCGCTTCTTTGGCTGACCTCGCCGCCATTCAAACTCGCGCTATCGAATGGGCCGAGCCGTACTTCCGGGATATGCACAAGGACGCTCCGCCGGAAACTCGCGACGCGCTTGCTCGCCTCTCACGCGGCGACATTCTCAATCTCGATCCACGTACCAAGCGGTGGCTTGCGCAACGCTATTTGCTTATGGCCGATGGCAGTTTCGCAATCCCGCTTTTCGCCTCCTGGATTGAGAATTATGCTATTGCCTGATTGCGGGAAGATTTTTGGCAGGAAGGTGAATTAACTGTCGCGCACGAGCGTAATCAGGGCGCTCAATCTATTCGTATTTAGACATAAATTAGTTAATCTGGCTGTCGCCCAGCTCTGGAATATCTTGCCGGATTACATTTCTTTCCCTGCACTGGCGCTCCGAGAACGCTTGGGCCATTCCGGCGGTGATCCATGCCAGCGGGGCCGAAAAAAGCGTTTTTCGCAGTTGTAACAGCGGCAAGCCAAGAAGGCGAAACCAAATAGCAGCTCGAAAATGTTTCGATATTTTGACTTCTTGATGTCTGCCGATTTACATCGTGGGCAACCCATTGAATCAAAAGTGAATTGCATTTTATGCAAAAGATAATCTTTTAGACTAGCACCTTTGCAAAAAACTCGCTATTAATTTCCCGGCGGCGTGATCGCGCCGTTTCGCCATTCGCCGGAGGGCGTGAGCGTATAGTCCCTGCCATCCTCCAGATTGTGGACGACGACGCCTTCCGGGCTGGTCCCGATCGGCAGAACCTTGGTTTGCGTCTTGTCGATGCCGCGTGGCACGAGCCAGTAATCGAGCGTGCCGTCGTCTCCCTTGTGCGGTATTGCTGAGTCCGTTGGCTTGACGTCCAGAACGCGGTGCCAATTCTTAGGTAGCGTCAATTCAGCAGCGGAACCGCTGGGCGTGGCTATTTCCGAGGCATCCATCTTGGGAACAGGCGAAGATGCCGGTTTGGGGTGGTCATTCACTTTTGTGGCCATGCGTTGCATGTCGCGGTTGGAGCGCTCCATGGCGGCTTGTAGTTCGTTAAGCCGCTCCGACGAAGAGACCAGCGCTTTGGCCAAGTGATCGACTGAACTCGCCATTTTTTGATCCACCGCGTCGGCGGACGACGGAATGATCAGCGGTGTAGCGGGGGAGGCGGCACGATCAACGGGCGGCGCGATGCGGTTGTAGCGAATGTAGGCGATCCCAAGCACGAGTATGCTCAGCCAAATGGCCACCAGGATACCTGCGATAAGTCCCGTGTTCGGCCGTTTCGCTGGAACTTCGCGCAACGCGCCGTAGCCATAGGGCACCAGAGCCATGGAGCGTGCTTCCAGTTGTGCCAACAAGCGTTCCACGCGAGTTACTTCATCGGAGGTTTGCGGCGGGGACGCTTCAGCGGCGGCGGCATCCTGCTCCGGTGGCGCCTCCTGTTGGGACAACAAGCTTAGCTGCTTGGTTTTTTGTGCCTCTTTTTCGGGCGCGCGCGTGGGGGCCGTGGCGAACGAGCTCATTACAGTGTTCCTTCTTCTGAAAAATCAGCCTGTCGTTAGAAAAGTTCTCTGCCAAGAAAGTGGAGAGATACCAGGGGGATTCTCCGATTCTTTTAAGCCATCGGTCTAAACTAGTATTTGTGAAGACCTTAGTCGGATTTTTCTTGTTGGCTTCGATTTCCAGCGTTTCTTTGATGGCGGCTGACGTAGTTGTCCCGCGCAAGGCGCCGGAATTGGCTTTTACCATCCCGGGCGAAGGGCAGCGGCTGTTGAGCCAATACCGGGGTAAGGTAGTAGCGCTGGAATTCATCATGACCACTTGTCCGCATTGCCAAGCGGCTTCCAAGGAAATGACAAAGTACCAGGAGGAGTTCGGCAAGCGCGGGTTGCAGGTCATCGACTTGGCCATTAACGCGCTAGACGGTATGGGCGGAACGAGCGAAGCCGAGGAGATGGTGACGCGCTTTAAAACCACTTTTGCGGTAGGGTTTCCGGTTGGCTATGTGCCACGCGCCCAAATGACGACATTTATGGGCTTCTCTTTGCTCGACCGGATGGTCGTTCCGCAATTAGTGCTGATTGACCGCAAAGGGATCATTCATTACCAAACGCCCGCGACCAGCGGTCCGGCTTGGGACGCGGTGATGAAGGAACCCGCTCTGCGCCAGCATCTCGAAGAATTACTCGCCATGGGCAATGGTCCGGTGACCACTACTCATCCGAAAAGCAAAATGGTAGCCAGCGCGGCGAAGCAGTAGCCCGCGTAATGCACACCAACTCGCTGATCCACGAGAAAAGTCCTTATCTCCGTCAGCACGCTCACAATCCGGTGGATTGGCTGGCTTGGGGTCCGGCGGCTTTTGACAAAGCGCGCCGCGAAGACAAGCCGATTTTCCTTTCTATTGGTTATTCGACCTGCCATTGGTGCCACGTCATGGCGCACGAATCGTTTGAAGACGAAGGCATAGCGGCGATCTTAAACGGCGAGTTCGTGCCCATCAAAATCGACCGGGAAGAACGGCCCGACATCGATCGCATTTATATGCTCTTTGTGCAGTCGACAACCGGCAGCGGCGGTTGGCCCATGTCGGTCTGGTTGACGCCAGACTTGAAACCGTTCTTTGGTGGAACTTATTTCCCGCCCGGTTCCCGGTATGGCCGACCCGGGTTCCGCGACTTGCTGGTGCACTTGGCGCAGGTCTGGAAGAATGAGCGCGACAAAGTAGAAGTCTCCGGCGATAAGGTGACGGAGCAACTGCGAGCCATCGCGGCGTCCGCTTCAACGAGTCATGAACCCGACAGCGAAATACTTCATACCGCCTTTCGACAATTCGAGCGGATGTTCGACAAGCAGTATGGCGGTTTTGGCGGAGCACCCAAATTTCCCCGGCCGGTAGTTTTGAATTTCCTGACCGGTTATGCCGTGCAGGATAACAATCCCGAGGCGCTGGCCATGGTGACGCATACGCTCCACGCGATGGCCGCTGGCGGGATGCATGATCAACTGGGCGGTGGCTTTCACCGTTACTCGGTGGACGAGCGCTGGTTCGTGCCGCACTTTGAAAAGATGCTGTATGACCAGGCGCAATTGGCCATCGCCTATCTACAGGCCTATCAGGCTAGCGGCGATGAGAGTCTGGCCGATGTGGCACGCGACATCTTCACCTACGTATTGCGCGACCTGACCGGTCCGGACGGCGGTTTTTATTCGGCGGAAGATGCCGACAGCCCCGACCCGCAGAATCCCAGCCACTCAGGCGAAGGGTCTTTTTATCTCTGGCGCAAAGCTGAGATCGAGAACGTTCTTGGAGAGGATAGCCCTTTATTTTGCAAACACTTCGGCGTGGAAGCTGAGGGGAATGTTGAGGTGGACCCGCAAGGCGAGTTCCGGGGTCGCAATATTTTGTTCCAGGCGGACGCAGGCGCTGCCCCGAACGGCGTGGCTAAACTGCTGGCTGTCCGCGAGAAACGTCCCCGCCCGCATCTGGACAACAAAATCCTGACAGCCTGGAACGGCTTGCAGATCTCCGCTTTGGCGGCCGGTTACCGGGTGTTAGGAGATATTGGCTATCTTTCCGCAGCTACGAAGTCGGCGAAATTCCTGCTCGCCAAGATGTATTCGCCCGCAAGCGGGCAACTGCTGCGGCGCTATTGCGAGGGCGAAGCCGCCGTTCCGGCTTTCCTGGACGATTATGCCTTTCTCAGCCAGGCCTTGCTCGACTTATTTGAAGCGAAGCCGGAAGCCTGGCTTTTACAGTTTGCGGTTGATCTAGCCGAGCGCGGCTTGGCGCGCTTTGAAGACCGGGAAGCGGGCGGATTTTTCAGCACCGAAGCCGGCGTGAGCGATGTTCTACTCCGCATTAAAGACGATTACGATGGTGCCGAACCGTCCGGCAATTCCGTCGCTACAGATCTCTTGCTGCGACTCGCTCACCTGACTGGCCGCGCGGAGTTTACCGAGCGAGCCGCCCGTTCTTTGCGCGCGTTCGCTCCTAAGATGAAAGCCCAACCCAGCATCGCACCCCAAATGCTGGTAGCGCTGGGACGTTGGTTGAGTGAGCCGGAGCAGGTGATCATTCGCTGCCAGGAGCAGACTGCCGAATCCGACCGGTTAGAAAGGGAATATACCCGCAAATTCGTGCCGAACAGGGTGGTGCTTTCCATAACCGACCGATGCGCCCAAGACTTGCAGGGAGTCGCCCCGTTCTTAGCTGGATTGGAACGCCGGGGCCGCATTACCGTCTATGAATGCCGTAACTTCACTTGCCAGTTGCCCAAAGTCATCACCTGAGAACCGGTAAATGCTAAACTGTTTGCCGCATGGCTAATAACGAATCTAACCGCACAACTGTCCTGATGGGCAAGCCCGCGGCCCTTGCCGGCCCGGAACTGAAGGCTGGCGATAAAGCTCCCGATTTTGAAGTGATCGACGGAAAATTCCAAACGATCAATCTGGCAGGCACTGGCAGCGGCGTCCGCATCCTAAGCGTAGTGCCTTCCTTGGACACGCCGGTGTGTGACGCGCAGACCAAACGCTTCGAAGAGGAGGCAACGAAGCTGTCCGACGTGAAAATCTACACCGTTAGCATGGACCTGCCGTTTGCCCAAAAACGTTGGTGCGGGAACTATGGCGTAAGCCACGTGGAGATGCTTTCCGACCACAAAACAGGCTCGTTCGGCGAAAATTACGGCACTTTGATTCCCGGCATGCGCATTGAAAGCCGGGCGATTTTCGTGATCGATTCCCACGATAACCTGAAGCACGTGGAGTATGTACCGGAAGTCGGCCAACACCCGAACTACGAAGCCGCCCTAGCCGCAGCGCGCGAAGCCCTGGCAAACAAGTAAATTAATTCGGGGACGTTCACCCCGTTACACTTGATTCCGAATTAAGTGCAACGAGGTGAACGTCCCCGGATTAGGCTCATTATGATTATGCGGTTCGCCCTAATTCTAAGCCGCTCACCCAGATGTTCGCAATCTCCCGGACCATTTCCACGTAGGCAGGCAGACTATCCGGCTTAGTCAGAAAGCAACTGGCGTTTAATTCGTAAGCCTTTCGCCGATCCTCCTCATCGTCCGAACTGCTAAGAACGATCACCGGCGTCATTCGTAAACCAGGCACCGACTTAATCTCAGCCAGCACTTCAGTTCCGTTCTTGCCCGGCAAGTTCAAATCCAGCAAGACCAGATCGGCAGAGCGCGTCTCCCCGGCGCACGCTTGCTTTAAGTAGCGGCTCGCCTGCGCACCATCGCGCATAATCGTCAACTCCACCGGAATCTGTGCCAGGCGCAAAGCCTCCCGGATCAACCAGATATCGCTCGGACTATCTTCCACCAGCAAGACTTGAATGCTACGCGGGTACATCGTAAACTGCTAACCACTGACGTGCTGCACGTCAACGACCAATTTAGATGGGCGACACTTTTCGTTTAAATCAACAAGATAGCTGAAAGCAACTGTGCGGTGGGCTGGTAAGAACGGGAGACGGCTGGAAAAAACTCCCTGTTCCCCCCCGCGCGCCGGTTGCCAGTGCGTTAAACTCCTTCTTAGCATATAAATTGCGGTAAAGAAGGCATTTAGCTGCGGGAGGCTGTTTGATTAAACTAGACATTATTAACGAAGTCGTCAACCGGACAGGCATCACCAAGACCAAAGCCGAGATGGCCGTCGAAACTGTCTTCGACACTATGAAAAAAGCGTTAAGTGAGGGCGACCGGATCGAATTGCGGGGGTTCGGCATTTTCAATGTTAGACCGCGAAAAACGGGGATAGGGCGCAATCCGCGAACCGGCGCGGAAGTCGCCATTCCACCGGGAAAGGCTGTGCGCTTCAAACCCGGTAAGGAATTGCAGGCGCTGCAGTAACGGTTGTGTCACAGCCGGGATTGCTAGGCCCGCTCGATGGCGTGCCGCCTGAGCCGGAGCATGACTGGCCGCAGGAATGGCCGCGTGCGCCACGCCGCTCATGGCCCGGCTTGTGGTGGTTACACCTGATGCTGCTGAGTTCGACCGTCATCACTACTACGCTCTTCGGTTCGGCGCTGGCGGCCAGTTTCGAGCGAGGGCGGCCTTTCAACCAGCAAGATTTAATCGATAGCTTTCTGCGTTTTTTGCATGGCGGCCAAGGCTTTGCCCAGGGCTTGACCTTTTCCCTACCGCTGCTGATGATTCTAATGGCTCATGAAATGGGCCACTACCTGGCATGCCAACGCCTTGGCATTGATGCCACCCTGCCTTACTTCCTGCCCTCGCCGACGCTTTTCGGCACGCTCGGCGCATTCATCCGGATTAGGACACCCATCTACACCCGCCGCGATTTATTCGACGTGGGAAGCGCTGGCCCTTTCGCCGGCTTTATCATGCTGCTGCCATTTCTTGTCATCGGCGTTTTGTTGTCCCATCGGCTGCCGGCCACGAACGCTGACACAATTCTCATCGCCACCCCACTTGGCCTGCGTGTCCTCGAATGGCTACGTTTCGGCGTCGCCGGGGCCGATCACATGCTGCTACACCCCATGGCTGTCGCCGCGCTGGCAGGCATGCTTATGACCGCGTTGAATCTTTTGCCGCTCGGCCAATTGGATGGCGGCCACATCGTCTACGCCATCTTCGGCGACCGCCGCCACCGCCTGATCGCCACCGGCATGGTCGCGCTTCTCATAGTGATGGGCAAGTTCTATTGGCCTTGGTGGATTTGGGCCGTGGTCATGTTTTTTCTAGGCCGCCGCCATCCGCTGGTTTTCGATGACACTCCGCCCGGCGCCGCCCGCCACTGGCTGGCTGCGGCTGCGTTGGTTATCTTCATTCTTTCGGTATCATTAGCTCCGACCCGTCTCTAAGCCCGATGAAGATTTCTGCCACCATCATCACCTTCAACGAAGAGCGCAACATTGCTCGCGTGATCGAGAGCCTGCGTTGCTGTGACGAAATCCTGGTGCTCGATAGCGGTTCTAACGATCGCACCGTGGAGATTGCCGGCAAGTTGGGCGCGCGCGTCGAAGAGGCTTCCTGGCATGGCTACGCCGCGCAAAAGAATATTGCCGCCGAATTGGCCAGCCACGATTGGATTCTTTCCTTAGATGCCGACGAAAGTTTGAGCGAAGCGTTGGAAGCCGAGATCTGGCATATCAAAAAATCCGGCCCTCAATACGCCGGTTACACCATGCCCCGCTTGGCCCAGTACCTGGGCCGCTGGATTTTGCATAGCGGCTGGTATCCCGACCGCAAGGTTCGCCTGTTCGACCGCCGCAAAGCCCACTGGGTAGGCGAATTTGTGCATGAATCGGTAAAAGTGGATGGACCGCTGGGGCATCTCGATTCGAACCTTTTGCACTTCACCTGCAACTCGCTGTCGGAGCATCTGCGCACCATGGATAGTTACACCACGCTCGCCGCCCAGGAAATGGTGACGCGCGGCAAGCCCATCGGCTTCGCGCGTCTGCTGTTCGATCCGCCTTGGACGATTTTCCGCACCTACGTCCTGCAGCGCGGTTTTCTGGACGGCATCGAAGGTTTGGCTATTGCCTATATGGCCGGGATGTATAACTTCGTGAAATATGCCAAAGCGCGCTCCATGAGTCCTGGCCGAAAGGTTTAACGTTGCGTCTAGTGCACGTCGATACCGGGCGCGAAATGCGCGGCGGGCAAAGGCAAGTTTTACTGCTCTTGAACGGTCTGCGCGACGCGGGCGAAGAGTGTGTTCTGCTCGCTCGTGCCGGCTCGCCGCTCTTCAAAATTGCCTCTGAATCAGGTCGAATGGTGCATCCCGCCACCTTAGCCAATCTTTGGCGGCACTCCAAACAAGCCGACCTCGTTCATGCCCATGATGCCCATGCGCACACGCACGCTGCCTTGGTTTCGCGCGTTCCTTTTGTGGTTTCAAGACGCGTCGCCTTCCCGCTCAAACGTTCCGTTCTTTCGCATTGGAAATATCGCCGGGCGGCGCGCTTCTTGGCCGTTTCGGAGTTTGTCGCCACCCAACTAGCACTGGCCAATATCCCCAAGGACAAAATCGACGTGATTCATGACGCTGTCGCCAGCTTTGCTGGGGCAGGGAAGTGGTGTGCCGATTCTCCGGCAGTGGCGCTCGCCTCCACCGATCCTGCCAAAGGGCGTGATCTGGTCGAGCAAGCAGCGCGTCTCGCCTCACTGCCCGTCAAATATTCAAACGATTTAGCCGCCGACCTGGCCCGCGCCTCGATGTTCGTCTACCTGACTCGCTCGGAAGGGTTTGGCTCGGCGGCCCTGCTGGCCATGGCCATGGGCATTCCGGTCATCGCTAGCGCTGTGGGTGGTCTTCCCGAAGCCCTTGGTGACGCCGGCCTGCTGGTGGCAAATGATCCGCCGCAAATCTCTGCGGCGATGCGGCGCCTAAGAGAAGATTCTGCCCTGGCGCGAACTCTGATAGAGCGAGGCAAAAAAAGAGTGGCCGAACAATTCACCGCGCAGCTCATGCTGGAACGAACCATGCAAGCTTACCGGAGCGCGCTTGCTCTCTGAGGCAAATTTGTTCTGCGCGTTAGCGGCTGCTATTGCCGGATTGCTCATCGGCAGCTTCCTGAACGTCTGCATCTATCGCATACCGCGCGATCTCTCCGTCATCCGCCCGCGTTCTTTCTGTCCCGAATGCGGCAAGCCCGTCGCCTGGTACGACAACATACCTCTGCTCAGTTTCTCGTTGCTCAAAGGGCGCTGCCGGCATTGCGGTAAATCGATTGGGGTGCGCTACCCGCTTGTCGAACTGACCACTGCGCTGCTATTCGGCTTAACCGTCGCGCGTTTCGGCTGGAATCAAAACGGCCTGAAGTGGTGTGTTTTCGAAGCCATCATGACGGTACTTTTTTGGACCGACTTGGAGGAGCGGTTGCTAGTAGACGAATTCACTCTAGGCGGCAGCGCGCTCGGTCTCATATTTGCATTTTTCATCAAGGTGCCCGGCGACTTGGGCGACATGCTGCTCCCTTCGGCGGGCGTGCGTTGGCAATCCTTATTCGAGGCTTTTGCCGGCGCATTTGCGCTCACGGTGCCGCTAGCCGCTATCGGATTCATTTGGGGTCGCGTCACTAAGCGTGAAGTGCTGGGCATGGGTGATGTGAAGCTGCTGCCCTGCATTGGCCTGTTCTTGGGCTTGGAATTAGGCATTCAAACATTGCTGCTGGGCAGCTTACTGGGCGCGTTTTTAGGCGGGATTTACATTTTCATCATGAAGAAAAAAGCCCGCGAATATGAGTTGCCCTTAGGAAGTTTTTATTGCGCTGTGGCGGCGATCACTCCTTTGTTTATCAAATTTTAAGCGAAAATTACCCTACGGGTTGATAGCGAAACCGATTCTCCTTGGTGTACCATAGAACTTTACGATATGAAGGAACTGCTGCAGAAGCTCTCCCCGGGAGATGCTGATTGGCGTATCGCGAACCAAATTGACCCCCTTCGGCTGCCTGCTCATGTGGCCATTATTATGGATGGAAACGGCCGTTGGGCCAAGCAGCGGAACTACCCTCGGCTCATGGGCCACCGCGCCGGCATCAACACCGTTAGAAACGTGGTGGAGGCTTGCGCGCAATTAGGCCTGGAAGCTCTTACGCTTTACGCTTTCTCGGTCGAAAACTGGAAGCGGCCGCGCAATGAGGTAGAAGGGCTGTGGCGCCTTTTGCGCTTTTATCTGCGCAAGGAACTGGCATCGCTGCTGCGCAACGATATCCAGTTGAACGCCATTGGCCGGATAGAATCTCTGCCCGATTCCGTGCAGGCCGAACTGCAGGACGCCATCGATAAAACCTCGGCTAACCGTGGCATGCGCCTGAATCTCGCCATCAACTACGGCGGCCGTACGGAGTTGGTAGACGCCATGAACGCCATGCTTGAAAATGCCCGCCACGAGGGCAACCTCAACGCGCTCGAAATTACCGAAGAATCGATTGCCGATCATCTCTACACCGCCGGCCAGAAAGATCCCGACTTGTTGATTCGCACTTCTGGCGAAATGCGCATCAGCAACTTTCTGCTCTGGCAAATCGCCTATTGCGAGTTGTACGTGACCGATACTCTCTGGCCAGATTTTTCGCGCCGGGACCTGCTGGAAGCCATTTGCGAATATCAAAGCCGCGAACGCCGTTTCGGCGGCTTGACTCGTTCTGCCGTGCCGATCATTGAGTCTTCTGAAATGTTTCCGGACGACGAAGCATTAGAATTGCCTTTGGCCCAGTTGGGCTAAAAGCAAGAATGATTTTTTCGCAGAACGTGCTCTCTTTATGAAGCGCCTTGTCACGGCGGTGGCGCTCGCTCTGGTAGCGATTTACTTAATAGGTTGGGCGCCCACACCACTTTTCATTGCGGCCGCGCTGCTCATGAGTTTGTTGGGTTATTGGGAATACTCGGGGTTGGTGGCGAAGCATGATATCCCGCGCCCGGGTATTTTCGGGTTTCTGGCCGGGCTGGTCATTCTTTTTCTCCCGCAATTCACTCTGCCGGGTGTAAGCATTCTCGCCGTCTGCGCTTTCGTCACGTCTCTGCGCCACGACAATTTGCGCGACGTTTTACCCCAAGTCGCGTGCGCTTTTCTCGGCGCATTTTATACTTTTGCTCCTTGGCGCTTCGCCATCGATCTGCGCGCTACCAGCGTGCACTTGCTGTTCTTTGCGCTCGCCCTGAATTGGGTAGGTGATAGCGTGGCATTTTACATCGGGCGCAAATTCGGTAAACATAAGCTCGCGCCTGTGGTGAGCCCTGGAAAAAGTTGGGAAGGCGCCATCGCGTCGGCTTGCGGCGCGGTGCTCTTTGGCGTGCTCTACCTCGGCCGCTTTGTACCAAACATCCCGTGGTGGCAAGTTGCCCTGATCGCCGCTGTGGCAAGCGTAGCCGGTCAATTGGGAGACCTTGCTGAATCCGCCATGAAGCGTGGCGCTGGCGTAAAGGACAGCGGCAATCTCTTGCCCGGACACGGCGGCATGCTTGATCGTGTGGATAGCAGTTTGTTCGCTCTGCCGGTCGTTTACATTCTTTATCACTTCTCGCTGTGGGCCAGTTTCGGATTGCGTTAAGAACAACTTCGAGCGTGCAATTACTCACGAAACAGCATTGTTTTCCCACTCATCTTCCAGGCATGAAGTTCAAAACTCTCGCTCTCTTTGCGCTGGGAGCAACCATGTTGCTGGCGCAAAATTCGGAAACCGATCATCCTTTTCAATTTGGTTTGAAGGTGGGAATTCCGGTAACGGATATGTTCTCCGCCAGCAACACCTCTATGTTTAATGACGCTCTTAACGTCCCCGGGTCCATCTACAATGCGGCTGTGCCGCGCTATATTCTCGGCCTCAGCGGCGAATTCAAGTTGCCGGCCCACTTGCGGCTCGAAATAGACGGACTCTATAAACGCGCCGGCTATGCTACTTCGAGTTTGTATGAATTTAGCGGCAACAATGCCTACTATCAAACCAGCGCCAACGTTTGGGAAGTACCGGCTTTGTTGAAAACGAACGTCACGCTTGGCCACGTCAGGCCGTTCATTGATTTTGGCGCTTCTCTAAGGCACATTTCAACCATTCAAACAAATACCTATCTTCCCGTTTTGCCTTTAGGCATCATCACCGGCAATGCGCCGGAACTTCACAACCGCAATTCGTATGGCGGCGTGGCTGGTATCGGCATTACTTTCAAAATTGGTTCGCTTGAGTTGAGTCCTGAAGCTCGCTACACGCGTTGGGCGAATCAATCGTTCGAAGCCGCCGGTTTACGAACGAACCTAGATCAGGGAGATGTATTGCTCGGCATCACTTTCTGATTCGATTCGCTAATCGTCTGTCTCACGCCCGGAATCCGGGGGACCGTCCCTGTGCGTTCCGGGCGTTTTTCATTCCCGCACCTTGCAACGCTTGGTCATCTCGAGTCACTATAATTTAGAGTGATCTTCCCGACCGAGATGAGCCATGCGAAACATCTTTGAAAACCGCCGTCACTTGGCAGCGATGCTTTTCTACGCCATTTTCGTGGCTGTCGCCGCGCGCGCGCAGAGCGTTCCGGAGCCGCGCACCGTCGATATTCCCGCTTGCAAT
>Ga0182012_10004526_pt1 | contig 14465 bp, 10 predicted proteins | sample 612S2SmetaG_FD_120486 | JGI IMG/M metagenome (GOLD analysis project Ga0182012, IMG submission 120486) | Permafrost microbial communities from Stordalen Mire, Sweden - 612S2S metaG | ecosystem: Environmental > Terrestrial > Soil > Wetlands > Permafrost | place: Sweden: Stordalen | collected... | reverse complement strand
GCCGAGCCAATCAGAAAGCTGGAAGTGCAGGGCGGGACTGCCGGTGGGCGCGATGTCGTAAGTTGCGATGAGCATTCCGGCGGCGTAGACGTTGGAGTGTTTCCAGTTGCCGTTGCCGTCGGTCTCGGTCAACTGCTCGTTGGAGGGGCCAAGAACATAAGAGCTGGTGGGCATAAAGCCGTTCTGCGTGGTGTCGCAGCCGTAGGCCCAGTTGGTGATGAAGCCCTTGGCCACGCGGTTGCCTTCGGCGTCGTAGAGGTACTGCGTCATGATGGGCGCGCCTAGCTTGCTCGAACTACTGACCGCGCAGATGCGGCCGTCGCCGTCGCAGGTGTAGGATTCGCCTTTCATGCAAACAGAGGATACTCTATTTGCGGATCGGCTGAGGCGGAAAATCTGCGTAACCTTCCCGGCAATCGTTGAGATTCGTGGTCTCCCAGGTCTGAAAATCCAGACCTGGGGCACCCAGGCTTTGTGGTGAGTTTGGCTTCGTGAGCTATAGGACATCCACCGTCACTTTGGGACGTGAAGTCAATCCGTATCGAGGCCATGCGCCGATGTTCGGGTCTGGAGACCCGAACGACAGCCGGCCGGGAGGCCGGCGCTACTTGCTTTCGGCTACAGTCCAAGCGGAGCCCATGCGCCAGCGCAGGCAGGAAGGGCGCGAAGCGCGGTTGGCCCCTCCGCAGGTGGTGGCCGCACCGCAGGTGGTGGCGCGAAGCGCGGTTGGCCGCACCGCAGGTGGTGGCGCGAAGCGCGGTTGGCCGCACCGCAGGTGGTGGCGCGAAGCGCGGTTGGCCCCACCGCAGGTGGTGGCCGCACCGCAGGTGGTGGTCAGGCGGCGTTGTGGTTGCGGAAGTCGATCGCGGGCGCCGTGTTGAGCTGGCGGCGCAGGCTTACGGCCAGATCGGCCACTACGCGGAGCTTCTCGGTCACCGGCGAGTCCTCATCGGAGCCGCTCAAGGCCAACTGCGAGTGCAACAGCAGGCCGGCCACGGTGGTCTTCAGCTCGGACTCGAAGGCGGCGGTGGCGGCGCGGCGGGCAACCTCCTGCTCGCGCTCGCGGCGGCTGAGGGCGGCGCGAATCTCGCGGATCAGCCGCGCCGCGCCGGAGAGCGCGAAGTTGATCTGCAGGGGAATGGCCAGGCCGGCGCGCTCGCAGATGGCCTCGGCGGCGGCCGGATCGCACTCGGCCAGGGTTTCATCCACCACGATCACCGCGAACTCGCGGCTGCGCAGACGGGCCAGGGCGGCCTTGCGCCCCTCGGCTACTTCCACATCCATGCCCAGCTGCGCGGCGACTACGCCGGCCGCATTGCGGGCGCCTTCCATGCCGGTCACCATTAAAATGCTCATGTCTTTTAGCTCCTGAATACGGTGGTCAGTGATCAGTGAACAGTGGTCAGTGATCAGTGGTCAGTGATCAGTTAGTTTCTTGCCGCGTATTTTGCTGCGGCGAATCGGAGGATGCAGGCTGGGCCGGAGGGCAGCGGACAGTGGACAGTCACCAGTGGACAGTAGACAGTCGATAGTGAAGTCGGAACGCCGTGGCGAGGAAAAACTGACCGCTGTTCACTGACCACTGTTCCCTGTTTTCTGTTTACTGTCTGCTGTCCGCTGCCTTTCAGTCGTCGGAGAGCGGGTCCGCGATGCCGTATTCCTTCAGCTTGCGGTAGAGGGTTGTCTTGCCGATGCCGAGCAGCTTGGCGGCTTGCAGTTTGTCGCCGCTGAGGGTTCGGATGGCGTTGAGAATGGTCTCGCGCTCGAGGTCGGCCAGGTTGCGAACCTGCGCCGCGGCGGCCTGGGCTTCGGTCTCTCCCTCGACCGCCTGGCGGGCTTCGAGGTTCTGGCGCAGGCCCTGGTTCTGGAGCTGCGTGGGCAGGTCGCCCAGATGGAGGACGGGGCCGGAGGAGAGAGCGCAGGCACGCTCGATGGAGTTTTCGAGCTCGCGAATGTTGCCCGGCCAGTCGTGGCGCATCATGGTGCGCAGGACTTCGTCGGAGAGGGTAAATTTTCGCCCGTGCTCGCGGCTGATGCGGTCGAGAAAGTGCGCTGCCAAGAGCGGAATGTCTTCGCGGCGGTCGCGCAGCGCGGGGAGGCGCAGGTTGACGACGTTGAGACGATAGAAGAGGTCCTTGCGGAAGGTTCCCTTCTCGACCATGTCGGCCAGGTCGCGGTTGGTGGCGGCCACGATGCGCGCCCGGATGGGCACGCGATGGTTGGCGCCGACGGGGCGGACCTCTCGTTCTTGCAAGGCGCGCAGGAGCTTGGCCTGCAGGTCGAGCGAGAGCTCGCCGATCTCATCGAGAAAGACTGTCCCGTCTTCGGCTGAGACCAGCAGCCCGTCCTTGCTGCGGTTGGCTCCGGTAAAGGCGCCCTTCACGTAGCCGAACAATTCACTTTCAATCAGCGTGGGCACGATGGAGCCGCAGTCGACGGGCAGGAAGGGCTTGTTCGAGTTGGGCCCGTAGGCGTGGATGGTGCGGGCGACGAGTTCCTTGCCTGTGCCGCTCTCGCCGAGCACCAGGACCGGGTGCGAGGATTGGGCGACCTTGGAGAGGATGCGGTAGAGCTTCTCCATCTCCGCCGAGCGGCCGATCATGGAGCCGAGGCCCTGTGAGAGCCGCAGCCGCTCGCGCAGTTGACGAGTCGTGGTGTCGGTCATGTGGCTCTGCGCGGCGCGCTCGAGGACCGTGGACAGCTCATCCATGGCGAAGGGCTTGGTTAAATAATCCGAAGCCCCGCAGCGCATGGCCTCGACGGCGGCGTTGACCGAGCTCGATGCCGTCATGGCGATGACCAGGGTGTCGGGGTAGAGGAGCTTGACCTCGGAGACCAGTTCGAGGCCTGGATTTGAGCCCAGATTCGAGCCCAGATTTGAGCCCAGATTCGAGCCCAGATTGGAGCCCAGATGTGGGGTATGATTCGAGCCCAGACCTTCGCCCTGGCCGGAGCCTGAGGTGGATAACGAGCCGGGGCCGCGGCCTGAGTGATGCCCGCCCGTTGCCCCGCTCGCCGAACCTGAGGCCAGGTTGACCAGCAGAATGTCTGCCGAGCGCCCGCGCAACAGGGTTCGCGCCTGGCTCATGTCGCCGGTGCTGTCGACCGCATAGCCCAGGCTCACCGCGATCTCGGCGCAGGCCGAGCGCACGGCCGAGTCGGGGTCGACGATCAGCAGGTGCAGGCGGGCCGTCGACTCGGCCCGGGATTGGGCCAGCGACCCGAGAGGATCGTGGGTGGGTGGGGGGATGAACTCCATCGGTTTGGTTGTAAAGACTGTTTCGAGCATTGTATTCGCCTCGCTCCTGAAGTGGGAAATCGAATCGTGGGTGACAGATTCGTGTTTGTCCGGAGACCGGAGAGTCTTGCACGGGGTCCGGAGAGTGAATGCCGGCAAGCCGGCGGGTGCCGGGCTGAGTATTCGAAAGCAAATTCAAGTGCAAAATCAAGTGCAAATACGAGTGCAAATTCGAGTGCTGGAGATAGACATGCAAATTCCAACGCAAGATTCCATGCACGTCAGGCGATGGCCACGGGCAGCTCGATCGTGAAGCGCGCTCCCCTGGGGTTCGAGTTCGAGGCCCAGATCCGGCCCCCGGATGCTTCGATGATGGAACGGGTGATGGCCAGCCCCAGGCCGCGATGCGTCGAGGGCCAACTGCCTTTGGCGGGCTTTTGCGCCGCGCGTCCGGCAGCCGGAGCCGAATAGCCGGACACGAAGACCATATCCAGATGCTCGTCCTGGATTCCCGGCCCGCTGTCTTCGACGGTGAGCAGCAGGGCGTGCCCGCTCTCCGTCATCTGCTCGCCGAGCGCGATGCGGATGCGCCCTCCGTCGGGCATGGCCTCGCAGGCATTTTTCACAAGATTAATCAGGATGCGGGTCAGATCCTCGCCCGTCAGCCGCACCGGCAGCGCCCCGCCATCCACCGCTGTGGTCAGAATGATGGACGGGCCGGCCAGGGCGCTGAGCAGGTTGCGGTTGGCCATCAGCTCGGAGGCCAGATTTTTAAGCGGCAGGGCAGGCGCCAGCTCCCACTCCCGGCCGGTGACGGCGCTGGGGCGGGGCGCGGAGGAGATTGGCTGACGATTGGACAACTCGCCGGGCAAACGGCCCGAGAGATTGCCGGACAATTTCCCCAATACGGGAGAAGATACGGGAGAAGATGCGGGAGACGGCGCAGGGGACGAGATAAGGGACGCGGCAGAGGACGAACTAGAGGCCGGGCTAGAGGCCGGGGTAGAGGCCGGGTTAGAGGCCGGGGTAGAGGCCGGGACGGAGTGCGATAACGGCGAGGAGGCCCGGACCGTCAACGCCGACGGAACAGTAGCAGACTGGACTGGGAACTTGCCCAATGCCGGTACCGGCAAGTGCTGGCTGCCGGTTGCCGCCTGCGCCCCGGCGGGGAGGAGAACCGATGCTGCGACCGATCGATTTCCATCCCGGGCCCCATCCCGATTGACCGCTTCTCGATCGATTTCGAGCGCCACCAGTTTTTCAACCAGCCGGCGGGAGGCCGAGGCCACCAGCCGCAGTTCGCTGCCGTAGTGGGCGAAGGGAGCCGACAGCACGCCCGGCTCCTCAAGCAGATCGCAGTAAAGCCCCAGCGCGGTCACCATATTGCGCGCATCGTGGGCGACTTCGGCAACCGTCTCGGCCGGATTGCGGAGATTGGCCAGGGTTTCGACAACCGCGCGCACGCGCTGCGTGTCCGCGTTCGGCTTGACATCGATCCGTTGCAACTGCTGCTGCATAATGAGCTCCTGCTTGGTCGTTCGTTCGTGGACAGTGGACAGCTGACAGTGGACAGTTGATAGTTGATAGTTGATAGTTGACAGTGGACAGTGGTCAGGTCTCAGCCGGATGCGCTGTTCCCTGGTCCCTATTCCCCTGGCCCCTGTTCCCCTGGCCCCTATTCCCCTGGTCCCCAGTCCCTATTTCCTTGTTTATCTGTTCTCTTCTAATACACGTATCGTGCCAAACCAGAACGCTTTTTCTAAGTTCCTGATAAGGGAAGGGATGAATGTCAAAAATGGTTCCAGCGCCACTCGCCGCTCCAAGGTGAAAAGTCCCGTAACGGAACTGGAGTAAAAGAGTATTTCTGCTAATCTGTTTATATTCATATACTTACAGCGATCCCGGTTGCCAGTCCCGGAATGGGGCGGGTTTCCCGTTCCGGAACGGGCATTCCTGATCTGCTCCCAAGGCCCAATCTCGTACAATCCCTTCATGAACCCCACCCCCGCCAAGCCCTCGACTACCCCCTTAACTGGCACCTCAAGCAGTCCTTATTTCCGCCCCGCGGGCCGCGGCCCAGACCAGCTCCGGCCGCTGTCGCTGATTCCTGGATACGTCCAGACGGCGGAGGGCTCGGTGCTGGTCTCGTTTGGGAATACGCGCGTGCTGACCTGCGCGACCATCGAACCGGGTGTGCCGGGCTGGCTGCGCAACTCGGGCCGGGGATGGGTGACGGCCGAGTACGCCATGCTGCCCCGCTCCACGGTCACCCGCACGGCGCGGGAGAGCGAGCGGGGCAAGATCGGCGGGCGGACGCACGAGATTCAGCGGCTGATTGGCCGCAGCCTGCGCTCGGTTGTCGACATGCAGGCCCTCGGCGAGCGGACCGTGATTTTGGACTGCGACGTGATCCAGGCCGATGGCGGGACGCGCACGGCGGCCATCTCCGGCGCGGCGGTGGCGCTGGCCATCGCGCTGGAGGCTCTGGTCAAGGCCGGAACGCTCAAAACGTCGCCATTGAAACAGATGGTCGCCGCCACCTCGGTCGGCATCGTGGCCGGGACGCCGCTGCTTGACCTATGTTATGAAGAAGACTCGCAGGCCGAAGTCGACATGAACGTCGTCATGACCGCCGACGGCGGGCTGATCGAGGCCCAGGCGACGGCGGAGAAGGGTTCGTTTTCCCGCGCGCAGTTGAACGGGCTGATCGACTTGGCGGAGATCGGCCTCAAGGAAATCTTCGCCGCACAGAGTGCGGTGATCGAGTCCGCGAACTAGAGCAGCCCTTGCGCTATTCCCACCGGTCCACGTGAATCTCCCGTTATTCACCGCGAAGACTCGCCTTTCGCCGCTCCATTCCAGACCACCCATCAACTCCGATCGCCGAGGCCGTTCGAGTTGCCCTGCATCCAGGGGATAGGGTTTGTGATTAGAATGGTTGACCGAAGAGGATTCTCCTTGGAAAGGTTACTGAAAAAAATGACGCAACCATTATTCGATAGAAATACAGAAGGCATGAATCGCCGCCAGTTGCTTGGCGGGGGCGCGGCGCTGGTGGGCGGCGCGCTCGTGGCAACGGCGCTCGAACCGCGACAGCTAAGGGCCGAGGAAAAAGCAGTCAACAGCGCGGCAACATTGGCACCGCCTAATCTCGACCCGCCCGTGGTTGAGGTGCAGGGCGGAAAGCTGCGCGGCTTCCGCGACGGAAGAACCACGACCTTTCTTGGCATCTCCTACGCCGAAGCGGAGCGCTTCGAGCTGCCCCGGCCGGTCAAGCCGTGGGAGGGCACAAAGAGCGCGCAGACCTGGGGCCCCGTCTGCCCCATCCCCAGCATGACCGAGCCCGGCGTGGACGAGTTCGTATTTCCCCATCGCTATTGGCTGGAGAACGAGCTCTGCCAGGTGCTCAACATCTGGACGCAGGATTTGGCCCCCGCCGCGAGAAAGCCGGTCATGGTCTGGATGCATGGGGGCGGATTCACCAACGGCTCCTCCATGGAGGCCTACGCCTACGACGGCAAGAACCTGAGCGAGTTCGGCGATGTGGTGGTGGTGAGCCTTAACCACCGGTTGAACATCATTGGAACTCTGGATCTGTCGGCTTACGGCCCCGAGTACGCGCACTCGCGCTACACGGGCACGGCGGATTTGATATCCGCCCTTGAGTGGGTTCAGGAAAATATCGCCCGCTTCGGCGGCGACCCCGGCAACGTGACAATATTTGGTCAATCCGGCGGGGGCAGCAAGGTGGCGCGCATGATGCATACGCCCACGGCCAAGGGCCTCTTTCACAAGGCCATCTGCGAGAGCGGCGGCGGAGAGGTGCTGGCCGACTCCGACCCCGTGAAAAGCGTCAAGACGCAGCAGGCGATTGCCGCGGCGACGCTGGCCAACCTCAGCCTCACCGGCGGACAAATCGAAAAACTGAAAGCAGTCCCCTATTCCGAGCTGCTCGCAGCCGGGGAGGCCGCGCTCAGGACCGTGGCCCAGCAGACTGGCGCGCGTGCGCTCTCCTGGAACGTGATCGCCGACGACAAGTTCATCACTCGCGAGTTCTGCGACTGGTCAAGCGAGATTCCGCTGATCAGCGGCAGCGTCTTCAGCGAGCACGTTGGGACGCTGAATAAAGGCACAGGCAAGAACGAGTGGACACAAGCAGAGATCCACGAGCGCCTCACCGCCGCATACGGCGACAAGAAAGATGCGGTCACCGCCCTGTTCAAAGAATCCTTCCCGCGCAAGAAGGTGCAGGATGTGCTCTACTTTGCGCCGCCCACCACCCGGGCTCTGGCCGCCAAGCGCGAGGCCGGCAAGGCGCCGGTTTACAACTATCTGTTTGCGTATGAGTACCCGGTCAACGGCGGCATCACCGCGTTTCACACCTCGGAACTGGCCTTCGTGTTTCACAATCTTCATGAACCGCAGGTGCGCATCTCGACCGGCGACGCGCCTGCCGGATACGCCTTGCAGGACAAGGTCTCGCGCGCCTGGATCAACTTTGCCCGCAGCGGCAATCCCTCCCAGCCCGAACTCGAGTGGAAGCCCTTCACGCAATCCGATCCGCAGTCCATGCTGTTTGACACGGTCAACGAAAATCGGAACCTGCACTACGAAAAGTTCGCCTCGCTGTTGGGCGATCAGGGGGCGTTCCGGCCCGCCGGGGCATAAGGGAGCAAATCGCACCACAGAATCCGGGTGCCGCTGGTCCCTCACGTTGGGGGACCAGGGAAAGCACAAATTCGCCTCTACATTCCAAACTGGAGAGATGCACATGAAAATCGGGATTGCTGTTGTTCTCATCCTGCTTGCGACTCTTGTCCAAGCGCAGACGCCGACACAACCGGCCGCGACAACCTCAGCCGCTCCAGCGCAGGAGCTACTGCAGACCGAACCCGAAACCCAGCTCCAGGACATGCCTCTGCGCCGGCCCGCGGCCGAGGCACCGACCATGACCAACCTGCGCGAGCCGCCCTCCAATATGCAGACCGGCGTCTCCATCGATCGCTATATTGGCGATGCAACCAAGTCTCCTTCGCGGCAATGGCACAACGTCATGTTCACGCAGAACATTTTACGCAGCGGCAATCCTGACCCCACCACTCCCGGCGATCCGGGTGCGGTGCTGCGCTATAACAAATCTCTCGATCTGGCCACGCTGCCGGCGAAAAACATCACGCCCCTCGTCCATCTTCCCGACCAGTTCATCCTGTACGTCGAAAGCGGGCAGGGGCGCCTGGATGACGGCAAGCAGTATTGGGACTTGCACGAGGGCATCGCCATCCTGATGCCGCCAAACGCGCTGCATCGGTTTACCAACACCGGCGCAGACCCGCTCAAGATGCTCGTGCTCACCTACGGCATGGACAACGTCACCCCGCGCAAAGACATCCTGGTGCGCGACACCACGCTCATGGCGATGACCGAGGACAACGTGCACTGGAGCAACATGAGCAAGTATGTTTTTCTTGGGCCGGACGGAATCTCGGCCAACGACCATGTACTGCTGGTCTACATGGGGCCGATGACCATTGCCGGCGCTCACTCCCACACGCCGCCGCAGGAGGAGATCTGGACCAAGGTGAGCGACGGCGCGGCATTGATGCAGGTAGGCAGCGAGGTCCGCAACTGGACTTCGAATATGGCCGTGCTTGCGCCGCCGAACGGAAAGACCGTGCATGCAGCTCTCAATCTCAGCCCGGACAAGATTCAATACTGGTTCTATTTTTCGCGGCTCAACTTCACCCCGCCGCAAACGCCGGTCAACCCGCCCAATCCTTTTATCGCGGAGGCGGTAGCGCGTTCGACAGTAGCAGGCAAGCCGCTTGCATCGCTGCCCGCCGATGCATGGCGCTGGTAGGCGAGTGTCTCGCATTCGTAAGTACAGGCTCAATCCAACTTAAGAGGATTTACTCCCATGTCTCAAAGGCGAGACATGAGGCACCCAGTCATTTGTGGATGGTCAGACATGGGCCACTCGCCTCCCATGTCTCATAGGCGAGACATTGGGCACCCAGTCATTTGTGGATGGTCAGAGTTGGTCTACCTGCCCAACATAGGCTGCGTCTTTGGCGCGATAGTCCGGCAACAGGGACGCGATGCTCGCTCCTTGCCGAACGTGGAATAATCTAAAGCCATGAGCATACCTATAGTTAATCAAGACCCTCCGTTCAATATCACGCGCGCCAGCCATGTGCGCTATTTAGTGAAAAATCTTGACGCAAGCCTCCGCTTCTACACCGAAGTCCTTGGCTTCGTCATCAGCGACCAGGACTCCAACGCCGCCTATCTTCGCGGGGTGGAAGAGGCCTGCCACCACAGCGTGGTTCTGACGCGCTCCGACGAGGCACCGGCTGCGGAGTGCATCGGCATGAGGGTGCGCTCGGAAGAGGACCTGCACATTGCAAAGGAATATTTCCCGGCCCACGGCGGCGCGGCGGAGTGGGTGGAGCGCCCGTACCAGGGCCTCACACTGCTGACCACCTTCGGCACCGGGACGCCGCCGCTTGAACTCTGCTCCGGCATGCCGGTTCAGCCGCGGCTGCTCAATAATTTCCCGGCGCAAAAGGGCGGACGCGTGCTGCGGCTGGACCACTACCAGTGCACCGTGCCGAGCGCGCATGACACCGTCGCCAAGTTCATGGGCCTCGGTTTCCGGCCGTCGAAGTACACCACGGATGTAAACAGCGGTGAGATCCTGGCGGCATTTCTTACCCGGAAAAACAATCCGCACGATCTGGTGCTGGCCAAGGCCGCGGGCCCGCGGCTGCATCATGCGTCGTTTGTCGTTTCCGATCTGCAATCGATCTTCCGCGCCTGCGACATCGCCGGCAACCTTGGATACGGACGCCAGGTGGAGCACGGGCCTGGCCGCCACGGGCCGCCCAACGGCATTTTCATCTACTTCCGCGACCCGGACGGACACCGCATCGAAAACATTCTGCCGCCCATGCAGTTCATGGACCCGGAGGACGTTCCCAACGCCTGGAATTCGACGGATGCGGTTTCTCTGGTGCCATGGGGCCCAGGCGCGCCGCAGAAATGGCGCGAGGAGATGACCCTGTTCGCGGGCATCGAATCCACAGGCGGCACACTGGCGCGCTGGACTTCGATGGGATGAAGTCGATGGACGGAAGCAGCCGTCAGATACGCAGGAACGGGCGCGCAGGAACAGGCACGCAGGAACGGGCGGCGGCGATTGTGGGGGAGTTGGGAAAGTAGTTTTTTTCTTGTACTATTTGCATTTGTGATATCCCATGTCCCCAAATGCGAGGGACATGTCCGTTTTCTTGCTGTGCTTCCAGCATTGCAATCTCGCGTCACGATAGCACGCGGGTGTACGACCACAATCCTGCTAAACGCCGATCATGAGTGTCTGGCACTTTGGGAATCCAAGGCCCCGCGGGCACCCAAGTCAGGGGACCAATTCAAACTACGCATTGAGTTTTTGGGGAACTTCGCGGCCCTGGGATAGAGGAGTAGGATCGTGAACAACTTTCAGTCCACCGATCTCTTGGCCCGTGCGCATCTTTACGATGCGATTCAAACTTGGGTGGGATACCCCCCGCAACGGGATGTCAAGTTAAATTTATACGACTTCTGTTTACTTTACAGATACCTCTGAAGATTGCAGCTTGCTCAGTGGCCAAAAACTGGCGTTTGCGGCGCAGTGTCGGGTTTTACGCCGGGGATTGCAGGAGCGCTGGCGACGGCGCCTTTGGCGGCTTCGGGCAGGTTGATGCTGTAGTGCTGCAAGGTCGAGGCGAGAGTCTGGTACAAGCTGGCGCGGTCTTTGGCGTATGCGCCGTTGGCGGCGATGAGGTTGTCTTCGGCGATGGCGACGGAGCGCTGCTGGGCGAGGACGTTGGCCGTCGTCGACGCGCCGAGGCGGAGCTTTTTTTGCTCGGCTTCGAGGCTCTGCTGGTTGTAGTCGCGGGCGGCGGTTGCGGCTTGCACCTGGGCGCGGTCGTTAGTGAGAGCGAAGCGGGCGTTTTCAACCTGCATGCGGATCTGGATGTAGAGCTGCTCCATGCGCAGTTCGGCCTGGCGGTATTCCATCAGCGAGCGCTCCTGCACGGACTGGGCGAGACGATTGCGGATGGGAACCGAGAGCGAGAAGCCGACGCCTTTGTCTGGGGCGGAGCTGTTGAAGAGATTTTGCAGCACGGTTCCGTAACCGATGGTGGGGAAGGTGTTCGCGGGGTATTTGGGTGAGCCGTTTGCAAAGAGGTTGACGGCATCCGGACTCTGCGCGCCGCCGAGGGCGCTTGCGCCGTAGAAGCCGTAGATGTCGAGCGTGGGCAGGAGCGCGTTGCGCGCGCCCTTGAGCGTGATCTCGTCGTTGCGCAGGGTGAGGAAGGCTTCTTCAAGTTCGGGTCGCTGCTGGAAGGCCTGGGTGACCAGGTCTTCGATCGGCAAAGTCTCTTCGGGAATTTGCTCCAGGCTTACGCGGTCGGTGGGAATGACGGGAGCGGTGGAGAGCGCGGCGTCACTGAGGTTGCGGGTGATGGCCTGCTTGATGATCTGCTGCTGATAGTTGAGCGCGCTCTGTGCGCTGATCAACGCCTGCTGATCTGTAGAGACGGTCGATTGCGCGTTGACAACGTCGAGCGGGGCCATGGTGCCGATTTGAAGCTGCTTCTGGTTGTCAGAGAGTAACTGGGTGCTTTGGTCGAGGGCGCGCTGTTTGGATTGCACGTCCTGATAGGCCTGCACGAGTCCCCAGTAAATGGTTTCGACCTGGTTGACGGTGTAAAGCAACTGTTGGCGGAAGGAGGCGTCGGTGATGCGGCGGTCGTTCAGAGCCTGGTACATGAAGCGCTTGTTGACCCAGATGCCCGCGCCCTGCAGCAGGTGCTGGGTGACGGTGGCCTTGAAGGACGAGTTGAGATAGGGGCTGTAGTTCTGGAGCGGATTGTCTGTGGTTGTACGGCTATTGTTGAATGCGACCTGGAGCGCGGTGCCGGTGACGAAGCCCTGGTTGGCGGTGAAGTTGTACTGATTTGTATTCGTAGTGAGCGAGGGCAGGCCGCCGGAGAACAGCGTATTGGCCTGTGGAGCTTTGGCGCGCTCAAATTGAACCGTTCCAGCAACAGTTGGGTCGAGGGCCTCAGGCGTGGGGCCCGCGCCCTGCGTGGTAAGCGTGAGGCCGGAGCTGCCGGAGCCTGCGCCGCCCGAGCCGACGGTGGTGCCGCCGGGTCCGCCGCCGGTGGAGAGCGTGGAAGTAGAACCGCCAAGGGTTCCTTCTACCAGGCCGGATGGCGCGCCGAGCGGGGCTGCGCCGGTCTTGGTGCGCAGGATGTCGGTGTCGGCAATATCGAGATCGTAGCGGGCGATGGCGATGTCGTAGTTGTTTTCAATGGCCAGGGCCAAAGCGTCGGAAAGGCTCAGATAGAGCTTGCCGTCTTTCATGAGGTCGGTCAGGCGCACGGAGTTGGTGAAGCTGGCCTTGGCGGTAGTGGTTGGGCGATAGACGCTTATCGGGTTGGGAAGAAAGTGGCCGAGGGGCTTGGTATAGTCGCGGTCCGAGGTGCGGAGATCGACAGGTTCGGTGGGCGTGGGCGTGGGCGCCGAGGGCAGGTTGGATGTGGCGCTGTCGGGCGCGGTTGCGCCTGCTCCCATTTGCTGGGCTATCCCCGGCTGAATCGCCGTGGTGAGGGCGAGCATGAGTGCCGCCGAAGCGCGCAGCCGGGAAGCTGTTGCCACACGCTGAGCCTTTTTGGAGATGCGAGACTTGACGATCCGATCATTACCGTTCCAACGCATGATTCCACTCCACGAAAGTTTGGAAGATACTATTTGCTACCTGGTTGAGCCTCTTAAAGATGCCCGAATCGCGGCTCCCGATGCAGAATTCGAGGGCCGGACTGGATGGATGGCCGTTAGAGGGCAGCGGCTGAATGCTTGCTGCAAGAGATTCATCCAATTTCGGTTACCTTACACAGTATTACGCAGCGGGCTGAGGGGTGTTCCCTCGCGCCGCGCAATTTAACTAACTGGTTAGTAAAATACAGCGCGGGGCAACGAAATGCAAGCGACGGTGGGCGAAATGCAAGCGGCGGTGAGTAGGTTGAGGACGATGGGGTTGGGAGACTGGGTCTCGTACAACTGCAAGGCGGGTCGGGTAACCTTTTGATTGTGATGGATTCAGACCAATTCGGCGCCAGCGAGCGGCAGGAGCCGAGGCGCAACTGGAAGCTGACGCTGGCCTACGACGGAACTGACTACAAGGGCTGGCAGGTGCAGCCAGGTGAGCGGACGATCCAGGGTGAGTTGCAGCAGGCGCTGGGGCGGGTGACGGGCGAATGGCCGCTCCCACAAGGCTCAGGACGGACGGATGCCGGGGTTCATGCGCTGGGACAGGTGGCGAGCTTTGAGCTGGCCGCGGCGATTCCGGCGGAGAACTTGCGGCGGGCGCTGAATCGGACTCTGCCGGATGCGATTCGAGTGATGGACGCGAGATCCGTGCGAAGTACCTTTCATGCGCGGCATTCGGCAGTGGCAAAGACGTATGAATACCGAATTTTTCGCGAGGCGATTTGCCCGCCGGTGCTGGCGCGGTATGTCTATGCCTGCGCTTGGCCGCTGGATTTTGAAAGGCTGGAGGCGGCGGCACGGTTCTTTTTGGGCGAGCATAATTTTTTGAGTTTTGTGGCTACGGACCCGGATCTTGCCGCGCGGGATGCGGCGTCGCGGGAGGAACTGGGCGCGGAGACGCTGGTGACGGCGACGCCGATTCGGACTGTTTATAGTTCGATGTGGGAGCGGCAGCCGACCTCCGAGGTTGGAGAGCTGCTGGTTTATCGAGTACGAGGGAATGGGTTTCTGCACCACATGGTTCGCAACCTGGTGGGGACGATGGTGGATGTTGGCCGGGGGTATCGGACGGTTGAGGATGTGCCAGGGATTCTGGCGGCGCGGTCTCGGGCGGCTGCGGGGCCAACGGCTCCAGCGCAAGGGCTGTTTTTGCATTCGGTAGAGTACGAGGAGGAAGGATCGCGATAAGACTGAATATAGACCTATATTCGGTACGGTATTAGTGCTATATTGAGATCGAAGAATAGATTTTGGAGGTTTTCCCATGCGCTTTTCTACCCAGATCAAACCCATCAGCTATGTCAAGGCGCACGCGGCCGAACTGCTTGACCGGATTACGGAAGAGCGCGAGCCGATCATCATAACGCAGAACGGCGAGGCGCGAGCGGTGCTGGTGGATGTGCATTCGTACGAG
>Ga0182012_10004525_pt1 | contig 14473 bp, 11 predicted proteins | sample 612S2SmetaG_FD_120486 | JGI IMG/M metagenome (GOLD analysis project Ga0182012, IMG submission 120486) | Permafrost microbial communities from Stordalen Mire, Sweden - 612S2S metaG | ecosystem: Environmental > Terrestrial > Soil > Wetlands > Permafrost | place: Sweden: Stordalen | collected... | reverse complement strand
TGGTTTTACCGGCGGTTCTGGCGCGAGGATCTCGCGCCGTTGGCGCGGCTGCGCTGGCTCGATCTGCACACGGATCTGGCCGAAGGCCTGTTGACCAAAGTGGACCGGACCAGCATGGCCCATTCATTGGAAGTGCGGCCTCCCCTGCTCGATCATCGGCTGGTCGAGTTCATGCTGAGCGTCGACCCCGCGTTGCTGGTCGACGAGCGCGGCCGCCGCGGCAAGCTCCTGGTGCGCCGCCTGATGCAGCCGAGATTGCCGCCGGGCCATCTGAGCCGGCCGAAGTCGGGATTCGGTTTGCCGGTGCATCGCTGGCTCACGCAGCATCCGCGCGTGCTTCACGAAGCGGTCGAGCGTTTGCGCGCGCGCGGTGTCCTGCGGCGCTCGGTGGGGCCGGAGTTCCGCCGCGCCTGGTCGCTGCTGGTGCTCGACCGGTGGTTCAGCGCCTTTGCGTGACCCGCATCCGCGCCTGTTGTTCGTGCCCGTGTCGGGCGCGTTCGGCATGGGGGAGTTCGCGCGTTCCTCGGCCATCGCGCGCGCCGTGCAGCTGCGCTGGCCGGCTGCCCAAGTGCAGTTCGTCCTGAGCCGCCAGGCGCCCTATGTGGCGTCCGCTCCCTTCCCGGCCACCTTGTTGCCCTCGTCCGCGACCTTTCACAGCGCGGCCGTCGTCGATCTGATCCGAAGCTGGCGCCCGCACGTGGTGGTCTTCGACAATGCAGGGCGCACCGCCCAGCTGCGGGCGGCGCATCGCTCCGGTGCGCGGGTCGTGTACATCAGCGCCCGCGCGCGCCAGCGCCGCAAGGCGTTCCGCTTCCGATGGATGCGCCTCATCGACGAGCACTGGATCGCGTATCCGGAATTCATCGCGGGCAGCCTCACGGCGATCGAGCGTCTGAAGCGCCGGCTGATGGGCCGGCCGACGGTGCGCTACCTCGATGTGATTTTCTCGCGCGCGCCCCTCGAGGCCGGCGATCGGGCGGCATCGCCGGAGCGTGGCGATTTCGTGCTGGTGGTGCCCGGCGGCGGCACGGGGCATCCGGGCGCCGAGGATGCGTCGGCGCAATTTCTCGCCGCCGCCAAGGCTCTGGCCGAATCCGGCATCGAAGTCCGATATGTCGGACCGGCCGCAGCGGTGGACGCAGGCGTGTCTGCGTTCTTCCAGCCGCTCGGCGCACTGGCCCAGACCGAGCTCGCGACCCTGATGCGCCATGCACGACTGATCGTGGTCAACGGGGGCTCGACGCTGCTGCAGGCGATTGCCTGCGGGGCCGCCTGCGTGGCTGTGCCGATCGCGGGCGATCAGCGGGAAAGAATTCGCCGCTGCGTGGCTGCGGGCGTGGCCGTGCAAGCTCCGCTGGCCGCGGCCGAGATCGCGGCGAGGGCGCAGGCCTTGTTGCAAGACGAATCTTCGCGGGCGGCGTTGGCCGAGCGCGCGCAGGGTCTCGGCCTTGCCGACGGCGTCGAGATTGCGTTGAGCGCGCTCGATCGCTACATCGAGTCCGCCTGAAGGAACCGCGCGTGCCGAACGTTTTGCTGCTGGGCTACGATCTCGAACAACCGTCTTTTCGCCACCGCATGCGAAGTCTGGTCGAGCCGCTCGAGGCCGCGGGATGGCAGGTGCGTCTCGAGCGCTTTCCGAGCGGGCGGTACGGGCTGCGGACCTGGGAGCGGCGCGGACTGTTGCGGTGGGCGCAGGTCGCCGTGCTTCACCAGATCAAATTGAGCGCGCTGGAGGCCAGATTATTCGCCGCGCTCACGCGGCGGAGCATTTTCGACGTCGACGATGCCATCTACGTGCGCAAGCCGCGCCGGCTCGGCGAACCGGTCGGCGATTCGAGATGGCGTCGCCGGAAATTCGCCGCCACCTGCCGCTCCGTGGACGTGGTCGCCGCCGGCAACGACGTGCTGGCCGCCATCGCACGGCCCGCCGCCCGCGCGCTCGAGATACTGCCGACGTCCATCGACGTCGCCCGCTATCGGCCGGCCGCTGCCGGCGGGGACGGGTCCCCGACCATCGTCTGGATCGGCAGCCCCGAAAACCTGATCTACCTGGAAATGATCCGTCCCGCGCTCGCCCGGCTGACGGCGAGGCATCCCGCGCTCAAAGTCAGGGTGATTTGCTCGAGGTTTCCGGCGTGGCCCGAGATCAACGTCGAAGGCGTCCCTTGGAGCGAAGCCACGGAGGCCGGCGCGCTCGCGGCGGCGCACATCGGCATCATGCCGCTGACCGACGATGAATGGTCGCGCGGCAAATGCGCGTTCAAATTGCTGCAGTACATGGCGGCGTCGCTCCCGTGCGTGGCGTCGCCGATCGGTGCGAACACCGAGGCGGTCATCGACGGGGTCAACGGCTTCCATGCCGCGACCCTGCAGGATTGGGAGAGCCGGCTGGAGATGCTGATCGTCTCGCCGGCGCTGCGGGCGCGCTTCGGCGCCGCGGGCCTCGAGCATGTGGAGCGGCGCTACTCGATGCGTGCCTACCGCGCCCAGTATGTCCCGCTGCTCGCGAGCCTCGCTGGCCCCTGAGGAAGCCGGTATCCTTGCGCGCATGTCTGCCGTTCACATCTACCAAATCTTGAACCATTACACGCGGCGGGAGGATCTCGACCCGGGATTCGGCGTCCTGGACAACTCCTCCAACGAGCGTCCGGACTGGTTCGAGTACTGGCCGATGCGAAAATTTCTGCTCAGCGAAGCGCTGAACGAGGATGCCTACTATGGCTTCCTGTCCCCGAAGTTCCTGCACAAGACCAATCTGACCGCGGCGGCGGTCGCAGGGATCATCGACCGCGCCGGGCACGGTCCCGACGTGTTCTTGTTCAGCCCGAGCATCCAAAACAGCGCGTATTTTCTGAACGTGTTCGAGCACGGCGAGTCGGAGCATCCGGGTCTCGCCGCGGTCGCCTCGCGCCTCGTCGCGCGCATCGATGCGACCGCAACGATCGACGGGCTGGTATCCGATTCGCGCAACACCGTCCATTCGAACTACTTCGTCGCAAAGCCCCGCTTCTGGCGCGCCTGGCTCGCCGTCAACGAGCGCTTGTTCGAGATCGCCGAATCGGCGGACGATCCGCTGGGCGCCGAGCTGCGCGCCGCCACCTCGTACCGGGGCCGGGACAACGTCCAGATGAAGATCTTCGTCATGGAGCGCATGGCCACCTGGATTCTGACGCGCGACGACACCTTCACAGCCCATGCGCGGGATCCTTTCGCCGCCCGGTCGCGCATCTATAAGCTGCCGCTCGCGGTCATCTGCGATGCGCTCAAGATCGCCTATGCCACGCAGGGACGCCGTCAATATCGGGACGTTTTTCTGCTGGTGAGCGGAGCGCGCCGGTTCCTGAACCTGCAGATCCGGCTTGGCGATGCTCTCGGCATCGGATCGGTGCGTCCAACCCTGCGCGCGCTCAAGTCGTACTGGCAGTCCGGTCCGAAGGGGGGATGATCCGATGCCGGCGTCGCGCGAATTCTGGCAGGGCCGGCGGGTCCTGCTCACCGGGCACACCGGGTTCAAGGGAGGATGGCTCTGGCTGTGGCTGCGACAGATGGGGGCGCATGTCACCGGCTATGCGCTCGCGCCGCCGAGCGCGCCGAACCTGTGGGAGATCGTGGGCGACGGCGCGGCGTCGATCCTCGGCGACCTGCGTGATGCCGATCGAGTGCGCGACGCGGTGCGCCGCACCGACCCGCAGGTGGTTTTTCATCTCGCGGCCCAAGCCCTGGTGCGCGAGTCGTACCGCGATCCGCTCGGCACTTTCGCGACCAACGTGCTCGGCACGGGCTCCGTGCTCCAGGCCTGCCGCGAGCTACGCGCGCTCGAGTGCATCGTGGTGGTGACCAGCGACAAGGTCTACGAGAACGACGGCGCCGGCCGGCCGTTCCGCGAAGACGACCGGCTCGGCGGTCACGACCCCTACAGCAACAGCAAGGCGTGCGCGGAATTGCTCACCGGCAGCTTCAGGGACAGCTTTTTCCACGATGGGCCGCCGCTCGCGACGGCGCGCGCCGGCAACGTCATCGGGGGAGGCGATTGGTCCGCCGAGCGGCTGATTCCCGATTGCGTTCGAGCCCTGGCGTCGGGCACCCCGGTCACTCTGCGTTATCCCGCGGCGGTACGCCCGTGGCAGCACGTGCTCGAGCCGTTGGACGGGTATCTCGCGCTGGCGGAGGCGCTGGTGCGTGCCCCGGCCACCACCCCTCGCGCTGTCAATTTCGGACCGGATGCGGCATCCTTTTGCGAGGTGCGGGAGGTCGTGGATGGATTCAGTGCCCGCTTCGGCGGAAAGCCGGGCTGGAAGCTCGATGCCTCCGACCACCCGCCCGAAGCCCGCGCGCTCACCCTGTCCTCCGCACTGGCCGAGCGCGCGCTCGGTTGGCGCCCGCGCCTCGACATCGGCGAAGCGCTGGCGTGGACCGCGGACTGGTATCGGGCATACGCAGCGGGGGAGAACATGGTGAGCTTGTCGCAGATGCAGATCGCGCGCTACGGGTCCTTGCGAGGCGCCTCATGAAGTGCGTCATCCTCGCCGGCGGCAAGGGCACGCGCATCGCGGAAGAATCGAGCGTCCGGCCCAAACCCATGCTCGAGATCGGCGGCCGGCCGATCCTCTGGCACATCATGAAGCTGTACGCGGCGTTCGGTGTGAACGAGTTCGTCGTCTGCCTGGGATACAAGGGCTACGTGATCAAGGAATACTTCGCGAATTACTTCCTCCATCAGGCCGATGTGACCTTCGACATGGCGGGCAATCGGGTCGAGTACCACGATTGCCGCAGCGAGCCGTGGAAAGTCACCCTGGTCGATACCGGCGAGGAGAGCATGACCGGCGGCCGGCTGCTGCAGGTCGGCAAATATCTCGGGGACCGCGAGCCCTTCTGCATGACCTACGGCGACGGCCTGGCGAACATCGACATCGCCGCCGAGATCGCCTTCCACAAGGAGCGCGGCCTGAAGGCCACGGTGGCGTGCGTGCGCCCCCCCGCGCGTTTCGGCCGGGTCGTGATCGAAGGCACGCAGGCCAAGTCCTTCGAGGAGAAGCCGCAGGCGGAAGGCGGCCTGATCAACGGCGGTTTCTTCGTGCTGGAGCCGAGCGTGCTGGAGCTGATCGATGGAGGACAGACCGTGTGGGAGAAGGAGCCGATGGAGTCGCTGGCGGCCGACGGCCAGCTCGCCGCCTGGGTGCATCGGGGCTTCTGGCAGCCGATGGACACATTGCGCGACAAACAACATCTGAACGCCTTGTGGGACTCGGACGCCGCACCATGGAAGCTTTGGAAGGGCTAGCACCGATGTCGATCAGATGGCCGGCCTGGTAACCGCCTGCCGCGCATGCGGCGGCCGGTTGTCCGTGACCATGGCGGATCTCGGCTTGCAGCCGCCGTCCAATGCGTTTCTCGCCTCGATGGCGGATGCCCGCCACGAGAAGCGATACCCGCTTCGCGCCAAGGTGTGCGAAGCGTGCAAATTGGTGCAGGTCGACTACGACGTGGCGCCGGAGGAGTTGTTCGGGAACTACGTCTATTTCTCGTCCTACTCCGACGAGTGGCTGGCGCACGCGAGGCGCTACGCCGACATGGCGGTCGGCCGGTTCGGGCTCGGCGCGGACAGTCTCGTGGTGGAACTCGCCAGCAACGACGGCTACCTGCTGAAGAACTTCGTCGACAGGGGCATACCCGTGCTCGGCATCGATCCCTCGGATACGGTGGCCCGAGCGGCCGAGAAGATCGGCGTGCCGACACTGGTCGAGTTCTTCGGGGAGACCGTGGCCGGGAAGCTGGCCTCGGAGGGTCGACGCGCGGACCTGATCATCGGCAACAACGTTCTCGCGCACGTCCCGCGGCTCAACGACTTCGTCGCCGGCATCGCGACGCTGGTGAAGCCGACGGGTGCGGTCACCATCGAGTTCCCGCATCTGCTCAAGTTGATCGAGCACGTCGAATTCGACACGATCTACCATGAGCACTTCTCGTATCTGTCGCTGTTTGCCATCGAGCAGGTATTCGCCCGGCACGGCTTGCGAATCCACGAGGCCGAGGAGCTGCCGACCCACGGCGGCTCGCTGCGCATCTTCGCGGCGCCGGACTCGCGCCGGGGTCTCGAGGACGGCGCCCGGCTGAAGGGCCTGCGGGCGCGCGAGGCCGCGGCGGGGCTCGCGGATCTCGCCACCTACGAGCGCTTCGCCGGGCGAGTCGAGCTGTGCCGCGAATCGCTGCTGCGATTCCTCGCGGCCGCCAAGCGCGAGGGCCGGAGGGTCGCCGCCTACGGCGCGGCGGCCAAGGGGAACACGCTCCTCAACTTCTGCAACGTGACCACCGACGACATTTCGATGGTCGCGGATCGAAATCCGCACAAGCAATCGAAATTCCTGCCCGGCACCCACATCCCGGTGGTCACCCCGGAGGACTTGATGCGCGCGCGGCCGGACTACGTGTTGATTCTGCCCTGGAATCTGCAGGGCGAAATCCGGCGGCAGCTGAAGGGCATCGCCGAGTGGGGTGGCCGCTTCGTCATTCCGGTCCCGACCGCGACGATCGATCCATGATTTTCACGGAAGCGGCGCTTGCGGGCGCCTTCCTCATCGACATGGAGCGCATCGAGGACGATCGGGGCTTCTTCGCGCGCAGCTTCTGCGCCGAGGAATTTGCCGGGCACGGATTGGCGGCGAACATGCCCCAATGCAGCGTGTCGTTCAACGCGTGCCGGGCGACGCTCAGGGGCCTGCATTATCAATCCGATCCCCACGCCGAGGAGAAGCTCGTCCGCTGCACGGCGGGCGCGGTGTTCGACGTGATCGTCGATTTGCGTGCGGGCTCCCGCACCCGGGGTCGATGGCTCGGAGTCGAGCTCACGGCCGACAATCGGCGCGCGCTGTGGGTGCCGAAGGGTTTCGCCCACGGGTTCATCACGTTGGCCGACGGCAGCGAGGTCCTGTACATGATGTCCGTGCCCCACGCACCCGGATCCGCACGCGGTGTGCGCTGGAACGATCCGGGGATCGCCATCGACTGGCCGCTGCAGCCGGAGCACATGAGCGATCGGGATGCGGCTTACCCGCTGCTCGACGCGTCGATCACGCCGTGACCGCGCCCCGGCGTGTGCTGGTGACGGGTGCCGGCGGTTTCATCGGCCGGAGCAGCCTCGCGCCGTTGAGCGGGGCGGGATTCGAGGTGCATGGCGTGCTGTCGCCCGGCCGCCTGCGCGATGCGCGGGCGGGCGGGCGGGTCACCGGGGGCGCGCCACGCTTGCCCGGCGAGTTTCACCGGGTCGATCTGTTGGACGCCCGCGAGATCGATTCGCTGATCGGCCTCGTGCGTCCGACTCATCTGCTGCATTTCGCCTGGATCGCGACCCCGGGAGAGTATTGGCGCAGCCCCGAGAATTATCGATGGCTCGCGGCGAGCACCCATCTGCTCGACGCGTTTCGGGCGGGTGGCGGCGTTCGCGCCGTCATGGCGGGCAGCTGCGCGGAGTACGACTGGTCGCGGGCGGGCGTTTGCAATGAGCGAACCACTCCTCTGGCGGGTGGTCTGAGTCCGGGTGATGCGACGCCTTATGCCGAATGCAAGATCGCCCTGTCCCGAGTCCTCGAGGAGTTCGGCCGTGCGCAGGGCCTGTCGACCGCCTGGGGGCGGATTTTCTTCCAATTCGGGCCGCGGGAGGATCCGCGTCGGCTGGTCTCCTCCGTGATCGTCGATCTCTTGTCGGGGCGCGAAGCGGCCTGCACCCCCGGCACGCAGGTCCGCAGCTTCCTGCACGTGGACGATGTCGGAGCCGCGTTTGCCGCGTTGCTCGGCGCCGAAGTCGAGGGTGCGGTGAACGTAGGCTCGGGCGAAAGGATCACGATCGCCGAGGTGCTCGGCCGCATCGCCGAGCGCATCGGGCGGCGCGACCTCATCAAGCTCGGCGCGCGACCCATGCCGGCCTCGGAGCCGCCGCTGCTCGTTCCGGATATCGGGCGGCTGCGCGCGGAAGTCGGCTTCGAACCCCGCTGGACACTCGACGCAGGTCTCGATGACACCATCCGCTGGTGGCGAGCGGCGCTGGAAGGAGCGACGATTCATGAGCAATGACCCCGAAGCGGCTGCGATAGCCGAGTACGTGAATGGGATCTGGGACCGTTCCATCGTCCCGACTCTTTGCGACTACGTGCGGATACCCAACAAATCGCCGTTGTTCGATCCGGAGTGGGAGCGCCACGGACACATGGAGCGCGCGGTCGAATTGCTCGCGGATTGGTGCCGCCTGCAGCCGATCGCGGGGATGACCGTCAAGGTCGCGAGGCTTGCGGGGCGCACTCCGCTGATCTTCATCGACATACCGGGCGGCAAGGACACGGTGCTTCTGTACGGCCATCTCGACAAGCAGCCCGAATTCACCGGCTGGGATGAGGGTTTGAGCCCCTGGGAGCCGGTGATCCGCGACGGGCGGCTGTACGGGCGCGGCGGGGCGGACGACGGCTATGCGGTGTTCTCCTCGTTGACCGCCATCGCAGCGTTGCAGGCGCGCAAGATCCCGCACGCGCGCTGCGTTGTGCTCATCGAGGCCTGCGAAGAGAGCGGCAGTCCGGATTTGCCGGCGCACGTCGAGGCGCTCGCGCGCGAGATCGGCACGCCGAGCCTCGTGGTTTGCCTGGACGCCGAGGCGGGCGATTACGAGCGGTTGTGGCTCACCACCTCTTTGCGCGGGAACGTCGTCGGCACGCTCGATATCGCCGTGCTGACCGAAGGCGTGCACTCCGGCGCGGGAAGCGGCATCGCCGCCTCTTGTTTCGACGTGCTGCGCGCGCTGCTATCGCGGATTTCGGATGAGAATACCGGGGTGCTGAAGCTCTCCGAGCTGCACGTCGAGCTTCCGGAGGAGCGCCGGCGGCAGATCGTCGCGACGGCCCAGCTCCTCGGCGACACCGTGGCCGAACGCATGCCGTTCACCGAAGGCGCACGGGCGATGTCGCCCGATCCGGCGGTGTTGTTGGAGAACTCCACCTGGAAGCCGACGATGACCGTCACGGGGATCGACGGGTTGCCTGCCGTGAGCAACGCCGGCAACGTGCTCGCGCCCCGACTCAGCGTGAAGCTGTCGTTCCGGCTGCCGCCCACCGCCGGCGCCGAGCGCGCGGCGGCCGCGATCCGCCACACCTTGGAGACGGACCCTCCCTACGGAGCCCGGGTCAGTTTCTCCTCGGGAGCGAACAGCGTGGGATGGAATGCACCCGCGCTCGAGCCGTGGCTCGAGCGTGCCGCGCAAGAGGCATCGGAGCGGTTCTATGGACGGGAGTTCATGGCCATGGGCGTCGGCGGCACGATTCCGTTCATGGCGATGCTGGGTGAGCGGTTTCCGAGCACCCAATTTCTGGTGACCGGCGTGCTCGGGCCGCATTCGAACGCCCATGGGCCGAATGAGTTCCTGCACATCGATTACGCCAAACGGCTGACCGCAGCCGTCGCGCATGTGCTTGCGCGCCACGCCGCGCGCTAGATCGGGGACGGGGCACTGATTGTTGCAGTGCACTTCATCGATAACCCTTAATGTCTCGGACTGGCCGGCCGATACCCTGAGTTGGCGTCCCGGAGGGCGCAACCCGCGCTTTCTGCGCTACAGCGTCGGGGGAGGCAAGGAGTAGCGGCGACCGAGGGAAAGTGGTGACGCCCGATTTTCGCAAGCTGTTCGAGTCCTCGCCGGATCTGTATCTCGTGCTCAGCCCGGACCTCACCATCGTCGCGGTCAGCGATGCTTACGCCCTGGCCACCATGACGCGGCGTGAGCAGATCGTCGGCCGGCCGCTGTTCGAGGTATTTCCGGACAACCCAGAGGACTCGGCTGCCACGGGGGTGCACAATCTGCGGGCATCTCTCGGGCGAGTGTTGCGGGATCGCATCCCGGACGCGATGCCCGTGCAGAAGTACGACATCCGTCGCGCGCAGTGCGACGGTGGCGGATTCGAGGAACGCTTCTGGAGTCCCCGCAATTCCCCGGTTGTCGGCGACTCGGGCGAGGTGACCTTCATCATTCATCGGGTGGAGGACATCACTGAGGCGACGCGGCTCAAGCTGTACGCTCTCGAGCAGGGCCGAGCCAACGAGCAATTGCGCAAGCGGGCCAGCCAGGACGAGGCGAGATTTCGTGATCTGCTCGAGGCGGCTCCCGACGCGATCGCCATCGTGGACCGCAGCGGCAAGATGCAGATCGTCAATTCGCAAACCGAAAAACTGTTCGGCTATTCGCGCGCCGAGTTGCTCGGCCAGGGCATCGAATTTCTCATGCCGCTGAGATATCGGGAAAGGCATGGCGGCCATCTCGTGCATTTCTTCTCCAACCCCTGCGTCCGGCCCATGGGGGCGGGACTCGAGCTTCACGGCCGGCGCAAGGATGGCAGTGAGTTCCCCGTCGAGATCAGTCTCAGCCTGATCCAGACCGACGAAGGTCCGCTGGTGTCGAGCGCAATCCGGGACATCACCGATCGAAAGCGCATCGAAACCGAATTGCGGGAAAAGAACGTCGCGCTGCAATCCGCCGATCGCGCCAAGGACCTGTTTCTCGCCAGCATGAGTCACGAGATACGCACGCCGATGAACGGCATCATCGGCACCCTGGACGTGCTGCAACAGAGCAGTCTCCACGGCCCGCAGCTGGAGCTGGTCGATCTGATCCGCGAATCGGCCGATTCGCTGCTCACCATCATCGACGACATCCTGGACTTCTCGAAGATCCAGGCGGGCCGGCTGGAGATCGAGCACCTACCGATGTCGGTGTCCCAGGTGGTGGAGAAGAGCTGTAATCTGGTCAACCATCTGGCGGAGCGCAAGGGGGGCACGCTGACGGTGTTCGCGGACCCGAGGATACCGATGGTCCTGGGCGACGCGTCGCGTCTTCGCCAGGTGCTCATCAACCTCATCAGCAATGCGATCAAATTCTCCAGCGGCCGCGAACAACCCGGCCGGGTGTCGGTGCGCGCCCTGCTGGTGGGTCGCGAAGCAGCGAGCGCGATGGTTGAGTTTCGGGTCGCCGACAACGGCATCGGCATGGATGAGCCGACACTGGCGAGGATGTTCACCTCGTTCACTCAGGCAGACGCCTCGACGACCCGGCGCTATGGGGGCACCGGGCTCGGCCTGGTCATTTGCAAGCAACTCGCCAGCCTGATGGGCGGGGACATCGCCGTGGAGACCCAGGTGGACGCGGGATCCACGTTCATGGTGCGGGTGTCGTTCGAGCTCGCTCCGGAAATGGCCGATGCCGGGCAGAGCCCCTCCGAAATCAACGGACTGAACTGTGTCGTGGTTGGCGGCCACGCGGGCATCGCCGACGATCTGGGGGCCTACCTCGAGGCAGAGCAGGCGTTGGTCGCGCGGGAACCCGATCTCGCGGCCGCCCGTCGCCGGGCGGCCGCCGGGCCGGCGGGCGTGACTGTGTGGATCGTCGAGGGCGGAGAGGAGCCGCGCCATTTCGGCGAGCTGCACAGCGCCCTCAAGATCCGCGCCGAGTTCGACCCGCCGGTGGTATTGGTGGTGGTCGGCCGCGGGCAGCGGCGTACCGCACGCGCCGAGGCCGACGGCGTGATCATGATCGACGGCAACTCGCTCAACCGACGGGCGTTCGTCAGAGCCGTTGCGATCGCCGCCGGGCGGGCGAGCCCCGAGCCGCAAGCGGCTTCCGGCACGCACAGAGTCATCAGGTCGCACGCTCCATCGCGCGATGAGGCCCTGCGGCTGCACCGGCTCGTCCTGGTCGCCGAAGACAACGAGATCAATCAGAACGTGATCCGCCAACAATTGGATCTGCTCGGATACACGGCGGATGTTGCGACCACCGGCCGCGAAGCCTTGAAGCGCTGGCAGAGCGGCAATTACGCGCTGTTGTTGACGGATTTGCACATGCCTGAAATGGATGGCTACGATCTCACGCTGCAGATCCGCGTCGGTGAACGTGGACGCGCCCGCATGCCCATCATCGCGCTGACGGCGAACGCCTTGGCCGGCGAATCCGCACGGTGTCGCGCCGTGGGCATGGATGACTATCTGAGCAAGCCCGCACCGCTCGCCGCGCTCGCCGCCGTGCTGGAGAAGTGGCTTCCGGCAGCGGCTCCGCCAACCGCCCCGGCCATTCCCGAGTCCTCGGTGGCGCCGCTGGAGGTGGGCGCTCTCGAGGCGTTGGTGGGATCCGATCCGCAGAACATCGACGAATTCCTGCAAGCGTTCGGCGTCAGCGCGGCCCGCTCGGCCGTGGCGCTGCGCGAGGCATGCGCCGAGCAGCGGCCGAAGGCCGTCGCTTCGATCGCCCACAACCTCAAATCCTCGGCTCGCGCGGTCGGCGCCTCGAGGCTCGGCGCTTTCTGCTCCGCGATGGAGCTGGCGGGGGCCGCAGGGGACTTTGCGCTGTTGGCCGAGTTGCTGCCCGCCTTTGAGCGGGAGATGGCCGTCGTGGCCGACTATCTGCGCTCACTTCGGGTGAACGAGGGCGTGGCTGACAGGTGTGCGTGAGGCCTGCATGACAGCACTGGATCCAAAAAGCGTCAGGATCGTCCTGCTGGATGACGATCCCTTCATGCTGAAACTCCTGACCCATCTGTTGGCGCAGCTCGGTTACACGCACGTCGTCGCCTGCGACGGCGGCGAGCGCGCCCTGCGGCATATCGCCGGCACCGATGAATTGGTCGACCTGATCCTATTGGACATCAACATGCCCGGTATGGACGGGGTGGAGTTCATCCGCCGCCTGGTCGAGTGCCGCTACGCCGGCAGCGTGATTTTGGTCAGCGGCGAAAACAGCCGCATACTCGAGAGCGTCGAAAGATTGATCGAGGCGCATCAGCTGATCGCCCTGGGGCACCTGCAAAAGCCCGTCAAGCCTGCCGAACTGGCCGGATTGATCGGTCGATTGCAACCGAACCTCGGAAGCAACCGCGCCAAGCGTCTCAAGCAACATTCCTACGGTGCGGAAGAATTGCGCAGCGCCCTGTCACAGGGGCAATTGGTCAATTACTATCAGCCGAAAGTGGCGCTGGCGACGGGCGAGGTGGTCGGCATGGAGAGCCTGGTCCGCTGGCAGCATCCGGCCGATGGCCTGGTGTTCCCGGATCAGTTTTTGGGCCTCGCGGCGGACCACGGCCTTCTCACCGAAGTGACCGGGGTCGTGCTCATCGAGGCCATGAAACAGGCGAAGGCCTGGTGGCTGGCAGGGCATCCTCTGAGTGTCGCGGTCAACGTCACCATGGACGATCTGATCGCGCTCGAGTTCCCGGACCTCGCGGTCGCCCTCGCCGCTGCGGTCGGCGTCGAGCCCCGCGTCGTGACACTGGAGGTCACCGAGGGTCAGGTCATGCGGCAACCGAGCACGGTACTCGACGTGCTCAGCCGGCTGTCGTTGAAGCGATTCGGGCTGTCGATCGATGATTTCGGCACCGGGCACTCATCGTTGGCCCAGCTGCGCGACCTGCCATTCGACGAACTCAAGATCGACCGCGGCTTCGTGCACGGCGCATCGACCGATGGAACGCGACGCGCCATCTGCAGTGCGAATCTGCAAATGGCGCACCAGCTGCGCATGAAGGTCGTGGGCGAGGGGATCGAGACCCGGGAGGACTGGGATTTCCTGGCCCAACTGGGATGCGATTTCGGTCAAGGCTATTTCATCGCGCGACCCATGCCGGCCGCAGACGTGGTTCAATGGATCCATGCGTGGCGTTCGAGGCTCAGCGGCGCCAAACTCTTGACGGCGTGATCGCGGGCAGGCCCCGCAGACACGTTCAGGCGGAATGCCCATGTCGCTCCTGCGCGATCATCTGAAAGCGGAAACGGCCGACTCGTGACACGGCTGGACCAAGCGGCCTGATCGTCATGCTGAAGTGGTGTTCGTATTGTCAGCGCTTTCTCGGGGAGACCCCCGATTTTCATAATCTCAATGTCACGCACGGGATATGCACCGCCTGCGCGCCGGGGGCAGCCAAGTTCACGGAGTCGGATTTTCAGCTCGCAGAATCCCTGCGCGACATCCAGCATCAGCTGCGCGAGGCGGGGCGGCGCAGCGACCTCCATGCGGCGGAGCGCATCATCGAGAACGCGGCCGCGGCGAACGTCCGAGCGGTGGATGTGCTGATCGGCATCATCGCGCCGGCGTTGTATCAGGTCGGCGAGGATTGGCGGCGGGGCATCATTGGCGTGGCCGAAGAGCATCGTTTCACCGCGTTCTGCGAGGAGTTGTTCAACAGGGTCGCTTCCAGGGTGAAGGATGTGGCGCCCGCCCCTGCGGCAGACCAAGAGCCGTCGGAGTTTCTCCTGATGAACGCGCCGGGCAATAAGCACACGCTGGCGATACGCATCCTGACGTTGTGGCTCAGGAGCCGTGGCGCGGCGTCGCGGGTGCTCGACAGCACTCCCAGCCCCGAAGAGTTGGCCGCGATGGTGGTCCGGAATCCACCCAAATCACTCCTGATTTCAATGGCGCTCGCCGAACAAGGCGCGGGCGTCACGGCCCTGG
>Ga0182012_10004524_pt1 | contig 14474 bp, 10 predicted proteins | sample 612S2SmetaG_FD_120486 | JGI IMG/M metagenome (GOLD analysis project Ga0182012, IMG submission 120486) | Permafrost microbial communities from Stordalen Mire, Sweden - 612S2S metaG | ecosystem: Environmental > Terrestrial > Soil > Wetlands > Permafrost | place: Sweden: Stordalen | collected... | reverse complement strand
GTGGACGCCGGAGACCCACGAGCCCAAGCGTTGTTAGGCGTTTACTATAGCGAGGGTCGCGGAGGTGTGCCGAAGGATTATTCGGAAGCGCTGCGTTTGTGCCGTCAGTCGGCAGACGCTGGTAACGGCACCGGGATGAATGCTCTCGGCTTGCTTTACAGCAATGGGTGGGGTGTGAATAAAGACCCAAACGAAGCGGTGAAATGGTTTCGTAAGGCGGCGGACGCAGGAAGCATGATCGCGCAGGTGAATCTGGCGCGTTGTTATGCGAATGGAAACGGAGTGGCGAAAGATACCGGAGAAGCGCTGCGGTTGGCCAAAGCAGCGGCGGCGGCCGGAGAGATTTCAGCTTTCTTGTTTCTCGGAAACGCCTATTCGCTGGGCCAAATTGTGCCAAAAGATCAAGCGGAAGGTTTTAGCTGGATGAAGAAAGCCGCAGATGCCGGTGAGCCGAGCGCGATGTTTTCTGTGGGCCTGATGTACGGCAATGCGCAGGGAGTGCCGGAGAACCAAACGGAGGCGGTGCGTTGGTATAGAAAGGCGGCTGAGGCCGGGAGCCTTGTCGCCATGAACAATTTGGGCGTTTGTTATTTCAAAGGCACGGGAGTGCAGCAAGATCAGGCAGAAGCCGCGCGCTGGTATCGCAAGGCCGCTGAGGGAGGTTACGCTTTATCGGCGAGGAATCTGGCTGGCTTGTATGCCAACGGTACGGGCGTTGTGAAAGACCAACAGGAGTCTATGGCATGGCTTCGCAAAGCGGCTGATTTGGGCGATGAACAGGCGAAGCAACAGCTTGCTCAGGCGTCGAATGCAGCTCCAACTCCGACAACCACAATTGCCCCGGCTGGCGACACTACTCCGACGCCCACCCCAGCTCCAGCTACTTGGCGATTGGCGCTTGACAACTCTCGTTACCGGATTGAAGCGCGTGGCAACGAACTAGCGATTATTTCGCTTGCCACCGGCACGAACGCCACAAATGCAAGCTTAGTCATCAGCGAGACGAACGGTAGGCGCCAAGCAACGGGGATTTGGCAGAGCGGCAACGGCAAGCAAGGATACGTGGAGATTGCCCTGGGCGACAATAACCGCTTGCCTGCATTCGTAATCATACCTACTGGCTTTGGCAATCCGTCGAGTTGCCGTTCGAAAGTGACGGCGGCTTTGGCCGCGACCTCGGCGGCTATGAAGAGGATGCAAGCTCCCTGCCAGACCTACAATACTTTCTGGATTCGCGAATAATTTTTGTGTAAGGAAGTGATTCCTCCTGGCATTACTGGGTGGACGGGTGGAACCCTGTCCAGAACTTGGGAGGTTTCACAATGTTAAAGAAGACTTTGTTTCTAGCGGCGACGGTCGTTGTCTTGCTTTCCGCCGGCACGCTGGCCCTGGCGTTCGAGTTTAAGACGGTTAGCACGCCCAATGCGCAACGGCTCCTGAGGGCTCACATCGTAATTCCGGATCCAGCGGTTCCGAGTGGAGTGCGCGAAGTTGGCGAGCACTATACTTTCTTCGATTTTGAAAAGTTTCGGCTCAGCATAGAACCGAAACAGAGCGGTCACGTTTACCTATTTAGCCGCAATAGCCAGGGAGAAGTCCAACTGCTCTACCCACTGGAGCATGACGGCGATAATTATGTCGCTCGCAAGGAGCGCATCGACTTACCTGGGAATGGATGGCTCCGTTTTGATCGAGTAGCGGGCCAGGAAGAATTAATCCTATTACAATCACCAACGCCGCTAGAGGATATAGAGACAGCGCGCACCGAGGGGACCGTGGCTTCGGAGGTGATGGACCGCTACGAAATGGGTGTAGATACTCCTTGCGGATTGTTAGTGCGCCACATTTTTCTCGAACATAAGAACCGTTAAGCGCAAGTTCATCTCAGATCAGTGAAAAGCGCGTAAGCCCGGTTGAAGCAAACCAGGCTGCGCGCTTTAATCATGCGGCTACGATAAGTGTGGCAGCGTCGGCGGGAATTGGCACGCTAAATCTGCCTTCAAATTCAGTCACTACACCTCCGGTCTGTTTCACTTAACGCATCTAGCCTTGCATTGCCAAAGGCGGGACCACTGACGAAGAGAAGCGAGGCGTTCCTTGTTGGCCTACGATCCAACACGGCAAATGGCTCTTTGGCGGGAACACGGAAGAGGCTCGCCTATCCTCTTTGACATCGACAAAAGCGTGAGTGGTCATCCAAATTGCTCAAGATTAGCGCGGTCGATGAAGGTGGTTGCGCCGGAGTTGCGTCGGCGATTTGTTCTGGCGATGCCTTGCGGGCGGAGTCGAGCAGGATATCGCCCGAGCCATCGGTCAGTTGAAACGGCTTTTGGATGAGACTTTGCTCAGAGGCGTACTTGAAAACTCCGGTGCTGACATAACTAGCGAGATCGTCGAATGTAATTCCGCCGAAAGACTTATTACTAAACGGAATACATTTCGGCTCCTTGACCTAAGTGGATTGTAAGTGAAAACTTCGTGATTGCCGGGCTTTTTGACGCTTTCTTCTACAAAGTGCGATGGAAAGAAAACGAATGTGTGTTGGATGATACACTTCAGCGGAATTTGGGTGGTAAAAAGTAAGTGGCGAGGGATGATCTTACAAACTTCATGCCTCGCGGGTGTGTTCTGTTTTACTTCCGCCCGGCACGCGAGCGCTGCACGGCCAAACGATCACGCATGAGTTTCTGAATCGTTGTGGCCTTGTCTTTGCAGTTGGCATTCAGTGTCAGAGGATCGGTCTTGAAATCAAATCGATACCCGCTACTCCTAGCGTCTTGCAGAAAAGCGGGATCCTTGATGTATTCGGTAATCGTTTCCAAGTCCATGTTCGCCTGGCAATACTTAACGATTTGATCAAGCGGTGAGCCAGCCGACTTCGTGTCGCTCACGGCAACGGTTGTTGACTTGGCTGCGAACTTCCGGTATTCGTTTTTGTGGCGCTCAAGAGTGGCATAAATTGTGATCGCCTTCTCCATGCGCGTGTCTGGCTCCAGGAATTCTTTCTCGGTTGGCTTAGCGTCTAACGCGTCTTTGTAAAGCTTGCGTGCCTCGTCTAACAGGCGCTGCGCCTTTTGAAAGTCGGCCTCGGCCTCGGCTGGCGAAATATCCTTTCGCTTGCCAGTGTCACTCTGCGCCGATTCGCGCGCGATATCGTAAGCTTGTGCCTCTTTCGCCAGGGCAATCAGGTAGACACGGTAAGCATCGTCTTCTGCCTTGGGAAGCGGAGCTTCCTTCTCAGCTTCTTCCGCTAGGGTTGCCCAGCGCTGCGACATAGCTAGGCGAGAAAGCTTTTCCAACTTCTTACCTGGCAGCTTAACCACGATGGCCTCGTCTACAGGGGCCGCGCGCTCCGCCATTTGATGAACAATGCCGTCAATTAGATAATCATCGGCCTCGTGCAAGGATGCTTTAGCATCGGTGCCGCATGCGCCGCCTGAATGGTTCAGGTGGAGGACGCCGCCAATCTCGCGTCCGGTGTTTTTCAACGCATTGCCAGCCGATTGATGGTCGCTCTCAGTGATCGCGGCAACAAGATTCTCGGAATCAAGTGGAGCGTGGTTGCCAGCCTCCAATGCTTGGTAGCTCACTTCCAGCTTGCCTACATAACCAGTGCAGGCCGTAGTATTAGTTCCAGCGCCCACCGTGTAGTGCTTCGCATCAATGTAAGAATTCGTGATGGTAAACCGCAAAATTGTTTGCGGATTTCTCTCGTCAACTATAAAACGTGGGTCGTGCTGAATCATGGTCCGCAACTTGATTTGCAGAATGTTCACAAGTTCCGCGTTCACTTTTATTGCCGAAGTCGCCTCGATTTTGATGCGCTTACCGTTTAGGTTGACGGCTGCCGGCAGCAACTGCTTAATAACAACAGTCTTGCCGGAGCCCAAGCCCATGGGGCCTGAAAATCCTTGGGGTTTGGCTGTCCAGGGAATGCAGAAACAAATGATTATAATTGCGTAGTTCAGCGCTGACAGTGAACTGCTGCGCCGATGGGTGCCTGAATCGAATTGCATGTTTTTTCCCTCGAAGATTGGCTTCAAATAGGAATGACCGGAGCAGGCCCATTATTGCAGACTAGGAAAAATTCAGCGTTGCGGGCGTTTCGCTACTTTCCAGCACTGCTGGTGCGCTGTCCCGACAAGCGATCGCGCATCAGTTTCTGAATGGTTGTCGCTTTGTCCTTACATGCCGCGTTCAATGCTAGCGGATCAGTCTTGAAATCAAACCGGTAGTTGCTGCTTTTAGCGTCCTGCAAGAATGCTGGATCTTTGATGTAATCGGTTATCGTTTCCAGGTCCATGTTCGCCTGGCAATACTTCAAAATTTGATCAATTGGTGAGCCAGCCACCGGCGCAACACCCACAACCGGCTTGTTCTCGTTTAGTGGGGCGAGCTTGGCCTCAGGAGCCGGCTCAGGCGCCGGAGAGAATTTGTGGTATTCGTCCTTATGTCTTTCGATGGTCGCGTAAATTGTGATTGCCTTCTCCATACGCGTATCGGCATCCAAGAATTCCCTCTCTTTGGGTTTGGAGTCTAGAGCTTTCTTGTAATTGGCGCGGGCTTTGTCAAGGAGCCGTTGCGACTTTTCAAAATCGGCTTCTGCCTCGGATTGCTTAATGTCTTTTCGTTTTCCCGTCTCGCTCAAATGTGCTTCATTGGCAATCTCGTAGGCTTGCGCTTCTTGCGCCAAGCCAATTAAGTAAATTCGGTAGGCGTCCCCATCCTCTTTCTTGAGCTCAGGCGTCTTGCTGGCCTCTTCTTCCAGATCAGCCCAACGGTGTCTGATGGCCAGCTCTGACAGCTTTTCGAGCTTTTTACCAGGCAACCTGACGGTGATGTTTTCTTCGATAGGCGCAGCGTGTTTCGCCATTTGCTCGACAATGCCGTCAATCAGGTAATCATCCGCTTCGTGAAGAGAGGCCTTCGAGCCATTAGTGCAGGCTCCTTTTGGGTGCCAGGGCAAAACTTTTGGGATCTCACGCAGTCCCTTTTCCAAGGAGTTGCCACCGCTTGACTTATCTGCGTCGGTAAGCGCGGCCACTAGATTCTCCGAATCGAACGGCGCATGGTTGGCAGCATCGAGTGCTTGATAGCTTACTTCCAGCTTGCCAACATATCCGGTACATGAGGTTGCATTGGTTCCCGACCCTACTGTGTAGGTTTTAGCATCAACGTAGGCGTTAGTAATAGTGAAGCGCAGAATCGTTTGGGGATTTCGCTCGTCAACGATGTAGCGCGGGTCGCCCTGGATTTTCGTCCGCAGCTTGGTTTCAAGGATTTGTATAAGCTCGGTTTTGGACTTAATAGCTGAGGTGGCTTCGATTTTAATGCGCTTTCCAGTCAGGTTCACAGCAGCAGGCAGGAGTTCCTTTATGATCACTGTTTTTGCGGGGCCTATGCCCATGGGCCCCACAAATCCTTGCGGCTTGGCCGACGATGCCAAGCACAACAAAACAATCAGGCTCGTATAAGGTTTTCGAAAAGAGTTTTGCATAGTCATATTCCGTCCGAAGGACCAGCTTCAACTATAGAAATGCCCGGAGCGGCTAGATTATTGCAGACTCCCAAAAAATACCACGGGCTACAGCGAACTCTCGGGAATGCTCACCACAATCGTTGCAGCCCGCTGACTGAACTCACAACTCGGCGTTTGTGTCTTGCCGACATGTTCTTTACTAACCGTCGACGAAACTTCCTGGCGCACCTTGGGGAATACGTCTCCCAGAGTTTGTGTGCCACCGTTTTCCATCAGGGCGTTAATTAAGTAATACGTAAAATAGCCGTGCTTGAGAGAGGCATTCTCCCAAGATTCTTCGTTGGCGCGGCTTGCGGTGATGACCGCCCGGCCCTCGCCGATTTTCAGGTTGTTTAAAGCCGCACTAAAGGCGCTGGTGGCGGCCGTTTCCTCGGTTGCAGGCGCTTGTCCTTGCGTCCAAACGGGCGCAAATCTGCGTGATCCGTCCGCCTGCCTACCAGCTGCAGAAGCATCGCCGCTATAGCAGGTATCGAGGAATAGCACGACGCGGCGTGCTTTGATTTCGCGATTAATTTGTTCCACCAAGTCGATCATCTGAACGGAAGTGGCATAAAGCTTCGCGGGATCGCTAGGATCGGTGTCGTTCATGATGATATAACTTACGCCGTTGGGGTCGGAGTCGCGCGGAGAGCCATGACTTGAAATGTAGATGACGACCAAGTCGTTCGGTTGCGCATTGGCACGGAGCCAGCCAAGCCCCGCACGGAAGCCCACCAGCGTGGCCTCTTCATTCGAAAGAGTCTTGACGCGGTCGCGTTGAAACCGCCCGCCTTTGGGGTCAGTCAAGTATTTAGCAAATGACGTTGAATCGTTCACGGCGAACCGAAGACCCGGAATGCTGGGATCTTTAAACTGATTAACGCCAACGACCAGCGCCCATTTGTGGCCGACATTTGAAGGCGGAGCCTCTGCAATGGTGGCGGCGGCAGGCGGCGGTGTAAATGGATTGTAAGCCGGTTTGTAACTAGCATCCGCCAGCTTACCCTTTACATACTCTGCATCGCGCTTATCGCCCACGCGCTCTGCGACCAGCGAGCGGAAGTAAAGAATTTCCGGCTCGTCGGGACAGGCGTGCGAGGCATCTTTCAGAGTTGCGAACATGATTCGCAACCGATTCTGCGGTGTATCGGGAGAAAGCTGTTCTTTCACACGATTCAACGCGCTCAACGCGCCCCGGCAACTGTCAGCCGATGCAAAGATCGGCTGACATATGAATCCAGCCAAAACCGGAACAATCCAAATTGTCTTCATCTACCCGTACTCCCAGAACGCTGCGGCGTTAAACGGTCACGCATTAGCCCTCAGGGCCTTCAATCAGTTGTAAGCAGAATCGATTATAACCCGATTCTTCTTAAGGTATCGCGCAAACGGTTTTAACGCTGTCGAAACTCCACAAATAAAAGTGCGCTATGGATGGAACCATCAGTATTTCGGTTTGAGTACTGCTCACCATCGCTTTGTTATTCCGACGTCATTGCCAAGCCCTATACTCCTACTTATGCATTGGAGTTTCCCTAATAGTTCAATGTGCAGGCGCATGTTCGCTGGCTCGGCTGCGTTCATGCTTATGTGCTTTACCTCTTGTGGGTTCGACCCGAAGACACCGAGCGAGGGCAATTTCAGAAAGGCCATTGACGAATACTTAGCTAAAGGTGATGAAGGAAAGGTTTGTCTGCAGTTGGACGGACCGCTTCCCTTCGACGTGCCCCGCAGGCAGGATGACACGACCCTCAAGTTATTGGAGGGTGCCGGGCTTCTTCGCTCTTCTGACGTAATGGCGCGGACGGGCAACCATATACCTGGATTCGACCCCGGTCCCGAGCATGTGAGGCGATATGAGGCAACCGATGCTGGCCGCAAGGTTTTCACAGATGTTTCCGCTCAATTCATGTCTGGACCAACGACGCAAGCCTGTTGGGCCAACCTCTGGGTTGACACTGTTGTGAAATGGTCAACCACCCGGCGGATGGAAGCGAGGCCGTCAACTGGACCTATAAGTTGACAGATGTTGCCGACTGGGCGAAGCGTCCCGAGGTCATTGTGGGAATTCCTCTAATTAAAATGAGGGTCGACGAGCAGAGCAAGCGCGTGCGTGGAGCCACCTTACAACTGAGCAACAAAGGCTGGGATGTGGGTCACCTGTATTGGGACGCAAACCAGTGAAGATCAGTAACAGTATCTTGGTTTTAACTCTCGTATTACTTCTGTAGTACTTGCTAACAAACGGCTGATTGTTTTAGCCCTACAACCCGGCGATCACTCGGAGCTTCGCGAGAAATTCAACGTTCGGATTTTTGTCTTCATCGGATGAACCTACCGGGCCCACTAACATTTCAAGAGTACTCTTTTTTAATTGCCAAGTAACTGTTTCTTCCTTATACTCTCTCCATGACTCGGAGTACATCTAAAGTTTCAATTTTCCAAAGTGTGTTCGCCATCTCAGCGGCGTTCACCATTCTCTGTTCAACCTCTTGCGGGCTCCTCGATTCAAAGGCGCCCTCGGAAGGTAACTTCAAGAAGGCCATTGACGCACTTCTGCCTGAAGGGGACAACGGTCGGGCCTGTTTAAGCCTGCCTCGAGCGCTTCCTGTCGATGTCTTCCCCAGAATATGAAAGCAAGATGCTCAAGGGATTGGAGGGTGCCGGGCTTCTTCGCTCGATTTGAGGCAACCGACGCGGGGAAAAAGCTTCTCACAACGACTGGTGGAGTGACGCGGGCCTGTCTTGCAAATATTCGGGTCGACTCCATCGTGAGGTGGTACAACCACCCAGCAGATGGAGCTACACGGTGGACTTTCTCTACCACTACACAGACGTGCCAGATTGGGTAAAACATCCTGAGACCATGGCCGCAATTCCAGGGTCAAGGCGTTGTTTGATTTCGAAAAGAAACGTATGATGCAAGCCACTTTACTGCTGAGCAATAAAGGCTGGGAGGCCAGCCAAGTAAAAGACAAAGAATAACTCGATACAAAGTGGAATCGCGAGTTAAAGTATTGTTGAAATAAATTGAGGTCTAAATTATCTATGTTAAATAAAAGCCTGCTTCGTCTTTTAGCAGTAGTTCTTTTCGCATTCTCCTCTGCTGTGACAGTAGAGGCCGATGACAGCGGAATCATGGTGAAGATGTTGGAAGGGATAGACTCCGCTCATGGCCAAGAGGGTCAGCAATACCAAGCGATTGTTGCCCGAGACGCAACCATAAGCGGTGTTCTTGTGCCGAAGGGTACGCAGGCCGTCGTGGTGCTCGTTAGAGGAGTTGGCAAGAGTGCCTGGACGCTGCAATTGGGGGCGGTGGTTTTAAACGGGAAGGTTATGCTCGCGCACGGAAACTCGCCCGCTGTGGTTCCCATGAGTCCCGGCGATTTTCTGAACATGAAGAGTAAAACCGTTTCAACGCCTGACCGGATTGCGGTGGGCGCCGGCTTAACGGTTCGGTTCAGTATTCCGGGTCCGCTGACGCCCGATCAGACCGTCGTGGCTACGGGAGGCCAACCTCCAACCGGCCAACCGCCCACGCAGCTAACTCGTCATGGGGTGGGCAATGATATGTTCGCGGACCGCTATCGGCTGTCGGGCCTGGACGCGCGTTCTCCTCCTGCCGATAGCAGCAAGGCGACAGTGGAGCCTGGCGAAGCAGCCGTCTGGCCATTGGACCCGGACAAATCTATATGGTGGGAATACACAGCGCCGGCCAACGGCAAGGTGACCTTTGACACGGCGCCGGGACTACCTGATTACTATACTAATTTGGCTGTTTTCGTTGGTCAAAGCATTCCACAACTCGTGCCAATTGCGTACGCTTCAGACCATAGTTACGCTACTAAGATTCAGTTTCAAGCCGCCGCTGGTCAAGCTTATGAAATTAGGAGTGCCTTGTTTGCCTCGTTTACGATGGGCAAGGATTACACATTGAACGTGCATTTGGAGCCGAACGATCTTCCTGGTTCTGTTGTCGGGTCTGATAACTTCAGAAACCGCAAAACTATGACTGGTAATGAGGCGATTGGCCTTGTGTACAACAGGTTCTTCACTATTGAATCGGGTGAGCCACAACCATTCAAGGGACATGGCAATACGAACACCGCGTGGTGGACCTATACGCCGCCGGCAAACGGATTATTGACCATAGATGAGGTGGGTTCGACTCTGGGCTCGGCCTCGGTGGCAATCTTTGCGGGCGACAGCTTCCAGACAATGATTCCATTGGCCCGAAGAGATGCTCCCGTTGGAGAATTCAAGATACAGATGCCAGTGACCGCAGGTGTGGCCTATCAAATTCAGGCCAGTAGCGTTGATGTGGGAACTCTGCAGTTGAACCTGCATCTTAACCCCAAGAACATTCCCAACTCCTGGTTTGGCACCGACGTCTTTGATGACCGTCCGAAAGTCACTGGCGCCAGCGCCATCTTAGTCGGCAACGCTGCTGGAACGACTGTCGAATCCGGCGAGCCCGCGCACAATAAGGGGCAGCCCAATTCCAATACCATCTGGTGGTCATGGACCGCTCCGGCCGCGGGTCGCGTGAATATTGATGGTCTAGGATCAAGAACCGGACCCATTGGTTTAGCTGCCTATACGGGAACTTCGTTGTTTGGTTTGGCGCAAGTTGCGCAGAACTTCGATGGTCCGGACAAAGTTAGAATTGACTTTCCCGTTGAGGCTGGAGAGACTTACTCAATCGTTGCTAATGGAGCTGCAAACCTTGACTCTAACTTGACGCTTCATCTTAATTTTTACAAACCCGCTCCCAAGAAGTAACTCGGGCGGGGTTGTAAGTGCTTTCACATAGGTTGTTACGCTGGCATTTGAGGATTAGGGCTAGGAGAACGTCTAGCCCTAATCCTTGAAGCAACGATTTATTCAGCACAGCCTGCCTCAACACCCAAGAGATGGTACTACTAGTTTAGATTTTCTGTGTGAAGGCAGTCCCAGCCTTTATTGCTGAGTTGTAAACGGGCACCGTCCGGCCGCTTACCGACCAATTCAATCCACTGATGGATCTGGTTACGTCCGTAGATAACGGGTGGACGAAAAAGTCCCGCACTTTCCAGTAGCTTGCCCTCCACCCAGTCGTCCCCAGAGCCTTGCCGGCGGTATCATCATGGGCAAGGTATTCGTCAATAGCCTTTTTGAAATTACCTTCACTGGGCGCCGTCGGATCGAGCGCACTACAGGAGGAAAGACAAAAAATCATGAGTGCAGCCGAGCTGGTTAAGATCGTCTGCTTGAAAAAATTAGATGGTAAACTCCGAGACATTGCGGAAATTTACCACCTAATTTCTATGTTGAGGAGTGAGAAATTTACTAGGTCGGGCTAAGTGGTCACTTCTAGCTATAATCGAGATCCGTTTAGGGATCAGTTAGGACAAGCGGCCCGCAAAACCCAGTAATCTAAACCCAAGATCCTCCACTTACCGTTTACCTCCTGAACCGTCAAGCCCATGTTTGGCGCTACGTAGCCGTCGGACCAGTTACCCCACTCCTTCTGGCCAGCGACGCGCTCGCGAGTTACTTCGGCGGACAAGTTAATCTGGCCCTCCCATTGAAGGCCGTTCATTTTTTGAGCGGTCGACAACCCGAATGGGCTCTTCTCGATTACCATCCGTAGGTTCTTGAACTGATACTCAGTGTCGGACCCTACCATAGGAGGAGGCTTCTTTTCAAAACTACCCCAGTATTCGCCACAACGCTTGAAGCCGACGTCGAATACCTGGGCCTTGGCGATGTCCCAGGCTCCTTGGGGTACGTCGGAGTTCGCTGCGGCTCGGCTGTTTCCGGGTGAGCCGACAGCTAAAATGAGAGCGCAAGACAGTAGGTAGAGCTTCATAATATTTTTCATCACAGTGTCTTTTAAATCCTTTCAGAAAATAAATTGGCAGAGTGTTTGGGGCCGATCCATCTAACGCGTTGTCCGCTATTTCTGCGGTTTCGTGCAATGGTTTCGGCGCTATCAACTAATAAATGGCCGGAGGTTGGTATTTGTTGCATCAAGACAATCCGATTCACGAAAATGTGATCAAGGTTAGCGTCCGAGACGGACAAGTGCGCTCTTCGCGTCGGTATCCCCGGCGTCGGCCGCTTTGCGATACCAAGCGGCGGCTTGGTTGACATCTTTCGGGAGACCACCGCGGCCGTTTTCGTACATTACGCCGAGGTTGAACATGCCATGCGGGTCACCGGCATCAACCGCTTTCCGATACCAAGCAACCGCTTGACTATCGTCCTTAGGTAAACCGCCGCGGCCGGACTCGTACATGACGCCCAGATTCGTCATGCCGACTGGGTCGCCTGCCTCAGCCGCTTTGCGATACCAGGTAACGGCTTGTATTTCATCCTTGGGCAAACCGCCGCTGCCGGTCTCATACATGTATCCGAGATTTGTCATGCCGGGGCCATATCCAACATCAGCCGCTTTCTGGTACCAAGCGACGGCTTGAGCATCGTCCTTCGGCAAACCGCCGCGGCCCGCCGCATACATGTATCCGAGATTCGTCATGCCACGCGCGCCACCCGCATTGGCGGCGTTGCGATACCAGGTAACGGCCTGGACATCATCTTTCGGCAAACCGCCGCGCCCCACCTGATACATGTAGCCCAGGTTCGTCATGCCCGGCGCCTCACCAACTTCCGCCGCATGGCGGTACCAAGCGACCGCCTGGGCATCATCCTTAGGCAAGCCGCCGCTCCCAATCTCATACATATATCCAAGACTTGTCATACCGGGTCCGTATCCCGCCTCGGCTGCTTTCCGGTACCAGAAAACGGCTTTGGTCGGATCCTTCTGCAAACCCCCAATCCCGTCTCCGTAGGAATCGCCGAGATGAACCATCCCGTGCACATCTCCACCGCTGGCGGCTTTGAAATACCATGCGACGGCCTGACCGGGATCTTTCGATAAACCACCGAGGCCACCCTCATACATAACGCCGATACCATTCATGCCGCGCGCGTCTCCGCCATTCGCGGCTTCACGGAATAACTTGGCTGCTTGTTCGGCGTCTCTGGGCAAACCTCCCAAGCCGTTCAGATACATTGCGCCCAAGCTGGCTTTCGCGTGTATATTACCGCCACTCTCGGCTCTTCGATACCAACTCAGGGCTTGCGTCAAGTCCTTCGGCAAGCCGCCTCTGCCGTATTCATACATGTCTCCCATGTAGTCCGCCGCCTCAGCGTTACCTGTTTCTGCCAACGTACGGAAAAGCGGCAACGCCCGATCGAACTGCTTGCTTGTCCAAAACGTTTTTCCGGCGGCCAAAGTCTCGCTTCCGGTACCCGCAGAAACCTTTGCATCGAGTGGCGCAGTGCTCCGCCGTAATTGAGCCGCCCGCATCTTGGCTGCTCGCGCGAGGTCGCTATCTGGGAAGTTCCGAGCGAACTCATCAAAATCTTCAGGATTCTGCGATGTCTTCACTAACTCCCAGGCCTCGGTATCGGCACTAAAGTGTGTTGGCGCAGACGCGGTGCCAGCCACCAGCGGGAAATCCTCCAGCAGCAAACCGTAAATCGCGGGTGTCTGCTTCGATCCTGAATCTCGATCCACCTCGCGTGCGACCCGGGTGATCATCTCGCCCAAGGGAAGGCCTGGCGTCAACAAGTTGCGCAACAAGTGCGTAGCGAATAGGCCATTTTTCTGTTGCGGTGTATCGGCGGCAGTCGCTCCAGCGCTGGTGGCGAATACGATCAGTGTGCCGCGCCCGTCCATGCGCGCCAGCCCCCCTCCGGTTGACCGCGTGGCCCGCAGGGGATTGTTGCGGCAAGCATCCAGAATAAAAATCCGCGTCTTGGCTTGCGTTGCTTCCAGGTTTCGCAAGAGCTGCTGGGCGGAATAGCCTTCGTCTTGTACTTCCAGTTCGGTGGCGTCTGCCGGAAAGTCCACGGGGATTAGAAAGTTTTCGCCGCGCACTTCTACACCGTGGCCGGAAAAATAAACGAAGGCCAAGTCGTCAGGCCGCAGTCTCTCGATGAATTCGCGCCCGGCTCTCTTCATCTGTTTCAAGTCGGCGTTGGTGACCAAGGTGACGTCCGCTGGGAGGAATCCTGCTTGGGGCAACAAGGCTGCTACAGATCGCGCATCGTTTACGGCGTTTGTGAGTGGCTTCCAAGGGTAAGCATCATTACCAATGATCAGAGCGAGGCGGCGCCCCGTACCACCGGTTGGAGAGAAACGCCGGTCTTGTGCCACCATTACAAAGGTGTTTATGAACAAGACTGCCAGTGCAACGATTTTCCTCATAAATAAACGCTAGCTAATTTGATTAGCGCCCCAGCCGAACAAGGGCGTTCTTCGCGTAAGTATTACCGCCGTCGGCAGCTTTGTGATACCAATACAAGGCTTGCGTCATATCTTTCGGCAACCCACGACCACATTCGTACATATAGGCTAAATTGCTCATGCCCAGTGCATTGCCGGCCGCAGCCGCTTTGCGATACCAAGCCACCGCTTGGAAATCGTCCTTTTGCAAACCGCCGCGCCCATCTGCGTACATAACGCCAAGGTTGTTCATGCCAAAGGCGTTGCCTGCTTCTGCGGCTTTGCGATACCAACTGACTGCTTGCACGTCGTCTTTCGCAAGTCCACCTTGTCCTTGTTCATACATGTAGCCCAAGTGATTCATGCCGAGCGCGTCTCCCGCTTCTGCCGCCTTGCGATACCAATTGAGAGCGAAGAGATCACTTTTAATTAGGCCACCTCGCCCCTGTTCGTACATGTAGCCCAGATTCGCCATACCCCGCGCGTCGCCCGCTTCGGCAGCTTTACGATGCCAAGCAACTGCCTGCACGTCATCTTTAACCAAGCCGCCCAGGCCTTGCTCGTACATGAAACCCAGGTTTGTCATGCCGAGGGCGTCGCCCGCATCGGCCGACTTGCGATACCACTTCACCGCGAGTCCGAGATCTTGCGGCAAACCTCCGAGACCCATCTCATACATAT
>Ga0182012_10004522_pt1 | contig 14474 bp, 11 predicted proteins | sample 612S2SmetaG_FD_120486 | JGI IMG/M metagenome (GOLD analysis project Ga0182012, IMG submission 120486) | Permafrost microbial communities from Stordalen Mire, Sweden - 612S2S metaG | ecosystem: Environmental > Terrestrial > Soil > Wetlands > Permafrost | place: Sweden: Stordalen | collected... | reverse complement strand
TCAAACGCCTTCTTCATCACCCAGGCAATCAGCGCCTGCAAAATCACCCACCACAGCTCGGCGATCGCAAACGAAAACAACTTCGCTGCGGCATTGATGTCGGAGTCCATAGACACAGCCCGATCATCTCCCGCATACCAAGCAATCTCCGTCGCATCCACGGCAAACGTGACGAACCGACCCAGATGTTGAGCTCCCTGGACCAGGATGTCCGCCAAACCAATAAAGCCGCCAATCCACAAACCCAATTCCGCGCCCGCCATCGCGCCGCCGGGAATGGTGGCTTCATCTAGAACACCCAATCCACCTACAGCTCCAACCGCTCCGCCGATAACAGCGCCAATACCCACGTACTTGGCCATGTCGCCGAGCATTGGGACAATACCGGCGATAAGACCCTGGCCGATCTTGAGAGATTCACTCCCCATCATTCGGGAAGCGCCGTCGAGTGATTGACTGACTGCTCGCAACACTCTCTTAATACGTGGATCAAACGCGATGATAATTGGCCCGGTCAGTGGATTTGTTACGGCAGCGGCGTAACCCGCTCCATACGCGATGCTCCACACTTTCCCAGTTATGGTGTGCGATTCGTGCCGCCGCTCCACCTGTACCGCGCGCGCCAAAGGGGAACGCACGTCCCCTAAACCAAAATCGTTATCGTCGTACGGATTCGCCATGAAATTCGACCCGCTGGCCTTAAGACGGGTTCAGATTAATCGTTCCGGCCTTCAGAACAATTCCGTCTGGAGTCATCGTGATCGTGCTGCCGCCGCATTGCAGTAAAATCTCGGTCTTTCCTGAAATCGTGACGGAATTATTTGATGCGGTAATCGTGATCGGCCCATTCTGCGCGGTATCACTCATCGCTTGATTGGCGGTTGTTGTGATGCTGGCGGATTGCGAAGTCGTGGTGATATCCTGCTTAACCGTTACCGTCCGCGCGCCCTGTTGAACGCTAATTGTGTCCTGGCCGGTCTCCACCGTGCGCGAATCGTTGACGTGAATTGTAGTCGTCCGGCAGTTCTTCACCGTCCGAGTTTCGTTGTTTTTGATCAGCGCGTTCTGATCTTTCTCCGCTTGCGTGAAGATCTCTTCCGCGCCGATTTTGTCTTCGAACCGCAGCATGTTGTAGTTCGATGACCCGCCGCCTTTTGAGCTATGCGTCAGAATGCCGCTCTGCGTCTTGTTGTCTGGCAGACTGAAAATCGGCATATTGTCGCTGTTGTAGATGCCTCCCATCACAACCGGACAATCTGGATCGCCTTCGAGGAACGTGACTGCCACTTCGTCGCCCACGCGCGGAATCCATTGCTGTCCCCACGCCTTGCCGGCCCAAGGTTGCACCACGCGCAACCAGCAAGCGTACTTCGCCTCTCTATCCCAATGGAAACGTACACGGACCCGGCCGTATTTATCGGGCCAAATTTCTTCGGTATTTCCCGAAGGACTCTCATCAATCACAAAAGCGGTTTGCAATCCACGCACGCCGGGGTGCAGCCGCATTTCGGGAACGAAAACTCGCGAGGATGGAATGGCGCGAAAACTGTTTTTGTAGGCGGTTCGTGCGCTGGGCATCTGGACGTACGCGGGCGACTGGTTCGCATCGTGCCGCGCTTCCGTCAGCAGATAAGAGCCTGTGGCGAAACCGCCCGTGACATCGAACTTATAACCTGTTGTCATTTGGCGGCAGCGCGAAGTTCCGCTCATTACTGTGTGGCGAGTTTCTTCTTTTTCCATCCTTATGCGCGCCAGTTTGTCGCCTTCTGGCCGTACTTTTCCAACGCTGCCCACGTCTATGAACTTCTTGGCATAATCGCCAGGATAATCGTAAGCCTCAAATTTCTTGCCTTCATTCGCCACGTCGATCGAAGGGTTCGACACTTCAAAGGTGTTCGTCGGGGCTTCATGGTGGAAATCGCGATAAGTCCACTTGCCCGGGTGCATCTCTTCTTCTGCCCGCCAACTGCGGATGTTGTCTTCCATCACCTCGCCGCTGCCGGTCACCGGCGCGTACTTAAAGCTGGATGTTTGTGGCATGGGTCGGTATTGTGAGGGCGCGTCCGCCAGAACCATCACATGTTTGCCATTGCTGTGCTCGAAGTAATAGTAGATGCCTTCGCTCTCCATGAGCCTGCTGATGAAGTCGAAGTCAGTTTCACGGTATTGAACGCAATAGTCACGTGCCGCATAGCTCTTAGTAAGCTCAAGCCGTAATAGGCTGCTATAACCGTGATCTGAAACTACCTGCTGAATGATTTGCGTGACGTCTTTGTCCTGAAAGATACGACAGTTGGTGGCGTAGTTTAAGAATGAAAACCATGGAACAATTACGGCTGAGAAGTATGCGAATCTATCGTCTTGGTCCTCTTTGACAAACCGCTCACACATGCCCGTCCAATAGCGAAATCCTATGTCTTGCCCGGTGCCCGGCTCCGTCAATGTGATGCTGACGCTAATTGAAGTGCCGACTAGATCGTGTGGGATCACTTTGTCCGGATTGCCGGTCTCTACTTCGGACATCATGCTCAGCACAAAACGGAACGGCTTTGAAATCGCTTCTTGTCCGGTGAAGTTATCTAGCAAGAGAACGTCCTTGCCCGCATTCGTTATAACTGCCAGTAAGTGGTTATCCTGTGTGATTGGATCGCCCATAATAGTTTTCCTGTCGCCAACCGGTTTTAAGAATATTGAAATGAGCCATCCGGCCCGATATTGACGCTGACCGAAGCCAACTTGCGGCCTTCAGCGATGCTGGTCAGAAGCTGCCGCGAAACATCCGGCAGTAAGGTGTTGGTGAGAATGTTATCCACATTCCGCGCGCCACTCTCCACTTCTGTACAGCGTTTAGCCACCTCATCCACCACCGCTGAATCGTATTTCAATTCAATTTTGTGGTTCTCCAGCATGCGCCGCTGAATCCGCCCCAGTTTCAGTTCAATGATCTGTTTCAAAACTTCGTCTCGTATGGGGTAGAAAGGAATGATCACCATCCGACCCAAGAATGCGGGCTTGAAAATTTTGTTAAGCTCCGGCTTCAATGTCTTTACAAGGGCCTCCGGGCTTGGCATTGTCTCTGGATCAGAAGTCAGCTTAGTCATTTGATCGGTGCAAGCGTTGGTGGTGAGAATAATGATGGTATTTTTAAAATCAATCTCTCTACCCTCGCCATCTTCCATGCGTCCTTTATCAAATACCTGGTAGAACAGTTCCAGCACGTCCGGATGTGCCTTTTCTACCTCGTCCAAAAGCACGACAGAATACGGACGGCGGCGAACGGCTTCCGTGAGTACTCCACCCTCTCCGTAACCGACATACCCGGGAGGTGAACCTTTCAAAGTTGACACTGTGTGTGCTTCCTGAAACTCAGACATATTGATGCTGATTAAATTGTGCTCTCCGCCGTAGAGTAGATCGGATAGAGCCAGAGCTGTTTCAGTTTTTCCCACGCCGCTCGGGCCTATAAGCATGAAGACGCCCAAAGGCTTGCCTGGGTCGTCCAGACTGGCGCGGCCAGTTTGAATGCGCTGTCCAATCAGCTTCAACGGATAATCCTGGCCAATCACACGCTTTGACAAATGCTGGTCTAATTCCAAGACCGTGCCAATCTCGTCTCTCACCATCTTGCCGAGTGGTATGCCCGTCCAGCCTGATATAACTTGGCCTACGATCTGTGCATCCACGCACACTTGCAATAACGGACTTTCGCCCTGCAAGTCATCCAGTTGGCGATTTAGATCGGCCAGATTTTTACGAAGTGAGTCCCCATCATCGGCAGCTACTTGCGTCGCGGTTCCATTGGCTCCAGCCACTGCGGAGTGAGCTGCATGCGCCAGACTTTCCAGCATCCCCCGTACCTCGCGAATTTCCTCAACTAGCTTGCTCACTTGATCCCATTTGCCGTTGAGTTCGGCCAATGATTGTGTGGCCGTAGCTCTCTGCGCCACAACACCAGCCAATCGTTCGCCATGCTCAACGCCAGTCGCGGCCTCACGGCGCAGAATCCGTTCCTGAACTTCTAGATCGTCAATCTGGCGATGCAAGTTTTCGATAGCGGCTGGTGTCGAGCTTTGCCCCAAGGCTAACCGCGCGCACGCCGTATCCAAAACACTGACGGCTTTGTCGGGTAACTGCCGCCCGGCAATGTAACGATGCGATAGCTTTACCGCAGCCGCGACGCCTTCATCCAGAATCCGAACTTTGTGGTGCTTTTCAAGAACTCCAGTAACGCCGCGCATCATCACCAGGCACTGCTCTTCGCTGGGCTCTTCCACTTTGACAACTTGAAATCGGCGCGCGAGCGCGGGGTCCTTCTCAAAATACTTCTTGTATTCCGACCAAGTTGTTGCTGCAATGGTGCGGACTTCGCCACGGGCCAAGGCAGGCTTAAGTATGTTCGCGGCGTCGTTTTGTCCGGCTTGCCCTCCAGCGCCGATCATGGTGTGCGCTTCGTCAATGAAAAGGATGATAGGAATTGGAGATTTCTTAACTTCCTCCACTAAGCCTTTCAGGCGATTTTCAAATTCACCTTTAATCCCAGCGCCCGCCTGCAAAAGAGCCATGTCCAAAGTTCGAACTTCGACATTTCGCAGAGGCGGGGGAACATCTCCCTGCGACACTCGCAACGCGAAGCCTTCCACTACAGCGGTCTTACCGACACCGGCTTCGCCAGTTAGTATGGGGTTGTTCTGGCGGCGGCGCATTAGAATGTCGACGATCTGTCGAATCTCGGAATCGCGCCCCAAAACAGTATCAATCTTGCCCTTGCGGGCGTTCTCGGTCAGATTAACCGTATATTGATCCAGATTTGGCGTTTTGCCGATGCCTTGCGCTGAAGGCTGCGAGCCGGAACTTGCCTGCGGCGCTGAAAATGATGTGACCTCTTCTGGTGAACCTTCAACAATTTCGTCAAACTTCCGAAGCAACTTCGGCGCTTCGATTAACTGTAATTCCGCACTGATCTCATGAGCCACTCGTTTCAAATCTTCATCTATGGCCAGCCCTAACAGGCAATATCCGGAGCGTATTTGCGCCGCGGAAAAATCGAGCGAAGCAAACGTCCAGCCCGAAGTCAGCATCTTTTCAAGCCGCAGACCGAAAGCAGGTGTACTTGAATTACCTCTGCGATTGCGGTCTAGAGCGCGATCCAATTCCGTCTTCAACCGGCCGATATTGATGTTAAAGTACTTTGCGATGTGGTGAAAGTCGCTGTCTTGCTGGTCGAGAAGTTTAGAAAGGAAATGTTCGACTTCGACATTGTAATGAGTGTTAGCAAGACAGAGCCCTCCGGCGTCCGCTAACGCTTTGCGCGTTGCGTCGTTCGTCTTGGCAATCAGCGATTTGAGATTGACAGCCATGATAGTTATCCTGATTTACTAGAGTTGCAGAATGGCTTGCGAAGGATGAAACTCCATATCTTGAGTCTTAGCCCAACTCAGCCAGCCCAGTTGTGGTGCCGCCGGTCCCTCATCACCTAAATTACAAGCAGGTACTTCTTCTCTTTGCAAGATCAACTGCACTTCGAAGTCTATCTCGTCACCTCCATACAGTCGAACTAACGTTCGCAATGGGCGATAAGCGGAGCCTGACGGCAGAAAATCCAAGTATTGTTTAAGATCCAAAGGCCCAAATATAATCCGTGCACGCGATTGAGGATCCCAAATCTCATCGCCCACTACCACGCCGAAACCGAGTTGTTGAGAATCATAGAGTGTGTCATCAAGGTTGCATTGCGCATCATCATCAAGGCTGTACCAAGCGCCCAGGAATTGCTCTACCTTGGTAGGAACTCCAAAGTAGTGCAGCAATATTAGTTCCAATCCCAGGGCGCTGTGGGGCTGTTGCGCGAATAAACCGGCGTAACAAAGCAAAGCGTGGTCGTCTATTTCCTGGCGGCGTTGTAGAGCGGGTATACCCAGGCCAATTAGACTCAGTAGATATTGAGAAAAATCATCACCATCGCCCTGTTCAAAGGCCACCTGAAAGCGATACTTTTGCCACGCTCGGTAGAAAAAAGAGATAATCCGGTGGTGAAAAATATCTAGAAAGTCACGCAGCGTAGTGTCGCGTGCCCGGACCCGGTCGATCACCATTTCCGTGTAATAAATCGGCAAGAGCCCAAGCGGTCCCACAACGCCCATGAAATTCACTCGCATCAACGGCGGAAGATTCGGACGCAACTGCAACTCTTGAATTTCACTGGCAGGGAACGACAAGCTAGGGTGAACGCCAAAACGTACAAGTTCAGTGCTGGGAGGCTGGTGTAATCCAACATTGTTTTTGGTGGGATAGAAACGGCGGAGCAGCCTGACCGCTTGGAAGAACTCAAAGCGATAAGGCTCGGCGAACAGGCGATCCGTAAGCTTACCACCGCGCACTAAAGCAAGATTTTCTGACCCGCTCGAGGACGCCATGTGCGCAGACTCTCCCTTCGCTGCCGTGTGCTAATTACTAACTGGCTAAAGCTGTTCAGCGACGCGTAATGGCCCAAGAAGTATTCAAGCACAGAGGCAAAGAGATATACGCCGCTACCCGCAAACTGATCCTCGTCGAACTCCATTTCCACTCGCACGCCTCGCGCAAAACTGATCCCGTGTTCTGAAACCACGCGCGCGAAGTGCCTGCGACTGGTGAGCGCCGAAATGCCGGCAATCTGCTGCTCCAGTGCCTGAGACTCTGCGAAGTTATAAAGCCTCAAAATGTCTTGCAGCGCACCGCGCCCTTCTTCTACCAACGAAAGATGGTTGAGTGATAGGTGAGAAATCAAACGCCACTGCAAACCCTTGCGCGACGGAATCCGCATCGTCTCGGTAGGCTTTACTAACGCAGCTATTTTCTTGACGGCCAGTCCACTTTCAAGATCGAAGTCGCCTGCGACATTGCCTATGTGTAGCCGCGCTGGCAAATCACGATTCGTGCAGGTACAGCGCACCATAACCGCCTCCGCCATCGACTGTGCTGAATTGCCGGAACTGTCAACTAGTGAGAGGAATAGTTCTGTTCCCGAATCATTTTCTCGGATAGACGGGCGGCGGCTCGCGTGCCAAAATGTCTGATCCTTCGATGCGCGTCCATGGTGACTCGAATAAAAAGGTTCAAAAACGGTCACGGCGCCACGGTCGGGACTGGATGTGACAACCTCGTCGATTGAAAAGATTTCCATCGCATTGCGCCTTCTGGAGTCTGGGACCACTTGGTGTTCGAAACGCGTCTGTTCCATCAAGATCGGTTCTGCTGTCTGCTGAAAAAGATTGACGATTGGCGTACAGCCGAGGCGGAACGTCCGCTCAGAAATTGATAACTCTAAAGACTGCTGGCGGTCTGAGCGTTCAAATGGTTTGATGAGAAAAACGATTTCTGCTTTGTTAGTGAACAATTCATCGCTCAACGCACCCAAGCTGTTCAATTCAAGAAAGAAGAACTTTTGCGGGAAAGCGAAATATTCCTGCAAGATGCGATAGCCCGTGAAAGAGCGGCGTGGAAAAGGTAATACCGATTCGTCGTCGCGGAAGCCCATCGGCCGTATTGAATCTTGAGGCAACTCTATTAAACGTTGTTGCGGGTCGTCTGGATTACGTAAGACAATTCGGAAGCTATTATTTAGGAGCAACTCGTAGATGGAGTAAGGCAGACTTCCTTCACCATTCAGATACAAGCGCAATGATCGCAGGCCAAGCGCCTTAAACGACACATCGCGAAAGCAGGTTAATTCTATCGCGCACGCGGCTGCGGCATTGGGTGCTTTAATGGCGGGTTTCAAAAGTTCCGGAGTTCGCCACTTTGCCTGCGACACCCGCACCGGGACAACATCCGTGTCGTAAGAAGTTCGGAATTTGCAGGGCACATTCTCCACCGGTTTTGAATAGAGGACGGAGTTGCGTGGAATAGTGAGCGCCGCCGTGAGCTTGCCCTGTGCGGGATCAACCGCAAACTCCACTACCGACATGGAAGGAATGGGGCGGAGATAATGCGGATAAAGAACGCTGAGCAGCGATTCCGTTATTTCAGGAAAATCATCGTCAATCTTGAGATGTACTCGTGCCGCAAGAAATGCGAAGGATTCAATAAGCCGCTCGACATGCGGATCTTCAGTTGTAGTCGGACTCAGAGCAAGGCGGGAGGCTATACCCGGATACTTTACAGCGAACTCCGCTCCCATCTGACGCAGAAACGAAAGTTCACTCTCGTAATATTCGCGAAGTTCATCCCGCACTCGAGTCTCCAGGCAATTTATACTGGCCGCTCGAGAGGTCCAGTACGGTATCAAAAGCCACCGGTTCCGGATTGGGTTCCAGCCGGAGAACACCTTCAATGATGAAACGCAAGCTCTGGACCCTTTGGTCGTTCGCAGTAACCAGAACTACCCGCGGATTTACAATACGTGGCTCAAATTTGGCGACGGCTGCTTGTATTGATTTGGTCAGCAACTGCCTGTCACGAAGGCTCAAAAGGCTAAGCGAGCTGATGTCAGGGAGCCCATAGCTATAGACCGAGCGCTCAGTCTCCTTGCCAAAGGCAGGCTCCATGGGCGCGCGGCTGTTCAGTAGCCATTCCAAATCTCGCCGTACAGAATCCTTAAAATGCTTTACCGAACCCGCGCGTGCTGTAGGCAGCGGCTTATCTTGATCGTGGATGAGGCGATCTAAAACAGAATAAACAACCGGACCTTCGTGACGAGCTCTAGTAGCCATAAGGATCACTTGGAAGTGGGCAGCAGGCCTTCCTTCTCAAGCCAAGCCAGCGTTTCCGGATTTGCCGTTCCCGTATCATCATCCAGTATCGCTTTCGGGAGCTGAGGAAAATCCATCAGAAAACATTTCAGTTCAGACCGCAACGCTTTCGCCGCTGAAGTGTATCCAAGTTCCTCGCATGCTTTTACAGAATACCGCTGCAGATCAAGCCAGCCACGCCCAGTAGGATTGCTCATCGCAGTCTCAGCCACATCTAGTACTTGCCGCCAATTATGCGCACCGGCTGCGTTGCGAAGGGCTACCCTGATTTCCCCGGCTGGAGCTGAAAGTTCCGCCGATTTGATTTCGCCTGAAGCCCGCACTTCACCCCAACGTAGAGCACGCAGTAGCAAATAGGAAAGGGGACTCGATGGGTTGTTCTGGCGCAAGAATTGAGCGGCGGCCAAAACGTGAAGCATCGCCTGGTCGGCGCTACTGATATTGCCACCAGCAAAGTTAGAGAGATCAACCATTGTCGAACCTGGCAATCGGCTAGGCGCGGCCGTAGCAGTTTGCGCCGCCGCCGACTCTTCCGGCTTAACGTCTTCCGCCGGATCAGGGTCGGCTTTTAGTTTGCGCGCTAAAAGGATCTGAACAGAATTGGCAACTTCTTCAACGGTCTTTCGTAACGTGGCAAAGGAAGGCGCGCGGTCTTTGAATTTTTCACGGCAAAAAATGTCGAACTGGCTCAGCGCCTCGAGCGATTGCTTATACTCTGCATCTAACTGTTTGTACAGCGCTTTGGGTGTCTCTTCAAAAACCTTGTCGAAGGCCTCTGCCGACAACTTTCCTTCTTTGATCAGCTCTGCGCGTGCCTTTTTGCGAGTCTCGCTATCCTTGACATCGGCTTCGTAACCTACCTTGCGCGACTCTTGGTAAGAAAAGAAGTCATACTTCCCTTTTACCAGCGGTATGCGGCAAATCGCAAGCTTTGGCGATGAACCTTTTGTTGGATCGAAGTAAGATCCGAACCACTCAAGCGGAGCTGCCCTATCCTCAACGTCATTGCCGTCGATTAAAGGGTAAATTCCGTCCCAAAACTTCTCCAGCATAGCGTGCAGCATTTGGATTCCGGAAACAAGGCCACTTGCGCCTTCACAATAGATCCAGGCCTCCGCAAGCCAAACAGCCAGACGTAGATCTTTAGTTTTTTTCTCGAGAATTTCCTCTGAGAGTTTGGAAAGGAGCTTATAGTCGGCGCTTTTGATTTCTCTTTCCCAAATACCTTTCGGCGCACTCTCTTCCTGGCGACGAGCCTCGCGGATTTTGTCGAACTCGGGAGAATAATAGAGATCCACCCCGGCGGGTTGTTGGGAGGATATTGGTTCTAGTAGTTTAACTATGTCACCCATGGTTCCGACACTTAGGCCGACGCTAGTTGTGCTTGCGAAGCAGGGTCAATCTCCAAGTGGCGGATCTCCAGAAAAGGGACTTCCTCTCCGTCCACCAGCAGATTTTTCAGCCCATACGGAGCCTCTTCCCCATTCTCATCAGCACACCACTCCGTAGCCCTTCCTAAGCGAACATCGTCATCGGGGTGTTGCCAAGAAAGTGGGGAGATGACAGGCAGCAGAATTTCACCGATTTCGCGCGAACGCAAAGCAGGGCCCGCAATAACTTTCGCGGGAGACCATAGCGTGTCTCGAAGTTTCTTTGGAGGTTCTATTTGGATTGTCGCGATATCTGTGTAAGAGATCCACATATAGCCGCCCGCCGCGAACACCTCTAACTTTTCACCAATGCGCGGATCGGCGTCCGTTAAGGAACTGAACTCCTTTCCGTTAAGCTTCCCGCGAAGAGGAGCATGGGTCACTCCATTGACAACTTGTTTGGGAAAAGACTTAGTTTCGAACATTTCCTGACGAGTACGTTCTGAGGCTAAAGCTGCCCGATAAAGCAACGTTCCAAGCAGCGACTCTTTATTGCTTTCTTCCTGAATAATCATCAGTTGTTTTTCCGCGCGATCGAACTCGCCGGCAAAACAAAGTAACTCGAACAGGAACGTGCGGCTGCGCACGTCGGACGGGTTGTCGCGAAGGTGAGAATTCAAAGCCGGGATAGCTTCTGTAAGCTTCCCGGCCTTGAACAGTTGGTGAGCGTCCATCAAACGAGGTTACTACAACCGGCCAATTACATCGCTTGGTTCTTCGAAACGTCCCAACCCTTGATGACCGGGCTGCCCATCGAACCGTCGGCGTTCTGTATCGTGTAAGTGATCTGGTGCGTCTTGGCGGACATCGAAACGTTCTCTTGCGGCTTGCCGCTCGATGCTTCAGAGCCAGTCCAAGTTATGCTGTCCACGTAGACTTCCGTCATGTCGTATTCGAAGAAGGTCTGTGTGGTGCTTCCTCCCGTTGAAAGACGAGCGATAAACTTCGCGTTCGCCTGGTGACCGCCAGAGGCGTTCAGAGCGAATAATCCAGGTGTTGCGGCATCCACGCTCTTTACGATGTTGAAAGATTCGGGGGTCCACTTTCCGGTACCGCTACCCATACCGTGCAAGACGCCTGAGGGATTTGAGCCACCAAAACTGAAGCTGGTCACTTCGATCCAGCCCTGGACTCCGCTCTTCTGCGACTCACCAGTAATTCCGTCAATCTGTAGGTACATTTCTACTGCCATATAATTTCTCCTTTTTTAGACACACTTCGACTGCACGGGTCCGAAGACCCGGTTAATGGGTTAATAATTTGTCAGTTTTCAACCGCCCGCAGGTGGTGGGAGGTCGGCTACTAGACGAAGAGAGACAGAGAGTTCGTCAAGCTGGAAATGTGGCCGGAGGTAAGCCACGGCGCGATAGGCGCCGGGTTTGCCCTCTACATCGACCACTTCGATACGGGCTTCGCGCAAAGGACGCTTCGCCTTTACCGAGGCACTGGCGTCGTCGTCCCCAACAGAATAGGTTCTGATCCAATCGTTCAGGAAGCGCTCACACTCTGAACGAGACATGAAGGAACCGATCTTGTCGCGCATCATTGATTTTAAGTAATGAGCGAAACGCGAGACGGCGAAAATATAAGGCAATTGAGCCGAAAGCCGGGCGTTTGCATTGGCCTCGTCTTTGTTGTAGAGCTTCGGCTTTTGTGCCGATTGAATGCTGAAAAACGCAGCATAATCGGTGCCTTTGCAATGGACCAGCGGAATGAACCCGTTATCGGCCAGTTCCTTCTCACGCCGGTCGGTAATTGCAATTTCCGTTGGACACTTCAATGCCACATCGCCTTCATCGGTCCGGAAATTGTGGGTGGGCAGGCCTTCCACTAAACCACCACCCTCAACGCCGCGAATGGCGGCGCACCAACCGTAAAGCGAAAATGCATTCGTGAGCCGGGTGCCAAGAGCGTACGCTGCGTTGCCCCAGAGGTACTTGCTGTGATCTGTCCCGTCGACATTCTCTTCGTAATCGAAGCCATCCACAGTCTTAGAGTCCTTACCATACGGTAAGCGCATCAAGATGTGAGGCAAACAGAGGCCAACGTAACGCGAGTCTTCACTTTCACGGAACCCCTTCCACTTGGCAAATTCCGTGCTGTCAAAAATTCGACCGATGTCTCGCGGTGATCCCAGGTTGGCGTAGTTGTCCAGATTCAACATCTCTGGCCCAGCGGCCGTCAGGAAAGGCGCGTGAGCAGCTGCTGCTACGTGAGAGATCTTGTCCAGTAGCTCAATATCTTCAGGATGCCTGGTGAACTCGAAATCACCAATGAGGGCGGCAAACGGCTCTCCACCAAAGACACCGTATTCTTCTTCGTAGACCTTCCTGAAGAGTGCGCTCTGATCAAACTCTGGCGCTCGTTGAAGATCACGAAGGACTTCCTTTTTCGTCGCATTCAACACCCGCACTTTTAGCATGGGTGTCATCTCGCTGTTGTCTAACACATACTTCAGCCCGCGCCAAGAGGCTTCGAGCTTCTGAAAAGAAGGATGGTGCAATACTTCGTTGAGCTGTTGCGAAATCAAATGATCAACTTGGGCAATGCGCGCGTTGATCATCTGTTCGGCGTCGCGTGAAGGCGTGACTTCGCCTTTCATTACTTCGCCCAGAAATTCAGTGATTAAATCGCGGCCCCGCTGTTGCGCTGCCGGTTCGTCGCCGAATCGTCCCTTCTGTACAATCTGATCGAGAAGGCTAGCCTCTGTCGTGGTTGTAACAGCGGCTGCGGGAGCAGCGGCGGCGTTAGTTGGTTCGCTCATTTGCCGTCTCCTGTTTTTTCATCTTTGGTACCAAGTTCCCCACGAATTTTCGACAACGACTCACTGTTACCAACAATCTCGCTTAGCGCTTTATCTAGCTGTTCGTTCGTCTGCAATGTGCCGCGCAGATCACTCAGCTTCGTGCGCAATTCCAACAACTTGCGAGTAGGCCCAATTTGCCGGGCGACCTGCTCCGGCTCGAAGTCGTCCATGCTCCGGAAATGCAAATCCACTTTTAAATCGCCGCCCGAGGGATCGAGTTTGTTCGCGACTGCGTAAGACAGGTGAGGTTTCATACTCTCTAGAACGCTATCGAAGTTCTCGGGGGTGACGTCTACGAAACGCCGTTTTCTGAGTTCTTCCAGAGGCTCAACCGGCTGACCGCTAAAGTCGCCGATAACCCCCATAACAAAGGGAAGTTCCTTCAGTTGAATCGCATTCCCTACTTCGACATCGTAGGAGATCTGCACCCGCGGGGGACGTACACGTGTAAGTTTTTTTTGTATGCTTTCTCTGCCGGCCATGCTCTAAAATCCTCAACTTCCTGACGATATGTATGCGTCTTTGAGCCTAGTACTACGTCCCAAAATCTTATCAGAGTTACATTTGGCGGTATCCTGATTCGGTTGAGTAAGCAAAGTACCTAATCCTTCGATGTACTACCACAGGTGCAACGTAAAGGCCAAAGTTTACTAGGGTGGACCGGTTTCGCCGGTGGATCCGTCAATTGATTTAGTTTCAGAGAGTTAGACCGACCTGTGTCAGAATTTGCGGTTCGAACCCATCAGTTTGGCATAGCCTAGAGGTTAATGGAGGAGTACTTAGGATAATGCCGCGCCATTAGCGGCAGTGCTACGGGACCAATTGAGCGTCCAGTGTAATCTCGGTGTCATATAGCTTCGAAACGGGACAGTTTTCTTTTGCCGCATTCGTACACCGTATAAAGACTTCTTTCGTGGCAGCCGGAATCTTGGCTCGTAGTTCGAGGTGGCTCTTCGTGATTGCAAAGCCCTCTCCTTGCTTATTGAGCGAGATCGTGCAGGTCGTATCGATGCTATCTGCCACTAATCCTTCGTTTTGCAGAATCAACGACAGTGCCATCGAGAAGCAACCGGCATGCGCGGCAGCCAGGAGTTCCTCCGGGTTCGTTCCTGTGCCCTCCTCGAACCGCGTCTTGAACGAATAGGGTGTATTTGAGAGCACCCCACTGGCACTTGAAATCGTGCCTGTACCGCTCATTAGATTGCCCTTCCACTGCGCTTTCGCAATCCGGTCCATAAATTAGAAAACACTCCTCTCGATGAGCGAGGAACTTAAAGCTGCGCGCCCTTTTCGATAATAAGCCAATTAATCCAGGCGACTAATGGCGCTGATCATCCGACCAGGATTTTGAGGTTCGCGACGGAAAGAGAAGAATTGCTCCGGGAGACATACGGTGCACAAGCCTGAATCGAAGATTCGGCTTGAAGGGACTCCAGCCGACACAAGATGGCGACGGTTTGCTTCGGGTAAGCTTAAGTGTTTCTTACCTTCCACCGGGGGCCATTCGGG
>Ga0182012_10004521_pt1 | contig 14475 bp, 19 predicted proteins | sample 612S2SmetaG_FD_120486 | JGI IMG/M metagenome (GOLD analysis project Ga0182012, IMG submission 120486) | Permafrost microbial communities from Stordalen Mire, Sweden - 612S2S metaG | ecosystem: Environmental > Terrestrial > Soil > Wetlands > Permafrost | place: Sweden: Stordalen | collected... | reverse complement strand
GCCGGCTATCGCGTAGTACCGGCAAGTGAATAACGAGGAGAACTACATGCCCAAAGAGTCATTTCGCCACCAGGAATCGTTGCACCGTCTTCGAATGGGTCGCATCGCGGCCGTCGCGTGCGCCGCGGGTGTCATCGCGTCCTCGGCCTTCACGGTGAGCGCCTTCGCAGGAAGTTCCGTCAAGGTCGCGACCGCATCGAGTGCAAAACTCGGCACCTATTTGGTGAGCGGTAAGACGTTGTACACGCTCAACAAGCCTGCATGCACGGGCAGGTGTCTGACCTTCTGGCCGGCACTGCTGCTACCGAAGGGTGTTACGAAGGCCGTCGCCGGTGCCGGAGTCAGCGCATCGATGCTCGGCACCAAGAAGGTGACCGGTGGACTGCAGGTCACCTACGGCGGCAAGCCGCTGTACTGGTTCTCCAAGGACACCGGTCCAGGAAAAGTAACCGGCAACAAGGTGAAGGACCAGTGGGGCGTATGGTCAATCGTCGTGACCGTGAAGCCCAAGTCAAGTGGCGGAGGCTCCACGTCGACGACGACGACGACGACAGCTCCTAGTGGCGGCGGCGTCTCGTTCTAAACCACGTGTCCGGGAGGTCCTGCTGTGTCACTCACTCTTGAGCCACGATTCAAGATCACGAGGTCAACAACCCGCGTCAAGGCGGTAACGACCCCACGGCGCTGGCTGGTGACGCGGGTCTACCTCCCGGCGTTGGCGATCACGGCGGCGGGGGCCGCCCTCATCGCCATTGGTTGGATCAGCAGATGGGGCGGCGCAGATTTCGCGGGTACGTTGACCAGTCTTCGCGTTGTTGCCATCGGACCCGTTTCGCTCGTCATCGTCGGGCTGTTCATGATTGCCGAGCGAGTGTGGCCGGCCCAGCAGGGCCGGCCACTGTTCGCTCGGGGCCACCGCCAAGACGTACTGTTCACCGTCCTCAACGCGACACTCACACTGCCGTTCGTTGCGGCGCTCTCGCTTTCGTTCGCCGCGGTCGTGAGAGCGCGGATGCCTTGGCTCACGTTCCCGCGTTTCGCAGCGCTACCCCACGGGTTGGTGATTGCGATCATTTTCGTCGCGATGGATGGTTGCAACTGGGCGGCCCACTTGGCCAATCACCGAGTCCGAGCGCTCTGGCGCTTTCACGAGTTGCATCACTCCCAGGAGGACATGAGTGTGCTCACCGTTTTTCGCACGCACCCGTTCGTCCACTTCGTGTACCTCGTCGCATTGATTCCCGGCATCGTGTTGATCGCCAACGGTGGGATCTCTACGGCACTCCTGATTGCGTACGCCGGAGCAGTCGGTCTCGCCCATTCAAATATCCGACTGGGCTTTGGACCGCTCGGTCGAATATTCGTCAGCCCCAATTTCCACCGAATTCACCACCGTCTCGAGGGCCGTCAGGATGTGAACCTCGGCTTCGCGCTGTCAATCTGGGACCACGTGTTCAAGACCGCAGTGAACCCGACGAAGGAGACCGTGGGCATCGCCACTGGTCTCCCAGGTCGTCCCCTCATCGTCGAGCACGGGACCGCGCGGCCACATCACCTCAAAGTATTCGCGGCGCAGCTCGCTGCTCCGTTTCGTCCACTGAACCGAGAGAACATGGTCAATCGCTACGACGTATCGGACAACGCATCGGTTCCTCGGCGATGACGAGTCAACGGAGCCAGCTCAATCGTTGGATCAGGACCGCCGACTCTCCCGAGTTCCGTCAAGAGAGCCTCGACATTGCGATGGTGATTGTTCGCCTCGCGCTGGCGTGGATCTTCATCTACTACGGTGCCGGAAAACTCTTCGGCTGGTTCCACGGAGGTGGGCTCAGCGCCACGGCGACGTTCTTCGCCACGACGGCGCATCTGCACCCGGGGAAACTCTTCGCTGTCCTTAGTGGCGTGACCGAGTTCGGAGGCGGCATCGCACTCGCACTCGGTCTCCTCGGCCGACTCGCGGCACTCGGACTGTTCGTCGACATGGTGATGGCGATGGCGACCGTCACCGTCCACAATGGACTGATCGGCAACTCCTCAGGTGTTGGCTATGGACTGAACATCGCCCTCGCGGCACTCTGCGCGTCCGTCATCCTTCTGGGCACGGGTCGCTACTCACTGGGTACGCAACTTCACCGGCGAATGTTGGCCTCGTAGGGAGCCCGCTCCCAGTTGTTGGACTCCGTCGCACACAGAGGTGCGACGAGCACCTGGGCGGCCACGCTCACGCTCGTCGTCCGGCATTGGACTGGAATTAGCATCACGAACCATGACGCACCACGAGATGCCCGCCATTGTCGCTCGTACGTCAATGCTGTCTCGTTTCGTTATCGCGCTCTTCGCACTCTCACTCGTCACAATGCCGAGTGCCGCCTTTGGCGCTCCATCGATGAAACAGTTCGGTGGCCAGACCAGCCAAGCGACAGTGCTTCACGCGTTTCGCATAACAATGAATGTCAGCGCAACCAGTGTGAGCGATCTCGAGATTGGAGCGCAGGTCTTGAAAGGCCCCTCTGCGTGCACCCTGAACAGTCAAGATGGCTCGTCGTTCGACTTCACTGTGGGATCGCTCGCGATTGCGAATCACCGAATTGCGGGCACGCTCAATGATGGACTGGGTGACTCCGTCGTGGTGCACGGCCACGTGTCGAGGTCGTCGGTCACAGGCACGTTCATCATCTTCGCCGCTCGAGTACCTGGCAACTCCCAGCCGTGCACGTCGGGAGCCGTGAGATTTGATGCGCAGGCGGGCAGCACTCCTCCGGGCGGCACTGCCTACTCGGGCACCGTTGGACCGGGCTACCTGATCTCGTTTGACGTCACTCCGCACGGGACAATGGTCGACGATCTGGTGGTGGCCTACGACGAGACGTGTAACGGCACGCCGAGCGATGTCGCTCCAACGTTCCGATTCAAATCACTCGCCATCACGTCGGGCGAATTCACCGGCACCACCATCGAAACCTTCGGCCCCACGGTCTCGGACACGGTGCGCATCGATGGGACTTTCTCCGGTGGCGTGGCCGCCGGTCAAGTGAGCGACACGTCGAGAGTTTCGGGCTTCCCCACCTGCACCCAGAGGTCACCTTTCGTCGCGACCGCCTCGTAGCCAGGGCCTCGAATGCTCGGATTCAATGAACGACGGTCGCACGACCAACATCAAGTCAGCCCAGCGTGCCCCTCGCCGATTTCGGTAGTCCGGCCACCACTTGTTCGTACGAGTGGTTGACCATCTCGCGGACTTCGTGATCGGGGATTGAACCATCGAGGAGCACCGTGTTCCAGAGTCGTTTATTCAAGTGGTAGCCAGGAATGACGGCGTCGTAGCGCGCCCTTAGTTCGAGCGCGAGTCCTTGTTCGCACTTCAGCGAAATCGCCTCAGGTACGGCACCCGGCGCGAGGATGGCGAAGATCTTCCCGCCCACTTTCATCACGTCGACGTCGGGTCCAAAGGGTTGTTCTTCCACCGCCCCTGGCAGTTGCGACGCGAACTCTGACAACTCTTCCAGACTCATCGCCTAGAAGTCATCTGACTTCGCTGTCGATCCTCCACGACGTCAATCAACGTCGAACGCTTCATAAAGGTCGTGGGAGATGAGTGTGGCCGGGAAGTCACCCGGGTGCGCTTCACGCCACTTCACCATCGAGTCACTCTTCCCGATTGTCTCATTCAACGCGCCGTTGTCGGCGAGTCCCTTAAAGGTCTGTATGACGACGACCTTCCCGACGTCTTTGCCCGCCGCACCGGAGAGCAAGTCCACTTGGGACACGCCCGCTTCAAGGAACGCCACTCGCAAAGTTTTGATGATCTCGAGAAACTCATCGAACTTTCCCGCGTGAGGATCCCAGATTGAAATTTCGTACGCTTTCGCCATGACCAATGACCTCCGTTTCGCGCGAGTTTCACGCGCTTCGCACTGCTCTCGCCGAATCTACTCGCGTACTCGCGCACAAGGAAGGCTGCGCGTCTCGCGGTTTTACGACAGGGCAATCGGTTCTCTGTCGCGGTCCACGGCGATGTCGTATTTCCGCTAGTTGAACACACCTATCGGAAGTAGGTTGAAGCCGTGATGGAGGATTTTGAACGTTGCTACGTGGCGGTGCAGTCACGAGACCCGCGCTTCGATGGGTGGTTCTACACGGCGGTGACGTCCACGCACATCTACTGTCGACCGAGTTGTCCCGCCCAAACGCCGATGCGCAAGAACGTGCGTTTCTATCGATCCGCTGCCGCCGCACAATTGGCCGGCTTTCGAGCATGCAAGCGTTGTCGACCAGACGCGTCGCCGGGCTCCCCGGAGTGGAACTCGCGAGCCGACGTTGCGTCGCGAGCCATGCGATTGATCGCCGATGGACTGGTCGATCGAGAAGGAGTCCCTGGATTGGCGGCGCAACTTGGCTACAGCGTTCGTCAACTCGAGCGCACGCTGCAGAGCGAACTTGGCGCCGGACCAATCGCCATCGCGAGAGCGCAGCGCGCGCAGACGGCTCGGATACTCATCGAGACCACAACCCTACCGATGACCGATGTCGCGTTCGCCGCCGGATTCTCGAGCGTTCGTCAGTTCAACGAAACGGTGCAGTCGGTCTTCGCAACGTCGCCCACGGCGCTGAGGTCGCGGGTCCGCGGACCGGCGCGTGAACTCGCGGCATCGACCGCCATCGACTTGCGTCTGCCATTTCGCCAACCACTGTGTCCGGACAATCTCTTTGGACACCTCGCGGCCACGGCCGTGCCCGGTGTTGAAGAGGTGCGCAACCAGACGTATCGCCGCACGCTTCGACTCTCGCACGGTCCGGGCGTTGTGGAGCTCACCCCAACGCCCGACTTCATCAACTGTCGAGCTGTGCTCAGCGACATGCGCGACCTGACCGCCACGATCGCTCGCAGTCGTTGGCTCCTCGACCTGGACGCGGATCCGGTCGCCATTGATCGTCAGTTGAGTGTCGATGACGCACTGGCACCCCTGATCGCCAAGTCACCGGGTCGGCGTGTCCCACGCTGCGTGGACGGACCCGAGATGGCCCTTCGGGCGATCCTTGGCCAGCACATCTCCACGGCGGCGGCGCGTACGCACGCCGGCCGACTCGCTCAGCAACACGGCGACGTGGTCATCGACGCCGCCGGCGGACTGAACCGGCTCTTTCCCCAGCCCGAGGCGCTACACGACGTGGAGCTCGCGATGCCGTTGAAGCGACGTGCCTCGTTCAACGGACTGGTCGCCGCGCTCACCAGTGGTCGTCTCGTTCTCGGACCGGGCAGTGACCGCGTCGAGGCGCTTGACGTGCTCACGTCGTTGGCGGGGATTGGACCGTGGACGAAGCACGTCATTGCGATGCGAGCACTGGGTGACCCCGACGCCTTCCCCGAGGCCGACCTTGGCGTGCGGCGCGCCGCGGAGCGCCTCGGACTTCAAGCGACTCCGGCGGCTCTCGTCGAGCGTTCGCAACCGTGGCGCCCCTGGCGCTCGTACGCGGTGCAGTACCTCTGGTCGGTCGATGACCACGCCATCAACCACTGGCCCCCTAGGCCATGACCACTACCCGACAACAGCAATTAGGAGATACGTCCATGATGCCAACCCTGACCACGACGGTGCCCAGTCCGATCGGTCCACTTTTGCTGAGCGCCTCCCAAGGAGCGCTGACCGGGGTGCAAATGCAGAATCAACGTCACTTCCGCGAACTCCCAGAGGACGCCGTGCGCGATGACGAGTGGTTCGCCGACATAAGAGCGCAGCTGGATGCGTACTTCTGTGGGGACCTGCGAGAGTTCGATGTCACGTTGAACCTCGTCGGCACCGACTTCCAGCGACGTGTCTGGGCGCAACTGCAAGCCATCCCCTACGGCGAGACGATCTCGTACGGTGAGTTGGCCGCTCGCGTGGGCAACGAACGAGCCAGTCGTGCCGTGGGCTTGGCGAACGGAAAGAATCCGGTGTCGATCATCGTCCCGTGCCACCGGGTCATTGGCGCCGACGGTTCCCTCACCGGCTACGGCGGAGGACTCGACCGAAAGACGTGGCTCCTGGCTCACGAGACGGCGTCGCGCAACGGTTCGTAGAGTGCGATTGACGTCGGCGCGACGGGGACGTTCATTCTTGCTACATTTCCGTTCGTGGCAACGGACAAAGCCTTCATCGAACGACTCCTTGAGAAGATGAGCCCGCTCGATGTCGTGGCCAAACCCATGTTCGGCGAATACGGCCTGTACTTCAAAGGAAAGAACTTTGCGATCGTGGGCGACAATACGTTGTTCATCAAAGTGACGGAGCCGGGAACGCAACTCGCTGGGAGAATCACCAAAGTCTCGCCGTACCCAGGCGCAAAGCCGGCCTTTCGTATCACCAGAGCGAAGTTGGACGATCGCTCGTGGTTGCTGGAACTCATTGAAGTGACGAGCGACGCTCTGGCGCCGCCCAAAGCCAAGAAGAAGACTCCTTGAACCACGCAATCGTCCCGTCATGCGTCGAGCAGAGCGTAGAGGATCGTGTCGATTGACCGGGAGCGAGAGGATTGAGTCGAATCGACTCCTGCTCGATCCACTGACGCTCGAGCAGAGCAGTGCATTTTCTCGCAGCGACCGGGTGGCTCAGCCTTGGGCGACCGACTTCCCAACCGATGGCGATCTCCGTCAAGCCAACATATTGGCGAACCACCCAGAGCGCGCGGTCAGCCCGACCAACGTGTGGGGGCCCTATACCTTGATCGACAAGCGGACTGGACTGTGCATCGGCGGCATCGGATTCAAAAGGCTTCCTGACTCCACTGGCACAGTAGAGATTGGCTACGGCATCTGCGCCTCGTGTCAAGGTCAAGGTCTCATGACCGAAGCGGTGGACCGGTTATGCGAACTGGCTCGAGCCGAGGGAGCCCTCGCCGTGACCGCCGAAACGGACGTTGCCAACATCGCGAGTCAACGGGTGCTTGACAAATGTGGTTTCACTCGACTCTCCACGGAGTTCGAGTCGATCTGGTGGCGTTTGGACCTCTGAGGCTTCGTTCTAGCGTCCTTTGTCAGTGATTTCCGGTGAAAGCCCACAACGCGACAATTGACTTGACAAGGTAGTGAGTACCCACTTACAATGAGCGAATGATGGTTTCCACCCGACAGACAGCCGCGGAGCGAAGGGTTGCCGTACTCGCCGCTGCCATCACCGAATTCGCCAAGTCGGGCTACGCCGGTACGTCCACCGAGGCCATCGCCGCTCGCGCGGGAATCTCTCAGCCCTATCTTTTCCGCCTGTTCGGGACGAAGAAGGAACTTTTCATCGCGACCCATTCGCAAGTGGGTGACCGCATCGTAAAGGAACTGACCGAGGCGTCCAAGGGACTCGACCGCGACGACGCGATGCACGCAATGGGTATGGCGTACGTGCAACTCATGCAGGATCGAGAGCTCCTCCAGGTGCAGATGCACGCCTATGCCGCGGCCACCAGCGACCCCGACATCGCGGCCGCCTGTCGCAGGGTCTTCGAAGTCCTTTGGTTTAAGGTCCACGATGAGTTCGGTTTCGCACCCGAAATGATCCAGGAGTTCTTCGCCAACGGCATGTTGATGTCCGTCATGTCGGCCATCGATCTGCTGTCGGTCGATGAGACCTGGGCGCAGTCCATATGCCCCAGCGAAGAGAAGTTGGCGGCCATGTTGGCGGCGTCCAAAGGCGAACTACACGTCACGACGCCGAGCGGAGCCATGGCGCAATGACGACCCGATTATTTTTTTTTCCGTTTCAACTTAGTGATCACTCACAACTAACAACGTCCCTGACCAGGCACGAACTGGCGTCTACCCCACTGCAAGGAGTACTTCAATGACCACCACTCTGACCCGACCCGGCCCTGCAGACTCGCCGCTGGAACTGGCCGAAAAGCGCTCGAACCAACACCGAGGAGCGTGGGCCGTTCTCATCACGGGTCTCGCCCTCTTTATGGCGTCACTCGACAATTTGGTGGTTACCACGGCACTCCCCGTCATTCGAGTGCACCTGCACGCCGGACTCTCCGGACTCGAATGGACGGTCAACGCTTACACCCTGACCTTCGCCGTCCTCCTCCTCAGCGCCGCCAGCTTCGGTGAGCGCTTCGGACGTCGACGCGTCTTCATGTTGGGCATCACGATCTTCACGATCGCGTCGGCCGCGGCGGCCGTCGCCCCGAACATCGACCTGCTCATCTTTGCTCGAGCCGTCCAGGGCGCGGGCGGCGCCATGATCATGCCGCTCTCATTGACCCTGCTGAGCGCAGCCGTGAAGCCCGAGCGACGCACCGCCGCCCTCGGGATCTGGGGCGCCATCGGTGGCGCAGCCATCGCGCTTGGCCCACTCGTTGGTGGCGCGGTGACGACGGGCTGGTCTTGGCACTACATCTTCTGGTTGAACGTCCCCATCGGCATCATCCTGGTGCCGCTCGCGTGGTGGAAGCTGGCTGAATCGCGCGGCAGTCAGACCCGCCTTGACCTCACGGGCGCCCTCTTGGTGAGCGGCGGACTCTTCGGCGTCGTGCTCGGTCTCGTTCGCGGCAACGCCTCTGGATGGACGAGCACGAGTGTGGTCGCGTCGTTCGTCGTCGGCGTCGTGCTGCTCACGACATTCGCGCGTTGGGAACTTCGTAGTGACACGCCCATGTTGAACCTGCGACTCTTTTCTAACCGTGGATTCGTCGCGGTCAACGTGACCGCCATGCTGTTGAGCTTCGGACTGTTCGGTTCTGTCTTCTTCCTCTCGCAGTTCCTTCAGACCGTGCAGGGCTACTCACCACTCGGCGCCGGCCTTCGAATTCTCCCGTGGACCGGTATGCCGATGTTGTTCGCGCCCGTCGTCGGCATCCTCGCGCAGCGTTGGGGTGGCAAGCCACTCGTCGTGGTCGGACTCGCCCTGCAAGCCACCGGTCTCTTCTGGCTCGCGTTGATCCTCACCCCCACCACCGCGTACACGCAGATGGTGCCAGCCTTCATCGTCGCCGGACTCGGCATGACGATGTTCTTCGTCCCGATCGCCTCGCTCGTTCTCGGTTCGGTCAACAAAGGGCTCGAAGGTATTGCCTCGGGCACGAACGCCGCGTTCCGCGAACTAGGCGGTGTCTTCGGTATCGCGATCCTGGGCGCGGTCTTCTCGTCGAGCGGTGGGTACCTGTCAGCGCGGGACTATGTGAACGGACTGCGGCCGGCAATCTTCGTGGGCGCCGGCATTGTGGTACTCGGGTTCTTCGCTTCACTCTTGGTCCCGAACCGTCGTCCCCTCGCCATCCAAGAGAGCAACTCACTCCAGCGGATCAAGGAGATTCCACTCCTAGATTCCCCGCGCCCACTCAGTGCGTAGGCTGAATCTCAGTAGGAAGCGCCGTCAATGAAGGTCTGAAATCGTCGGAGATCCTCGATGCGGACAGTTCGGTGACGACTCTCTCGGAAATGGGGGCCAACATGCCACAACACGAAATTGGTGCCCGCCAAAGGAGATTCGCGCACAACGAATTTGTGGCACGACTGGGGCGTGGAGCGGTCGCACTGTTCCTGGTGAGCCTTGGCGCCACGAGCGCGAGCGCCGCCGCCACCACCACCAAGAGCGTCATGCTGACCGACGCGAGCAATGGGCACGTCATCACGGTGAAACCCGGAACGAGCATTTACGTCACCTTGACCAGCAACGACTGGACCTTCAGCTCAACGGGTCTCAACAAGATCGCGACCCTTAGTGGCACATCAACCTTTAAGGAAAACAAGCCCATCGTCACGGGCGGCCTGCCCAGCGCGTGCCAGCCCGGCGCCTGTGGGTCCGAGGTTGCGCACTACGTTGCGCTTCGAGTCGGACAGATGCGCCTCTCTGCGAGTCGAACCTCGTGCGGCACGGGCGTCGCGTGCAGCGCCGTCGAACGCCATTGGACGGTCGTCGTTCGTATTCGCTGAGATACTGGTCCAACAAGAAAGACGGGCCACCTTGACGACCACACCCAGTTCACTCGAAGGCTACGAGGCGTCGACGTTCGTATCGTCCAACGGAACGAAGCGAGAGATTTTTCGGACCGGTTCGGGTCCGGCGGTCATCGTGGTGCACGAGGTCCCCGGAATCACACCTCTCGTCGCCGCCTTCGGTCAAAAGGTCGCAGATCGCGGCATGACCGCCGTGCTGCCGAATCTCTTTGGGACGCCCGGGCGTCCGATGTCCATTAGTTACGGCCTCTCGTCATTCACTCGAGCCTGCGTCAGTAGGGAGTTCACGGTCATGGCAACCAATCGAACCAGCCCGATCGTCGCGTATCTTCGCGAACTCGCCAGGGACGAACACGCCAAGTGTGGTGGACCTGGCGTGGGGGCCGTCGGCATGTGTCTCACGGGCGGCTTCGCCCTCGCCATGAGCGTTGATCCAACGGTCGTCGCCCCGGCGCTCAGTCAACCGTCATTACCTCTTCCCACCAACGCGCTTCGACGTCGCTCGCTCGGGCTGTCCGACGACGATTACAGCAAGGTGCGGCGCCGCGTCGCGGACAACTTGTGCGTCATGGGGCTTCGCTTTAGCGGGGACTCGAAGTCACCCGGAGAGCGTTTCGCGCGGCTCCGAGGTGATTTGGGGGAGAACTTCATCGGCGTGGAGATCGACTCGTCACCTTTGAATCCGTGGGGCTATCCCAAGAACGCGCATTCGGTGCTCACCGAGAACTACTCCGACGTCGAAGGTTCCCCCACGCGGGTCGCCCTCGAGGAACTATTGACCTTCTTCACCACGCGGCTCGGCGTGACGCCGGCGTCGAATGGATCTTGATCGCGATTCGTAGTGGCGAGCAACTGGGGAATCACACCGAAATCGTCGATTGAGGCCGAGTGCCATCGCCGGAGCCGGACGGCCGTCATTCACGACTGCATTGCGTTGCTCGGTTCGAAGAGCGTCGATCCGGAGTTCCTCCGCGTGCTGGGCGGACCTGCAGCGGAGTTGGTCCTCGACGGTGGCGCTGGAGGCGTCGACGGCTACTGGCCGCGAGTGTGGGCCGCGCGCGGACTCCTTCACGTATGGGACGACAGCGCTACCGCGGCGATCATCGCGGCCACGTCGCACGAACATTGGCGGGTTCGCGAAATGTCCGCCAAGGTCATCGCGGCGCACGGTGTGCGACCGGCCATCGATGCGGTCGTACGGCTCATGGACGACGAGAACGCCCGGGTGCGAACGGCCGCGCGACGGGCCTTTGCCGCCGTCGCGCAGTAGTTACGGAGTTGGAATATCGGTCAGTTGGCTCTCGATGAGGCCCCGGTTCTCCGGGTCCACGATGGCCTCAACGAGCCGACCGGCAAGTGCCGCCCAGTTCGTGAACTCAACGACGTTGCCGGCAACGGCGTAGGCACGCGCCACACCTTCGGCGCTCGACGCCACGAGCCAGTCCGGTGTCTCATTCGCCCGAGCGGCCTCGTACGCGCGCAGCGCGAATCGAAGGGCGACGTCAGATGATCCCATGACACCCGCAGCGCGCGACACCATCCAGTCTGCGATGATCCACTGTTCCAATCCGCCCGCGTTCAGCCAATGAAACCGCGACGTCAGGGCCGACGTCAACAGTTCGACGACGTCATCCTCGGAACGTTCATCTTGCTCCAACAGCTCCCAGCATCGATTGAAGAGTCGCGACGCGAGGGCCTTTTCGTCAACGGACGTCATCTCCAAAGTGTAAGTGTCGAGCAACCATTCTGGGCTGAGTCACGCGCGAGCGTCCGTCGATGCCACGAGTTCGAACCATACGAGCACGACCGGTGTGAGATCGTCAATGACGTCGCCCCCGGACGTCCAGAACCGACGATGGCCCTCGCGCCACTCCTCGAGCGATTCAAATCCCTCGCCTTCCGCCTGGGCAAACTTCCAACTCACTTCGCCAAAGGGCGCCGTGTCAATCCGCACAACCTCGACCACCGCAATCCTTTGTCGGTCGTCGTCGACGAGTGCGAGTCGCTCGCCCACGAATTCGAGCTCCTCATCATCGCGCACGTAGTCGAGCAACAGGCCAGCCGTGGCACGCTTGCGACGCGCGAGGATAAGTCCGTTGAGACGCTGACGCATCGCTCCGGGCGTACCAATTTCCAAAATGCGCAGTGCATCCATCTCGTCAGTCGTCATGGAGTCCTCCACTTCGACTTCTCACTCTACGGCGGCAACTGACGCGTACCGCGGGGCGGTCGTTGCCGCTGCACTTGGACGCATGCTAAACCACGTCGATGCAATGCGTGCAACCAGCGAGACGGTAGGGTCGCGTCATGTCGCCCTTCGCCGTCGTCTTGATCACCGGCGCCGTGGCCTGCGCGTGCGCGTGGACCGCGTCGCTCGTCACTGGTGACACGTCGTGGGTCGATCGCCTCTGGTCGATAGTGCCGATGATCTACGTCTGGGTCTTCGCGGTCACGGCCCATCTGCAGAGTGCCCGGCTCGACGTCATGGCCGCCGTGGTCACCGTATGGGGTGTGCGGCTCACCTACAACTTTGCCCGCAAAGGTGGTTACTCCGGCGTCGAGGACTATCGCTGGGCCGTCTTACGCGCGTCGATGTCGCGCTGGCAGTTCCAACTGTTCAATCTCTTCTTCATCGTCTTGTACCAAAACGCACTGTTGGTGTTGATTTCGCTTCCTGCGTGGACGGCCTACCAACATCGCGACACGTCCTTCGGCGCGCTTGATGTCATCCTCACGCTGGCGTTCCTCGCGTGCACCTACGCAGAGACTGTGGCCGACCAGCAGCAGTGGGACTTTCAGACGCGCAAGAGCGCCCAGATTGCGGCCGGTCAGGTTCCAGCATCGAGGTTCGTCCAAACGGGTCTCTTTCGCTTCTCGCGCCACCCGAACTACTTCTTCGAAATAGCGCAGTGGTGGTTGATCTTCCTCTTCGGTGCGGTCGCGGCTCGATCCGTCGTTGAATGGACCGTTCTCGGCCCGTTTCTCCTCACACTGCTCTTCATCGGATCGACACGCTTCACCGAGAAGATCTCGCTCTCGCACTACCCCGAGTATGCGCGGTATCAGCAGACGACCTCAGCGGTCGTGCCGTGGCGCACCCGCCGCGGCGTCGTCACGGTGCACGTCGGCGACCGACTGTAGGGCACGCCAGGGTGTCGGGGCCTTTCGCAAAGTGCGGTCAACCCATCCCGGTACGATTCATACGTGAAACCCGAGAAGATCATTCTTTACTACGGCTTCACACCGTTGAAGGACCCCCACGCCATCCATCTCTGGCAGCGAACGCTCTGCGAACAGCTCGAACTTCGTGGTCGAATACTCATTTCAACCCATGGAATCAATGGAACGCTCGGCGGCGAGATCGAATCCCTGACGGCCTACATTCGCGCCACCAAGGAGTACGCCGCGTTCAAGGCCATTGATTTCAAATGGTCCGAAGGTTCGCGCGAGGACTTCCCGCGACTTCGGGTCCGCGTTCGAGAGGAGATCGTCTCCTTCGGTGCTCCCGAAGAACTCCGCGTCGATGACGACGGCGTGGTAGGTGGGGGCGTTCGTCTAAAGCCAAACCAGGTGCACGAACTCGTCGAGCAACGCGGTGACGACGTCGTCTTCTTTGACGCGAGGAACGCCTTTGAGGCAACGATCGGGCGATTCAAGGACGCAGTCGTACCCAACACGGCGACGACGCGCGATTTCGCACGTGAACTCGACACCGGGGCGTTCGATCACTTGAAGGACAAGCCCGTCGTCACGTACTGCACCGGAGGAGTGCGCTGCGAAGTCTTGTCCTCACTCATGATGCGACGCGGGTTCAAAGAGGTCTATCAACTTGACGGCGGCATTGTTCGTTACGGCGAGACGTTCGGCGACGATGGACTTTGGGAGGGCTCGCTCTACCTCTTCGACGCCCGTATGCATCACGAATTCAGTGACCACACGTCGATTATTGGACGCTGCGAGCGATGCGACGCTCCCACGAGTCAATATCACAACTGCGCGAATCTCGCCTGCCGCAAGCTGATCTTGCTCTGCGACACTTGCGTGGACGACAACATCAGCACCAACTGCTCGCCACGCCACTTCGCCGCGACCGCGTCGGGCACGGCTCCGGGAACCAGCCCTCAGCGCCGTCAGTGATCCGAACCGACACGGACGCTACATAACGTCGCGCACAAATGAGAAACCCCGGCGGGCGAGCCCGCCGGGGATCTCACTCTAGAGAGTGATCAAGAATCCGTTAGTGACGACCGTGACCACGACCGTGACCCTGGCTGTGTGCGGTGCTCGATCCACCCTGCGCGTGACCGGGACCCTGGTGGTTGCCGGAGGACAGAAGGATGTACACCGTGCTGGCGTCAAGGGTGCCGGCGGTCGCGGTGGGAAGTCCAACCGCGAAAATCACTGCACCGACCACGACGGCCGCGACGGTTGAGGCTGCACCGCCCGAGGTGTAGGTGGTGGTCGAACCGACGACCACACTGGAGGTGGTGCCGTGACGACCAGCGATCGTGATGGTGCTGCCCGAGACCGCGGTGACGGCACCAGCGACG
>Ga0182012_10004520_pt1 | contig 14475 bp, 6 predicted proteins | sample 612S2SmetaG_FD_120486 | JGI IMG/M metagenome (GOLD analysis project Ga0182012, IMG submission 120486) | Permafrost microbial communities from Stordalen Mire, Sweden - 612S2S metaG | ecosystem: Environmental > Terrestrial > Soil > Wetlands > Permafrost | place: Sweden: Stordalen | collected... | reverse complement strand
TTCCGCAGGATGCTGCCAGGAAACTTGTAGCAGCGCAGAATCACCTCGCTGAGGAGGTTGCGATGGTGGATGCACAGGTCTTCCTCAATGCCAACCAGGTGAACCTCTGGCTTACGGAGGACGAACCGGCTACTGCGAATGAGACAGCCCGGTTCGCTTCGGATACAGCTGCCGTCACGATGCTGCCCGCGGCAACAACGGTAATTGAATCAAGTTCCGCCAAACTGATCAGAGCGGCAGTTGAGACCCCGGCGCTGCCCGACGCGAAGCCGGTCGTCGCCATCACGCCCGCACCCGCACCACCACCCGTGCGTGACATTTCTCCAGAGTCTCTGGCAGCCTTGCAGACTTCGATTCAGGGCGTAAGCAATCATATGCAAAAGGAACTTGAGCCTGCGGCCCACTTCGTGGCCTATGCGCCGCCGGCCTTCATCGCATTTCATCGTCAGGCGTATCTTGAACTATCCATGACTACCGTGCTCTCCGAACCCCTCGATGCATCCCGATACAAACTTGCCGCACTGGCCTTTGACGAGCACATCTCGCCGTTGATTCGCAGGGCTCTGGGCTATTTCCCCGGAGACCAGACCTTCGACGGAATCAGCTTCAGCACCACAATCAAGGGCCGAACGAAACAGGGAGTCGCGGCTCCTGCGCCTCTCTCAGTCGAGTTTTTCTTTCCCCTGGAAGCTCTTCGGCGTTACGCGTCTTACGATTGCACCGGACAGCAACTTTTGGATTCCGGAATCGTGCTCATAAACGGAGAGCGCGCCGGTCTAGACCTGCAACTGGCCCAAGGCAGCAGTCAGCATTGAAAGTTACAGTCGAAATCTTAGTCTCGTGCCTTGACAATTCGAGTTCGAAGCCGACAACGGCCACGCTGGGAACGCTCCTAATCCGAAGTTTTCCTCAATGGTCGATTCATGGGCAAAGAGGTGCTTAGGCACGCCCTAAGCACGTATTGGATAGCCCAGGTGGCTGAGTTGATTGTTGGTTCCGATTGCGGTGTTCGGCGAATAGAGGGCGACTGTGCTTCGACGCAACAACTCCCCTGTCGGGCCGGTTGCATGGGTACAGGCTACCAATCGCGATCCAACTCTATGCCGTTCACCGCTGCTTTCTCTCTCGCGTGGGAAGGTTCGATCAGGAGCTGCAAGGTGGTTTTGTGCGCTTTCTGAGCGATCAGTGCTCGTTAGAGTCAACGAGTTACGAAACGGTGTCGTTATGTCCCGGCAGAAGTCGCAGTTACGAGCCCCTCGTCCCTATAAAGCGCTTACAATGATGGGCGGTCCCAGAAAAGATAGCGGTTTAAGACTTGGTATCGGCGCAAAAACACCTGACCCGACTTTTTGAAGTTGGTAACCCTCGGTACACTGTCTTCGGTTAGCTGAAGCTGCTGCGCGCACACGAACGCTTTACCTTGACTTACGTCTAGATCAGATCGATGTTGCTCCAGGTCACAGCAATCGGATCGGCTCGCCGAGCCCCGCGCTGCAACAAAGACGATCGCGGGCTCACGGATCTTCAGGTCTGAGAGGAGTGCGACGAACTCGTGCGGGGCGAGCAAATTCGTCTTACATGGACATCGAAGAGGTATCGAGTGCCAGGGGCAGGAAACGGGAATTCCGGCAGTCTGGATTGATCTGCATCGCGCAAACGCCAATGGCCGCAATGCAGCTCAATCCAGTTACGACTAATGCTGGGCGCTGGCCTGGAGTTCGCGCGCAGTCGCCGGGGTGAAAGACATGCGGATGCCGTGCTTCGGTCTCAGAATCACCATCGGACGCGCTTCGATCGTCTGGCCCGCTGTCAGCTCAAAATCGTATCTTGTGAGCACGGTGCTGAGAATCATGAGAATCTGCAGCATCGCGTAGTTCCCGCCAATGCAACCACGAGGGCCGGCTCCAAAAGGCAAGTAGGTGAAGGGCGTGAACAGCTTCTCATTCCCTTTGGCAAAACGCTCCGGGTTGAAACTCTCCGGATCGGGCCACGACTGCGGTGCATGGTGGGCGCCATAGACGTACACGATGACCGTCGAACCTCGTGGTATCTCGAGATCCCCAACGCGGTCGTCTGCAACAGCCTCGCGGTCGACCATCCAAAACGGCGGGTATAGGCGTAGCGCCTCGTGAATTACCTGGCCGGTGAACTCAAGCTTGGAAATGTCGCCAAAATTCAAGGGTGCTCCACCCAGCACAGTATCTAACTCCCGCCGTACCATTTCAAGGCAATCGGGGCGCGTGCTTAACAGGTAGAGGATCCACGAAAGGGCATTGGATGAGGTTTCGTGGCCGGCGACAAGCAGTTGCATGCTCTCGCTCAGGACAAGTTCATCGGGCATGCCTTCGCCGTCCGCGTAACGAGCGTCCATCAGGGTCTGCAGCAGGTCGTGTCCGGGCGCTTCGTGGCGTCGTCGGGTGATGTACTCCATCAGGACGCCGTCGGCGCTCGCTCGCATCTCTTCGTGCTTGCGCAATTCTCCCGAGGCGGCAAACCATGGATTCAGATACGGCTGAAGCGTCTGCCGGACGATAAATTCCTGCACCGTGCAAATGGTGTGGCTGACGAGGTCGATGTCTTCCACCTTCAACTTGGCGCCAAAAAGCGACTTGGCGACCATAGCAAAGGTCATTTTCATCAGACTCGGGTAAATATCGACCGGGCCATTGGCAATCTGCCGATCAAAATCCCGCAGCGACTCAGCAAGGGAATCCTGCATGATCGCGGAGAGAGCCTCCAGCTGCTTGCGGTCAAAGCCCTTCTGAATGAGGCGCCGCTGGGTGCGCCAGGCTTCCCCATGCGTGGTGAGAAGACCCTTGCCTAGAAAATGCCCCATCCGCTTTACTTGAATTTCCGATTTCTGGTAATTCTCCGCATTGGTCTTCAGCACGTGTTGAATGACGCCAGGATTGGTCGTCACGATGGCTTCTTTCAAACCACCCAGATAGAACCGAAAAGTGTCGCCAAAGAGTGCTGTGTACTTTGAAAGCACATGTACGGGATTGGCGACCATCGCGGGAGAATCCGCAAAGGAGCGAAAACGAGAAACTACGGGTGTCGGAGTGGGCAAGGTCACGCCTCGCTATCGGGATGGCATTTCAATCGGCTGCCCGGATGTTGGCATGGAACCGTTGAAAATATCATTTGGTCTGCCTGAAGTGGTTGGGTAGCCATAGGTAAAAGGAGGTCGCGTTCCGGTTCAGTTTTCATTTCCGAGTTGTTTCAAAAGTATCAGATGATGTAGGATCGCCCGGCTCATCGTGGGATGCTGCCGGTAGGGAACGCCAAACTCTTCGGCAGTCTCCTTCACGATCCTGGTGAGAGGAGCGTAATGGGTGTGGCACACAAACGGACATAAGTGATGCGCAATATGGTGGTTCAGCCCGCCCGCAAGCCATCCCACAACTGGGTTGTCCGTCGCGTAATCGGCCGTCGTCGCGAAAATGTGATAGACGCTGTTATCGAACTCACCGCGCTCGGTAGGGAAATATGTGCTGTCGATCGTGTGCGTTGTCTGGAATACCAGCGACACGGACAACCCAACGACCAAATGGACCAACAGGAAGGAACCGGCGACCAGCAAAGGCGATTTTCCTAATACCAAAATCGGCAAAATCAGCATGTATGTCACGTAGAACGATTTGCCGGCAAAGAGGATAGCGTATTCGCGCAAGGGATGCTTGGTGCGCTTAAGGTAATCATGCTTCGGGAGGAAAAAACTCTCGAAATCTCTTACGAAGACGTAGTCCAGAGAAAACAGCGCGTAGAAAAACAGCGCATAGAGATGCTGGAAGCGGTGAAAAGCTGCGCGCGGTTCATGCGGAGTAAACCGGAAGATTCCCCGTCCCGTCAGCGCATCGTCTTCGCCATGGAGATTGATGCAGGAATGGTGGCCGCGATGATGCAAGATGCGCCACATGTACGAGTTAATCCCGCAAACGTCGAAAACAAAATTCAGAAGCTTGTTTACCGCCGGAACCGAAGATATCGCATTGTGGTTGCTGTCGTGAGCGATGTTGAGCAATAGAAATGTCTGGGCGAGGCCACCCAAAAGGTAAAGGGCAACAAATTCCCAGGAACGCGGTCGAAAGGCGTAGAGAGCTATCCAACTGCCCGCCAGTACCGCAATTCCTGCGGCGATCTTGAACCACATGGTCCGGTCGGCCTTGGGGGAGACGTTGCCGTCCGCGAAGAACCGGTCGAGGCGGCGACGCAAGACCTTCGGGAACGAAGGCATGCTTGACGACTCGGCAGCGGCAAGACGCGTGGAACCCTCATGTCCTGCAAGATCATCGATTTCCGGTTCGAGAGTGATTCCCGCTTCGGTCCCGTACGCCACTGGCGCCTCCGTAATCATTGTATGCTCCCATAACGGACCCGGAGTTAGAATCGGTTTCATGGGGCAGCCGCAAAGCCGTCAGTTCGACGCCAGTATGGTAAAAAGTTGATAGTAGCGAAAATAAAATAGAGAATCAAGGGCATTCCGGCGAGTACGGCTGGGATGTCTAACCTTATCCCGGGAAGCGAGAATGCGTTGCAATGCTTCTTGGCTCTGGTAATATTAAGCGATTGATCGTTCTTAATGAAGACGCATTGGGCAGGACGTTAAATGCACAGCGGTCCCCGTCAGCCCTTCATCGCCTCGTGAGTTCGATCCGTTCTGGGCGCTTTTTCCCGAATGGAGCGAACGGGAAACAGGCGCGGAACGGTTATGCCTTTGTTCTCAAAGTCGGCCTACGCGATAGTTCCGCACTCCGAGACTCAGTCGCATTTCGCCTCACCATGACGCGGGGAGCAGCAAGGCGTTTCGTATTTCTTACGTACTGAGTATTCCTATTCCACCGTGGAGGGTATGGCTGATCAACTATGGCGTCGATTCTGGACCAACTGGATAGGCTGGGTCATGAGAACCCGCACAAACTTCTGTATTCCTACCTCGACCTGAACGGAAATCCGATCGAAAGCTATTCGTACGCCTCGTTTCTCCAGCGTACGAAGGCAATTGCCGGACATCTGCGGAATGTGAACCGCTTCGCGGCCGAGGACCGGCTTCTGCTCGCATACCCGCCGGGACTTGAGATGATCTGCGCGTTTTTTGGTTGCGTGCGGGCTGGCTTGATCCCTGTTCCCGTCTATCCTCCGGGTTCCCGCGGATTCCAGAGCGCCCTGTACAAGATGGTCCATATCGCCAAGGACTGCCAGGCGGCTGGAATTTTGACCAGCAAGGAGTACCACGCCTCCCTGAAGACGAATCTCGCCCGAAGCGGCGTTTCGGCCTCCGGAGTCGATGTCGAGTACATCTCCAGCCTTCCCTGGGTCGTCACAGAAGACTTTCACGACGCAAATTCCGTGACCCATTCCGATTCCATTTCAGGCGAAGCGCCTTTTGCGCCTTCAAAAGTTCTATTCCTTCAGTACACGTCCGGGTCCACGATGGAGCCCAAGGGCGTGATCGTCTCCCACGAGAACATCCTGGATACCTACTCGCTGGTAATCGATCACCCCGAGCCGGTCGTTGTATCCTGGCTCCCCCAGTATCACGATATGGGGTTGATCGGGTGCTACCTGTATCCGGCCCTCAAGGGTGGCACGACGTACGGCTTCGCCCCAATGGACTTCATTCAGCGTCCGCTGCTGTGGTTCGAAGCAATCACCGCGTATCGGGCCACCGCAACGGCCGCTCCCAATTTTGCCTACGACTATTGCCTGCGCGCCGGGAGGCTCTCCAAGGAGAGCCTGGAAGACTGCGACCTCAGTTCACTCGAGGTTCTGATGTGCGCCGCGGAGCCCGTGAAAGCGGATACTTTCACCAAGTTTCTTGAGGCGTTTCAGCCTTACGGCCTCAGGTCGGAAAGTTTTTACGCTGCCTACGGACTTGCCGAGAATACACTGGCTGTTTCGCTCCGCGGTCGCAATATTGTTTCCGTCAACAAGCGCGCCCTTGCCCTGGGCAAAGCCCGGATGACCACCGAGGTTTCTGAAGTCACCGGCGCGACGCAGATTGTCAGTTGCGGTGTGCCCCTTCCGGGTTTGGACGTCAAAATCGTCGAACCGGAACAGCACTTCGCCCTCAAAGAGGGTCAAGTGGGCGAAATCTGGCTGGCCGGCGGCGGCAAATGCCTGGGCTACTGGAACAATCCGGAGCTGACGCTGAAACAGTTCCGCGCCCGGCTGGTCGACGACAGCCCTTACGATGACGGCTACCTGCGCACCGGCGATATGGGATTCTTCCATGACGGCGAGCTTTTCGTTTGCGGCCGCATTAAGGACATGATCATCCTCCGCGGACAGAATTATTACCCGCAGGATATCGAGAACGTAGTTGAAAAAGCTTCCGGCCTCATCCGGCACAGTTGCGTTGCTGCGTTCCAGGTTCACGAAGACTCCGAACCGGCGCTGGCCATTGTCGCGGAAGTGAAGAATCCAAACAACCTTCCCGACGCGCGGAAGATTGCCGCCGCGGTTCGAAGCTATCTCAATGTCGAAGTCGCGTTGATTTCCTTCATCGCGCCCCGTGTCATTCCGAGAACCAGCTCGGGCAAGATCATGCGCCACAAGGCCAAGCAGATGTGGCTGGATGGTCAGTTCACCGTCCTTTCCGAATTCTCCCGCGAGAAGGACGCCGGCGCCACCGAATCGGCTGCGGAACCCAAGTCGACTTTCGACGTGTTGAAAGCCCGCTACAACCTGACCGGTAACGAAACCTACAACCTGGTCGATGCCGGGCTGGATTCTCTGGACCTCGTCGTCTTCATGCACGAGCTCAAGGAGTTGTTGAAGGACAAAGGCGCTGAATTGCTCGCTCGCCAGGTCGATATCGGCGTGATTCAGCGGGTCAGCGTAGCCGACCTCTTCCGTCTCGCCGAACAGTTGGAGCGTACTCCCGAAGAAGCGCTCAACGAATTGCGTCACTCACTGGCGGCCTTCCGTGAAGAGCAGCGCGCGGCGGAAAAAGAGATGATGAGCAAGGACAGAAAGCTCACCTTCACGCCTCCCAAGCCTTCCCCATTGCCCCATCCCTTGACTCTGAATCATGTCTTCCTGACGGGAGGCACCGGTTTTATGGGCCCATTCCTCATCAAGAGCCTGCTCGAACAGACGCGGGCAAAGATCTACGTTCTGGTGCGGGCCTCCGACGAAGATCAGGGCAGACAGAGACTCAGAGCTGCGATGGATTCGATGGGACCCAGCGGACCGGGCCTGATGCATATGTTTGAGGCGCGGGTGATTCCGATCTGCGGCGATCTCGGGCAGCCTTCGCTTGGCCTCACGCAGGACGTGTGGGATTTCCTGGCCAATGAAGTGGACTCGGTCTTCCACAATGGCGCCACCGTGAATTACCTCTTCAATTACGACCGGATGCGAGACGCGAATGTGATGGGCACCAACGAGGTCCTGCGACTGTCCTTTGAAGGACGGCCAAAAGAACTCAATTACGTCTCAACCACCTTCATCTTTGGCTGGGCCCACAAAAGCGTCCTGTATGAGACGGACGGCAACGAAGAGATGGAACTCCTCGATTTCGGTTACAGCCAGTCCAAATGGGTAGCGGAGAAGGTGGTGGAAGACGCCCGTAGCAAGGGACTTTCAGCACGCATCTTCCGGCCTGCTCTGGTCAGCCCGTCCATCACTGGTGGAGGAAACAACTTCGACATCGCCGTCCGTCTGGTTGCCTTCATGGTGAATCATGGCATCGGTGTCGACGCGCTCAACCAGGTGAGCTTCGTTCCAGCGGACATTGTGGCCAACAACATCGTTGCCATTTCCACCACTCCCGGCACGGAAAACAAGACGTACCACATGGTTCGGGACGATTACGCGAACATGTTGGATATCACCTCGCTCATTACCAAGCTCACAGGCCGGCAATTTGAAATCTTCGGCATTCACGAATTTGTCCCCGAGCTGATTCGCAGATGCCGGAAAGAAGACCTTCTCTTCCCGCTGCTGGACTTTCTGGTGCAATCCGTGGATAACATCACAGCAATGGAGTTCAAGCGCTACGACAATTCCAGCTATCAGGCGGCTCGGGATGCCTCAGCCTGGGGTGTCGCGGATCCGACCCTCGAAGAAGTGGTAAACGGCATTTTGAAGTTCATGAACCGCAAGGGGATCATCTCGGTTGCGCCGCGTGAGCACACCTCTGGCGCGCAGCCCGAGACCCGCTTGGCCTTGGCCGACGCGGAAGCCGCTACTGCTTCTTGAAGACCAGCGTTTCGGTAATGTGCTGGCCGGTTTCAAGTGACCCTGACGTCGTAAGGGTCATCTGAGACCGGTCAGCCGATACTACCCACCGGTCCTTCTGGCTCACTTGATCATCTCGCTTGTAGGTCGCGTCCACCGTGTGGGCGTCGACAAGCGCAAGCGTCACCGAATCATTGTGGGAATTCCTCACGTCGTACGGTTTTCCGTCAAACCGGGCGCTGTAGCTGTATTCACCCGAAAAGCGAACCCCGCCGTTTCCATCCCCCTCAATCTTGAGTGCCAACCCCTGGCGTAGGCGAGTCTTGCCGAGATCCTGCGTCCACTCCCCGGCGAGCGGATCGCCAGCAGCCTTGGCGCCTCCGGTTCGCGTCCAAACCGTTATCTTGTCCGGGTGTCCTGCGCTCACCGTCGTGATCGTCAGTTCCTTCCCATCGCTCGACGGTTTGACACGAATGGTGGCTACGACTGCGCCATCCTTCATCTCTTTAACTTCGGTCTGCTTCTTCTCGATCCGGTGCAACTCGATTTGATTGAAGGCCGGATTGCCGGAAACAGCCGTGTCGTGCCCATCCGGTTTCGCTGTAAAATCAACGTGGGTCTCCCCCGACATGACCACATGCACTGCGCCATGCGCAGACGTGATGGAGAGTTTGTTGGGTGGTTCCTGGGTGGACTGGGCGGAAATAAGAGTCCAGGATCCAATGCGGGGATCCGCCCCGCCAGGGTCCGCGGCGGCTCCAACGTGAAGTGCGACAACCAATCCGAGCAGAGCGAATTTACGCATAGGTGCTCCTAAGCCGGCAAGGGCAGTAAGTTTGAATGGCTTCAAAGGGGCCGGGGAAGTGTGTGGGCCAGGAACATGCATCTTTACCACTATACGAGCCGGTTATGCGGCGCCAACGCATTTTCGCGGGGGAAGTCTTTTGGACCCTGTGAAGAATAGGCATATCCTTCAAATGTCGCAGATTTTTAAGGACATCATGAATCTCGTGCACGTGCGCCGTTTCTGGACGGCTGGGGTGGTACTTGCTGCCGTCCTCGCGCTTCTCCCCTTTTCCTTTCACGCCGAGCGCCATCTCGAGACGGCAACTCGGGTCGATGGCAGTGAAGCGGAACTCGTCCAGCAGGAATTGAACAGCCGCTTTCACTCGCCTTTCGTTGATCGCGTGGTTCTGGTGATCACCGGGCTGCCCCCCGCAAACTCAGAAGCGGGCGGCCAAGGTTTAGCAACCATTGTGGCGCAACTGAGGCAGGAACCCGGCGTCTCCGGAGTCGTTTCCTATCTTGAACTGCATGATCCGGTCTTTCTGGGACACGCAAACGGTACCTTTGTCCTGGTGGGACTGGCTGCAACCGACGGACCAGTGGAATCGCTGGTTCCCAAACTTCACGAACTGACAAACTCGCTGCAAAATCAACTGAGGAACCGCTTTCCCTCCATCAAGCTGGAGCTAACAGGCGAGCTTCCACTGAATTTTGATATTCGAAAGGCCAGCTCCGACGAGGTCGATCGCAGCGAAAGCCTGGTGATCCCTGCTACCCTGGCGCTCTTGCTCTTCGCCTTTGGGAGCCTGGTTGCAGCCCTGATTCCATTGGCAGTCGGCCAGCTCGCTATCGCTACAACACTGGCAATCACAGGACTGCTTGCTCCGTATTTGCATCTGTCAATTCTGGTGCAGAATTTGGCTACCATGCTCGGATTAGGACTGGGTATCGACTACGGCCTCCTCATGGTCAGCCGCTTCCGCGAAGCACTCTATGCGGGACACGACGCAAGAGAAGCTTCAGTCATTGCGGCTCGCCAGGCGGGCCGGACCCTTCTGATCTCCGCATCGACTGTCGCCATCGGATTTCTCGCCCTCCTGACCGTTCCCATCAGCGAAATTCGTTCCATCGGCATCGCCGGATTCCTGGTGGCGGGAACGAGCGTCCTGCTGACGAATACCCTCGTTCCGGCGTTGCTGGCCTTGCTCGGTCCGCGCATCAATGCAGGCAGGTTACCCTGGACCCCGAAGCTGAAGGCGATTCGGGAAGGATGCGCCGAAACTCCGACCGATACACGCTGGAGACGTTGGGGAAAAGTCATCGTTGCCCATCCCTGGATCGCCATCTTTGTGGCAAGCACACCGTTGCTCCTGCTCGCCTGGCAGGCGACGCGGCTCGATACCAGTGTCCCAAGTGGGGATTGGCTTCCGCAGGCTGCGGAATCCGTTCAGGCGCTTCACACCCTGCAGCAGATGGATCGCGGTGGAGTTGTGGAATCCTTGCGCGTCATTGTTGAGCTGCCGTCAGATTCCATCGCGCAGACCGACGCAGGATGGAATGCCATTGATCGCATTTCCAAACAGATTGCGAGCGACCCACGTTGCGACCGCGTAGTCTCCATCACCACCATCGTCGACGGCGACCGCTCATTCCTCAACAGCATCTCGCGTGAGACCCGGCGCACTTTCCTGAGCGCAGACCAACGCGCCGCGCTACTCGAGGTGTTGCCCAAGACTTCCGTCTCCCTGCGTGGCCAGGTCGATTGGCTTCGACAGATTCGCAAGACTGGCGCACCGGCTCTCACTGGAGTTCCCGGTGCAACTTTGCGCATCGGCGGCATCCCGGCGCTCAACGCCGATTATCAAACGATTGTCGGTAATCACGTCCTACCAGTAACGGCTCTGGTGGTTGTCGGTACGCTCTTCGCGCTTCTGGGAGGGTTCCGGTCGCTGTTCGCGGCCTTGAAGGCCATCGTACTCGACCTGATCTCGGTCTTGGCCTCTTTCGGAGCTTTGGTACTGGTCTTTCAGGACGGCCACGGAAGCGGCCTCCTCGGCGTACCCGGCGGAACTGGCAGCATCTTCCCGCTAGTCCCCATCGTCGCCTTTGCCATCGTCTTTGGACTCAGCATGGACTACGAAGTCTTCCTGGTCGCACGGGTTCTCGAGGCCCGGCGATGCGGCATGAGTGAAGAAGACGCAATCCCCGAGGGATTGGCCAGAACTGCGGGCCTGATTACCAGCGCAGCCGCGATCATGATCGTGGTCTTCGCGGCGTTTACCTTCGGAGATTTCCTGGTCGTCAAAATGATTGGTTTCACGCTGGCCGTCGCCGTGTTGATCGACGCGACACTGGTTCGAATTGTCATAGGACCGGCGCTGCTGCGCGTCGCCGGCGATTGGAACTGGTGGCCCGGTGGTCTCAAAGTCGGTCGCAGGCCTTCCGAATAGGCAAACGGCTCATCGTGCCAACTTCCAGCGGCTTCAGCGAACGTGCCGAAGCCGCCGGAGGCAGGTCAATTTCCCTGATTCAGCGTTTGCGTGGCATCCTTCAGCACAGCTGCCTCGCGCTCGATTGCCGCTGCGGTTCGAGCAATCTCCGTGTCCACATCGCTCCACTGTTTCTGTTCGATTGCTTCGCGCACCGCCGGCAGCGTCTTGACCCCATAGCCCGTATAGAGTCCTGGAGCGTACATCATGTTCTCGTACCATGGCCGTTTGGGAAGTCCGGCAGGATCCAGGAAGGCCTGTTCTGCCTTAATAAGCTTCGGGTTCACTGCCGGTTTACCCTCCATCGCATGCGCCGCAAAGGCCTTTTCAAACTCGCCTGCGGCAGCCGTCAAATCGTCCGAAGCCTGATCCAGTGGAGCAAAGTTGAAGTAAGGCGGCAACGGTTCCGCAGCCGGGGGCACCAGTGTCTTCTTCGGGTCGGCAATCGCCTTAAAAGTCCCGTCCGCAACCTCCGCGTTGGTCTCCTTGATTTCGGCGCGTTCCGTCTCAGCTAGCTTCTTCACTTCGCCAACATACGTATGCAGCGTGTCCGCCAGGTCGGTGAACTGGTAAGGAATCACGTCTGCATCCGCCATGCGAATTACCAGGGTTCCAACTGTTTGGGCCAGTGCCTTTTCGTAGACAAACTTCGTGTCGGCGAAATGCGTGTACAGGTAGAAGTCGTCGTAAATCGAGTGATACTGCCCCAGACTGTCTTCGCCGCCAAATCCGACATTGACGCTGGCGACACCCAGGTGATCGATAAAAGCCGAAAAATCCGACCCCGAGCCGAGGGAAGGGATACGCGTGTCCGCACGGGAACGCAATGTCGCCCGCTCGTCCGGCGAGGCGCGATGCTGATGAGCCAGTTTCGCCCGCTCATACACGCTCATTCCCGTTTCCGGGTCGTCGATCGTCTTGGTTACCGAGTCGATAAAATTCTCCAGCGAGTGAGAGCCCTCAGCCCCGAAAAAGCCGCGCCCATTCCCATCTGTATTGAAGTACGCGACCGCATGTTCCTCAAGCTCTTTGGCATGCGTCTCCGCCCACTCGGTTGAGCCGAGCAGCGCCGGTTCTTCGCCGTCCCAGAAACAGTAAATAATCGTTCGCTGGGGCTTCCAGCCCTGCTTGAGCAGTTCACCCAGTCCCCGCGCTTCTTCCAATTCCGGACTGGTCCCGCTCAACGGGTCTTCCGCACCATTCACCCAGGCATCATGATGGTTGCCGCGTATCACCCACTCGTTCGGCAGTGTAGCGCCGGGTATCCTCGCTACCACGTCGTAAAGTGGCTTGCGTTCCCAGTTGAACGCCAGCGCCAGATGCGCCTTCACCGCGCTTGGCCCGGTCCTATAGGGAATCGGCAGGCCGCCGCGCCACGCCGGAGGCACGACTTCGCCTTTCAGCGACTTCAAAAACGGTTCGGCGTCGCTATAGGAGATAGGCATGACCGGAATCTTGGTGATCGTCTCCACCTGATCGATCGGAATCAGCTTCACACCAGCGACGGCGCCAACCCCAGGAGTCTGCGGATCGCCCGGATAGACCGGCATATCCATCACGCTGCCGCGCTGAGCGCCATCTTTAGGCCGCATAGGGCCTTCGGGGAAGACGTCACCCTCGGCATATCCATCGTCGCGTGGATCGGAAAAGATCAGGCAGCCAACCGCTCCATGTTCCGCAGCCAGCTTCGGCTTGATCCCGCGCCAGGTCTCGCCGTAGCGCGCCAGCACGATCGCGCCTTTCACCGACACGCCCATCGACTCCAGCACCTTATAGTCATCCGGCGCGCCGTAGTTCACGTAGACCAGCGGAGCCGTCACATCCCCATCGCGCGAAAAGGCATTATAGGTAGGCAGTTGCTCATCCTTCTGGCCGGAAGTCGGGTCTACAGCCAGTGCCGGCTCCTGCAGCTTGGCGGTAAACGGCGTCGGCCCCAACAACTCCAGCTTGCGCGACTTCGGCGTGGGAAACAGCGTCGAGAACTCCTCGATCTGCGCGTCGAGTCCGTAGCTCTTCAACTGCGCCAGCAGCCATTCCGCATTGTCCTTATCGTAGGGCGAACCCACATGGTGCGGGCGCGCCGAAAGCCGCCGCATGTTCTCCTTGATCCGATCCGGCTCCGGAATCGCCTGAAACTTCTTCTCCCAGGCGACTTCGGCGGTCGAGTGTTCCGCCGTGTAACCGCGCAGAGGTGCGGAATCGGTGGAGGTTGCGCTGAGCGTGAAGGCGGAAGCGGTAAATAGGGTGAGGCAAGCAATCAGTCTGCGCATACAGGTTTCCTCGCGATAGGGTAAGGATTGGAAACGGCTGGGTGGGAACTCGGGCTAGTCTCGTTATGGAACGGGTGCTTAGAGTGGCAGATTAACAGACGCAGACGGCACGCCAACCATTTTTCGGACTCGAAATCGCCCTAATGGCACTACGAAATGGTCCTATTTCCGAATCAAAAGCAATTCGCCGGCTTTTGAGGCCCGAAAGCGGACAGTTCCTGTAACCCATTGCCATCTAATCTCATCCACTGCAGATACAGCTGCGTGGTTATCACAGGAAGGGAAGCGTCTCGCAGGGCAATTCTTTGACCGACAATGCCAACTCGACCGGCGAGATCGCCTTAGGACTTTCAGAGAGAGATGCGACCGCGCAGACTATTGCGCGCATCCTGTCTGGCGAACCCCACCTGTTTCACGCGCTCATTCAGCCCGTCGAACGCCCCGTTTTTCTCATGCTCTACATGCTTTTGCGCGATGAAACCGACGCTGAAGATGCCGCCCAGGAGACGTTCATCAAGGTCTACCGTAACCTGCATAACTTTCGCGGCGATTCTAAATTCAGCACTTGGGTGCTCTCCATCACGCGCAACGAAGGCCTCGGCTGGCTGCGCAAACGCGCCTCCCGGCCCGAGGAGCCGCTGGAGCCGGTTCTGGATGAAAGCGGTGGAGACTTCACTCCAGCCCTGCTCACTGACTGGCGCGAACTTCCGCCCGAATCGCTCGAACGGCAGGAATTAAGAGAATGC
>Ga0182012_10004519_pt1 | contig 14478 bp, 15 predicted proteins | sample 612S2SmetaG_FD_120486 | JGI IMG/M metagenome (GOLD analysis project Ga0182012, IMG submission 120486) | Permafrost microbial communities from Stordalen Mire, Sweden - 612S2S metaG | ecosystem: Environmental > Terrestrial > Soil > Wetlands > Permafrost | place: Sweden: Stordalen | collected... | reverse complement strand
TCGCCGCGCCGATGCACTTTCAATTCCTGTTTCTTTGGCTCGACCACCCAAGTCTCGATGCCGTGGTCCACATAAATAGCCACTTTCTCAGCTAATGGAGTTGGCCGATTGCTGGGAGAGATCACTTCCACGGCGAGCAGCACCTTTGCACCATCTGGATAGGTTTCGGCAGATCGCGCCCGTTGCCACTCTGCCAATTCGATGAGAAAGACATCAGGGCTCGGCATACTATCTACATCCGGGAAACGCACATTCATCCGCTGGCTGACCCTGTGGATTTTACGGTTGCAGGCGTCCTTCAATAATTCGTAGAGATTGTCAGCGGTGTCAGAATGCAAAGGTTTCGCTTCCGGAGAGACGATGATCCTTCCGTTTATCAATTCGTCGCGGTAACCGTCAGGCGACTCGAAAGCAAGGTATTGCTCAATCGTGATTGGAGGCGCAGAAAGTGCGGATGCCATCGCACTTCGATTATAGAGCGGTTCCTACATTCTTGAAAGCAACGGCTTCACCGGCGCGCCCCGGAATTTGGTTTCTTGCGGCTTCAAGTGGCCTCTTGAAGAGACCGTACGTAGAGAGTGGGCGAGAGACCGGTCTCACGCTTGAATGCCGTGCTGAATGCACTTACCGACTGATAGCCGGCCATCTCGGCGATGTCAACCATAGGTACGTCTGCCGATGCCAAGGCGTTTTTCGCAAGCGTTATCCGCCAGTTTGCCAGGTATTCGATTGGGGGAATGCCGACAATCTGTGTGAAGCGCGAGGCGAGGGCGGATCGCGACATACCCACTTCGCGGGCGAGGGCAACGAGTGTCCATGGGCGCCTTGTGTGAGCGTGCATGATGCGAAGCGCGCGCCCAATTTTCGGGTCAGCAAGGCCAGCCAGCAAGCCATGGCCGCCGTCGCCGATGTCGGGCGGGCGATATCGTAGCGCCTCAATCAGCAGCACCTCCAGGAGACGATCCAGCACAAGCGAACGACCAGGCCGCTCGGCCAGCGCTTCCTCACCCACCGTTGCCAGGAGTGCGCCCAATCGACCCGCGGCAATTTCATGACCGCGGACCTGGACAATAGGCAGCATCAAAGTCGAGATCAGATGGCGATTGGCGGCTTCAAACTCAAAATTTCCAGCCATGAACCGCGTGACTCGAGCCGTCTGCGCAGGCGAGAGAAGTAAGCCAGGATCTGCGATAAGAGCTTCGAAATCGACGGGGATGCCGCCCTGGCGCGGTCGGAAGCGGCAGCTAAGGCATTGTCTGCAAAAGGGATACAGCCAATCCTCGGTAACCTCGATGATAGGGAGAGCCTACGCAAAGCAGCAGCAGCGGCGGACGGGGTGATCCACCTCGCCTTCATGCACAGCCTAGGCCAAGTCCCGTTTGCGCAGCGTCTGCGGATTTTCTTTGGCGGGCTGCCAACCGGTATCGTTTCTCGTTTCTTGGCGATATCCGCCGAGGCGGACCGGCGCGCGATTGATACGATTGGCGGCGCGTTGAAGGGATCGGGACGGCCGCTGGTGACTACGTTTGGCACAATCGGCCTCTCGCACGTTGGGTTTCGTCCCGGGAAACCGGCAACAGAAGAGGATGAGCCCGATCTCCTCTCGCCTGGCATCGCCCGCGCAAAGACTGAGGAGCAGGTGGAAGCGTGGGCATCGCTAGGCGTTCGCGCCACGATGGTTCGGCTTGCGCCGTCAGTTCATGGCGATGGAGATACCGGATTCGTACCGCAGCTTATTAGCATTGCGCGAAAGAAAGGCAAGTCCGCTTATATCGGCGATGGTCAAAATCGTTGGCCAGCCGTGCATCGGCGTGAGGCAGCGCGGCTGTTCAGGCTGGCGCTGGAAAAGGGTGTCGCCGGGACGCGCTATCACGGTGTAGGCGAGGAGGGAATCCCGTTCCGTTCCATCGCCGAAGTCATTGGCGGGAAGCTCAATATCCCAGTCAGCTCTATAGCTGCCAAAGAAGCGGCGAAACAATTCAGCTTTCTGGCGGGCTTTGCCGCAACGGACAATCCGTCGTCCAGCACTCTCACGCGTGAGCAACTCGGTTGGGAGCCGGCTGGACCGGGGTTGCTCACCGACCTCAATGCGCCAAGTTACTACGTAACCAAGTAGCCTGGAAGGCTGGATCAAAACACCCAAACGAGAGAAAAATGCCACTGGTCAGCATCACAAGATTTAGAGCTCGCGCATTTTGGTTCGTGCCGCTGTTTGCCTTTCATGCCCAGCGAAGCATCTCGCAGATACGCAACGCCAAGGGCTGTCTGGCCTTGGCGCTTCTGAAAGACAAAAAACGCACGTTCTGGACGATGACGATGTGGACCGACGAGCGCAGCAGGAAGTCATACATGACCAGCGCCTGCCATCGCAAAGCCATGCCCAGATTGGCGGATTGGGGGGACGAGGCCAGCGTGGTTCATTGGCATCAGAATCAACCGGAGCGTCCCGACTGGCTCGAAGCCGCTCGTCGCATGCGGGCCGAGGGACGCCCTTCGAAACTTCGTCACGCAGGCCCACGTCATGCCGATTTGAGTTTCCCTGAGCCTTGGACGACAGTCGACAATTTATTCGAGACGTTTCCGGCGGACTAGATTTCCCACTATTTATCGTGGATGCGCAACGTGTGGGTACGACGGCGACGCCATGAAACGCTGAAGCGATAATCCCCACTACTAAAAGTGATTGAGATTAGGAGACACGATGTCAGTTATACAATCCGATATCCATAATCGGCCGAAAGGCGACAAGCCCGTTAAGCCTACGAGTGGGCCAATGCATCAGCAGGAGATTGAGATTACATTTAACCCGAATCTTTCGAAGCTTCTTCGCGGTCGAAATTGCAAAAAAATCGCCTTCGCCCAGGTGCTCCGATTCGTCGTGGATGGAACAGTAATGACTCCTGAACAGTATAGAGGACAGTATGCTGGCGCGTCACTGACAAATTTTGTCGTAGACGATGGATATTTCCTTGACAGCGCTGATGTGCAACCAACCCCGGACTATCAACAGGCAGACAATCCAAATGTAAAGAACGAAGACAAGGCGGACTATGGCAAGATCGGAAACAAGTCCGGAAAGAACTTTGGACCTGCCATTCTAAGAGATTCTCCTGAAACGGACGGCCCACGAGAGAATGCGGATGGTTGGAAGGAGGTAGTCTTCGAGTTTGAGTCGGTCGCTTATTGTGAAGAGAGCGGAGACTTTTTTGAAGGAATACGTGGGAATTTCGAAAGCCGCGTGCCGATACTTACGGCACTCTCAAAGTTATCAGCACCGACCGTCCCAAGCCATCTCAAGCGTTCCTCTGCGCGTTCAAAAAATTTACCGATGTAAGGAATTACAAGCCGGCATCCAAATAGTTCATCGAACGAAGGCCCCAATTAAAGTCGCTTACGCTCCCGCCTCCGTTTCGGTCTTGCTGATTTGATGTGTGCGCCGGCGCGCTCGGCCCAGCTTTGTGGACGAGAATGGCGGTCATTCGGCTGCCCTCTGCGCGAAGAAGGCTAAGGGGAGACCAACAAACAGCGCGTGGCCGATGACCCCGTTCAGGAACAGCGCGAGTGAGTGGAGCAGCGCGCCGAGTGTAGCATCGAAACCCCCGCTACCAAGCCGCCCCAGAGGATCGCTTTGGGAACGCTTAATGAGTGGCTTGGTCGAATCAATATTCATGGTTGTGGTCATTTGGCGGCCGCCTTTCTTTGCGTTGCGGCGCGACCGAGGAAGTCGCGCATTGATGCAGCAATGAATGTGTTGGCCTCTTCTAGGGCAAAGTGGCCGGTATCGAGTAAATGCAATTCCGCCTTGGGCAAGTCTTGCAAGAAGGCTTCAGCTCCTGCCACTGTGAAGAATGGGTCGTTCTGTCCCCAAACGATTAGCGTGGCGGGTTGGTGCTCGCGGAAGTAGCGGTGCCATTCGTCGTAGAGAGCGACGTTGGAAGGATAGTTGTGGAAGAGGTCGAGTTGGATGGCGTCGTTGCCGGGCCGATCAAGGAAGAGTTGATCAAAGGTCCAAGGGTCGGGGCTCACCGCCCCGATGTTTTTTACACCGTGCGTGTATTGGAACTTAGTGGTCTCGGCAGTGAGAAGACTGCGAACGGGTTTCTCAGTTTCGGCGTTGCGATTGGCCCAAAACGGCTTGAGCGGCTCGAACGCAGCGCTGATGCCTTCCACATAGGCGTTGCCGTTTTGTACGACGATGCCTTCGATTACCTGTGGATGACGAGAGGCGATGCGGAAGCCCACTGGCGCGCCGTAATCTTGCACGTAGATGCTGAACTTGGTCAGGCCAAGAGTGTTGAAGAGAAGTTTCTCAACTAACGCGGTGATGTTGTCGAACGTGTAGCTGAAGGCGGTGGCAGCCGGCGCATCGCTGAAGCCGAAGCCGAGATAGTCGGGAGCGATCACGTGGAAGCGATCGGCCAGTTGAGGGATCAGATCGCGGAACATGTGCGAAGAGGAAGGGAAGCCGTGCAGCAGAACGATAGCGGGTGCGTCGCTTGGACCTGCTTCACGGTAGAAAATCTTGTGGCCATCAATGCCGGCATTTCGGTAGCTCGTCATGGGATTCTCCTTGTTGGTTACTTGGCTACGAGGCTTGAGACTGGAACAACCGGGAAATCCACATCGGTGCGGGCCACGTGGTTGAAGTAGTTCGTGAAGATGTTGACGGCTACGTTTGCGACGATCTCCGCGATGTCGCCATCAGTGAAGCCGGCTGCTTTTACGCGCGCTAGGGCTTCGTCGGAAACTTCGCCGCGTTGCACCACCAGTGACTGGACAAATTGCAATCCGGCATTGCGCTTGGCATCGGTCGCGTGAGCTTCGCGACTGTGTGTGCTTTCTTCCGGTGTCAGACCAACCATCTTGCCAATGGCGGTATGTGCCGACAAGCAGTATTCGCATGAGTTGGCTTGCGCCACAGCCAACGCGATTTGTTCACGGAACTTGGCGTCGAGGCGGCCGGTGCCGAGAGCAGCGCCGAAGTGGAGATACGCTTCCAACGCGGCCGGTGCGGTGGCGAGCGTCTTCATGAGATTGGGGGTCATGCCGAGTTTGGCTTGCACGCCGTCAAGCAGTTGCTTGGTCTTGCCGGTGGCTTCGGCGGGGTTTACTGTGGCGAGTCTTTGCATTGTTTTGATTCCTTTTGCTGCCGCTTTCTCTGGGCGGCGCAGAAGTAAAAGCACGGGATTGGCCAATCGAAAAATGGAATGTAAGGCATTGAAAAATAAGGGCGTGATGACTTCGGAGGAGGTCATGAATCTTCACGAATATTGAGATTTCAAAAAGTGAGTCGCGAGAATTCACGTTATGATGCCCTTCTATGGACCTGGAACCGCTTCCTGGAATTATCTTGGCGATGGCCGAGCAGCGAGCTTTGCCGGCAGTGCTGAAAACAATCATTGATGCGGTAGCTCGGCAACCGGACGTGGCGCTGGCACGGCTTTGGCTTCGTGAACCGGAGGAGCAGTGTCCGGTGTGTTCGGCGGACAAGTCCACAGGGAATGCAGGACTTCACTTGCGCGCGAGCGCGGGCACATCGGTTTCGGTGGGCGCAGGCGACTGGTCTCGAATCGACGGAACGTTTCACAGCATCAGCCTGGGCAACAGCAAATTGAAAATCGCGCACATCGCGCTGACTGGCGAATCGATTCGTATAAAGCGCCTATCCGACGACCATCAATGGGTTCGCCTGCCCGAGTGGGTGGAGAGAGAAAGGCTAGTGAGCTTTGTTGGCCACGCGCTGGTCTTTCGCGGCGAGCCGATGGGGGTGTTAGCGGTTTCTCGGCGCGCGCCGGTGGACGATGCCTGTTTTCAATGGGTCCGGACAATGGCAAGCGCAGCGGCCGTGGCTATTGCGAACGCCCGGGCGTTTGAAGAAAACGAAACCTTGCGCCGGCGGATTGAAGAAGAGCGTGACTATCTGCGCGAAGAAGTGGAAGCCAGCGGACAGTTCGGCGAGATTCTGGGCCGGAGCGCGGCGCTTCAGCGGTTGCTGCATCAAGTGGAGATGGTGGCACGAACGGACGCCAACGTATTGGTTTTGGGCGAGAGTGGAACGGGCAAGGAATTAGTGGCGCGGGCGATTCACCAGCGCAGCGCGCGATCTCACAAACCGTTGGTGAAGGTGAATTGCGGGTCAATTCCGCGGGAACTTTTCGAAAGTGAATTCTTCGGCCATGTGCGCGGATCGTTTACGGGGGCGGTGCGCGACCGAGTGGGCCGTTTTCAATTGGCCGATGGCGGCACGTTGTTTTTGGATGAAGTGGGCGAGATTCCGTTGGAGTTGCAGGCGAAGCTGTTGCGGGTATTGCAAGAAGGCGAGTTCGAGCGGGTAGGCGATGATGCCACGAGGCGGGTGAACGTGCGCGTGGTGGCGGCGACGAATCGGGATTTGCGGAAAGAAGTGAACGACGGGCGTTTTCGTTTGGACCTCTATTACCGGTTGGGCGTGTTTCCGATGGAGGTGCCGCCGCTGCGCGACCGCAAGGAAGATATTCCGGAGTTGATTGCCCATTTTGTGAGACAGGCGCGCATCCGTTTTCATTTGCCTGAGACGGTGGTGCCCGTTCGGGAAATGGAGCGGGCGCAGCAATACGATTGGCCTGGCAACGTGCGCGAATTGCAGAACGTAGTGGAACGGGCGGTGATTGTTTCCGATGGAAAGAAGCTGCGGCTGGAACTGCCGGATGGAGGCGAGGCGCCGCGGACACGCGCGAGGGAGAAAGCCCCGACAAATAGTCAGGCGGTGATTCCAGAAAAACAGTGGCGCGAAATGGAGCGCGCCAACATTCATGCGGCGCTAGAGGCTTCGAATTTTCGGATTTCCGGCAAGGGTGGGGCGGCGGAGTTGCTGGGGATCAATCCGGGAACCCTCGCGTCGCGGATCAAAGTGCTTGGGATAAAGAAGGAAGGCGGGGTGTGAAATGGGCGCGCGATATCGTCGGCTCGGTTTCGACATGCGTAACGAGGTCGACGATCCCGGCGCGTCGGGTCGTTAAGCGAGGGGACCTTCACGCACGACGTTCAATGGTGGTAAAAAATTCATCCTCGTTGCGTGTGACTCGCAGAAACACAGATGGGCAGTGTAGGCTGTTTCACGGTTGGATGTGACTAAGTCAAAAAGAAATTTATTTAGTAACAAAGATCTTTAAATTAGCCAATTGCTCGGATACAATACCAGCCTAACCTGGCTTTCAGCCGAAAGCTTGCGCTTAGTAAGGCCGGTTATTAGACAAGGAGAAAACATGTTATCGAGCAGACGAGTCAACACAGTTGGCTCATGGGTGGCGTTGGCTTGCGCCGGGGCGATGAGCTTGGGGGTGCAGCCGACCTTTGCCGCTGTCGGCATACAGGCCGTTTCGCCGGTGGTTCAGAAGGCGAGCGATCTGGGAGCCGTTGATCCGGCTTTGGAAATGAACCTGACTGTGTATGTGAATTCACACAACCAGGCCGCCTTTGATAAAGCAGTGGATGCGTTATATGACCCGGAATCGGCCACTTATCACCAGTGGATGACGGATCAAGATCTGGCGAAATACGCGCCGACGGCGGCGGATGTGACAGCGGTCGAGAAAGAATTGCAGAAGCACGGCTTGAGTGTGATTTCGACTGATCCGAATGGCTTTTTCGTGCGCGTGCATGGAACAGCGGCGCAGGTGCAGCAGGCGTTCCAGACGCAGATTCATAATCTTTCGGTGAATGGGAAGACATTTTTTGCACATGTGCAAAATGCGCAGCTGACAGGCACGGCGGGCAGTTTGGTGGGGTCGGTTGTGGGTTTGACGCAGGGAGGGGTGAAACCGATGTATAAGCGCGCCACGAACCCGAGGACGGGCGCCGCGCCTGCTCCCATCTCTATGAGCAAAGCGCAGGCGGTTGGCTTGGGTGGAATCATCACGACCCGTTGTCTTCAACCACCTGCCGTTGAAGAATACACCACGGCGGGAGCATCCCTGCCCGTAGGTGTCTATTTCGGGACTCTTTACAACCCGCCGCTGAATGCGAATGGCATCCAACTCGTTTGTGACTTTACGGCCAGTCAGTTACAGGCGCATTACGGGTTGACGGCAGCGTATAAACAGGGTCTGAATGGTGCAGGGCAAACAATTGTTTTGCTGGAAGCGTATGGCTATCCGACGATGATGCAGGATGCCAACGCGTTTTCGACGTTGATGGGTTTACCGCTATTGAACAACACCAACTTTTCCGTGGTCTATCCGGAAGGAGTGCCAAATCCGACGGTTGGAGTGCTTCTGGGTTGGGATATAGAAATTGCCTTGGATATTCAGTGGGCGCACTCGATGGCGCCGGGAGCGAAGATTCTGGTTGTGGCAACGTATGGGCAGGATAGTGAAGATTTTCAGGCTTCGATGAACTACATCATTTCCAACAAATTGGGAACGGTTGTTTCGGATAGCTGGGAAGAGGATACCGATCTGTTTGCGGGGCCGGCTGAACAGGATTCGTTCAACACCATTCTGAAGAAGGCGGCGGCGAAGGGTATCTCGTTCCAGTTCTCGTCGGGAGACGGAGGCGATGATGGACTTGGCTCACCGGTGGGATCGAGTGAAGTGCCATCCAACTCGCCGTATGCGACAGGAGTGGGAGGAACCTCAATTCTGAATAATCCGAGCGGAACGGGACAGTGGGAAGTGGGTTGGGGCGATGATGTGACATACATTGCGCTGGGTGGCGTGGTTGACCCTCCGCTTCCCCTGGGCTTCCTGGGCGGCGCGGGCGGCGGGGAGAGTGTCTATTACGCGAAGCCGGCTTGGCAGAGCAAGTTGTCTGGAACGGGGAGGCAATCGCCTGATGTTTCGGCGTTGGCTGATCCTTATACGGGAGTACCTATCGTCATAACTGCGCAAGGGATTCAATATTTGGAAGCAGGATGGGGAGGAACAAGTCTTGCGTCTCCCATCGTAACGGCGATTTTGGCGATTGCCACGCAAAAGGCAGGGAAAGCGCTGGGACAGGCTGCACCGTTGGTGGCTTCGCTGGCTGGGGGGACGACGGGTGCGGTGACGGATATTCTGCCGTTGACGAGTCCGACGAACTTGGCGGGGACGATTTTTGATAGCAACGGGCCGACATATTACTCGCCGGCTTCGTTTTTTGCGCCGTTCCTTTATACGACACAGGGGTTCATTAGCGTGGACTATCCGTTGTCGCCGGGACCGTTAGGGGTGGCTGGAGCCTTTGCTTTTGGTATTGACAGCTCACTGACGGTAACTACGGGTTGGGACAATGTTACCGGCTACGGGGTGCCAAACGGGCTGACCTTTATTAACGCGATCAGTAAGTAGTGTTGCATTCGGATGGGGACAGCTTTTGCCGGCTGCCCCCATTTTTTCTGCTGATAAGCTGACGGGATGCTGCGGGTGCCGGATCTGTTTGTGCAGTTCGAGCACTTTGCGATTTCGGCGCACTTTGTTTTTGAGTCGCTGGCCTATGCGGTGGGCTTTGCGCTGTATCGTTGGGACCGGCGGCGTTTCGGTGATGCGCTGGATCAATCGAACCGCAATTCTGTGATTGTGGCGGCTGTTCTGGGAGCGGCTTGCGGCAGTAAACTGCTAGCGGCTTTAGAAGAACCTATGGCGTTTGCGAATGCTCCCTTGGCTGTGTCGCTCGGCGGCAAGACAATGGTTGGTGCTTTGTTGGGAGGCACGCTGGCCGTGGAGTGGATCAAACGCCGGCTCGGCGTGACGCAACGTACGGGCGATCTGTTTGCCATTCCGATGTGCATGGCGATTGCGATTGGACGGGTGGGCTGTTTCTTTTCCGGGCTGAGCGATCACACATTTGGTTCGCCTACGAATCTGCCGTGGGGCGTGGATTTTGGCGACGGGATTGCGCGGCATCCGGCACAGCTTTATGAAGTCGTCTTTTTGTTCTTGTTGGGGTTGATGCTTTCCTGGCTGCGCCGGCGGTTGCCGCCGAACGGTGAACTTTTCCGAATTTTTCTCATGAGTTATCTTGGTTGGCGGCTTGTTAGTGATTTCTTGAAGCCCGAATCGACTTTTGCCGGACTGTCTGCTATACAGTGGGCGTGTTTGTTAGCGTTGCTGTTCTATGCGCGCGGTACGGTAACCATGTTCATGCCCAGGAGGCAGATGGAAGCTGATGGCTGACCGCGAACGGCCGTACCTGTTTTACGATGTGGCGCTGTCGATTTGTTCGACGTGCTTTCGCAAGATTGAGGCGAAGATCGTCTTCGAAGACGGCAACGTCTTTATGCTCAAGCGCTGTCCGCAGCATGGCAACGAACGTGTGCTGATGGCGGATGATGTGGCATATTACCGGCGCTGCCGCGAAGTGTTTCTGAAGCCGCCGGAGATGCCGAACCGTTACAACACGCCGGTAAAATGGGGCTGTCCCTATGATTGCGGACTCTGCACGGATCATGAGCAGCATTCTTGTTTGACGCTGATTGAGATTACGGATTTTTGTAATCTGCGGTGTCCGATTTGTTATGCGGGCAGTGGGCCGGAGCGCGCACAGCACCGTGATTTCGCCACCATTGAAAAGATGCTGGATGCGGTGGTGGCGAATGAGCGGCGGCCGGATGTGGTGCAGATTTCGGGCGGTGAGCCGACGCTGCACCCGGAGTTTTTTCGCATTCTGGATGCGGCGCGAGCGAGGCCGATTCAGCACTTGATGTTGAACACGAACGGTGTGCGGATTGCGTCGGACCCGGAGTTCGCCAAACGATTGGCGGACTATATGCCGGGGTTCGAACTGTATCTGCAATTCGATTCGTTCGAGGAAGGACCGCTGCGTGAACTGCGCGGGGTAGATTTGCGGAGTGTGCGGCAGAATGCGCTGGAGCGGTTGAATGAGTTAGGCATTTCGACCACGCTGGTGGTGACGGTGAAGCGCGGATCGAATGATCATGAATTGGGGAAGATCGTTGAATATGCAGTGAAGCAGCCTTGTGTGCGTGGCGTGGTGTTTCAGCCGGTGCAGGTGGCGGGGCGGGTGCAAGGGTTCGATCCGGCGCGCGACCGGCTGACGTTGACGGAAGTGCGACGGAGAATTCTCGAACAGACGCAACTGTTTCGCGCGGAAGATATTATTCCGGTTCCATGTCACCCAGATTCGCTGGCGATGGGCTATGCGTTGAAAATCGCGGGCGAGATTACGCCGCTGACGGGATTGATTGATCCACAGTTGCTGATCAATGGCGGGCGCAATACGATTGTGTTCGAGTCGGATGAAGCTCTGCAGAAGGCGGTGTTTAGGACGTTTTCGACGAATCATTCGCCGGAGTCGGCGAGTACCACGCTGCGCGATTTACTGTGTTGTTTGCCGAAGGTAGATGCGCCGGAGGGGATTGGATATCAGAATGTGTTTCGCGTGCTGATTATGCAGTTTATCGATGCGTATTCGTTTGATGTGCGGTCGGTGAAGAAGACTTGCGTGCATATTGCGCATCCGGACGGGAAGCGGCTAATTCCGTTTGACACTTACAATTTGTTTTATCGGGATGATTTGGAGGAGACGAGGTTAGGGCCGTTGCGGGAAGAGGTTCGGCGGTGAGTGACGTGGATGGAGAGGAGAATGGGCGTGGATGAGCAGGAAATCGACAAGGGTTCCTTAGGCAAAGGCCTGTTGATTGCGGGCGGCGTGAATATTGTTGCGCTGGGGATTTCGGCCGTGACCATTATGGTCGGGATCGGCATTGTTCTCTTGATGGGATTTGGGCTGTTGCAGTTCTTGTGGCTGCTGCCGTTTTACCTGAATTATCGGCGAAAAGGGGAAGGCGATACGTGCAAAGGCATACTGTTGGGTGGCGGACTGACGGTGTTGTTGAGCGCAGCTTGCTGGAACTCTTTTAAATCAACTGGTTTCCACTAGGTTGTATGGAAGGTTTGACTGGGGCTTGTTAGGTGTTACGGGGGATAGAGGCCAGCGTTCTGGAGAATCATCCGCTCCAACTTTCGTTGGGGTTCATTGAACCGCAAGAGTCGTTCGGGTTGCTTCGCCCTCCCGCGATAGTGATGTGATCCTATTGCCGCAATGCGAAAGTGATCGGTCCATTTGTGCAAACGAGGATGGAACAGTCGTACCGCTTCTCTGCAGTGCCACCATGTTTGCGGCTGAGGATGTGGTCTATTTGGGGAGAAAAGGCGGCCCGTCCGTCAGGGTAGAGGCAGTATTCGCAACGGAACTGGGCTCGGATGATTACTTGTCGTCGCAAGTCGTCGGGCAGGTCACGGGGCACATGTGAGTATTTGTTGGGCTCGACCTTTGGCTATCCAGAAAATATGTTCCAATTGAAAGAAATAATCAAGTTCTGATTTTTCATCGGGTGAAAGATGATCTTCTTTTTCCTCGGCGATCAGGTCTTCCACTCGTTGTTGAGCGTTTGCTGAGGGACGGAACGCGATGATTTTCTCAGGAGTCGTGCCGGCCGCGGTGAAAGTCGATGAATTCCAGGCGGCGGTCATACTGTGCCCGCGCATAACGCCTTTGTACCAGGCAACTGTGACACCTGATTCCTGCAACCCTGCAACGGCGCCACCATCCAAGACACTAGAGCTTACAGAAAGGATCAAATTCGACTAGAATTCGCCGATCTGTTACACTGACAGGATTGTAATCTGTGGTGTGGAGCCGCGAAAAGCGGGTTGAATTAATACTTTGAAGTTAAGAAGCATAGCTGTTAGTGCCATTCTTCTAGGCGTCTCGGCCTTTGGTTTACGGGCAGACGTTGCGGATTCGTCTGAGGATTCGAGCGGCCCCTCTAAAACCATTATTAACAAGTATTTACAGGCCACCAACCAGCAACCTGCCGCGCCGCATTCGATGCAGGTGGAAATTAACGCTTCGGTGCCGCGTTTGCAGCAGCATGGCAAGCTTCGCGCCCTACGCAACATCTCTAAAGTAGGCCTAATCACCTACCGTGTCCTTGGCTTCCAGGGCGACAATACTGTCAAAAAAGAAGTCATTGCACGCTACTTGCAGGCGGAGCAACAGTCGCAGAGTGACCCGGGATTGTTGCTGACTCCCGCCAATTACAAGTTCAAGCTGAAGGGCGAGCGAGCCGTGCAGGGGACAGAGACTGTCTATATGTTCCAAGTCTCGCCACGAAAGAAGCGAGTGGGCTTATTTAAGGGTGAAGTCTGGCTCGATGCTGGTTCCTATTTGCCCGTGCTGGAAAAAGGCAGACTGGTAAAAAACCCTAGCATCTTTTTTAAGAAGGTCGATTTTGAACGCGCCTTTGCGATCAAGAATGGTGTTTCGGTGCCCGCGCACATGACGAGCACTATTGACACGCGAGTAGTAGGAAAAGTGGAGTTGGACATCAACTACACGAGCGTGGCCGAGGGTGCCGATGACGATGCTGCATCGGGTACCGAGGCCGAAACTGCCTCTATTGCCACTTCCACCATTCTGCCCTAAGGCAGGCTTCGCCATTGAATGCGCTTAATTCCCGCTACACTGCGAGTGATACCCGATTGGGCTGAAGCGGTTGAGAATCTCGCGAATAACCAAGTATCCTGGAAGTTGACGTCTTAAGTGAGCCCTATGCGAACTCTTTTTCTAAATCCCCCTTCTTTTGAAGGTTTTGACGGTGGAGCAAGCTCGCGTTGGCCGGCTTCGCGTGAAATTGAATCTTACTGGTATCCGGTCTGGCTGTGTTATCCGGCTGGACTGATTCCCGATAGCAAAGTGGTAGATGCGCCGCCGCATAAGATCTCCATCGATCAAACAGTGGCGATGGCGTCGGATTACGAATTGCTGGTGCTGTTTACCTCGACACCGGGCTTCAACGTCGACGTGAAGATTGCGGAGATGATGAAGGACAACAACCCGAAACTGAAGGTTGCGTTCGTTGGTCCGCCCGTCACGACCGAGCCCGAAAAGAGTTTGCGGGCGACTACTGCGATTGATTTCGTGGTGAAGCGCGAGTTCGATTACGCCATTCGCGATTTTGCGATGGGCAAACCGCTGGAAGAGATTCCGAGCGTGGCCTTCCGCAAGAATGGCGGCATTCAAAATAATCCGGAAGCTCCGGTGATTGAAAATCTGGATGAGCTGCCTTGGGCGAGCAAGATTTATAAGCGTGATTTGGATTTCAAGAACTACAACGTTCCGTTCCTGCTGAACCCTTACATTTCGTTTTATACGAGCCGCGGTTGTCCGGCGCAGTGTACGTTCTGTTTGTGGCCTCAAACACATTCGGGCCACCGTTGGCGTTTGCGTTCGTCTGACGATATTGTGAACGAGTGCCGCTGGGCGTTGGAGAATTTTCCCGGCTTGCGGGAAATCTTCTTTGACGACGATACCTTCAACTACCAGAAGGCCCGCACGATTGAACTGTGTTCGAAGCTGAAGCCCTTGAAGTTTACCTGGAGCTGCACTTCGCGCGTTACCACCGATTACGACACGCTGAAGGCGATGAAAGACGCGGGCTGCCGCTTGTTGATTGTTGGTTATGAATCGGGCGATCAACAGATTCTGAAGAACATCAAG
>Ga0182012_10004518_pt1 | contig 14482 bp, 14 predicted proteins | sample 612S2SmetaG_FD_120486 | JGI IMG/M metagenome (GOLD analysis project Ga0182012, IMG submission 120486) | Permafrost microbial communities from Stordalen Mire, Sweden - 612S2S metaG | ecosystem: Environmental > Terrestrial > Soil > Wetlands > Permafrost | place: Sweden: Stordalen | collected... | reverse complement strand
TATGCGCCTGGTGCGCGGTTGTCAAAACAGGCAAACTCTGTTCTGCCGCTTGCGTTGGACCTACAAAGGAGAGGCCAAAAACAATGAGGCATAGGAACATTACCGTACCGCCGCAGCAGTAGGAGTTGGACCCAAGCACTCGTGACCAATACTTCCGACTCATTCGACCTAAGAGGCGTAGCAATGCCCTAAAACGTTCATCGGTCGCAAACACCTAGTTCTTTACAAAGACGTGAGAATCGAGGTACTACCCTTCCCCACCTGAAGCAGCCTTCACTCCAGGCCCGGTTTCCGAATGCTCACCCATCGCAAGTTGAATCGCTTCCAAAAGCCGGCGGAAGAAAACAGGCTTAGAAACAGACGCCAGTCCCAGTTCGCGGCAGCGCGCCCCATCCGCATAGTTGGTGGGCGCGGTAAGCATGACCAAATGTAGATGTGACGAACGCATCTCGTTCGCCAACAGAAATCCGTCCTCGCCGGGCATGTGGCAGTCGATGATCGCGCCTTCTACCTGTTGCGCCGCGATTTCATTCCGCGCGCTGGCCGCATCCGCTGCCAAGACAGGCACTCCCCCAAAACGCCCCACCATATTCGCCAAAATACCAAGCGTTGTCGCATGATCATCCACGATCAGGAACTTCATCCCCGCCAGACTTGCCTGGGTGGTCGATTGCCCCACATCAGCCGAGTCACCAACCGCAACCGAAGCTTCCACTACAAAATGAAAGGCACTTCCTTTTCCAAGTTCGCTCTCTACCCAGATGCGCCCCTCCATCATCTCCGCCAACCTTCGGCAAATTGTCAAACCAAGGCCCGTCCCGCCGAACTCACGCGTCGTGGAACTGTCCACCTGCGAAAAGGCGTCAAAGATAAAGTGTTGCCTGTCTAACGGAATACCAATCCCTGTGTCCCGAATGCTGAAATGAATCTGGGCTTTTCCATCCTTCACACCATCCAGCGCCACATTCAATTCCACCTCACCCTTGCTAGTGAACTTGATCGCATTACTAATAAGGTTCAATAAAATCTGCCCCAGCCGAGTTCCGTCAATCACAATCTGGTCGGGTACGTTGGGCTCTATGTCGCATACAAATTCCAGATTCTTCTGATCCGCCCGCAAAGCAAGAGGTTTAAGAATGACAGGCAGCCTTTCGCTTAAGCAGAACGGCGCAGGCGCGAGTTCGAGCTTTCCCGCCTCAATCTTAGAAAAATCGAGCACATCGTCGACAACGGCCAGCAAGACATCCGCCGACAGCTTTACACAATCCAACAGTTCCCGCTGTTCGGAGCTTAAGTCTGTTTGCAAAGCCAGACTCGTCATACCAATCACACCGTTCATGGGTGTGCGAATTTCGTGACTGATATTTGCCACGAAACCGCTCTTGGCCCGACTAGCCGCCTCCGCCTGTTCTTGCAATCGCGACGCCTCTACCAGTTGGCTGCGGATGACGTCCGTCTGCTCGCGAACCCGACGCCGCAAAACAACAACCCAGCCGAACACGCCAAAAATGAGCGCCAGTGATGCACCTAACAGCTGCAACACATGCCGCGTATTCCACCAAGACGGCGCAGCAATCAGGAGCACGTCTTTCGGTGAACGCAGCAAAATTCGGAACGACGCAGGCACGGTGAAACCCTCGCCGGAAACGGTTCGTCTCCAATCCGCCGTCACCGAACAGATGCCGGTAATCCGAAGTTGGCTCCCTTGTTTGAAACCCAGCAGCGCCTTTCCTCCCAGCTGATCGGGAAGCACAGCGGGAAACACGAACTTACCAGCAGACAACAAAAGGGTAGGTTCGCTCGCAGCTTCATCCGTTCCCAGCAGGCCAGCCTCTATTTCCACCAGTTGCCCTTCGTGGTCGCCTCGCAATGCTTTGTCCGCCGCAATCCTGGTTGCTTGTAAATTCTGCCGCCCGCCGGCCGGTCGGAACGTCGCGTTGCTGAGCGTGGGTGCAAAATCACCGGCCGTCGGAAAGCCAAGAACATCGGCGACTTCACCAATCTCAACCGGCGTGGTCTCATGTGTTTGCACACAAATCCCTTTTGTCAAATCTTGGACACACAGCAGCCGCCCAGGCCATTGCATCGTCACGGGACCTCGGATGTGCACGCGATGGCGCACCGTAAGATCCGGCTCGAAACGTAGCAGTCGGCTTACCTCTTGGACAGGCATCGAGAACGGATTTTGTGGCGCGGGCTCTTCTACCTGAACCGTCTGCATTCCGGGGAAAAACAAGTGCGTTCCCGTAAGCTGCCTGTCTCGATTGAAGATGGGACACGCAGATCCCCGCAATCTGATTTTGGAATCAACGAGCGCCGCGTAGTTTGCTGCCGGATCATCCAACGTCACTATGCTGATGATCCCGTCCGCCATGGTCAGATCGAGAACCACATTATGGTTAGATTTCTGAAAAGAGCGGACCACCCCCTCCACTTCCACGAACTGACCGTCCTCTCCTCCGGTCATGAGTTGCGCCATGCTGACGAGCGGCGCCGTGGGTGGGAGCTTCGCTTGCCCAACCACTTTCACATGGCTTTCGTCCACCACCGGTGCGAAATCTCCAGGACCGGAGACGCCCGTCACATCCACTAACGTTCCGGCGCTGATCGGATCTGTGGGATATTCCGTCAATGCAACAAACACGCTGCCCGTGGAATCATGAACAAACAGCGCCGCATGTCGTGCATCAACGTAGGGATCGTAGTAGACGGCAACGGCACGCAAGTGAATGGGATAGCGGCGTATTGATTCGCTATAACTCAGGCTGTGAGCCGCATGCGCGGTAGTTAATGTAGGTAAAGGCTTCGGCAACCTCTGGCAAAGAACACTGAGAGACGAGACAAGAGCGGCTATGCAAAAGTAGAGGGGCAGCCTATATGGTTGACATATCCGTGACTCGTGGCAATGCGACATGGCGGAAGCAGGCAACTCCGAGGCCCGGCTCACCTATCCGGTCTATGCTACACCCAACGAGCACTTTTGCAAAGGCGTTTTTCAAGGTTGCCGATCTCTGTGGATCGCGTCATCCTATATAGAAAGCTATGACGACCGAACAACAACTGCGCGAGAAGCTTCGCAAAATAACCGCGTTGTTCGAAGGCGCAGCCACCGCCGGAGAACGCCAAGCCGCCGCCGCTGCCATTGAGCGAGTCCGCCAAGCCCTCCGCGGCTCAGTCAAAGCGGAACCTCTACCAGAGACAAAGTTCACGATGAGTGACCAGTGGCAACGGCGTTTGTTCACTGCCCTCTGCCGCCGCTATGGTCTGGAACCTTATCGCTATAAACGCCAGCGACGCACCACGGTTATTCTCCGAGCGCCGCGATCCTTTATAGATAAAACACTCTGGCCCGAATATCTCGAACTGCAAGCCGCCTTGTATGCTTATCTGAACGAAGCCACTGAACGGATCATCCGTGAAGAAGTGTTCGGCAACGCGAATGAAGCTTCCGAACGAGCGGGGTAATTATTCACTGTCACTTGGATAGGAAGCGCACTTCGAGTGTGACCCTTGCGAAGATTGGAGTTTTCGAGGTGGTTAGGCGGCCATTTTCAGGTCGCGGAGATTGAGCGCTTTTTCGGCGCGGATTTCTGCGGCTTCGCGCGCTTTTTGCGATTCGAACCCAATTTCCTCCTTTCTCCCTTGTTCTCTTAGCTTTTGGAGCTTGTTCAGGGCCTTGTAGAAGGCGCGGTGGTGGTTGGTTTGCTAGCGCAGCTAGAGCGCGAAGTGTTCCGCGGCCATTATGTGCTCCGGTTCTTTCGGGATATAGGCTTTCTGAAGACGGAGGCGCGAGCGCGAAGCCACTCATGTTGCGCCATGCGGCGGAGAAGAATGAATTGAGTTTCGGTTTGCGGTTTGTATTCGTCCCTGGAAACGGGAACATGGCGTTCCATTTTTCGTTATGGCGCCGGCTGATTTTTGTGGGTTCTGCCAATTGGCGAAAATTTGAGCGGGTGTGGCCATATGTTTCACCTTTAGAAAATTGAAATTGTCGAGGCTTCGCTTGTGAGGGCGAAAGCCTCAAACGATTTCAATACACGGAACGCAGTGAACGGAGAATGGAATTTTTTGACGCTAAGCGGTTGAAAAGATTGAGACGATTTTTGGAAAAAAGTTGTGATGCAAAAAGGCTGATGCCTGCAGTTGAATTAACCCCGCTTCGCCTTGGCAAATACTTCCTTGGCGTTCGTGGTTCCATGCCGTTTCTCGGTACGGTCAGCGCCGAAGTCAATCCAGCCGGAGTTCACGCCCTCCAGCATCTCCTCATACGCCCATGTCGAACCCTTGGGCAGGCCCATGTGTTCGAGCGCCCCGGCCCAAGCCTCCCTGGGCACCGACTGGGCCTTCACCTTGAGACCTAGCACTTCGCCGAGGGCGTCGGCAATCTCATCCATGGAAACCCGCGTACCCAGTTCGATCACACGCTGGCCGGTCCACTCGGTGGTGAGCAGCTCGGCCACGAGAGCACCAATATCCGCAGTGGCAATGTGCCCGAGTTTGCGGTCGGTCGGCGTATAGAACACTGGCAGCGTCCCGCCCTGCGCGGCCTCTAGGCCATAAGTATAGTTCTCGAAAAACCCGCCCGCGCGCACAAGCGCCACGGGAAACGGCATTTCCTTCAGAGCCTGTTCCAGAAGATGCGTGGCTGTGATGAGACCGAGGCCGCTCGGCTTCTCTGATCCGAATGACGACAGCGCCACCAGTTTTGGCGGCGCGCTCTGCCTGAGCGCTTGCACGTAATTCGCCACCACCGCCTTAGCCTCTGGAAACCCCGGCGACGGCGTCTGCGTGGGCGGCATCATGATGTACGCGCCCTCCACGCCCTTGAGCGCCGAAGTCAGTGACGCTGCATCGTTCCAGTCGCCTTGCACCAGTTCCACACCTTGATCAGCCCACGCCGCTGCCTTTTCTGATCGCGCACAATCGCCCGCACTTGTTTACCGTTCGCCAACAGACCGCGCGCGGTGCCGCCACCGACATGCCCCGTAATTCCCGTCACCAGAAACATTTTTCGTTTTCTCCTGTTCGCTCGATGTTGAGCAGCCTGATCCGACGCAGCTATTTATTGCGGTTTAAGAACGCAATTATTTTCGAATCGAAACACTTGTATAATCTGCAGATGCAAGGAATACCCTGGAGCGTGATTGTACTCGGGTCGCTGTTGCTTGTCTCGGCGGGCTCAAAAAGCGGGCAGGATGTGCCATCTCCGCAAGCGGAAAAGTCGAAGCCGCCTGTGAAGATGGAGCAGCGCGGGCGCATCTTAGGGATCGGCGGTGTCTTTTTCAAATCTGCGAATCGTAATGAGATGCGCGAATGGTATGCCAAGCACCTTGGACTTGCTGATAAAGGCGGAGGGGTGATGCTGCCATGGCGCGAACGCGACGACCCGCAAAAGGAACATGTTACCGTTTGGACTATTTTTCCCGCGAGCACTGACTATATCCCACCCACGCAAGCGTTCATGGTCAACTACATTGTCGACGACATGGATGCTTTGCTCGACCGCTTGAAAGAAGAGGGGGTCAAGATTGATGCGAAACGGATGAATGAATCGTACGGGAAGTTTGCTTGGATTTATGATTCGGATGGAAATAAGATCGAGTTGTGGCAGCCAGGGGCCGCAAAGAAGTAAGGGCCAATTTCCGGGCTATTAAAAGGCGCAAACCCCGTCTTTGACAAGGTCTCCATCCACTTGCGGCGGAAAGTGGACGCGCGGATCGTTCAGCCACTCCAGAATCTGCAAGCGTTTGGCATTTGCCGGCCAAGCGAAACACCGCATCAGTTTTCATATAGACACTTAGCCAGCTTAATCTTGCCGAAACTGCCTTTGTGATGAAAGCAACCAGCGCGAACTCTGTCAGGGAGGTTAAGATCTTCACGCCGACCCGCGAAATGGACTTCGCCGGACATCCCACCATTGGCACAGCCTATGTTTTGCTCGATGAGGAGGTTGTGCCGACAGGACTATTCTCTTTTGAGGAAAACATTGGCGCAGTTCCGATTCGCATTGAACCTGATGGGATGATCTGGCTAACACACCTCTCATCCCCAGTGTGGCGACATTCGGCCGCCGAACCCTGCTAAGTCTCCGACTCTCTTGACTCCGTTTCGGTCTTACTCTCGGGGTGGAAATGTCCGTTAATAGATCCCCTTTGACCCTGTGACCGACTCTATGTAAACAGGAAGTGATTTCACTCCGTGGAAAAACGTGCTGAAATCCCGGTACCAGCTCATGTTGCACCGATTGCACGGTTCGGTGGCAAAGTCATCTTTTGTCATGGTGAGGATATTGCCCAACACCTGCGGCAGTTGCATGCACGGCCTCACATCGCAAAACCAGTCGACAAACATAACACGAGATCCGCCCAAACAGGGATAGCGCACCGTTGCCGGATCTGTGAGGTATTGGATGATGTTTTCCATCGACGCGATGGAGTTGATAATTGTATATTTTTTCTGTTTCTTGAGTTCAATGATGCTTTTCAGCGACTGGACTACCGCGCTTCTTGATAGGCTGATTCCCTCTCCGCCCAGAGGGTAAAGGACTGATTTTGAGAAAGTCGGGTAATTGACGGAAATGAGGTCAAAGCCCATGTCTTTTGCTTTGATGAAGAGCCGTTCCATGCAATCGTGGTTACTGTTCCAGATGAGGATGGAGGCCATGGATTTGATCTTCGTCCTCTTCATCCTCCTCACCGCGTCTTCGATGTCGGGCAAGATATTGGGAATCCGTCTGGATTCTTCGAAGATCTTAGGATCATCTGAATCAAACGAAATGGAGATCATGTCCGTGCGCGCTTCGTCCAGGCCATCGAGTATGGCATCCGTAATCAGGGAAGGCGCCGAATCAAGAACCACGTTATGGATGCTGCGAGAGGTGCACTTCTTCGCAAAGTCAATAATGTTGGGGTGAAGGAGCGGCTCCCCGCCCGTGAGAGTGATATGCGCCACGCCGAAGTCGGCCAGTTTATCGATGGCCAGCAGCCCTTTCTCTTTCTCGACGAACTGCCTGGGTCTCTGCTTCCAGATGTCGCAGAAGCTGCATTTAGCAATGCAGACATTGGTCACGGCAAATTCTGCCAGGCGCATGGACCCGTTCAAAAACGTCTTCAGTATGTGTCTGTGTTTCTCGTTCATCCTGATCGTCATCGAGGCTCCCTTAGTAGGCGGACTAGAACGGAGAACTCAGATGAGTTGTGGGCAAACCTGAATGTCCATTGGCCAGTTTGGTTAGCTTGAATTGTACATCCCAATCGCCTCCGATTTTGCCTTTTTCTCTGATTTATTTATGCCCGTATTTATCCCAGAGGGCACCGGAAGCCGACGTAGAAATGCCATAATACGCCGAGGCGACATGCGAAACGTTCGCGATGGATTTCGAGACCCGATTGTGTCTATTCGAAGGAGGCCTTCATGCGAGGTTGCGCCACCTGCGTTGAATTAGAGGCGCTGCTAGAGAAGACCGCTGATCATCACTGGAACCTTGTCCTTCGCGGTTCCAGCGAGGCGGACCCTGAGCAGGCGAAAAATCTCAAGCTAGAGATACGTGCAGCCAAGATCGCCACGGACGAGGCACTAGCAAAGTACAAGCAGCATCTGGAGACAGCGCACTCAAGAGCAGTTTCGTCGACATAATAAAAGCCGCCACCGTCAAGTGAGAACTGCCAGAAACATAGTTGCGATCGAGCCACTTGCGCCCGGTTACGTGATCGATTATTGCGGTTTTGAACGCCTGGACCAGAGCCTGTGGTTGTGCTCCATTCAAGATCAGAAGGCGACTTCGGGAAGCACTGAAACCGTGATGGTTGATGTTTGAACGCGACCGTTTCTTTCGGTCGGAGGAACGCGCGGAAAGCGGTGGCCGCCAACCTCGTTTTCGAATTACAAGTAGCTTGGCGTCTGCTCCGCCTTCAGCGGCCCTGATTTCGATGATACGCTTACATCGCAGTTTAGTACGCAAGAGATTTTCCTCTCAGCCGCGCAGGGCTCTGCCCTATCGAATTGTCCGAAATAGTTGTAGTATGCTAACTCCACCAAGTAGTAAGTCAAAGATTTAGTCTCACTCAGGAGCAATGTGTGCTTAGATTCAAAACACGCCTAGTGGCGTCTTTTTTCTGCTGTGCGTTGTCTGCCGCAACGCTACATGCGCAATCAACAAACAACCAACAGATTTCCGGACAGGTCACTGATCCCAGCGGTAGTTCCATTCCGCACGCGTCAGTGAAAGTAGTGAGTGTCGATACAGATCTGACACGAACTGTACCGACGAACGATAGCGGCAACTTCGTTGTTTCGAACCTGCCCATCGGACACTACAACGTTTCCGTGGAAGCGCAGGGCTTCAAGCGATACACGATGGATAACGTGGAACTGACGGTGGATTCAAAACTGGCGGTGAATCCAAAACTGGAAATTGGCAGTATTGCGGAATCCGTGACGGTACAAGCGGACGCGGTGCAAGTGGAAACCGCGAATGGCGAAGTGGGTCGACTCATTACAGGTGAACAGGCCACCCAGATTCAATTGAACGGTCGCAACTTTCCTCAACTATTAGCGCTTGTGCCTGGCGTTTCGACGACCTATGCCAGCGGCTTCGCGCTGTTCGGCGGTTATGGCGTGACCAACAGTTCGCAATCGGCCAACGGTGGGCGCACGGATACGTTTTCGTGGAACCTTGATGGCGTTGACAACAAGGACAACGGCGGCGGCGGCAACAATTTCGTCAACATCAACCCGGACGCAATTGCCGAGTTTAAAATGCTCACCACGAACTATAGCGCCGAATACGGCAACAGTTCGGGCGGCGTCGTAAACCTGGCGATTAAGAGCGGAAGCAAGGACTTTCATGGAGTGGCTTATGAATACTTCCGGAACGATGCCATTCAAGCGCGTGCCTATAACGCCACCGTAAAACCGGAATTACGCTACAACAATTTCGGTTGGAACGTGGGCGGCCCCATCTACATCCCCAGGCTGTTTAACAAGCAGAAAGAAAAGCTGTTCTTCTTCATTGGCGAAGATTTTAAGCGGCTGCGTTCGGGTGCGATCAATACGTGGACAGTGCCAACGGCCACGCAGCGTCTTGGCAATTTCTCCGGCTTGGCGAAATTTCCAACTGATCCCACAACCGGGCTGGCATTTCCCGGTGGCATTATCCCGAGTAACCGCTTCAGTCCAAATACGGTGCGGCTGATCAACAACTATCCTGAGCCCAATTTCACTGGCGCGGGCGGCAACTATGTGTTCACAGACGTGGCGCCGTTGAACACCAATCAATACATCTACAAAGTGGATTACAACGTGAGCAGCAGGAATCAGGTTTCGTTCCACTATGTGCGCGACTACTACACGTCGCAGCAGGACCAGACGCAGTTGATTGAATACAACCGCAACATTCCAGGTACGAACACCAGCCTGCAATGGACCACTATTATCAGCCCCACCACAGTAAACACACTGATTGGTTCATTCTCCGGCAACGTGATTTTTGAGAAGACCGGCATTGTGGCGAATCCGCTGTTGATTAGCGATTACACGCGAGCGGGCGAAGGTTTTACGGCGCCCTCGATTTTCAACGCGTCGAATGCGATCCCCACGCTGGGCATTTCGGGTTACACCAGCCTGACGGCGACGGCACTGAACTTCAACAACTTCAACCGCATTTTCGATTTGAAAGACGACTTATCGAAAGTGATTGGGAACCACAACATCAAGATCGGCGGAGTAGCCATGCGCAGCCGCAAGAATCAGGACAATGTGCCGGCCATCAACGGCACGTTCGCGTTTAGCACGTCGCGTTCGGGCACGTCCGGCAACGCACTAGCCGACGCTTTGCTCGGCAACTTCTATACCTACACGGAAGCGAGCAGCCTGCGCCAAGGTTGGTACCGGTTCACGCAAGTTGAGCCATACATTCAAGACGATTGGAAGGTGACCTCGCGCCTCACGTTGAATTTGGGTTTGCGGTATCAATACATGCCTCCGCAGTACAGTGCGTTGAACAATACCTCGGCTTTCTTGCCGCAGTATTTCAATCCAGCCAATGAAGCGGTGATTAATTCGAAGACGGGGGCGATCGTCAGCGTGGCCGATCCGTTTGATGGGCTGGTGTTAGGCGGAAACAAATTCCCGCCGACAGCCAACGGCAGAGTTACGCAATACAGTGATCCCGCAACAAATGCGCTGTTCCACGGTTTACCAGCGGGCACCGCGAAGACCGACTGGAACACTTGGGCTCCGCGCATTGGTTTCGCGTATGATTTGACGGGCCACAGCAACACGGTACTGCGTGGCGGCTTCGGCGTTTTCTATGAACGTGTGGAAGGCAACTTCCTCTTCAGCGCGGTGAACAACCCGCCGTTCATTCAGCAGGATTTGATTTACAACGGCAACCTGGAGAATCCAACAGGCGGTGCGTTGCAGAATTTCCCGCAGACGATTAACAACTCGCATTATCTGGATATGAAAGTGCCGCGCGTCTTGAACTGGAGTCTGGGCGTTCAGCACAAGCTCGGTCACGAAATGATGATTGACGCAGCTTATGTAGGTTCGGGCGCAGCGAATCTTGCGTACCAGGACGACATTAACCAACTGCCGGTGGGTACGCTCACGGCCCACCCTGGTGTGAATGCGAATGCGCTGCGGCCCTATCCCGGTTATGCGGATATTTACGAATACGACACGGGCGCCAACTTGATCTATAACTCGCTGCAAGTGCAGTTCAAGAAGCAGTTTGCGAAAGGCGGGTTGTTCAACGTGGCGTATACGTTCGCGCATGCGCGCACCGATGCGAACGCCTATAACTACCAACCGATGGACAGCTACAATTTGCGCGGCGATTGGGGTCCTTCGAGCTACAACCGCGACAACGTGTTCGTGGCGAGCTATGTTTATCCGCTGCCCTTCTGGCGCGATGCGAACGAGGCTTTGTTCAAGAAGATCCTGGGCGGTTGGCAGATTTCCGGCGTGACGACGTTGCAAACGGGTTTGCCGTTGAACGTGACGCTGGCTTCCGATATCGCAGGCACGGGTATTGCGAATCAGCGACCGAATCTGGTGAGCAGTCCAACCGCGGGGGTAAGCGGCACGCAGTATTTGAACCCGGCGGCCTTTGCGGTACCGGCGGCTGGGACGTTCGGCAATTTGGGGGCGTATTCGATTTTTGGTCCGCCGACCAAAAATTGGGATGCGTCGGTGCAGAAAGGTTTCCCGGTTGGCGAGCACGTGAATGCGAGCTTCCGGGCGGAGGTTTATGACTTTCCGAATCACCTTTCGTTTTTTGGCGTGAATACCGGCAGTTTCTCGGCCACCCCGCCGAGCAGTTTCGGACAGGTGAGCAGTACAACTGATCCGCGAACGGTGCAGTTTGCGTTGCGGTTGAGTTTTTGAGGAATGAGGGAAGGCTGGCGAGGGCTGGCCTTCCCTTGTTTGTCAATATCGATTTACCTGGACAGTTTACAGGCGGCGCAAATTAGGGACGCTACCTTTGCGGACGGCGAGGTAGGAACGACGAAAATCGGCGCTGGCCGTAAAGTAAAACTAAACCTCCGGTCAGGTGCGCGGTTAGGCTGACTTGGCAATGACTGGCGATACAGGCTCGGCAGATTTCGTCTGCACTTCCGCTACTGACCCTCGCGGTGATTTGCGAACAAAGACACTGGGTGCTTTTTTGCCAAAGGAGTGCTTGGAAATCTGATCAGTCTCCGGGGTTGAGGGAAAGGCAGCCACGACCGTGTCGGCCGCGTAGAATTTTTCAAGAAAAGTTCGCATACGTAAGACTCATTTCGTTTTGAGAGCTCGGCGCAAAGCGGCTAATTCGGTTTCAGCAACGATGGCGGCGTCCTGACATTCTTCACAAAAGAGAAGATGCTCTTCCACCCGTTCGACAAGGGCGGGGTCGGCTTGATTCATCAGCACAAGCTCTAATTCGTCTGATGAAAGATGTTCCAGCGACGTGGAAGTATCGCGAATGGCACTGCCCAGTAGGGACAAGCCGTCGCTATAACGGTCGGCTTGGAAACAGAGTTTCAACACATACTGGCGGTCGAAAGAATTGCTTTGCACGTATTCTGTATCGTCCATTCCGGCGCTAGAGAATAGGGTTGGTCACACCTGTCGGAATATTCCTGTGCAGAGTGGTATCTAAGGTAGAGCTACAAGATCCGATCAAGATGGCGATACATATTGATTCCACGGCTGTAATGCTGTTCAAATCGAAACGCGCGTGGGCGGCATGGCTCAAAAAGGAACACCGCCGCAGCACCGGCGTTTGGGTGCGGTTTGCGAAGAAGGGGTCGCAGTTGGTGACGATGACGTACGCGGAGGCGCTAGAGGTAGCGCTTTGTTACGGCTGGATTGACGGGCAGAAGCGGCCGGAGAGCGAGCACGCTTGGCTGCAACGATTTCTACCGCGCGGGAGCCGGAGTATCTGGTCGAAGATCAATCGGGCGAAGGCGCTGGCGCTGATCGACAGCGGCGAGATGCAGGCGGCGGGGTTAGTGGCGATTGAGAGCGCGAAGCAGAATGGTCGCTGGGAAGCGGCGTATGATTCGCCGAGCACGGCCACGGTGCCGGACGATTTTCAAATCGCACTCGATGCTCATCCGCACGCTAAGGCGTTTTTCAAGACGCTGAATGGGGCTAACCGCTATGCCCTTCTCTGGCGGATTCAGACGGTGAAAAAAGCGGAGACGCGGGCGCGGAAGATTGAGCAGTTTATCGGAATGTTAGAACGGGGCGAGACGTTTCACTAGACTCATTCGTAGCGAAGCGCCGAGATTGGATTCACTCGAGTAGCGCGCCAAGCAGGCAGATAGCTGGCAAACAGCGAGACGCCGAAGAGCAGGAGTGACGCGGCGCTGAGAGTGAGTGGATCGGTAGCCGTAATGCCGTAAACGTAACTGCTCATGAGGCGGCTCAGGGCGAGTGCGGCAATGACACCAAGGAGCATGCCAAGTAGTGTGACTTGCAGGGCCTCGCGGAGCACGAGCTGAAGGACCACTGGGCGGCTGGCGCCGAGGGCCATGCGAATAGCGAGTTCCTGAGTGCGGCGGCTGACTGTGTAAGACATCACGCCAAAGATGCCGACGGCCGAGAGGACAAGCGCAAGTGCGGCGAAGATCCAGAGCAAAGCCATGGGAAAACGAATGGCGCCGTAAGTTTGGGAAACGATGTCATTCATGGTGGCCACTTCGTTCACGGGCTGCTCCTTGTCGAGTGTGCGGACGGCGTCGCGCACGGCGGGAACAATGGCCATGGGATCGCCCACGGTTCTCACGGCGAGAAATATCGAAGAGACGGGATGCTGCAGGAACGGGACGTAGAGATCGGCCTCGGGCGTCCAGAGGTCTTCGTTGCGAACGTCCTTCACTACGCCGATGACTTCGAGAGGTTGTGCGGCACCGGCGCTTTGGCCCGAGTAGACACGCGCTAACACCGTGAGATGTCTGCCGACAGGATTGGTATGCGGCCAATAGCGGCGGGCTGCGGTTTCACTAATGATGGCCACGGGCGTGGCGCCGTCGCTGTCGCGTGCAGTAAATTCGCGGCCAGCAATTAAGTGCGTGCCCATGGCCTTGAAGAAATCAGACGTGATGATTTTGTAAGAGGCGGTGGGCTCCTGGCCGGGCGTGGCGGCGGGCTGTCCTTGCGGTTGGAAGAACACGTTGGAACCGCCGCCTTCAGCGCCCGCGCTCTTTATGCCGGGCGTGTTGGCGAGACTTTGCATGAGCGAGTTATAGAAAAGAGATTGCTGCTGGGTGGAAGGATATTTATAACTCGGAAGGTTGATGCCCATGGCGACGACGTTGTGGGGATCGATGCCGAGGTCAACCGCCATCAGCCCCACAAAGGTGCGCACGAGCAAGCCCGCGCCGGTGAGCAGGACGATAGCAAGCATCATCTCGGAAACAACCAGCGCGTTGCGCAAGCGGCGGCGGCCTGATTCTGTGGTGGTGCTCCAGCCGCCTTCTTTGAGTGACTCGTTGAGGTCTGCTTTGGCTGTTACGAGCGCGGGCGCGAGACCGAAAAGGATACCGGTCGCCGCGGTAATGACAAGGCTGAACACGAGAACGCGCCAATCGAGGTTGATGACTCGGGCGTTGGGCAGACTGATTTCGTAACGCGTGATCGCGAACGTCAGGAGGCGATCGCCGGCGTAGGCGAACGCAAGACCCAGTGCTCCGCCGAGCGCGGCGAGCAACAAGCTCTCGGTGAGGAGTTGCTCCATAAGACGGCGACGTGTTGCGCCGATGGAAACGCGGATGGCCACTTCGCGCTTGCGGCCGCTCGCTCGGGCGAGGAGAAGGTTGGCCACATTCGCGCAGGCAATCAGCAATACGAACATGACAGCGCCCAGCATGATAAAGAGCGGCGTTTGCATGTGTCGGTGATAGGCGGCGTGCAACGGCTCCACTTTGAAGCCCCATCCTTTGTCGGCGTCTGGATACTGGCGCCCCAAGTTTTCGGCGAGGGTGTTCATGGC
>Ga0182012_10004516_pt1 | contig 14484 bp, 17 predicted proteins | sample 612S2SmetaG_FD_120486 | JGI IMG/M metagenome (GOLD analysis project Ga0182012, IMG submission 120486) | Permafrost microbial communities from Stordalen Mire, Sweden - 612S2S metaG | ecosystem: Environmental > Terrestrial > Soil > Wetlands > Permafrost | place: Sweden: Stordalen | collected... | reverse complement strand
TCGTTCGGCCGATTCGGCCAGGTGCTGCAGACGGTGCAGGCTGTCGGTCCAGTAGCTGTCGAGATAGTGCCGGAGCCGGTCCAACTCCGCGTGGTTCGCCCGATAGAGGCGACGCGTCCCGTCCCGCCGCTCCAGCACGAGGTCGGCCTCGCGGAGGATGCCGAGATGCTGGGAGACCGCGGACCGGGTGACATCGCTGAACCGCGCGGCGATCTGGGCTGCAGGGAGCTCCTCGCTCCACACGAGCCTGAGGATCTCGCGACGCCGGGGTTCGGCGAGGGCCTTGAATGCTGTGTCCACGGCCATAGGTTAGCAATCACTTGCGTAAGTGTCAACTCACGTTTCTGGGGATCTCGTGCGCCGCCTTCAGCTCGCGAGGGTGCCGACGCCTGTCAGCGGACTGCGTGCTCCGCCGACCGGTCACCGGGTCCATCCGCGCACCGGGTGTCGAGCCGGGGAATCAGAGCGCCTTCGTCCGCCGCAGCCACACCAGCGCCCCCCAGCCCCACAACGGCGGGAGATAGGTGGACGCGAAGCGGAAGATCACGGTCGCGCTGATGGCGAGCTCCTGGGGAACGCCCAGCAGCGTCAGGCCGAAGATGTAGCAGGACTCCATGATGCCGATGCCGCCCGGCACGGGCGCCAGCCCACCGATCAGGCTCGTCAGCGTGCACACGACGATCAGTCCGCCCAAGGGCGCGTGCGCGTCGACACTCCGCAGCGCGAGGCCCAGCCCGGCGGCGAAGAGCACCTGCGAGGCCGCGGCCCCGCAGAAGATCCTCGCGGCACGGTGGGGATCGCGCAGCACGACCCTGAGGTTCTTCCAGGCGGGCGCGAAGTGCCCGGCGGCACGCGACCGGATGATCGCGCGGACCTTGGGGATGGTCGCCAGGATGGCCGACACCAGTCCGAGCGCGGCGATGACGAGCAGGGCGAGCTGGAGCTTCTGTGCGCCCGACCCGCTCGGACCTTCCGCGTGGTAGGCGAACTGGGGACGGAAGATGACGAAGAACACGACGAGGATGACCATCTGCACGATGAACCCCGAGACGCTGTAGATCACCCCCGAGCTCACGGCGATCGGGGCATCGAGTCCGCGTTGCCGGTTGAACCGGATGATCGTCGCGGTGTTGGCGACCGTCCCCCCGATCAGGCCCGTGAACGCGAGCGCGAAGCGGAGCAAGGTGAGGGGCCAGATCGGGACGGCGATCGGCAGCGTCCCGGAGATGGCGATCGCCTCGGTGACGTTGGTCAGCTGCGTGGCGACCACCGTGAGGATCGCCCATCCCCACGTCGCGGTCCTGAGCGTGTCGCCGATCCCCTGGAGGCCGACGAGCTGCTCGACGAGCAGCCACAGCCCGAAGAAGGTGCCGAGCGCCATCAGCACGTTCGGGAGCCGGACCTTCACCGCGGAGACGGCCCTGGACCGCCACGTCGCGGCCTCCTCCTCGAACTGCTCCGTCGTCACTGGCTCCATCGAGGACTACGCCGCCGCGTCGCCTCGCCACGTCGGCCATCCGAGCAGCTGCGGCCGCTCAGCGACCCACACGTGGTCGTCGCTGCCGATCTCCTCGGAGATGAGTGTCTCGAGTTTGGTCAGGCATTCCGCCACGAGCGCTCGATGCTCGGGCTTCAATGCGAGGTTGTCGAGCTCCAGCGGGTCAGTCGAGCGGTCGTAGAGGACGACATCGTTGCGCGCGAAGAGCTCGTCGACGCCCGTCGGCCGGTTCGGCTCCAGGGGCGAGAAGTACCTGCCGAACGAGTAGCGCTCGTCCATGTAGGCGCGCAGGAAACCCCGCTTGCGCCAGTCCGGGCGCAGCTCGCCGGACTGGATCCTCGCACCGACGTCGGGGTCCGAGAAGTGCGACCAGAATCCGGCGTCGATGTTCGTCACGGCCTCGACTGCGGCGAGGACGCCGTCCCGCACGTTCCGGCCCTCCAGCGCGGGACGGAGGGAGCGGCCCCGGAGGTCGAACTGCCGGGCCGTCGCATCCTCGACGCCGGCGAAGTCGAGGAGCGTGGGGACGAGGTCCACCCCTGACGAAAGCGATGGGCTCTGCGTGCCACCCGCGACGTCGGGGTGGCAGATGATCAGCGGGACGTGGAAGTTCTCGTCGTACACGAGGTTCCCCTTCTGGCGCAGGCCGTGGGACCCGGCCATGTCCCCGTGGTCCGCCGTGAACACGACGACGGTCCGGTCCGCCTGACCCGACGCGACCAGGGCGTCGAGCACTGCGTCCACGGACCGGTCCACGTCGCGGATGCAGTTCAGGTAGAAGTTCAGGCCGTCGAGCCAGTGGTCCGAACCGTCGACGACGCCGAAGGCGAGGTCGAGCATCTGGGCGTACTCCCGCACCGCGGGGGCTGCGCCCGAGAGGTCGTCGCCGACGTTCCCGGGAAGCGCCAGGTCCCAGCGTCGCTCGTAGGTGGGCACGGCTGCGGGTGGCTTGGTCACCACGGCGTTGGCGAGGTTGGGCGGCAGCTGGATGCTGGGCCGTCCGCCGTAGTCGAAGCTCATGATGTCGTGGGGGTTCACGAAGTTCACCGCCATGAACCAGGGCTGCTCCGGCGAGACGACCGGCGCCCGGTTGCGGAGCCACTTGACCGCCTGGCCGGCGATCACCGGGTCGATGCGCAGGCCCGCCCACGCGCCGCCGTCGATGTCCCCCCAGTCGTTCCACTCGGAGAACCCGTAGGGCTCAAGGTCGTCCACCGTGGACCGCGGGTTCGCGGGGTCGAGGTAGGCCTTCGAGAGGTGCCACTTCCCCTGGTAGGTGGTGTAGTACCCGGCAGACCGCAGCATGGTGCCGATGGTCCCGAGCGCGGGGTCCAGGGGCCGCACGTACGGCATGTTGTCGTTGTCGTAGATACCGGTGAGCGGCATGTGCCGGCCCGTGTACAGGACCGAGCGCGACGAGCTGCACATCGTCGCGGCCGCGTAGTTGCGGGTGAACACCACGCCGGACTGGGCGAGCCGCTCCCTCGCGGGCAGGTGGTAGCCCGTCGGCTGCGGCAGAGCGGACCGTTCCTCGTCGGTGACGATCAAGAGGATGTTGGGCGGACGGGACATGTGACCTCCTCGTGTGGCGATGGTACTGATCCGTGGTCGGTATCCGCACCCGAAAGGTGTCTGCTGACCATGTCGCGGCGAGCGCTTCCGTTGGGGCAATCGGCGAGCCGGGTCGAGACGGGGAACGTTCGAACGACCAACAACATATGTTGCAGCCCTGTGCCCTGTGCCCTGTGCCCTGTGCCCTGTGCCCTGTGCCCTGTGCCCTGTGCCCTGTGCCCGGCGCCCCGCTCCGAGAATCGTGCTAGCAGGTGCCGTGGGCCCGGCCTGGGGCTGCCGGGCACGAGCCTCCGTCCGTGCCTGACGTCACTCAACGGTCCTAATCTCTGGGCGCGGGACCACGAGGAGAACGGGGATCGCATGACCACATTGAAGGATCGCCCCAACACCGCGCTGCTCGTCGTCGATGTCCAGAACGGCGTCGTCGCGAATGCGCATGAACGCGACGCCGTCGTCGCAAACATCGCGACGCTGGTGGATCGGGCACGAGGTGACGGTGTGCCCGTCGTCTGGGTGCGCCACGAGGATGAGGAGCTCGAGAAGGGGAGCGACGACTGGCAGATCGTCCCTGAGCTCTCCCCGGACAGCGCCGAACCGATCGTGGAGAAGAACTACGGCGACTCGTTCGAGGGGACAACCCTGGAGACCGTGCTCGCGGAGCTGGGGGTCGGCCGACTCATCGTCACCGGCGCGCAGACCGACGCATGCATCAGGGGGACGCTGCACGGAGCGCTCGTCCGCGGCTACGACACCACGCTGGTGAGCGACGCGCACACGACCGAGGACCACTCCCAGTGGGGCGCGCCGCCGCCGGACAAGGTGATCGCGCACACCAACCTCTACTGGCAGTACGAGTCGGCACCGGGTCGGACAGCGGGGACGCTTGAGACGGTCGACGTCGACTTCGGAGCCAGCGTCTGACTGCTCCAGGACGCCGCAGCGCCGTTGCGGCACGCGGTCGTCGCCGCTTGCATCGGGGCACCACCGCTCGGATTGCCACCGACGCGCCGGTGCACGTGCCGCGAATCGAACGTTGTTCCAGCACGGCATGTCGCGCGCATCGACACGTCGACTCCGATCGCCGGTAGTACCGTCTCAGGACAGCCACGTTCGGCTGGTGTTCTCAGGGGTGGCCCATGATGCGATCACTTCGGACGTCTGTGGCTGCAGGTGCGCTGGCGGCGTCGCTTCTGCTGGCGCTGCCAGCAGAAGCCAGTCCGGTCCCGAGGTTCGTGACCTCGATCAGCGCGTCCATCAAGCTCGGGTCGGTCGGCGCCACGGGCTACGCGCAGGCGATCAGCCAGTCCCCCTCGACCAATGACGTCTACTTCGCCGAGGGCGCGAAGATCTTCGTCGTCGTTGGCAACGCGTCGCCCGTGCGGCTTGTCACGGCGAAGGCGCCGGTGCTGGCACTGTGTGCCACGAGCGCGGACCTCTTCGTCGAGACGTCGAGCTCGATCGCCGAGTACACGATCCCAGCGGCTGCCTACGTCGGCGAGTGGGCGATTCCGACGGGTCTCGGACCGTCGAAGGACACCCAGGCCGGGATCTCGGTTGTGGGCGCGAACCTCTGGACGTGGACCGACTGGGAGGACGACCAGAGCGGGTACGAGTTCGGATCGGTCGTGCAGTACAGCCTGACGAACTGGTCGCACCGGGTCCTCGACAAGGGGCAGGTCAATCCTGGTGACGCGGCGGCGGACCCCTTCGGCTACTTCTTCCTCGCGAACGACCACGTGGTCCGAGCCGAGCCGAGCGGCGCACTGCGCACCTCCGCGAAGACCCCTGATGCCTCCGATGCCCCGATGGCGGTGCTCGGCAGCGCGATCTATCTCGTCGCGACACGCGAGCCGGCGGGCAAGGACTACCTCGACAGCTTCACCGTCTCGGGCATGGCGCTCGTGCGGTCGGTGCCCGTCACCACCTACACCTACGGGATCCTCGGGACACCGCTCGGCCTGGTCGGGATCGCCGACCACGGCTCGAGCAAGACTGCCAACAACGTCGTGCTGATCGATCCGTCGACGGGCGCCGAGACGAATCCGCTCCATGTCTCTGGTGCACAGGGCCTCCTCTACGGCACCACGCTGTCGGCAGTGGCCGACGTGGGCAACGAGATCTACCTCGACCGGCTGGGCTGAGACGGGGTCACCCACCCTCGAGGCAGTTGGTGTCCATGGCGTGTGCCTGGTCACCGCGCCGCTCGGCATGGTGCTCGATAGGCTCGCGGCGTGCGGGCTGACGCGACCTTCGAAGTCGTCCGGTTCACTCCTGGTGCCCTGGACGTTGAACCCGTGATCGCGACCGCGCTGCCGGTCGGCGTGGCGACGATGCTCAAGCACTACCGGGGGCAGATCACCGGGCGATCCGTCACCATCTTCACGTCGGCCTTCGACCAGTCGAGCGGGGTCGGGACGTACGTCGCGATGGAGTCGTTTGAAGGTTCGATCGATGGCAGGACCGGCACGTTCAACTTCGTGCATTCCGCGAGCACGAGCGGCAGTGACCGCGCCGCGCAGTTCTTCCGCATCGTGCCCTCGAGCGGCACGGGAGAGCTTGCGGGCATCAGCGGGAGCGGCGGGATGCTGATCGACGCCGACGACGTCCATCGGCTGTGGATCGACTTCGAGATCGCGGCGACGGAGCCGGGCGAGCGCTGACACCGGGGGAGAGCACGCGCACGCGCGTGCTCCGGCACACGTGCACCGCGGCGCCATCGCGTGCAGCCGTGTCTCGCGACCCCGGTGCGGTACGGACTGATCGCGTCGACGGTCTCTCTCGGGAGATCGGTCCACCTGGAGCACCCGCAGAGGCGCCGTTCACTACCCTTCAGAACCAGTGACGGGGGAGCATCGAGAGCGAGTGGGGATGTTCGCGGCCCTGCGGGTGCGGGACTTCTCCCTGCTGTGGGCGGGCCAGAGCGTCTCCGCGCTCGGCGATGGCATCTTCACGATCGCCCTCGCGCTCGCCGCACTGCAGGTCGATCACGATCCGACGGGCATCGCGTACGTCTTCGCCGCCCGGGCCGTCCCGACGGTCTGCTTCGCGATGCTCGGGGGCGTGGTCGTCGACCGGGTGCCCCGGCGGCTGGCGATGCTCACCTCCGACTCGGTTCGAGGGCTGGCTGTCGGCGTGGTCGCGGTCCTGATCGCCCGCGGAGACCTGAACCTGTGGCAGCTGATCATCATGTCCGCCGTCTTCGGGACTGCCGATGCCTTCTTCAGCCCCGCCTCCATGGCGATCGTGCCGGAGCTGCTGGCCGACCAGCTGCTCGTCCAGGGAAACGCGCTCAGCCAGATGAGCAACCAGCTCGCACAGGGGCTCATCGGGCCGGCCTTCGGTGGCGCCATCGTGGGGGCGATCGGCATCGCGTGGGCCTTCGGGGTCGACGCGCTGAGCTTCGGGGTCTCGGCGGCCACGCTCTTCGCGATGCGGATCCGAACCACGAGCTCGGTGCGCAGCGGGTCGGCGTGGTCGGAGGCGAAGGAGGGGATCAGGTTCGTCCGACAGCGTCGATGGCTCGCGGTGTCCCTCGTCGGCGCCGCGTTGGCCAACTTCTTCGGCATCGCGCCGCTCGCCGTGCTCCTGCCGCTCCTGGTCCGAGACGTGCTCGGTGGGACCGCGCTCGGACTCGGCCTCGTGTTCGCCGCAGGAGGCGCTGCCGGGGTCATCGCCTCCCTGGTCGTGGCGAAGATGGGGTCGCCTCGGCACCGGGTGACGGTGATGTGGACAGCGTGGGCGGCGGGTGGCTTCTGGATCCTCGCGATGGCGCTCGCGGGCCAGGTGTGGCTGGTCGGTCTCTTCAGCGCGCTCGAGGTCGGCCTCATCCTCTACGGCGACGTCCTCTGGGTCGCGATGATGCAGGAGCTCGTGCCGAGGGAGGTGCTCGGGCGGGTGTCGTCGCTCGTCTACCTGGTCGCGTTCTCGCTCGGACCACTGGGGATCCTCGCCGGTGGTGCAGCAGCGTCCGCCATCGGCGTCCGCCAGGCCCTCCTCGTCTCTGGTTCGGTGTCGGGACTCATCTGCCTCGTCGTCCTCTTCATCCCGGGCGTGAGGGATCCCGAGCGTCTGGTGATAGATCCGACTCCCCTCTGAGTCTGCGGACCCGTCTCGCAGCGCCTCCGCCGATAGCGTCTCGGCATGCTTGAACTCGCCAGGGGATTGACGCAGGACGCGCTGCTGGAGCTGGCGACGCTGGAGGCCGACACGGTGGCCGCAGACGGCGGCCGGCTGAAGCTCGAGTGGGGTGCACTGGGCACGCGATCCGGCGACGCGGTCGAGGATGTCCTCTGGCGCGAGGAGGGACGCCTCGTCGGATTCACGGGGCTCTACTCGTTCGGTGGGTCCACGATCGAGGTTGCCGGCATGGTGCATCCGGACTTCCGACGCAGGGGCATCGGGACCAGCCTCCTGGACGAGGCAGCAGCACTGTGCCGTGAGCGAGGCCACGACAGGTTCCTGCTCATCGCCCCCAGGACGTCGGTGGGCTCACGGGCCATGGCCGAAGTCAGAGGTGGCGTGCTCGATCACTCCGAGCACGCGATGGACCTCATCGGTGCGGTCACCGACGGCCCCTCGGATCCGACCCTCGAGCTCCGCGAAGCCGCGCGCGACGACATCCCCGAGATCGCCCGGATCCTCACCGAGGCGTTCGGACATCCTTGGAATCCGGTGGACGTCGAGGCGGAGCGCGAGCCCACGCTCGTCGCTGCACGAGAAGGAGCGGTCATCGCGACGATGCGGGTGCATCGAACGCCCGAGGAGTGGGGCATCTACGGATTCGCAGTGGAGCCGACGCTGCAGGGCGGTGGCATCGGCCGGGATCTCCTGCGGCGCGTGTGCAGGCAGGCGAGCGAGGCGGGGGTGGGACGGCTGCACCTCGAGGTCGAGGTCAACAATGACCGCGCCCTCGGGCTCTACACGTCCCTGGGCTTCACCCGGACCTCGACGGAGGACTACTTCAGCATCCCCCTGTGATCGAGCGTTTCGGGACGCCTGCCCGAAGCGGCATCCGACTCACCTCGTTCGACACCGGCAATCCGGTGACGACGCGGCCTGCGTGCCATCACTCCAGAGCGGCCGCGAGTCGCTCAAGCGTGACGCGCATCGTCTCGCTGTTTCGCTGCGCTCGATCGGCGACGCCCGAGGTCTGCTCGCTGAACTCGTAGACGGACTCGGGCCGGAGGTCCTCCGACCACTCCGTGACGCGGCAGCCCGACGCCGTGGGTTCGATGACATAGCCCCAGGTCGAATAGTGGAAATCGAACATCGAGCACTCGAAGGCGAACGCCCGCCCTGGCTCGGCCACGATCACCTTGCCCTGGGTCGTCCAGACATGCTCGCCGTTTCGATTGTGGCCATCGAACGTGGCTCCCGCGACAGCACCGTCATATCCGTCGTGCCATTCGCACCCGACGCACTCCTCGGACCACTCGCCCATCCGGGTGACGTCTGAGACGGCGGCGTAGACATCCGCTGGTGTCGCCGCGATGTCACGATGCACCTCGAGCCGATCGACCATGTGTCGCTCCTTCTCCGGACGTGCCCAGGGGCCACCGTTCCTGTCGGAGGATAGTGGTGCGATCCGCCGGACTCCGGCTCGCCCAGGCTGCGTGCCGGATTGCGTGCGACGGTCCCTTGCACCCAGCCGATCTCGCCGCACGCCGTGCGGTGCCAACCCGATTCGCCGCAGGTCGGACCCGATCCGTGGCTCATCGGGCGGCGGCGTCGGGAGCGCATCAAACCGCAGGATGGGCGAGAGCGAGGCTCCTCGCCATGAGGGACAATTGACCCACTGGAACTGGAGGTCGACCATGAGCGCACTGCCCAGGATCGTGGGTGCCGAGGAGTGGCAGCAGGAACGCGATGAGCTGCTGGTGGCGGAGAAGGAGCTGACGCGTGCCACGGACGCGCTCGCCGCGAGGCGGCGTCGCCTGCCGATGGTGGAGTTCGACGTGGGCAGGTACACGTTCGCGACGACGTCGGGACCGAAGTCGCTCCTCGACCTGTTCGGTGACCACAGCCAGCTCGTCGTGTACCAGTTCATGGACAGGGGACCCGACCACTTCTGCCCCGGATGCACCAATTTCACGAACCAGGTCGTGCGCCTCGACGATCTCGCGGAGTGCGGGATCGCGTGGTGGAGCATCTCGAACATGCCGCTCGAGCAGTTCGAGTCATATCGGATCCAGAAGGGGTGGGAGATTCCGATCGCGTCGTCGAGGGGCACGTCGTTCACGGAGGACTGCGGCGCAGGCGACGTCTTCCTGCTCAACTGCTTCGTCCGCGACGGCGACAGGGTCTTCCGGACCTACAGCACCACGGGACGCGGCGTCGACCGGGTGATGTTCGTGATGAACATCCTGGACCTCACCGTGTACGGGCGCAAGGAGGACTGGGAGGACTCGCCGGCCGGCTGGCCGCAGGAGCCCACCTACGGCTGACGTCGGTTGGCAGTCGATCGTGAGGCTCCAGGTCGACACGTGGCTCGTCGAGCTGAGCGACTTCCCGCCACTGGCCACCGTCCGACGGCGGTGGGAACGAGATGGACCTCGCGAAACTAGTCTCAAGGGCCATGAGCGGACCCCGAGTCCCCGGTGGCGCGGTGCACAAGCTCCCATCCGACCTGCGCCAGGCACTCATCGCGAACGCACCGGCGCTCGAAGCCTGGCGGGACATCACACCGCTGGCCCGCAATGAGTTCATCTGCTGGGTGGAGGACGCCAAGCAGGATGTGACCAGAGCGCGCCGCATCCGCAGGACCCAGGAGGAACTGGAGGACGGCATGCGGCGTCCCTGCTGCTGGCCGGGTTGCAAGCACCGCGAGCGCACCGGCAGAGCGGAGCTCGTGATCCGCTGAGTGCCGACACCGCGCTGTGGGGTCCTTCCGACCCCCTGCCCGCGGAACAGCACCGGCCGCTCGCGGCGGGTGCTGTCAGTTCGGGTATCTCGCACGGCGCAATCGTGACGGACCACTCTCGACCTCAGTCGTGCCTGGAAGCACACCGGATCGAGCAGTGGGATCGAGCCGGGGATCCCTCCGACCGATTTCGTGGTGCGCCGCGGATGCGGTCGCGCCCTAGGAGAGGACCAGTGACTCCAGCCGCACGAGGCTCCGTTCGAGGATCGGACGTCCCCATGCCCCCCGACGCAGGATTCGCAGCGCATCGTCGGGCACTCGGCTGCAGTCGAAGAACGCGATCACCTCGGTACCTTCGCCGTCGGGAGTGAGCCGCCATCCCCAACGATGGTCCCAGTCGTCGTCGACGACGTCATGGCGCTTGGGGGCCCAGGCAATCGCCCGATCTGGCACGAACTCGACCACCTCACTGCGCATCTCGTAGTCGCCGAACTCATCGTTGTGCATGGACATCACGAAGGTGTCGCCCACCGCTGCAATCGGTGGCGCATCGGTGCCGCCCACCATGCCCGAACCGTCGAAATCGCAGTGACGCCTCGGGTCACGCAGGACCTCGAAGATCGCATGTGCCGGCGCGCCGATCCACCGTGAGACGGCGACGACGAGCGGGTCCGTCAGGTCGGTGGCTTCCTCCACGCCGCGATCGTAGCGATGCAGCGCGATCCCGGCTCGTGCAAGACCACCTATCCCTCGGGGGCCGGTGCCTTCGACTTCGCACGCCTCGGCGGCCCGAAGACTCCCCAGAGCGACCCGAGCACCCCGAGGGCGACGACAACGACGATGCCTGGGGCGAAGCTCGAGTAGTCCCACTTTCCGTAGAGGATGAGCAGCACCACGATCGCACCGCCGAGTTCCATGCCGAAGAGCCCTCCCCTGAGAGGGTGGATCGTGCTGCGACGCTTCACGTGGTCCCCCTTCCCCATCATGCCCGTGGCCTCGAGAACTGCCCGAGGCCCACGAGCGCGATCACACCGATGGCTACCACCGCGATGCCGATCGGCGTGCCGAGCGGGGACCCGGGGACCTCCAGCCAGAACGAGCCCGAACACGAACCCTCGTCGCCCGCGATGGAACCGGACACGAAGTAGAGGCCGACCAGCTCCTTCGTGAACGTCGCCACGTTCGCAGAGCCGCTGACGGTCCGCTCCCTCGAGGAGTTCGCGCTGCCACCGCTCGCCACCGTGACGCCGAAGAGTTCGATGTGCCAGTGATGGTTCGTGAGGGGCACGCTTGTCTGACCGTGCCAGGCGATTGCGCCGCCCTTCTCCACGATGAGGGGGTCGCTCGCGGACGACCCAGGCCCGCCGGGGACGACGACGAGGTGTGCCCCCTTGGCGCTGCCGGCGGAGGTGGCGCCGCCCGCACACGCGATGCCTCTGCCCGTCAGCGTCGCACCGGCGAGGGTCGGCGCTGCTGACGCCGCTGTTGAGAGGAGCAGGGGGACGAGGATCACGACCATTCCGAAACAGAGTGGTCGCATCGCGAGGATCGGCTGGTGACGTGGCGTGCGCGCTGATCCTTGGTCCGAGCCGCGCATCGCACCACTCTCCCAGACCTGCGTCCAGCGGGACCTCGCGTCCGCAGCCCGGAGTCGTCCTCCCCGCGGCCGACCGCGACTTCAGGCCGCCGTCAGCGGGGGAAGGCGAGCCGCGACTTCTCGATGATTGCCTCGGCCTCGGCGCGTGATCGCCATTCGCCGGGTTCGGTGTGCTTGCCGGGCTCGAGATCCTTGTAGATCTCGAAGAAGTGCGCGATCTCGTTGAGCTCGTACTTCGAGACATCCTCGAGCTCCTTGACATGAACCTGCCGAGGATCGCTCGAGGGGACGCAGAGCACCTTGGAGTCCCAACCCTCCTCGTCTCGCATCACGAACACGCCGATCGGTCTCGCGTGGATGTGGCACCCGGGGAAGGTCGGCTCGTCGAGCAGGATCAGCGCGTCCAGGGGGTCGCCGTCGTCCCCCAGTGTCTCGGGCACGAAGCCGTAGTCCTCCGGATACCGCGTCGCGGTGAAGAGCAGCCGATCGAGCCAGATGACGCCGTCCGCATCGGCCTCGTACTTGTTCCGGCTCCCCTTGGGAATCTCGATGACAACTTCAATCTCCATGGACAACTAGTAGCACGTGGCGCGGTCGCGGGTCAGGTGCTGTGTGCCGGTGCCCGATCCGACCCGGAGGGACGCCGCAGATGGCCGAGCGCCGGGGACCCTGCTGCAGGGTCAGCTGCCGAGGATGGAGAAGAGCGAGCGGATGTCGAGGTCGCGCTGGATGCGCAGGCCGAGCGGCAGGTCATGGTTCACGCTGTAGACGTTCCGACGGCCCTCGCGCTCGCGGTGGATGTATCCGGCCCTCGAGAGGTCGGCGATGATCCGGTTGACGGACCGCTCCGTGATGCCGAGCTGGCTGGCCACGTCGGCCATGCGGATCCGGGGGTCGTGCGCGACGAGCAGGAGGGTCTTCGCGTGGTTCGTGAGGAACGCGAAGTCGAGTCCTTCGGAGGACGGTCTCGGATTCTCAGCAGCTGCAGGCACGAAGGGCTGAGAATACATGACATATATCGCACATATGCTGCAGGGGTAGATCGAACTTGAGTTGAGCCCGATGCCATCGTGGCGAGTGAGGCCCTGGTCTTGCTTTTGCAAGAACGAAGGGATCCTCCATGAAGAAGCTTCTGGTGCTCTCGGGCACCGCGGTCGCGATCGCGGCGGTCGCCACCCTGTCGGCGTTGCCTGTAGGCGCGTCGACCCCGATGTCCTTCCAGCTCGACTCTGGCGGCCTGTCGATCTCAGCACCGACGACGAGCGTCTCGCTCGGGACCCAGGTCGCGCTGAGCACGCCGAGCACGATGTCCAGGTTGCTAGGCGTGGTCACGGTTACTGACGAGCGTGGCGGGACGACGACGTGGGCAGCAGAAGTGATCGCGACGGCATTCACGCCGACCGCGGGCCCGGCGGACCCCGCGAGCAACATCAGCTATGCGACCGGCACGATCACGCAGGACGCGAACGTCGTCGCGACGTCCATTGCAGCCTCGAACCTCACCGGTGTCACGCCGGTCGTCACTGCAGCGAGCACTGGCATCAGCACGGCGAGCTGGGACCCGACGATCTCGGTCGTCGTTCCGGGTGACTACGCCCCTGGCATCTACACGGCGACCATCACGCACTCGGTCGCCTAGTCCCGGTCCGAGCAGGCCGTGCATCGACAGCTGGTCACCGTCCTCGTGGTCGCCGCTGCGACCGTGCTCCCTGCGGGCTTGGCAGCGGCGACCTCGGTGCCCGCGCCGTCGACCAGCGTCGGAATCCGGCTCGTGCCCTCCCCGGGGGCGCAGTCGGGCAACCCGCTGGCCGCCGACTACATCATCGAGCACATGGCACCGGGGACCAGCATCACGCGGTCCGTCGAGATCGACAACGAGAGCAGCGCGCCGATGAGCGTCTCGGTCTATGCGGCAGGAGCGAATGTGGTCCGCGGCAGGTTTGCATTCTCCCCCGGACACACCTCCGACGAGCTCTCAAGCTGGACGTCCGTCGGGCAGGGAGCACTTCGACTCGCACCCGGTGCGCGGCGCCTCGATGCCGTCGCGATCTCCGTTCCTCGGAGCGCGCTGCCGGGGAGCCGGACGGCCGTTGTGTGGGCCGAGGTGTCTGCGAGGGCCGGTGACGGCGTCACGCTGGCGAACCGAGTCGGGGTGCGGATCTACCTGTCGGTCGGGTCGGGTGCGAGTGCCCCGCCGATCTTCGGGGTCGGACCGATCGAGGCTGCACGTACCGCCGCTGGCGCGGGAAGGATCACAACGAGCGCGCACAACCTGAGCGGGAGCACGTTCTCGGTCCGCGGAGCGCTCGTGCTCACGAACGGTCTCGACGGGTTGCGCGCGGGTCCGTTCACGGCCGTCCCGACCTCGATCCTTGCCCCCGGTGCCTCCGCGCGAGTGGCGGTGTCGCTCGCCCCTTCGTTCCCTCGCGGCCCGTGGCATGCCACGTTCGTGCTCACGAACGGCAGCGTCACTCGTTCGGTCTCGGCAACGATCCTGTTTCCCCCAGCGATCCTCGCGGCATCGAACGGCGGGATACCACCGATCGCTGACATCCTTGCGGTGATCGCCCTGCTGCTCGCTGCTGGCGTCGTGATCCGTGCGGCTCGCAGGAGGTCAGCCTCGACGCTGGAACCAGACGACATCGAACTGCTGGTCTGACGAATCGATTCGGCGACTCGGACACGTTTGATCGCGACGCGATTCGCTCAGCCCACCGTGAAGGAGGCCAGCGTGCCCGCTGCGGCGCTGAAGTCAGAGGTCGCCGCTCCAGCCTTGTCGACGGTCCGGACGAGCACGACGTACCTGCCGGGACCGAGCGGACGGGCCAGCGGGTAGGACCAGGAGGTTGTGCCCTCTGCGCGCAACCAGATCTGGCTCAGGCAGACGCCGCCGACAGCGGCGATCGTCGTGAACTGGCCGGCCGGGTTCGAGAGCCACGAACAGGAGCTTCCCTGGAT
>Ga0182012_10004515_pt1 | contig 14489 bp, 15 predicted proteins | sample 612S2SmetaG_FD_120486 | JGI IMG/M metagenome (GOLD analysis project Ga0182012, IMG submission 120486) | Permafrost microbial communities from Stordalen Mire, Sweden - 612S2S metaG | ecosystem: Environmental > Terrestrial > Soil > Wetlands > Permafrost | place: Sweden: Stordalen | collected... | reverse complement strand
AGCCCCGGTATTCATCAGGCCCGATGAAATGGTCTCTGGGGCCGTCGCCCCGGTGGGCGTGTACGAGTACAGTTCCGTCGCGCCGTTGTAGACCGTAATCGTTTCTCCTGGTTGATAACCAAGGGACGACGGGATGGTTCCGTACACGCCGCCGGAGTCGATTATCGAGGAAACGGTTTGGTGAGTCCCGCCGTTGATCGATACGTCTAGGTTGGTAATCGGCGCTCCGGTGATCGGCCCACCGATCTGGCTTAGCGGGTTGCTGTCCGCGAACTGAATATAGGGCGAGCTCCCAGTCTCGTTGATGAGCAGACCCTGGTTGTAGCCAGTCGGCAGCGCCTGGGTCGCAATGCTGGGGCCCGGGCCCCCCGCATTCGGCCCGACACCCAAAACGCCACTTACCCCGTCGGAAGCAAAATACGACTGAAACGTGAAGCCGTTGCTGAGTGCGGACGAGATGGAGGTCGGGAATGCGAAGAACTCGACGTCGACAGGGGTGGGCGTGGTGACGAGTCCGCCCCCGAAATTCACCGGCGCGTTATAGGTGGCGTAAAGATAGTCGATTCCCCCGCTGTACCCGCCGATGCTGACCCCGGTGGGTAAGCCGAGCTGGAGTACTCCTAGTACTCCCCCGACGTCTTGGAACGGGATGACAAGACCCGTGGAGCCGGTGTCGACCAGCAGGGGCACCGGGGATCCGGTGCCGACGGAGGCGTTCACTATCGGCTCGGTGCCGGCGTACATCGTCAGCGGAGCCTTTCCGGTGCCGAGGTCGCCGCCGAGGGACACCGAGGATCCGGTGCCGATCAGCGGGCGTCCCAAGAATGTCTCGGTGGGTGCATTGATCAGGGCCAGCGCGTACTGCTGGAGGATCTGCAATGGCGGCGCGCTGATTATCGGGGCCCCGAACAAGAATTCGGTGGGCGCATTGATGATGCCCAGCACGTCCTGCTCGATGCTCTGCAACGGCGACGCACTCGCCGCCTCGGTGGCCTGATACGACCCGGCCCCTGAGATCAGCGTCTGCACAAACTGTTGGTGGAATGTGCTGACCTGCGCGCTGAGCGCCTGATACTCCTCACCGAACTCACCGAATAGCGCCGCCACCGCCGCCGACACATCATCGGCGCCGGCAGCCGCAATCCCAGTCGTCGGAATAGCAGCCGCAGCGTGCGCCGCAGTCAACGACGAACGGATGTTTTCTAAATCCGCTGCAGCCGACTCCAACAACTCGGGTGCCACGAACACAAGTGACACACCGCCCCCTCCGCGTCGATCACCGATCCCTATCGGCCCAAGAATGTCGGCCCAAGAATACCGTGACCCGGCCTCCGCGGCTCAGTTTTCGGCGCAAAGTTTCACTTGACCAGCGCCCGGGGCTGCCTCCGAAGAACTCCGAAGACCTCCGATGACCGCTAAGAGGAGCCGCCGGCACTGCCATCGCCGGCGGTATGACAGCATTCGGACATGAGTGCACGCCGCCTTGCTCGCATTGTTGGAGTCTTCGTCATGACGACGTGGGCGCTGCTGAGCACACCCGTCAGTCCTGCCGCTTTTGCTGATCCATGCTCCGACATCGCAGTGGTCTTCGCGCGCGGCACGCATCAGGACCCTGGTCTGGGCAACATCGGCCAGGCATTTGTCGACTCGCTCACCTCGCAGGTTGGGGGGCGGTCGGTCGGGGTGTACGCGGTGAACTACCCGGCGAACGACGATTACCACAACAGCGCGCCAGCCGGTTCCGATGATGCACGCGCCCACATCCAGGACACCGTCGCCACCTGCCCGAACAGCAAGATTGTGCTTGGCGGATATTCCCAGGGCGCTACCGTGATCGATTTGGCCACTACGGCGATGCCGGCCCCGGTGGCCAGTCATGTCGCCGCGGTAGCCCTTTTCGGTGAGCCGACCAGTGGATTCTCCAGTGCGTTGTGGGGCGGTCAGCCGCTGCCGACAATCGGCCCGCTGTACAGCTCCAAGACCATCAGCCTGTGCGCCCCCGACGATCCGATCTGCTCCGGCGGCGGGAACATCATTGCGCACGTCTCGTACATTCAGGACGGGATGACTAACCAGGCCGCGACATATGTGGCTGACAGGCTCCACTGAGGGCTTGCCTCGCTCTTCTGCGGGCTGCGCCGCGCGGACGACGCGTGCTGGTGCTTAGGTCGGGATTGTGAAATCCCTGACTGACTTTTTTCGTGACACTGTCGCGGCTCGAATTGTGGCTGTCCTGGTGCTCGGAGTTGCCGTCGCTCTCGCGGCGGTTAGCACGGTCGGCTGGCGATACGCGCTTGCCGGCTGGGTCGCTGCCGCCGGAGCGTATGTGGTGTGGACGCGGCTCATCCTGGGCGGAATGGATGCTGAGCAAACCTGCAGATATGCGACCCGGGAGGACCCGACCCGCTGGTTCGCCGACGTGGTGATCGTGTCGGCAAGCATCGCGAGCCTGGGCGGGGTCGGCTACGTGGTCATCGCCGGGTCGGGCTCCGGCCCTGAAGCCGTGGAATCCGCCATTGTGGGCATCTTGACCGTCGCGGCGTCCTGGTTTGCCGTGCACACGCTGTATACGGTGCACTACGCGCGGCTCTACTATTCGGACGAGCCGGGCGGAATCAACTTCCACGACCCGGAGCCGCCCTGTTTTCAGGACTTCGCGTATGTCGCCTACACCGTCGGCATGACCTACCAGGTTTCCGACACTGAGATCTGCTTGAGATCCATCAGGGCGACGGTGTTGCGCCATGCGCTGCTGTCCTACCTTCTCGGCGCGGTCGTCCTGGCGGTCACGATCAATTTGATTGCGGGACTGGGTTCCAAGTTTTAATCGCTTGGTTGTGCTGACATCGCCGCTGGGCCGCAGGCGCGTTGTGAACGCTATTCTGGCGGGTATGGCCATAGAGTCCACAATGCTCGCCCTCGGCACCCCCGCGCCGCTGTTCACACTGCCCGAGCCAGCCACCGGCGCCGCGGTCAGCCTCAACGAGCTCGCGGGTCCCGCGCTTGTTGTCACCTTCATCTGCAACCACTGCCCCTATGTCAAGCACGTTGCTGACGGCCTCGCCGCTCTCGGCCGGGACCTTGCCGAACAGGGCGTCGCCATGGTCGGCATCTCCAGCAATGACGTCGCCACCTACCCGCAGGACGGACCGGATGAGATGGTCACCGAGGCCCGCCGCCACGGCTGGACATTTCCGTACCTCTACGACGAGACCCAGGACGTCGCCCGCGCCTATTCCGCGGCCTGCACACCGGACACGTTCGTCTTCGACGGCGAGCGTCGGCTTGTTTACCGCGGGCAACTCGACGATTCCCGACCCAAGAACGGCCTACCCGTGACCGCCGCAGACGTCCGGGCGGCGGTCGACGCCGTGCTCGCCGGGCGGCCGGTCGACCCCGACCAGCGGCCGTCGATCGGGTGCGGAATCAAGTGGCGTTGAGCGATGTGAACCAACAGCAGGCCGACAAGATGAGGTCCGGCAAGGGCTTCATCGCCGCGCTCGATCAGAGCGGCGGGTCCACACCCAAGGCGCTGCTTCAGTACGGCATCAAAGAGAGTTCGTACTCCTCCGAGCAGCAGATGTTCGATCTCATCCACCAGATGCGGTCACGGATCATCACCTCGCCGGCTTTCGATGGCGACCGGATACTCGCCGCGATCCTGTTCGAGCAGACCATGGATCGCGAAATCGACGGTGAGCCGTCGGCGAGCTTCCTGTGGCAGCGCAAGGGCGTCGTGCCGCTGCTCAAGATCGACAAGGGTCTGGCCGAAGTCGCCGACGGTGTTCAGCTGATGAAACCGATACCGGGTCTCGACGACCTGCTGGCCCGGGCCGGCCAGCACGGGATTTTCGGGACCAAGGAGCGTTCGGTGATCGGCGCCGCGAGCCCCGGGGGCATCAAAGGCATCGTTGACCAGCAGTTCGAGCTGGCCGACCAAGTGCTGTCCAGCGGGCTCATCCCGATCCTGGAACCCGAGGTCACCATCTCGATACCCGATAAGGCCGAGGCAGAGGCCATCCTGCGCGACGTCATCACGGCGCACCTCGACCACATCCCGGACGGCACGCAGGTGATGCTCAAGCTTTCCCTGCCGACGATCGCCAACTACTACCGGCCGTTGATCGAGCATCCGAAGGTGATGCGCGTCGTGGCGCTCTCGGGTGGCTATTCACGTGCCGAGGCCGATGCGCTGCTGGCCGAGAACACCGGGTTGATCGCCAGCTTCAGCCGCGCGCTCACCGAGGGGTTATCGGCCGAGCAATCCGACACCGAGTTCAACGCGATACTCGACCGCGCGATCCGGTCGATCTACGAGGCGTCGACAGCCGGTTGACCCTACTGATTCGATCTGAACCGCTGTCATAGGTCGCCGATAGTGTTCAGATCATGGCAGTGAACCATCATCCGCTGGCTGCAGTCGTTTTCCTCGTTGTCTTCGTGATCAGCGTCTGCTGGTGGTACGGCAATTTCAGTGACCGCGTCAGCGAACGAAAACGCGAAGAAGCATTGAGGGCTTCGGGATTCGATCAAATTGACATGATGACCGGTATCGAGTTCGAGGAATACTTCGCAGCGGTCCTCAGGGGCCTCGGTTACCAAGTGACCGTGACCAGGACCACCGGCGACTTCGGTGTTGACCTGATAGCGACGAAGGATGGGAAGCGCACAGCTGTCCAGTGCAAGCGAAAACGAGGCGGCGCAGTCGGAGCCGCAGCCGTCCAACAGGTCGTTGCCGGGGCACCAATGCACGACTGCAGCGCGACAATGGTTGTCACCAATAATCTGTTCACCCGCGCGGCCCAACAACTCGCGGCGGTGCACGATTGCGAACTGGTTGATCGATGGCAGTTGAGACGGTTCGTGCTTGATACAAGCACCCCGTCGAGCCACTCCTCCTGGATCCAGGCTGATTCCAACATATGCCTAGGGGTCAACGGGTTGCAGAACAAAGGCGAAGCCCTCTATAACAGCTACCGACACTTGATGCGCGCCGACGGACAGTCCGTTGTCAACGCGCAACTACTCAGCAGTCAGCTCCGCAACTTGGCGACGGTCGGGGCGCCACCGGGTCAGACCGACGGCTCCGCCGCGATCAACGCCGCCAGTCCCGGCGTGCGGTTGCCGCTGGCAAAGGTGGTCCGTGACGCCGATACGCTCGCGCAGCGTTTCGCCGACATCGCTAATGGCTCAACGGCATCCGGCGTCGACCGCGAACTGACGTCTTTGTTCAATTCTTTCACCGACGCGTTGCTCGCCTGCGCGAGGGCCGGACATGCTCCGGCCTGGTTTAATCCCGATGACCTAATAAGTCACTGACGCGCCTGCCCGTCGCCACGTCGATACCTGATTCGGGTGCCTGATCGCGGCCCAGTGCGACGGTGGCTGCCACCATGGCCAAGACCGCGGCTACCAGGGCCAGTGCTGCCGAGCCTTTCACCGCTAGGTGTTCACCGAGCACGATGACCCCGAGCAGGACCGCCACGACCGGTTCACCGATCAACATGATCGGTACTGACGCCTGCAGCGCGCCGGCATGAAACGCGGAGTTCTGTACCACGGTTACTGTTATCGCCAGCGCCACCAACACGTAAGGAGCAGGGACGGTCAGCAGCGCATGCAATCCGCCGACGGCGAATCGGTGCGTGCAGATCTTGGTCACGACGGCGATCATGCCCAGCAGGACCGCCACGGCGACCGCCAGCAGCATTGCGCGAGCGCGGCCGATGGCGCGGTTGGCTGCGCCGACGCAGACGATCACGACCGGCACGGTAACGACCAACGCCAGCGTCCAGGCGGGTATCGGGGGGCGGTTGTGGCCTTCGCGAGGTTGACCGACGAGCACGAATACGGCCAGCGCAGCCGTCAACAGGATGGCCCAGCCCCATTCGGCCCAGCTGATTCGTTGGTGGCAGATCCTCGCGCTCAGCGGCAACGCGAACAACAGAGCCGAAACCAGCAGCGGCTGGACTAGTAGCAAGGATCCGTGCGCCAGCGCCAAGGCCTGAAACACGTATCCGGCAAGGGCGGCAAGAGTTCCCGCCCACCACAACGGTTGGCGAACCATGGTTGTCGCCATCGCACCAGACCGGGTGTCATTAGCCGGAACGCCTTGGGCGACTCGTTGCCGAACGACGATGCCTACTGCGGCCCAGAATGCGGCCAGCAAGCCCGAGCAGATCGCGAACGCGTGTAGTGTCACCCACTCCATGTTCGCAGCGGATACCCGGTATCGCAGCGCGGCTAACTAGTGCTGTGTCCTGGATTTAGCTGATTCTTTCACCCGACTGCGACCGGCCAACGACTCAGCGGGTCTTCTCAGAAGGGCGGGTCGTCGGGCAGGAGTGCAATGGCCGGTCGCGCGCGCCGAGGTGGAACGTTTGAGTCGATGGTGTTGACGGCTCAGACATTTGAGGTTGCTGACAAGCCGTTAATCTACCCGTCACGCGTGGGTTCACGTGGACTGAAGGTGCGGAAGTGGTGCTGGACCAACCCAAGGGACGCTCGGGCAGCGTGCGCGATCGTCCGCAGCGAGACGGCCTGGGAGGCCTTGGGCGGCAGAGATTTTGGGGGCAACGTCGCGAATAGGTGCGATGCTTTCAGGCGCCCCGGCCGGACGCGGGTCAGCATCCACCAGCTCGCCCGACATTCTTCGCCGATCGGAATAGCTGCGGCGGTGATACCGTTCGTACGCCTTCGTTAATTTAACCCGACCAACCAGGAAACAACTAGGAAACAACTCGGAAAGAAACTGAGCCCATGGAAGGTTTATGGTGAGCGGGATCCTGCAGCTACCGGCGGCATTGGTCGGCAGCGTGTCGGTGGCTCTTGTGATCGTGCTGGCCGTGCTGGGCTTGCTGGCGGCGCGTCGCGTCTTTTCACACGACCGGCTCAAACCCACTGAAACAGCCACCACACAAGTCTTGGCCATGTCCGGTTTGCTGTACGCGGTCCTGGTTGCGTTCGTGGTGGTGATCGTATGGCAGCAATTCAACGATGCGCAGAAACGCACCGAGGAAGAAGCCGTTGCCATCTCTGATCTGCTCCACGACTCGGAAGGATTGCCCGCGGCCGGGCGCCCGGCAGTCCAACAAACCCTGGTCGACTACGCCAAAGACGTTGTCGACGGCGAGTTTCCGCGGATGCGCCGCGGTGAATCGATCGTAGAGGAGTCATCACATCTGACGGAGGTGTGGCGAGATGTCCTCACGATCGAGCCGTCCAGCGAGAGCGAGAAAACTTTCTACGGCGAGGTGGTTACCAAAGTCAACGATCTGGCCAGCGCCCGAACAGCCCGCATCGCGGCCGCCGATTATCACATCCCGGGCGAACTTTGGGTCATGCTGCTCGGTGGCGGAGCGATCATACTGATCTTCACCTATCTGTTTCCCACCCCCGACGCAGTGCTTCACAGCGTGCTGATCGGACTCGCGGGCGCATTGTTGGCATTCGTGCTCTACCTCATATTCGCAATGGAACACCCCTTCGTCGGGACAATCGCCGTCTCAGACCACCCATACGTGAACGTTCTCAACGCCTGGGCCAAGCTCAAACCCCACTAGTTTGAGGCGATGGTCGCATGGGCGCATCACCACAAGGGGGGCCGGCTCGGCCCGGTGGCGCGTGCTGGCGGTGGTGCGCATCGTGGTCGGCTACCACCGCTACGACACCGCCTCAGAGTTGTTGCTAGTCAACGAGATCTGGCACCTGCAGTCCAAGATGACCAACTAAGGCCGAACACGTTCCTGCGCCACGCACGTCGGGCTCTAGGCTGAACTGGTCAATGCCGCGGTCAACCTCGACCGACCCTCGACTGAAAGGAAGTCACGTGTCCGTTGCCCGACGCGAACGTGCAGCCCTCGTCGACACCATGCGGGTTGTGGGGCCCGAGGCGCCCACTCTGTGCGATGGCTGGAACGTACGTGACTTGGCGGCCCATCTGATGATCCGGGAGTACCGCCTCGACGCCGCACCGGGCATCCTTATCCCCTTCTTCGCCGACCACACCGCAACGGTGCAAAACGACGTAGCCCAGCACACCGACTGGGACGAGCTGGTAGATAAGGTCGCGTCCGGTCCGCCGCTTTACTCACCACTCAAACTGCTCGACCCGGTGGCCAATGTCGCCGAGATGTTCATCCACCACGAGGACGTGCGCCGCGCGCAGCCCGGCTGGGAGCCGCGCGTGCTCGAACCCGCCCTGGCCAGTTCGCTACGCCGCACCCTGCCGCTGATGGGTCGGCTGACACTGGCGAAGGTTCCCGGCCGGGTGGCGTTGCGCACGCCAGACGGGGCGACGGTCCTGACCGCCGGCCGCGGCCCGGCCGTCACCGTGACCGGTGCACCCGAGGAGCTGCTGCTGTTCGCCGTCGGGCGGGCGGCCCGAGTCGAATTCGACGGCGATGAGGCGGCGATCCAAGCGGTCCGCGACGCACCCAAGGGGTTATAGCCGCGTGCCCCAGGTGGCGATACTCGACGACTACGCCGGCCTGGCTCTCGACCTCGCGGACTGGTCGCCGGTGCAGATCCGATCCGACGTCACCGTTTTCGACCGGCACCTCTCTGAGGCGGAGGCCGTGGACGCATTACGGCCGTTCGATGTGGTCTGCACTGTGCGCGAGCGTATGGCACTGCCGCGCACGCTCATCGAGCAGCTGCCGAACCTGAAACTGATCACCATCGTCGGCAAGAGCCTGCCAAACTTGGACATGGCTGCGGCCAGCGAGTGCGGCGTCCTTGTCGCCCACTCGAACTTCGCCAATCCCCGATTCAGCGCGGTACGTGACGCCACTCCGGAACTCGCCTGGGGCTTGCTGATCGCGACGGTGCGCAATCTGGCCGAAGAGCATCGGCGCATGCGTGCCGGCGGGTGGCAGACCACCACAGGTCTGACGTTGTCCGGGAAAACGCTAGGACTTCTCGGTCTCGGAAGGATCGGCAAACGCATGGCCGAATACGCGAAAGTGTTTGACATGCAAGTCATTGCGTGGAGCCAGAATTTGACTGAGCAGGAAGCGGCGGCGGTCGGTGTGCGCCGGGTCGAGAAAGCAGCGCTTTTCGAAGAATCCGACGTGGTCTCCATCCACTTAGTGCTCTCAGAGCGCACGCGAGGTCTGGTCGCTGAACCCGAGCTGGCCTCGATGAAGCCACATGCCTATTTGATCAACACGTCACGGGGCCCGATCGTCGATGAGGCAGCTCTGATCGAGGCTCTCAGTGCTGGGCGTATCGCCGGGGCCGGGCTGGACGTCTATGACGTCGAACCGCCCCCGCCCGCCCATCCGTTGCGACTTCTCCCGAATGTGACGCTGTCGCCGCACCTGGGGTACGTAACCCGCGAAATGCTAGGGGCCTTCTACTCGGACACCGTTGAAGCCGTGGCGGCCTGGCTAGACGGGACGCCGATTCGCATCGCCAACCCAGAGGCGTTGCAGCGCTGATGAAATCGATTAGCCCGGGCAGTAGGTCGATTCTGCGGCACTGACCATGGATGTGACGTCCGCGAAAGTGATGCCTTCCGCGCCCAATGTGGAGTGGATGTCCGAGGCAATCGCGTCTGGCGTTTTTCCGGCCGTGCGGTCGGCGCAGATTTGGTGCCCCATCGAGATGATGTTGGAGTCGTCTCCCGACGGCCACGTGAAGCCCAGACTGTGCATTTTAGCGATGAACGTGTCGTCTGTGCTGTCAGCAAGCGCAATCGCCGTGCTGGTCGTCAGGGCAGCACTGACGATCACGGGAACAGTCAGTCTTGCCAGCCAGCGACGTGAAGACATATTTATGCCCTTCCTGATTGTTGACGACATTATTTTTTCGACGACGATTGACGTAGTAAGTATGCGGGTTCGACGGCGCGAAAGCACTACCGTAGAACCGGCTGAGGATCTACCGGCTTGGCGACCGGAGCGGAGCGTCCATGACAAGCGATTCAACGACCTCACTTGGTGAGCAGCGTTTCGTTGCGCTGACCACCTTCAAACGCAACGGTGAGGGCGTGGCGACGCCGATGTGGATCGGCCGTGACGGCGCCGAACTGTTCGTGTGGACACCGGCGGACAGCTGGAAAGTCAAACGGGTCCGCAACAATCCACGTGTCCTGCTGGCACCGAGCAGCCGGTTCGGCAAGGTGCACGACGGTGCCGTGCCGGTCGAAGGCACCGCGCAAGTCGTCACCGACCCGGCGACGGTGGATCGGCTGCGGGGTGAGCTTCGCAGAAAGTATGGCCTCGGGTTCCGCGTGGTGACCCTGATCGAATGGATCGTGGCGCGTGGGCACAAGCCGCGGGTTGTCCTGCGGATCACTGTCTGAGGCTATTGCGGCGTAATCGCTACTTCTCCAGAGTGAACTGGTTGACGTCGATGTAGCCGGCCCGAAATGACTTGGCGCAGCCGGTGAGGTACTTGATGTAGCGCTCGTAAACCTCTTCGGACTGAATCTCGATGGCCTCGTCTTTGTGTGCTTCCAGCGCCTCGGCCCACAGGTCGAGGGTTCGGGCATAGTGCGGCTGCAGCGACTGGCGTCGGGTCAGTTGGAAACCCGCCTTTGACGAGCGCTCCTCCACCATCTCGATCGTCGGTAACCGGCCGCCGGGGAAAATTTCGGTGACGATGAACTTGATGAAGCGGGCCAACTCGAACGTCAGCGGGATTCCGCGCTCGACCATCTGCGGGCCCGTCAATCCGGTGATTGTGTGCAGCAGCATGACGCCGTCAGCGGGTAGCACGCCGTCGGCCATCGTGAAGAAGTCGTCGTAGCGCTCGTGGCCGAAGTGCTCGAAGGCGCCGATGGACACGATGCGGTCGACGGGTTCGTCGAACTGTTCCCAGCCGTTGAGCACCACCCGCTTGCTGCGCGGACTATCCATCTCGTCGAACGATTTCTGCACGTGGGCGGCCTGGTTCTTGGACAGCGTCAAGCCAATGACGTTGACGTCGTACTTCTCGATGGCCCGGCGCATGGTGGCGCCCCAGCCGCAGCCGACGTCGAGCAGCGTCATGCCCGCTTCCAGGCCCAGCTTGCCCAACGCCAAGTCGATCTTGGCGATCTGCGCCTCGTGCAGCGTCATGTCCTCGCGCTCGAAGTACGCGCAACTGTAGGTCTGGGTGGGGTCGAGGAACAGGCGGAAGAAATCGTCAGATAAGTCGTAATGTGCCTGAACATCGGCAAAATGCGGCGTCAGCCTCCGAGCCATGACTTTGTGTGCCTTTCTGGACCCAGCGGCCCCCCATGGGTGGCATGCCCGCGGGGCGGGATGCAGGCTCAAAGTTACCCGCTGCTTACGCGGACCAAACAACTGGCGGGCACGGCCGGCCTGCCCGCTCGAGTTGACGGCTCAGCCGGGCGGCGCCGTGTAGACAATCGAATCTCCCCCGGTTTGCCAGGCGTCGATGAAGGTGGTCACTGGGACCTGCTCGTCAGCGTGGTCGGCGCCGGGGTCGTTGAGGTGAACGATCTGATTGTTCGTGTCAATGCCGGTGACCACGAGGAAGTGATCGGCCTTGGTGCGCTGATCATTGGTGTTCCAGACGATTGCTGAATTGACCCAGGCGATGATCTTGCGGTCGTCGGTGAGGTACCGCTGCAGCGCGGGCATCCCGGTCTGATCGGGGTTGGTCTTGTCGGTCATCACCGATTTGATGCCGTAATGCTGGAGCAGCACGACCTCGTCCCCCATCTCGATGCCACCATCGCTGCCGGAATGGCTCGGGTCGTTCCGGGGAGCGTAGATCGGACCGGGATTGGTTCCCGAGGGAGTGTTCTCTCCCAGCGCGATCATCTGCCGTTCCGTGGGCTCCTGACCGGTGATCTCACCGACCACGTCGGCCACCGACACCAACCCGCAGTTGTCCTCCAGCGACTGCTGTATCCAGTACTTGGCGGCTGCCGTCGGATTGCCGTACACGCCGGGTGTGGCGGTTGGCGACGGTGTCGATGACGAGTCACCCAGGGCGCTGCTGGTGGTGACCGCGGACGGGGACGGCGCCGCTGCCGGATGGGATGAGGAACACGCCGATACGAGGGAAACAGTGGCGATGCCGATGAAAGCATCCACCAGGGCAATGCGCGCCGCAGCCGCGATCCGGGAGTCGAACACGTGTCTAGTGAAGACCAAAATCCCAGCCCTGGTGACCGTTTTCGGCGATGCTGACGACGACGGCACTCGGGCACGCACCAGATCACTGCCGGCATCCACCAGGTGGGGGAAGCCGGTAACGCTGCCCCGTCCGAACCTGCGAGCGGTGGTGCGAAGCGAGGCTCTGTCCTGTAGAAGAGTCTCATGCAGGATCCGTCCCCCCGATCGTTCGATCCGTCTACGTTGCGCGATGCGATGGCCCGACGGTTGTATCGCCGATCGGTTGTCGCGGGCCAGATCACGGTGCCGGCGGTTCCGGGCATGATCGACGAGTACGTCAAGATGTGCGACAACATCTGCGCGATCGTGGGCGCACAGCAGACGGCCGAAGAATCCGCTGGGCTTAGAACGTTCTTGGAAACCGAGTTGGCCCGGGCCTATTCCGCCTCCCATCGTTCGAACATCGTTATCGCCTACCACGCTCCCTTCGGCATCGGGATGAACTTTCGCATCACAGCCGAGTGGTTGACGGTCGCGGGTGATTACGACACATGGGTCGGCAGCCGCGAGGGGCCACTGTTCGGCACCGCAGCGGACGCACGCGTGTGGGCGCTGGCCGAGGAAGCAGCCGACCCCAGCACCTATCGGGTGCTCGATATCGGCGCAGGAACCGGGCGCAACGCCCTCGCGCTGGCCCGACGCGGCCACCCGGTGGACGCGGTCGAGATGACCCCGAAGTTCGCCGAAATCATTCGTTCGGAGGCCGAACGGGAATCACTTGACGTACACGTCATCGAGGGAGACGCCTTCGACACCATGGATGGTGTCCGCACTGACTATCAGCTGATCGTGGCATCCGAGGTGGTGCCTGACTTCCGCACGGTGCAAGAGCTACGCGGCGTGCTCGAACTCGCCGCCGACTGCCTGGCTCCCGGCGGACGCGTGGTGTTCAATACCTTCCTGGCGCGCCCGGGCTACACCCCCGACAGCGCCGCGCTGGAGCTCGGACAGCAGTGCAACACCATGATCTTCACCCGCGACGAGATGACGAGTGCGGTGGCCCAGCTACCTCTCGAACTCGTTGCCGACGACTCCGCTGTCGAATACGAGAAAACCCATCTGCCGCAGGGCGCTTGGCCGCCTACGAACTGGTTCGAAGGCTGGGCCAATGGCCTCGACTTGTTCGATGTCGAGCCTGAAGAATCCCCGATCGAATTGCGTTGGCTGGTGTTCACGCGCTCGGCTTCGGCAAAGTCTTGACTGATTCCAGATAAGTACGCCATATTGGCTGGGTGTCACCAATGGCGGACCACGCAGAACAGCTGCGCATTGCCGATCTGCGGGTGACCCGGCCCCGGCTCGCCGTGCTGGAGGTCGTGCACGCCCATCCGCACGCCGACACTGAGACGATTTTCTCGGCGGTACGGAGCGGACTGCCCGATGTCTCGCGCCAGACCGTTTACGACGTCCTCAATGTGTTAACCACGGTCGGTCTGGTTCGCCGAATCCAACCGTCGGGCTTGGTTGCTCGTTATGAGTCCCGGGTCGGTGACAACCATCACCACGTCGTATGCCGGTCCTGCGGGGTCATTGCGGACATCGAGTGTGCGGTCGGCCAGGCGCCCTGCTTAACGCCGTCGGAGGACACCGACGTTCTGGATGGCTTCGTTCTCGACGAGGCAGAAGTCGTCTACTGGGGCCTGTGCCCCGACTGTTCGACTGCTGATTCTTGATCACAGCCGTGATCACAGCCCGTTTCACCCACCACCCGAAAGGAATGTTGTGTCATCCGAGACATCCGACAGCAAGACGGCTAGCACCAGTGAGAGCGAAAGCCCGGCAATCGCTGCTCCTACGCCGAAGGCGCACGCTCCCCTGACCAATCGGGACTGGTGGCCTAACCAGGTCGACGTCTCGAAGCTTCACTTCCAGTCGTCCAAGGGCAACCCGCTCGGCGAGGACTTCGACTACCCGACAGAGTTCGCCAAGCTCGACGTCGAGGCACTCAAAGCTGACGTGATCTCGATGCTGACCACCTCCCAGGACTGGTGGCCCGCCGACTACGGCCACTACGGCGGTCTGTTCATCCGGCTGAGCTGGCATGCCGCCGGCACCTACCGCATTTATGACGGCCGCGGCGGCGGCGGGCAGGGTGCACAGCGCTTTGCCCCGCTCAACAGTTGGCCGGACAACGCCAACCTGGACAAGGGCCGTCGGTTGCTGTGGCCGATCAAGCAGAAGTACGGCAACAAGATCTCCTGGGCGGACCTGCTGGTCTTCGTCGGCAATGTGGCCCTCGAGTCGATGGGGTTCAAGACGTTCGGTTTCGGCTTCGGCCGCCCGGACATCTGGGAGCCCGAAGAGATTCTCTTCGGCGAAGAGGACGAATGGCTGGGCACCAGCAAGCGCTACTCCGGT
>Ga0182012_10004514_pt1 | contig 14490 bp, 14 predicted proteins | sample 612S2SmetaG_FD_120486 | JGI IMG/M metagenome (GOLD analysis project Ga0182012, IMG submission 120486) | Permafrost microbial communities from Stordalen Mire, Sweden - 612S2S metaG | ecosystem: Environmental > Terrestrial > Soil > Wetlands > Permafrost | place: Sweden: Stordalen | collected... | reverse complement strand
TTTCACATCGTAGGCCGCGGCTGGACTGTCCGGGATGATGCTGTCCAACTCGTAAGCGATACGAGAGGGGCTGTCGCCGGTGTCAACGTGTGGAGGATGTTCCGTGTTGTTGCTGGGGAGAAATGAAAGCAGCGTTCTGATCTGCTCAAGGCAGTCGCGGTCGTCTTCGGCAGCGAATTGCGCAACGCCGCTCTTGACGTTGTGGGCCATTGCTCCACCCAGGTCTTCCTGGGTGATCACTTCTCCGATTACTTCTTTCACAACATCTGGGCCGGTGATGAACATATAACTTGTGTTCTTCACCATGAACACCCAGTCGGTCATTGCCGGCGAGTACACTGCTCCACCCGCCGTGGGGCCCATGATTGCCGATATCTGCGGCACTACGCCAGAGCACAGAGAGTTGCGATAGAAGATCTGCCCGAATCCGGCCAGCGAATCCACGCCTTCCTGTATGCGGGCGCCGCCGGAATCATTCAGGCCGATGAAGGGAATGCCGGCCTTCAATGCCATGTCCATTACTTTGCAGAGTTTTCTGGCGTGCATCTCTCCCAGGCTTCCAGCCCGGGCCGTGAAGTCCTGGGAGAATGCTGCAGCCGGGCGGCGATTGATCTTGCCGAACCCAGTAATTACGCCGTCGGCTGGAATCTCTACTTTATCGATTCCGAAGAGCGTGCCACGGTGCTTCATGAACATGTCGGTTTCGCAGAAGGTGCCCGGGTCGAAGAGAGTGTCCAGCCGCTCGCGAGCTGTCAGCTTGCCGCGCTGATGCTGCGCCGCCACGGCTGCAGCTCCGCCCATCTCCCGAACCTGGCGCTCACGTTCACGTAGTTCCTGCAGCTTCGCGGCCACGGCTCCCGTCTTGATCTTGTAAGCGGCTACTCTCATGAGGACACCTCATCGTTCGCCAAGCGACATCGCGGTTCTCTCAACCAATCACTCCCAACACAGTTCCTCGCTCCACCTTCTCGCTCTCCTTGACGAGGATTGAGAGGACTGTGCCAGTGACTGGTGACGTGATCAGGTTTTCCATTTTCATGGCTTCCAGAATCAGCACCACATCTCCGCAGAGGACTTCTTCCCCGACGTTCTTTTCGCACAAGACTATGGTGCCCGGCATAGGGGCAACCAACTTGCGGATGCCAGTCGCGGGACGTTCATGCGTCGGTTCGAACTGTTTCACGTCGAGTAAGCTCGTGTTGGAATCCGGCATACAGCTCTCCCTTCCCTCCGGTTGCCCTGAAGGTTTGGCGCGCACTTAAACACAATCCATCTACCGGTCCGCCTTGAGTGGGCAGAGCATCGACGGAGTGTGCCACATTGGCGGCCGTCACTTTCTGCGGTTTGACTTGTAGAGGGAGGAGGTGAGACCAGGTTGCGATCGAGGTTTATTGCTCCTCGGTCGCGAGACTCAATTTACCGATTCATCGGAAGAAATTGTGAACACCGCAGCACGTACAATGGAAAATATCGGATCAAAATTTATGACGTGCGTTCATTTCTGCCACGGTACTCATCCTAATCTGAAACTTCCAATCCTCTTCTTCTACAGAACTCCTCGTTGTTGCAAATTCGTTCTCACTTTGCCTTTGATGCAAATTGGTCCAATGTTGAAGTGATCGTTGCCTTACATGCGGGTTACGTGCGGATATCTTCAACTCTCGTTGTGATTCGATGAATACTGGCTCCTGCCCGGGGGGGGCTTTTATTTGGCACTTATGTCGCGTTGTGAGCTTCGTCGAGGTGCAATCTCCGCTGTTACTGCGGATACCACTACTCACGTGTCCTGAACTGGAGTACCCTATTAAACCTACAAGGAGCGTCCATGCCTGCCTTGCGGTCCCATCGGCTTCGCTTTGATGATTTTGTCGCTGATCTTGGCAGCGGTGAATTGTTCAAAGACGGTACGAAGGTTCAGCTTCAAGAAAAACCTTTCCAAATTCTTACCCTCTTCCTGCAGCGGCCCAAGGAATTGATTTCCCGACGGGAGATTATCAGCAAGGTGTGGCCGGATACTTTTGTCGAAGGGGACTTGTGCCTGAACGTTGCCATCAGGAGACTCCGTACGGCGCTGGAGGACAAGGCATCCGACTCCCGATTCATTGAGACGGTAGGGAGTCACGGCTATCGTTTCATAACCAACGTGAACCGTCCGGGCGTGTCCAAGACATTGTCGAGCCACGACCATCCAAGAGTTGCCGTGTTCCCCTTGAGGGCAGAGACTGATTCGAACGATTCTTCATTTGCTTCGGCAATGACCGAACTGATCATCGTCGAGCTACGCCGTCTGCATCCCTCGCTGTCCGTTGTTACTCCTGAATTCACAACGGAACGTGCTCGAAAAGGTAAGTTATCGTTGTGCAAAGACGTATCGGCAGACCATATGTTGGTAGGTGCGGTATCGAACTCTGATGGGTACCTGCGAATCATTGTGAAATTGCTGAAGTGCCGGGCACAGGTTTGTGTGTGGGCTGAAAGTTATACGCAACCTAAAGAAGACCTATTTGCCAATCAAGCCGAGATCAGTAAGAGGATTGCAACAGCAGTCGTTCAGTCTATTCCGGTTTCAGTCCGCCCCTCGCATCTCGAGAAGGTGCCGCCCAATGTTTATGAGTCGTATTTGCTTGGGTGCTCGCTCCGCTCCCGCCTTACGGAAGATACTCTGAACCGTTGCATACCAATTCTGGGAGGAGCAGTTCGGGAGTGTCCGCAATTCGCGCTTGCCTGGACCGCTCTTGCCAATGCACATTGCATGCTGGCCAGACTAGGTATTGAACCGTCTCGCGAGGCGTTTCCAGAGGTCAAACATTGCATCGACAAAGCACTTGCGATTGAAGATCTTGAGGAGGCCAGGACAGCTCTTGCCTACTATCAATTCTTCTATGAACACGAGTGGGAGGCCGCAGAGGCAAGTTTGCTGCGAGCACTGGCGGCGGATGCGCGGTATCCGCTTGCGGTAGGCGGATACGCACAGCTTCTTACCTCGCTTGGAAGACATGAGGAAGCAGTATTCCTGATGCAGCAGGCTTGTGAGCTGGACCCATTTGCAGCTTATTCGGCAATCATGTCTGGGTGGGCTCTGTACTATGCGGGGAATTACACTGCATCGCTTACTCAAGTCAGGAAGGCCATGGAACTTGACCCGTCATTGTGGATTGCACATACGAGTGCGGGAATGGCTCTGGAGAGACTTGGAGAGATGGAAGCGGCCCTTGCAGAGTTCCGCCGTGCTCTGGAAAATTCCGATGATAGTTCATTGGCAAAAGCTCATGTAGCGTTTGGCCTTGCGCGCATGGGTGACCGCAGCGGCGCAACGGAGATACTGCAAAAACTTCTACAGCTGCGAAAGAAGCACTACTTCAGTCCTTACTGGATTGCGGTTATCTATGTTGCGTTGAATCAACTCCCTGAGGCTCTTAACTGGCTTGAAATCGCGGGGAAGGAACGTTGCAGTTGGATTGTGTTCGCGCGTGCGGATCCGAAGCTCGCGGTCCTGCACTCTGATCCACGGTTTCACCGGTTGGTGAGCGGCATTAATCCCGCGCGGCGCGTTGTCTTTCCCGCATGAATGGAATTTGCGAGAGCCCGCTGAGGCCAGCGAGCTCTCTTGAGAGAGGCCATAAGAATTGTGTTATTTGTGAGCCGAGGCAAACGCAAAAGCCTCCACGCGGGGAAGCAATCCATGTTCGCGCGCATCGCTCAAGAGTTGGTCGTGGAACTGGGGATGAGCGATGTTGACTAACTCATGCACTCTCTCCGCGATGCTCTTGTTCTTCAAGTCGGCGATGCCATACTCGGTTACGAAGTACTGCACGTCAGTGCGCGGCGTAGTGATCACGGCGCCCGGCGGCAGCACGGAGGTGATGCGCGAGGTCAGGGTTCCGTCCTTGGCTTTGGCCGTTGAAGGGAATGCCAGGAAGCTCTTGCCACCCTCCGAATGCGAGGCGCCACGAACGAAGTCGAGCTGGCCACCCGTTCCGCTGAACTGATCGAATCCCAGGGACTCCGAACATGCCTGCCCGGTGAGATCGCACATCAACGTGCTGTTGATGGAGACAAAGTTCGGGTTGGCGGCAATATTCCGCTCATTGCAGATGTACGAGATGGGATAAACCTGCACGAGCGGATTGCGATTCATAAAGCGATAGAGTTTCTCTGAACCAATGCCGAAACCGCACGTGATCTCGTTGGGATGAAATACCTTTTTCCTGCCATTGATCACACCTTTCTCAGCAAGGGTCACCATGGAGTCTGTCAGCATCTCGGTATGAACTCCGAGGTCTTTGTGATTCTCCAGGAAGAATCCGACCGCATTGGCTACGCCTCCGATCCCGAGCTGGATCGTGGAGCCGTCCTCGATGTGATCGATCATGTGCGACGCGATTCGTTTGTCGATCTCAGAGACAACCGGCTGCGGAAGCTCGGCGACCTTGTGATCGGCTTCGCATATCCAGGTTACGTCCTCCACGTTGATGAAGGCTTCCTTGCAGCCGAAAACATAGGGAACTTCGCGATTCACCTGCACGATGATGGTCTGTGCCATGGAGGCGGAGGTGTGTCCGTGGAAGCTGCCGATGGAGCCGAAGCTCATGTTGCCGTCTGCATCCGGCTCGGAAACTTCAGCGATAAACACGTTGGGCAAAATGCGATTGCGCACCAGCCAGTCGGTCTGAGAGAACTGGTAGGAGGTGACATCCACATTGCCCTGCGCCGCGAGTTTGCGTTCAAACGGACCCATGAAGATGGTGTGGTGCTTCATGTGTCCGATGTACTCCCGTTTGAGATATTCAAATGGATAAAGGGTAAGGCAGCCAATCATCGTCACATCTTCAAGTTCTTTGTAACGCTTGCTGATGGCATCAATGAGGGTAGCTGGCGCGCTGCCACACGGCGGATAAATCACGCGGTCGTGCGACCTGATCTTGGAGGCTGCTTCGTCTATTGAGATCAGCTTCTGTTTATAAGTATTTTTCCAACTCATGGCTTTCTCTCCGTAACTGGAACCCGCTGACTTCGCGGGGTAAGAATCTCTTACTTATAAATTTCTCGATCAAACAAAATTTAAGAACCGGTGAACACGGGATCTCTCTTTTCCTTGAAGGCTTTTACTCCTTCTTTGTGATCGGCGGTCTGCATGCACACGGTCTGCGTCTCGGTTTCCAACTCGAGTGTCGCGTGCAAGTCGAGCTGACCGCTCATGTTGATGACCTTCTTGATCGCAGCCAGTGGCAAAGGAGCGCTTTGCAGGAGCCGCTTTGCGAGCTTGTAGGTTTCCGCTTCGAGTTGGTCGTCGGGAATCACGCGGTTGACTACGCCAAGTGCCAGAGCAGTTTCGGCGTCGATCAGATCGCCGGTAAACATCAACTCCTTTGCCTTGTAGGGGCCAACAATGCGAGGCAGCAGATACTGTCCACCGCAGTCAGGGACAAGGCCGACCTTGGCGAAGCTCTGCGCAAAGCGTACAGACTTCGCGCACATAACCAGATCGCACGCAAGCGCGATGTTGAAACCAGCGCCCGCGGCCACGCCGTTGACCATGGCAATCACCGGCTTGGCCATGTTCATGATAGCTGTCGGTATCTGTCCGGCACGCTCGATGAAGTTGCGAGCGGTGACGGGATTCGTCAGGCTGACCAGGAAGAATAAATCGCCACCAGCGCAGAAGGCACGTCCGTTACCGGTGATGACGACAACGCGTACGGCGCGATCTTCGGCAACGTCACGCAACGCCACCAGCATATCGTCCAGCAATTCCTGGTTCAGTGAATTCAATGCTGCCGGACGATTCATCGTAATGGTGGCAATGCCGTTGTCTTTCTTGAGAAGAACTGCAGTTTGTCTTTCAGTAAGAGTCGCTTCCATATGATTCCTCAATTCAGGTTCGTTATGCGAGCCGACATGACTTTAGAAAGTAGGATTGAATGCTGACCGGTTGGAGGGGAAACGAGAGCGGGGTAGAGCGGGACATTTCTACCTCGGCGGCGTGGAACAGCCTTGCCGCCACCGCGAACTGGCGTCTTCCTGCCATCTCCGGCCTTCTCGCCCACGGGAGGTCCTCTGTGGGAAAGTTGCGGACTGCGATTCGCCGTGCTGCCAAATAACGAGTAAGGCGAATGCTAAGCGGACCTATCTTCTTACACCCGCTACTTCCGGCTGTCAAGGATTTGGAGCCCCGACAAGCCAGCCCGCGCTGAGCCAGCGCGGCCGCGCGTAGTTCACAGGTTCCAGTGGGCTTCGCTTATGATGGAGGACATGCTGAATGCAAACGAGCGCTATTCGCGCCAGATACTCTTCCCTGGCATTGGCCAGGAGGGCCAGCGCAAACTTGCAGGTTCTCGCGTGGCCATTGTTGGCTGTGGAGCCACGGGGTCGGTTCTCAGTTCGCTGCTGGTGCGCGCTGGAGTTGGCTATGTGCGCATCATTGATCGCGACTACATTGAGCCCAGCAACCTGCAGCGGCAAGTTTTGTTTGACGAGAAGGATGCGGCGGAGTCGTTGCCCAAGGCCATTGCGGCGCAGCGCAAACTGCGGCAGATCAACTCGACGGTTACCGTGGAAGCGCATGTCGAGGATCTGACTCCCGGCAACTGCGAAGACCTGCTCGAAGAAGCCGATCTCATTCTCGACGGCACCGACAACTTCGAGACTCGCTACCTGCTCAACGATTACGCCGTGCGTGAAGGTCGCGCCTGGATCTACACTGCCGCTGTCGGCAGTTACGGTGTCACCATGAACGTTCTTCCGGGTGAGAGCGCTTGCCTCGCATGCGTCTTTCCGCAATCGCCCACCGGCGTGGTGGAGACCTGCGATACCAGTGGCATTCTAAATTCGGCGGTCAACCTGATTGCCTCGGCTTCTGTTACAGAGGCGATGAAGTTTCTTGTGGGTGCGCGGGATAAGATGCGTCGGACCTTGCTCTCGTTTGACGCGTGGCACAATGACCGTTCGGAGATTCGCGCAGACCGTCCGCGTGCGGGGTGCAGTGTCTGCCAGGAGCACAAGTTTGCCTATCTCGCAGGGCGTGCCCATGCTCACATCTCTCTCTGCGGGCGCAACTCGGTGCAGATTCACGAGCGCCATCGCCCCATCCAGTTTGCTGAACTGGAAACCCGGCTTGCGCCTCACGGCGAGGTTCGCTATACGGAGTATGTGCTGAAGTTCCTGCGCTCGCCATTTGAACTGACGCTGTTTCCAGACGGGCGCGCAATCATAAAAGGCACTACGGATATCGGCGTAGCACGCAGCTTCTATGCACGTTTCATCGGCTCATAGAAATCCCCCAGCCGCGGCCAGGGGATGCGAGTACGAGTGACACGCAGAATCTTCAGGAACGCACCACGTCCATTGCTTCCTGCGTCGCAGAATGGAGCGCTGTGCTCATCTCCTCAGGCTGCGCGGGAACCAGACTCATCAGCGAGCGGACTACCTCTGCGGCATTGTAAGAAGTCTTGTCTCCTGGCAGAAATGGCCGCACGCACATGAGGTCGTCTCCCGTGGTGACCATACCGGGTTCCACGCTGCCATCCTTCTGAATCTGCTGCATTCCAACATCGGCGAGCAGGCAGTTGCACAGGCACTTGCGTCCGGCAGTCTCTTCAAAGACTCCACCCTTGGCAACGTAAATGTCTTCCGGCTCCGCTGAACAGCGATAGGCGACTTTGCCTTCCGGAGTGCGGTATGACTCGCGCAGAATACCAATATCGCAAACACGCTTGCGGGTGCTGTAGACCTCAGGTTCGGAGGTTGTTCCCTCCAACTGAGCGGCCTTGAAAGGGAAGCCGGTCGGCGACGAAAGCGGATCGGTGAAGACCGTGGCTTCGTCACGCATAATCTTGCGCAGTAGTGCGTGTTTGTAGTCATCATGCAGGCCGGACTCTTCGCTGAAGGCAAATATGGTACCTACCTGCACGCCAGCCGCTCCCAACTCCAGCGCCTCAACAACTTTCTCTGGAGTGCCAAAGCCGCCAGCCAGCCAGAAAGGAATTCCGATCTGCCGGATCTTGTCGAGATCCACATGGTCGCGCTCGCCGTACACGCACTCGCCGCGTTCGTTCAGAACCTGCTGTCCACGCGGGGGCGCGTTGTGTCCGCCAGCCGTGGGGCCTTCAATCACAAATCCATCCACCTTGCCGTTGGAGCGGCGCACCATGGTAGTGGCCAGCGTGTTCGAGGAGATGATCGCGAGAAAAATAGGACGCTTCAGCTCAGGTGCGCTCTGCCCGCAGAACTCACGCGGATCGAAGCGCATCAGGCTGTCATCTTCCGCCTGAGCGCCCGTCACATTCAGCGGATAACTCGCCGCCTCGCCCTTGGCAAAGGCATCCAGCACGCCCGGAACTTTCAGTGGAATTCCAGCGCCCATCAGGATGTAATCGGCTCCGGCCAGCATTGCTCCGTAAAGCGAAGCCAGCAGCGGAAGCTGAATCTTCTCCATGCAGTTGATGCCGACTGGATTGGTGTGACCTTCGCGCGCCAGCATGACTTCAACAAAGTTGGCGGCGACGACAAGTTCAGTGGTCGCGCGCGAATTCACCCGCGCCAGCATGGGAACCAGTTTGTAGGGCACTCCGGCGGCCCGACCTCCGGCAATGTAGTACTTTGCCCGGATGCGTTCGGCCATCTCAGGGAAGGGAAACTGCGCGAGTCCGCGGCGCATATGTCCGCCCGGATCGCCGTCCTGCAAGCGCCGTGCAAGAATCGTGTCCAATGCCACACTGGAAACCACACCAAGCTGCCCGGTAAGCGAGACAGCCCTCGCCAGCCGCCAATTGGAAACCGCCGCGCCCATCCCGCCCTGAATTACAACCGGATACTGACTCATAGCGATATTGTTGCAAATGTCAGCAGAGGCCCGAGTCATAGTTTTGTATTACCTGTAAGGTGGGGCAGATCATTCGTCCTTGAGGGCGTGGGTGCCGTGCGTGATCGCCGCACCTGCCCGAAGCGCTGCCGCAACCGCAACGACCTCTGAAATTTCCTGGCTGGAGACGCCCGCTTCGCGCGCTTTGTCCGAATGAATCTGGATGCAGTATGGGCACTGGGTTGTCAGCGCCACAGCCAATGCCATCATTTCCTTATACTTAACGGGAATGGCCCCGGCAGCCATCGCAGCTTTGTCGAAAGCCCAGAATGCCTTGATAGCCTCTGGAGCTCCCGCTTCCAAGCCCTTCAACTTCTTCAGATTCTTCATGTCGTACACAGGCCACATCCTCCTCATCTAGAGACGCTGGAGCTTCGATGTGGCCTTTTCACGACAGGTTACCCGCTGGATTCGCGGCAGGCCCTCAACTACTTCATCCTCTACTTCAACTCATAGATCACAAACTGCACGTGCCATGTAGTGGACTGCCCCGGCTTCAGGTACACAATGCCGGTGTCATGGTGGCCCCAGACTTTCTTGTCAAAGGGATCTGAGAGATTGTATTGCGGCTCAATGGCGACAAAATTCTTGGCTGGAGGCGCATACATCTGGATCGCCCGAATCTCCTTGGAGAGGGCGATTACCTTGATGCCGTACTTGGCTGCGGGATCAGTGATGCGCACCTCAGCCGCACCCTTCGCGTTACGCTGGAGCGCGGTGAAGCTGTCATCGATGAACTCGGCGCCCAAGGGCGCACCTTCATCGGCCGTGAAATCGAATCGCGACTCTCTTACAGGAACCAGCACGCCGAGCGCAAAGACATCGTCATAATTGTTGGAGGGAGCCCGCATCACGGCTGGCATATGTACGCGCACCTGCGTGCGGTCTCCGCTGGGAATTGCGAAGTACGGGTGCATCCCGATGGCCATGGGCAGTCGCTCCGTGCCCACATTGGTGGCTGTCACCTTCAGATCCAGCACATTGTCCGTCAGCTCGGCATGTACTCTCACATCGGTCCGCGAGGGCCAGTGCCCGCCAAAGTTTCCCGCGTGCAGCGTGCCCGTCATCGTGGACTTCACCCTGTCATCTTGCGCGGTTACGTCCTCGAATCTTGCATTCAGAATCAGCCCGTGCATGGCGTGGAACTCAGCGCCGGGATTGTCGCCCTTCCAGTTAGCGGGCAGCAAAAGCTTTTGTCCGTTCGCGTCCTCCTCAATCATCTTGCCGTCGGCAGAGAGTGTGCCCCGGATGCGGTTGGGGTAGGGAAGCAGAAAGGCTCCGCCAATCTTGAACGCCTCGTTGCCATAAGGGTCCGGCCCGTCCAGTTTCACCTTGGCTTCTGCGAGTGGAGGCGATGCCAGCAGGTTGATCACTCCCTTGCCCGGCACATAGGCCTTGATCTGGAAAAGGTTCATGCCGTGAGCTGGAAGGAACTCGGCCTGGATGAAGTGTGCAGTCGTCAGGTGAGTCGCTGGGCGCGTCAGAAAAACGGGCTTGTCGGCCAGCGATGCATCCGATTGCTGCGCCGCAGCCGGAGCAGCCCCAATACCTGCGATGGCAAACATCAATGTGCAAAGAATCATGCGCGGCTTTACGGGTACCATCATGCGTTCAAAGCTCCCAGCGCCATCGGGTCTGTGTCTTGCATTTGCCCTTGGGGCGCCCTGCTTCAATCATTACACGTGCAAGAAAAAGAGCAGAGGTTTAAGCCTCCGCTCCGATTCAAGACTTTCGTTCACTTGCGATTCCTAGATGAACATTTCGTCGGTCGGCACGGGTTTGGCGCGGCGAGCCTTGCGTCCGCCTACAAACTCGCCGAACCCAGCCATCACACCTTCCATCAGCGCTGAAACATGACGCATCGGAGAGGTGACGGTGTGCTGCAAGGCTTCGGCAGCATTGTCCACCCGCTGCATGGTGCGCTCGGCCAGCACTCCGGCGTTGCCCGCCTGGGTTCTCGCAATATCTACAATCTCGGTCACAGACTTATCAATCTGCGCGGCCTGTGCCCGAACCAGGTTAGAAGTCTCGGCGAGGTTCGTAACGATGGTCTGAACCTTAGGCGCGCTCTCATCCACAATGCCGCGCACCGTCGCAACCAGCGGGAGCACATCGTTCTCCACTTTGGTGGACAGTGCCTCCATGCGCTGGCTCATCTTGCGCGTGGAAAAGAACATTCCCGCCAGAATCAGTGTCTGCAATATCACTGCAACCGAGGTCACCGCGACAAACGCGATGAGTATGGTGGACTCGTTCATGATGGCCTGTCTATTCGCTTACAGGGCCACCGTGCGGTGGCCCTGCTGATTGCGAATTCTTGTGAGGTTACAGTTTGGTGGCGTCGGGATCAGGAATTGGGTCCTCATGGCTGGCTTCCCGGTATGCCTGGCGGCCGGCTTCAAAAGCCGAGCGGATGTTTTCTTTCTGCTGGGAAATCACGTCCTTGCCGCGATCTGCCCACTCCTGCGCCTGTTCCTTGTACTTGCGCGCGCGTTCCTGCACCACATCGCGACCTTCTTCTGCCGCCGACAGGATTGACTCGCGAGTCTCACGACCGGCCTTCGGCGCGTAGAGAACGCCGACTGCGGCGCCAACGCCCAATCCTGCTAGAAACCATAAGATACCGCCACCACTGCAGCCGCAGCTTTCGTCTGCCATAGAATGCCTCCTCAATAAGACCTTAAGCGATCAATGCTAGCACCCACATTAGGGAATTACAAACCAGCGGTGCTAAGGTTCATCGGCCCAGAGGGAAGCCCCCGCCGCGAGCCTAACCAGAGACTTTCCTCCAATTAAGCACCCCGGATATTTGGCAACGATGGGGAATTATAATGAGCAGTAAACGGGCGCATCCATGCTGGAGAAGCTCTGGTACCGTTTCGGTTCCGACTCTCAAAATGTGACGATCATCACACGTCATCGTGACAGTTGAACTCAGGACAACCCCGTGTGTTTGTATAATCACGATGTCCCTGCCTCGTTTATTGTTCATTGCGAGAGGTTGGCTGGGACTTCTTTTTATGCCTTTGCTTTGGCTTCGAGTTGCAACCGTACTCTACGGAGTGGGCCTGATCCACGCCATCCTCATGCTCCGGCAGCGAGGTGAGCGTTCGGGACGGATTGCCGCACCCGCCGTCGGCCTGGGAATGGTCTTCCATCTCGTTTCTCTGGTGGAAACCGCTGCGCTGCACGGATACGGCGAATTGTTAACCATTCGCAATGCTGAATCCGGCCTTGCACTGATCATCGCCTTGATCTTCACTGCGATGTATTTGCGCTACAAAACAGCTTCTCCTGCTGCACTTATCTTTCCGCTCATTTTCATTCTGACCTTTGCTTCTGCGCTTTCAGAGCACCATCTGACGATTACGACCTCCTCCATTTTTGGTGGTTGGATATTTTTCCACGTCAGCACCCTGATATTTGGCTATGCCATGCTTTTCCTGAGCTTTGTTTCGAGCCTGCTTTACCTTGTATTGTCTCGTCAGCTCAAGCTCAAGCAGGCTTCGCCATGGGCTGCGCGCATGCCCGCTTTGCAGGAAATCGATGAGCTCGGTTACAAAGCATTACTGCTAGGCTTTCCGTTTATGACCATCGGCCTGCTGGCCGGTTCTGTGGTAGCCGAAGAGCGTTTTGGCGCCACCTTTGTCACCGATCCAAAAGTGTTACTCTCACTTTTGATGTGGGGCATTTATCTCACACTTCTATATACGCGCTGGAGTGCCGGTTGGCGTGGCCGCAAGGCAGCTTACCTGGCCAGCTTCGGATTCATCGTCTCCGTATGCGCGTGGGGTGCGAATTACTTGAGCAAACTGCATAGGTTTATCGCCCCATGAACTTTTTCGTACTGGGGGTAAATCACAAAACGGCGCCGGTGGAAGTGCGAGAGCGCTTCGCCATACCGGAGGCACGTCTGCCGGAAGCTCTCGCCAAACTCACCGCGATGGATGGTGTTGAGGAGGGCATGATCGTCTCCACCTGCAATCGCGTGGAGATCTTCGCTCGCTCGACCAACGGCCATTGCGATCTGCAAAAGTTCGTGCGCGACTACTTCGGCTTCAGCAAGGGAGAGTACGAGCCGTACATCTTCGAGCATGAAAAGCTCGAGGCCGTAAAGCATGTCTTCCGCGTTGCCTCCAGCCTGGATTCCATGGTTGTCGGCGAGTCGCAGATTCTAGGCCAGGTGAAGGAAGCCTACGCCACCGCGCGCGCCTTGGGTACGGTGAACTCGCAGCTCGATCAGCTGCTGACCCGCGCCTTTGCCGTCGCGAAGAAGGTTCGCAACGAAACCACGATTGCCAGCTCGTCTGTCTCTATCGCCTCGGTGGCCGTAGAGCTGGCTGAGAAGATTTTCGGCAGCCTGACGGGTAAGTCCGTATACCTGGTGGGCGCAGGAAAAATGTGCGAGCTCGCTGCCCGCCACTTGATTGCGCACGGAGCCAAGAAGATTTACGTCGGCAACCGTACCTTTGATCGCGCCGTGGCCCTGGCCGCCAAGTTCAATGGGGAGGCGATTCCCTTTGAGCGCCTTTATGACACGGCTCCCTGGGCAGACATCATCATCAGCTCCACCGGCGCGCCCCATGCCATCTTCCGCAAGTAGCATGGCGAGAAGTTCCTTCACGCGCGCAAGAACCGCCCCATGTTCTTCATTGACATTGCGGTGCCGCGTGACATCGATCCGGGCCTTAACGATCTTGACGGAATCTTCGTCTACAACATTGACGATCTGCAGCAGGTGGTTCAGTCGCACATGGGCGACCGCCGCAAGGAAGCGGTTCACGCCGAGGTCATTGTCGAGGACGAGGTGCGCAAGTTTGAGCAGCGCGCCCAGACCGCCGAGGTCGTACCCACTATTGTCAGCCTTCAGCAGCATTTGGAGACATTGCGGCAAGCCGAGTTGGATCGCGTCCGCGGCCGCCTTGGTGCGCTCTCTCCCGAGCAGGAGATGGCTGTCGAAGCGCTCACCCGCGGCATCATCAACAAGATCATGCACACCCCGATCACCGCGCTGAAATCGGCTGCGCACGATCCTGGCTCCACCACCGTGATTGACGTGATTCGCAAGCTCTTCAATCTTCGCCCTGAGCTGCCTCCGGAAACGCCCGCCCTGCCTGCTCAGCTGGAGCGGAGGGAAGGCGACCGAAGGTCAGTCGCTCCCGAGCTGGAAGCACCTGCACTTGTGAAACAAATTCAGAAATAAGTAAAGGATGTTGGAATGGCTTTGCTTCGCATCGGATCTCGTGGTTCACAGCTTGCTCTCTGGCAGGCACATCACATCTCGGCCCTGCTCCGCGAAAAAGGACACCAGGTTGAGTTGGAAATCATTAAAACCACGGGCGACAAGATTCAGGACGTTGCACTCGCCAAGGTTGGCACCAAGGGAATGTTCACCAAGGAGATTGAAGAAGCGCTTGCTGAGGGTCGCGTCGACCTTGCCGTGCACAGCCTCAAGGATCTCCCCACCGCGCTGGCTGGACCTTTTGAGATTGCTGCCATCACCGAGCGTGTCGATCCCCGTGACGCCTTCCTTTCGATCAAGTACAACAGCGTCAAGGAGCTTCCGCAGGGCGCGAAGGTGGGCACCAGCAGCCTTCGCCGTCAGGCCCAGCTCAAGCAGTTCCGTCCAG
>Ga0182012_10004513_pt1 | contig 14497 bp, 14 predicted proteins | sample 612S2SmetaG_FD_120486 | JGI IMG/M metagenome (GOLD analysis project Ga0182012, IMG submission 120486) | Permafrost microbial communities from Stordalen Mire, Sweden - 612S2S metaG | ecosystem: Environmental > Terrestrial > Soil > Wetlands > Permafrost | place: Sweden: Stordalen | collected... | reverse complement strand
GTCGTTCACCGTCAGTTTGGTTTCCGTCGTCACTTCTGTCTTGCCATTGGAATATGACGCCGGTTGCGAGACGACTTGTGTGGTCCTGACATCGATCGTCAAACTTCCATGGATCACCGAGACCGGCGACAGCCTGACGTCTCCTCCCATTACAATTGTGCCCGTCCGTTCATTGACGACGACTTTGGCTGGAGACCGAAAATTGATCGATAAATTCTGGATCCGCGAAATGAGAATCGGCACCGACGCCGTGCCACTTTCGGCAACGCTGACATCGATGCGTCGGCTGTCGAGCGCGTGCGCAATTACTTTCCCGAATTCCTTGTTGATCGCGTCGGCAACGTCACGTGCCGCAGTGAAGTCGGAATTCAGCAGCAACAGGGACACTGTCTGGAATTGGCTCAGGTCGACAGCGGCGTCCCGCTCCACCATTCCCCCTTCTGAAATTCTGCCAACGGTTGGATGATTCACAGTTTTTGAGTTGCCGGAAACGCCTTCAGAATAACCTCCGATGACTAACGGGCCTTGGGCCTCCGCATAAACCTCTCCATTCGCCGCCCGCAGAGACGTAAGCAGTAAGACTCCACCCTCAATGCTCTTGGCATCGCCCACCGACGACACAGTGACATCGACCTTCATTCCGGGGCGTGCGAAAGCCGGGAGCGTTGCTGTCACAAAGACAGCGGCAACATTCTTCACCACAACTACACCGGGCGCTATTTGCACCCCCATCCTCAACAGCGTATTTGCAAGAGTCTGAACCGTAAAAAACGTCTGCTGCGTATCGCCAGTGCGGCTCAAGCCAATAACCAGGCCATATCCGACCAGTTGATTGTCACGGACGCCTTGAATCTGCGTAACGTCCCGGAGAAGTACCGTGCGGTTGCTCGGGGCGCCGTAAAGCGCAAGGGCAGAACAACAGCACAGAAACAGCACCCCAACGCTCCGCCAGATGAGATGAAACCGCCGCTTCAAAGCGAGACCTCGAATTATTTGAATCAAAAATTCAGCAACCATAGGACCGCCCTGGTGAGGAAATTTGGTGGACGGACACCGTCCGCAATGATTCCTTTGCCCTTCATTTCGATCTCCAGATTGCTCAGGGAAGCCGAGGATACTGAGTTACTTGGTCCGATATCACCCGGCCGCACCATACCTCGAACAGTTACATCTTCATGCTGGTTATTCATGAAAATCTGGCGCTTTGCTTCGACAACGAGGTTGCCGTTGGGAAGTACAGCGATCACCTGACCAGTTAAGCTGGTCGAAAACGTGGTGTTTGACGCTGTTGCCCCCTGCCCCTTCAGCACGGACGACGAATTCGCGGCCAGAAGAGGATTAGTCGCCGCAGGGACCTTACCTAACACGCCGGTGATGGCCGAATTGGTTGAAAAGGTTCGCTCGCTGTCGACCGTACCTGACTGCGCCGCAGTCGTCTGAACGGCAACCAGGATCGTGATAGTGTCGTTCAGGTGATGCGCTTTGTAGTCGACGGAAAAATCGCCTAGCGGGCTCTGCGACGACCATAGGCTGCCGACGGTATGCTCCTCGACTGTCGAAACGTATTGCTGCTGTAACCGGGCAATATACTCAACGCGAAGTTCCGCAGGAGTCTTGGCATGCGCTTTCGAAAACTTTATGCCAACGGCATAGCGAGACATGACTCCAAGCAACACGAGAACGAGAATTCTTCTGAGCAATCTCAATATGAAGTGCATCCTAGAAGCTCCCTATCAGCTGGTTTGAACTCACTATTTCTGCAACGTAGACCTGCTTGTGGTCAGGGCTTGACACACGAATTCTGCTCCCGGCAAAGCCCTTTTCAAGACTGATCACAGAGACGCGGATTCGCGACCGGTGGTCGTCCAATATCAATGTTGCGTGAGTTCCGGCCTGCATGGTGATTTCAGATTTCGGCTCGAACAGCAAGCTTTGATTCAGAGTATTAGCAGTGGATGCGATCGGAACGTTCGCAGCCTGACCTTCCGTCCCCATCACTATGGCGTAGAAAGGAAGGCAAGCACCGGGGCGATGACAAGCCATCCTGATCCAGGTACGCCGTTCAGCGCGCTCTGTGTGCAACCGGCTTCCGAAGGGCGCGACCGATAAGAGGTCTAACTTCGGACTTGGATCGGTCGCAACTACCTTTGCAACTAAGGTCACCTGCGAATCGGAAACTTGTATCCCTCTATCGGCGAGAGCCTGCACTATCTGGTGCGTTGAGAGCTCAAATCGTTCCTGCGCTTGGCCCCAGCGCGACAAACCCAACACCACTAAGACCATTATCGCGATCCATCTGAATGCCATTCGTTCCTTTCTGTTCCTGCTGCGATTTAGAACCTCTACTGCGCGAGCTGATTCAATTGCTGCAGCATTTCATCCGCCGCTTTGACAACGCGCGAGTTCGATTCATAGGACCGCTGAGCAAGGATCATTGCGACAAATTGGTTGACGACGCTGACGTTCGACTGCTCCAACATCCCCTGCTGGAGTGTACCCAGCCCTTCGGCGCCGCCGGGAGTTCCAACGAGAGGCTGACCGGATGCAGTGGTCGGGAGATAGATATTGTTTCCAACACTGTTCAGGCCGCCAGGATTGATGAATAGAGCCGTCTGAATACTTCCCACTTGCGTTGCAGCCGTCTGGCCCGGCTGAGTGACGGTGACTGTTCCGTCACTGCCAACGCTTACACTCAGCGCGTCCGCTGGGATCGTAACCGCTGGCTGAAGCGGATTGCCATCGGAAGTGACCATCGCCCCCTGCGCATCCGGATGAAAGGAACCATCCCTTGTATAGCCTATTTGTCCGTTAGGCATGAGGATCTGGAAAAAACCAGCTCCGGAAATCGCTAAGTCGAGCGGGTTCCCAGTGGTGGCGAAGTCACCTTGAGTCTGAATGATCTCAGTTGCACCTGGACGAGTGCCAAGACCAATCTGTAGCCCCGCGGCCACAGTAGTCTGCTGCGTTGCGGCAGAACCAGGCATGATCTCGTTTTGATAGAGAAGATCAGTAAAATTCACCTGACGCTGCTGGAATCCAGTTGTACTTGAGTTAGCGAGATTGTTGGCAATATTATCCAGGTTCAGTTGCTGAGCTGTCATACCGCTGGCAGCTGTATAAAGAGCACGAAACATATCAATTTCCTTTCAGATCTTGGTCAGTTGGCGATCGACACGACATCAACTGACGCGTGGCAGGTCCTGGGCCGCGGTCTTATCAATCTCGGTGTTGAACATCGTAAGCACATGGCGCATGGTCTCAACCTCGCGTTGCGCTGTGATCATCTCCACTACACTGGTCACGGGGTTAACATTTGAGCTCTCCAGCATCCCTTGGCGTACTTGAGTATTCTTAGCAACAGCCACTGATCCCGCTGGTGCAGTGTAGTAGGTTCCTCCTGCACTCTGTATTTCCACCGTTGGTGCGAATTCAACCAGTTTCAGTCGCCCGGCGATAGCTCCATTGGCAGAGATCGTCCCGTCATCGCTGATCGAAATGGGCTGACCTACGATCGCGATTGGGCCGTTATCACCCAAGACAGGATCACCCGCGGCTGTTATCAACTGTCCTTGGGGCGAAACACGAAAGTTTCCACCACGCGTATATACAGTGCTGTTAGCAGTCTGTACGGCGAAGTATCCTGGTCCTTCCACCGCAAGGTCGAGATCATTACCGGTCTTCACCAAAGAGCCTTGCGAAGTGTCCAGCTTCGTGCCACTCAATACGCCGTAGTCATTCGCATCCTGATTAAGTACAGAGAGAGAGGAGTCGCCCGTGGTCACCAGAAGTGAGCTGAAAACATTGTGGCTCGCCCGAAAACCAGCCGTGCTCACATTCGCCAGGTTGTTGGCAATCGTCTCGAGCGCCTGAGTGCGAGACATCAGCCCGGTACAGGCCGCGTAATATCCACTGTTCATTTGGTAGCCTCGCGCAGGTAATAAGCACGCCGAAGGCCATTTGTCGTTTTCCTCTATTTATCTATGCTTTAACTTGATTGCAAGGCGAGGAGCGAACAATGCATACCGCAAACAGCCCGGAGCATGAGGAGCCGATGAGAATCATATGAGCCTACTGTCCCTCCCATATCCTCGATTTGCGTGAATGAATTCACGTCCTGAATATCACTGGACTGCGCTTATCTGCTCGTTGCCCCTACATCGTACGTCTCATCCCGCGTGGCTTTTACCAGCAGCGACGAGCGAAAGCAGATTGCAGGACTGAATCGCAACAATAGCCCTTCGGTCCATCATGCCCCTCCCTGCAATGAAGGTGGTTTTATCCCCCAGGCAGGAATCGGCTTCGGCCCTACCTGCATTCCGCCGAATCCTTCCCTTCATGCAGAAATCCTTGATCTTCAGTATGTATGCCGGCTAATCCGTGCGCTGCTGTCAGGATGAACTTCCAGGTAGATGAGGCGTCAGAATCATTCACCTCACGCATAGCAGCTACAACGAAGGGCGGCAGCGCTTCTTCTGTTGCAACCATAAAGCCAGTAGTCCTGCCACCCGCGCCACAGTCGGGCCATCCCAGCACTGTCGGAAAACTTTCAACTTCATGAAGCAGCCCAACGAGGTATGCATCCTCCGGAGAGATGCTGTGAAACGAATGAGCAACAAGTTCCGCGTACTGAGCAACGAGACGAGAATGATTCCACAGCGTCGCCGTTTTTGAATGCTCTCTATCGCAGGCATAGGTTTGGGCCGAGATCGCGGCAAACCAGCATTTGACGTCCAAACTCGCTAGACACTCCACCATGCGGCGAGGGCGTTCTGCGACAAACTCAAATTCTCTGCCAATCAGCCGAAGAACCTGGATAGACGCGCCAACATCGCTCAAAACGACTTCCGCGGCTAGGCGCAAGTCGAGACAAGGCTCATGAAGAAGCATTTCCAAACCGAGGACTGTTGCAGACATAGCTGGAACCTGGTCCAGTCTCTCCGCAATCTCCTGAGCAGACTTCGCCTCTTCGGGATCCTTAGGATAGCGAGAATCGGAGAACGGAATCGCCCAACGGCTGATTACCGGGATAAACGGACGATTAAGCAATCTGCCACTCCTGCTATGTCCCTATCGGCACGTGGCGAAGACCTGTCCAAGCAAGGAACATGACTAACTGCTCCAGCTTAAGCGGTACGCGTAACTTCCATGTTACTTACAGATACTCCACACGCGCTCGGGACGCTGCTAGAGCAGTCGCATCAGCTCAACACTTATATTGACCGATTGAACGCAAATCCATGACACGCTGGACACGAGATATAGCGAGAACCACACTTCCGGAGGTGAACGACGTTGAAATCATATAAGAACGACTTGGGTAAGTGCCCAATGACAGGAGTCCCTCGCTTCGCCGGCTTGCAAGCAGATTCGCCCTATCTTAAATATGAAATCTGCCTTTCAGATGCCACCTTTCGCAAGCGCCCACAAATACTCTCTGCACCTCATAATCCTGCCTTGATCCTCATTCCAGATCGACGCAAAGTCTAAACAAGGAACGGACTATTTCGCAGGCATCTGAGCTTCACTTACCTGGCGGAGGTAAGTCCGGAGTTCACCAGTCTCCCATCCGCGTTCACTCGAGTACCCTGCAATCTTTCACATTTCCAATGAGTCAGAAGCCCGCGGCACTTCAGACTCAACTCCAGTGGCATTCACACAATAGGAGCTGAATGCTTCGGAGCCGATTTCAAGAAGGGAACAAATTTTACCCGGCAGCGCAAGTAAGACCGACTCGACCGCAATGCCGCTGACCCGACAATCACTTTCCAGCGTTAGGAGCGAACAGATGTCGGAACACCATTGGTCGATTGCAATAATTGCATCCGAAAGTCAGGACCTTGAGCACACAAGGCCAGTCTCGAAATGCATTCGAATTGTCTCGGCTCAATGCTTCAAGGAATCCTCGTTGAGGCTTTCAGTATGCATAAACTGGACTTCTGGCCGAATCGACGAGCGGGAAGAGAAGACTTCCGACACCTCCGTCACGCGAAGTCCGTAGTTTCCGTCAATTACCACCGCCTCGCCCCGAGCGATCACTCGTCCATCCAAAAGAAGCTCGACAGGCTCCTCAACCTGCCTGTCCAGTTCAATAACAGATCCACTGGTCAAATCCAGGACCTCTCGAAGCGTAAGCTGACGCTGTCCGAACCGGAGAGTGACATTCAGTTCAACATCCATAACCAGTTTCAGGTTCGCTGTCTCCTGCACCGACTTGCCTGCCGCAGACTTCATCGAAATCCGCGCTTCAGCAATTGTGGTCTCGATGTCGGAGCGAAGGGCTAACGACTCCATGAGCGCCGGATTCAGAATCATCAACAGAGACACACGATTAGAATTATGATCACCGACCTCAGCGTGGAAGACATTCGCGAGCTCCGGCGCTGGCTCAGCCGCCATCGATGCCTGAATCGTAAATGCGCCATATTGATCTACAGCCGCTGAGCAAAACTCGCCGGCTGCCGCTTGGATGCATTTCAGCAGTGCATCGGATTGCTCTGTACCGAATTCATCGGCGGCCTCTGAAAGGATTTGCGCCGCCAGCAACGCAGCGTCTGCGCGAGGGATCTCGAGCAGAAACCCCCCGCTCATGCTCCCTTCAAGACGGAACCCAATACGAATGGGCTCAGACTGATCCGGCGTCACGTCGGTACCTGGAACAGCAGCTATGGACCACGGCGAGCCAATGGTCTGGGTTATGGTCGCTGTCAAGGCATTGACAAAAGCCTTCGAGAAAGACTCAAGAACACTTTCGATTGTTCCCTTGGTCGTCATGTTACTCCTTATCCGCAACCGGCTCTTGTGATCGAGATAGGAGTTGAGCGGCCTTCCGCGAGCCGCTTCGAACTGGGGACGCCTCGAAGATCTCGACGTTTTCCACAGTGAGCCGTCCCGGATCTTTGACTGGTGATTTCATCTTCAAGATCACTCCCGGTTTCAGATCAATCAAGTCCTTCACCTTCACTCGCATTTGTGTTATGTCCACAGCAAAAGTGAATTCGCAGGCAAGAATTCGTTCGCGAAGACTGGGATTTGGCACAAGACGCAGGCTCGAGACCTTCTTGGATTGTGCTGCTTTTAGGTGCCTCAACAAGAAGCCCACGAACGATGTTGGGAGGACGATGTTGAATGCGCCGGTTACGGTTCCCACGGTCATTTCGAACATCAGCAACACAAGCTTTTCGTTCAGTGCAAAGATCTGCTGAATCATAGCCGGCTTAATGCAACGCCCCGGTGTCAGTGATAGATTGAGCGTACGCCAGGAGCGCTCCACTTGGTTCACGATCAGAGCAGTGACACTTTGCATGATCTCTTCATCAATTTCGGTTAGTTCACGGGCGCCCTCGGAAGCGGTGCCTGAACCGCCGAGCAGGAGATCAATGATCGGGAAGATCAATGTAATGTCCATCTCCATCAGGAAAGTGCTTTCCAATATGTTTAAGGCACAGGGCAGAAAATAGCTGTTGGGATCTCTCCCACTTATGTAGTCCACGCTAGCCATTTGTTCCAGTGACAGCATCTTCAAGCGGAGAGAGGCACCCAAATAGAGTTCGAGTGAGTTAGTGACATTCACCGCAAATTTCTCATGCAGCCCTGTCAACGCCCGAGCGTTCTCATTCGAGAGCCGGCCAGCATAGCGAAAGTTGCACGAATGAATCGTCTTCTTCCTCGGCTTAAGCACACTATTCTTCTCCGCATTCATCGATTCAATCGACGCAGTCATGCCCGCCTCCGCGACTGCTCCAGATCCGTGCCCCGGGAACTTGCCCGTTGATAGCTCGCTGGCGCCGTTGCTCCTTCACGAAGATGTCCGAGGGAGGAGCGTAACGTCAGCATAGCGGCCGCGTGGATCTGCGACACCCGCGATACGCTTATGCCAACTACTTCCGACACTTCCTTCATGGTCAGTTCCTCGATGTAATATAACGACAGAATCAACTGCTCTCTCTCTGGCATTCGAGAAACCGCTTCAGCGAGCTGTGCTTTCCGTTCCCCTTCCGCGTAAAGCTCGAATGGATTATCGCCTCCGCGACTCGGCGCAGACTCAATCAGATCGTGTGACTTCGCCGGGTCATTCGCGGAATCTGTCTGCTGTCCAAGCAGGAAGAGGCCGTCCAGCTGTGTCACTGTGCTCTGTAGTTCTTCGAGACCAATCTTCATTTCGGCTGCAATCTCTTCTTCGAGCGGATGCCGTCCTAGTGACAATTCAAGCTTCGCAGAGGATGAAGCAATCTCTCGGCCCTTTTTACGCAGGCTGCGAGAGCCCCAATCCAACATACGAAGACTATCCAGAATTGCTCCCCGAATACGAAAGTTGGCAAACGTATGGAGCTGTGTGGCCTTCGAACCATCGTAGTTGCGGCAGGCATCGAGCAGACCGATGACACCGGCCTGCACAAGATCTTCCATGTCCACCTGTTTGGGCAGGCGCTCATGGATTCTTGCTGCGATGTAATAGACTTGCGGCAGCTCGCGCATTACTAGCTCGTTCCGCTCATCGAAACCCTGATCACTCGCACGATAGGCCAATTCCGCTGTTGTCATTGAATCACTTCCTCTGCAAGCCCTTTGCTTGCTCTCACGGTTAATGTTGACACTCTTAAATCATGCTGCATTCGATTTGCCAGTGCTTTTCTCTGACTCCACTTGAGCGCTTCAATGGAGCACACCTACTGACAGGACCGGCGTCATCGGTGGAATCTCCCCCGGGGAGATAACAACGATTTTCGGCATGAACGGCTCCAGAAGGCGACGAAGGTAATAGCGGCCGGGAGAAGCGCACAATAAAACGGGCGGAGCCGCGCTTATTTCCTTACCGAAGTTTGCATGCAAACCATCTAGCACTCGACGGGCCAAATTGACCTGCTGCGGGGTCGACATCGACTGATTCACAGGAAGATTTGACCCGCGCATACACTCGTCTTCAATATTCGTGTCAAGTGTAACGACCTTGAGCTCTCCCTGATCGTTCAGCAATGGCCGGATTAACGCGCGTCCCAAGGTTTGGCGAACTGCCTCGACAAGTGCGATAGGGTTCTTGTTAAACGACGCAGTGTCGACTAAAGTTTCGAGGATTGTGCCCAGATCACGGATCGAAACATGCTCGCGGAGGAGTTGTTGCAATATCTTCTGTACCTCTCCAAGGCTCATGAGCTTGGGAATCAGCTCGTCCGTGAGCTTTGGATGAGACTCATTTAGCCGGTCGATTAGCCTCTTGGTCTCATGACGAGACAGGAGATCATTGGCATTTTGCTTAATCACTTCGGCAAGGTGAGCGGCGAGCACGGACGTCGGATCGACTACAGCGTATCCCGCCGCAATGGCCTGCCCCTGCGTCTGAGGAGAAATCCACTTTGCCGGGACATCAAAGGCTGGCTCGCGCGTGTCTTGACCAGGCAGTTCCGGTGCATTCGCATTAGAGCTGATAGCGAGCAAACAATCCCGGCGCAACTCCCATCGAGCGATCTCCACTCCCCGCAGGTAGATCACATACTCTCGATCGCGCAACGAAAGGTTGTCCGTAATATGAATAGAAGGAACCAGGAAACCAAGCTGCTGGGCCAGATTCTTACGCATTGACTTTACGCGAGCCAACAGTTGTCCACCCTGTTGCGCATCAACCAGAGGCACGAGTCCCATACCCACCTCGAGCATAAGTTCGTCGAGTTTGAGAACTGCGTCCATAGGATCAGCCACGGGCGCCGCTGCTCCACCGGGCAAAGCTGCTTTGGAAAGCGAATCCTGCTCTTCAACTTCATCTTTCAGAGCCTGTGGCTTCATCTTCCATGCGGCGAACATCAACGTTGCGGCAAGACTGAAGAATGAAAACTTCGGGAGGCCCGGAATCAACCCCAGAGCAGCTAATGCACCCCCCGCAATCCACAGCAAGCGAGGACTATTGAAGAGCTGTTTACCAACATTGACACCTAACGATTCCTTCGACGCGGCACGCGTGACGACGATGCCACCAGCAACGGAAACAAGCAAGGAAGGCAGAATGGTGACGAGGCCATCGCCTACTGTAAGGATCGTGTAGGTCTTCAGTGCATCCATGAACGGGACACCCTGTTGAAAAACTCCAATCAAGAACCCGGCGATAATATTGATCGCCATGATCAGAATCGTGGCCAGTGAATCGCGCTGACTGAAGCGGGCTGCGCCGTCCATCGCGCCGCAAAACTCAGCTTCGCGGGCTACCCGCTCTCGCCGTGCTCGAGCCTGTTGCTCATTGATAATTCCGGCATTCAGGTCCGCGTCAATTGCCATCTGCTTGCCCGGCATGGCATCAAGGGTAAAGCGTGCCGTAACCTCGGCCGTGCGAACTGCACCGTGGCTGATCACCAGAAATTGGATGGCAATAAGAGCAAGAAACAATACGAAACCAACAATATAGTTGCCACCCACCACAAACTGACCGAAGGCTTCAATGACTTTGCCTGCGGCGCCAGTGCCCTCATTGCCGTGCAGCAAAATTCGGCGGGTACTTGCCAAGTCAAGCGACAGCCTCAGCAAAGTGAGCAATAGCAGGAGACTCGGAAAGACGGAGAATTGTACCGGGCGCAGGACCTGAATCGCTGTAAGCAACACCAGCATCGATGCGGTAATACTGATGGTCAACAGTAAATCAAGGATGAAGCTTGGCAACGGAACGAGCATTACAAAGACCATCGAGACGGCAGCGATGGGGGCGATCCACTCGCCCGACTTCTTGAGGACGGCCGTTATTCGTGCCATCATTGTTTCACCCCCGATTGCGGAACCGGCCCCGATGGATTCACAGTCTTTTGACCAGATGCGTTTCTTGAGCGGCGCTCTGCTTCACTACGGCGCACCTCAGCCTGGGCGCGGAACACGAGGGCCAGAATCTCGGCTACCGCCTGATACAACTTCGATGGAATGGAATCCCCGACTTCAACGCTTTTATAAAGCGCCTGAGCCAGTGGCTTGTTCTCCACTAGCATGATCCCGTTATCGCGTGCCAGCTGTTTGATCTTCTCCGCCAGCAGATTGCGGCCCTTTGCAACAACCATTGGCGCGGGCATATCCGTTTCATAGCGTAGCGCTACTGCATAATGGGTCGGATTGGTCACGATGACCGTGGCAGTTGCAGCAGCCTTCAAGGATTGTCTTTTGCGCATGGCCCTTTGTACCTGGCGAATGCGTGACTTGATCACAGGATTGCCGTCCGTTTCCTTGTATTCCTGGCGTACTTCCTGCTTGGTCATCTTCATATCACTATCCATCTTCTTCAGAGTCAGCACATAATCGACCGCAGACCACGCAAGCAGCACAAGCCCTGCTTTCCACGTAAGCTCGAATATCATTGAGCCAACAAAGCCGGCGAACACTCTCAAGCCGAGACTGGATGCGTGCACCATCGTCTCCCAATTTGCGCGCACGGAGCTGACAGCAATCCAAAGAATGGCAGTGAACGGAAGCAGGGACTTCAACAGATTGCTGAGACCAACAGGTGAGAAAATCTGCCCGAGCTTGCTGGCAGGATTGAATCGATCGAACTTCAGTGCAAGTGCACCTGGGGCAAAATTGATCCCGCCTTGCGCCAATCCGGAAAACACCGAAAGCGCCATGGCAGCGAGCAGGATGGGAACGATCCATCGCATCACTTCCACCGCGCTCCAAAAGAGCACAGGGCCATTGGTTTCTATATTGCTCGATGCTGCCGTGTCGAGTGTGTTGCGATAAAGCACCGACCAGTGAGTCACTGCGGTAGGCGCCATCATTCCAATGACGCCGGCAACGGCGGCGAGTGCAAAGACGCCGGGCAGTTCGCGGGAACGTGCTACCTGTCCCTCTTCCCTCGCCTTGTTTCGTCGTTTTGGTGTAGCCTGTTCTGTTTTGCTGCTGTCAGCCATGTATACCTACCGCGCCAGGTGCAGAAGACTGTCTGCCATACTGATCGAGTTGAGAAATAGATGTTCGAACATATCCGGCCAATACTTCAGCGCCGATATCAAAATCAATAGACCGAGTACGCTTTTGACTGCCGGCCCCAGAAGCATGAGCGGAAGTTGTGGCGACGCCTTACCTAACAGGCCCAGCGCTATGTCGGCGAACAGCGTTGCAGAGAGAACCGGTGCGGCTATCTGGATGCCGATCGCAAAGACGCTTGCACCTCCATGCAATGCGGCAGCCGTGAAGGTTCCTCCAAAGTGGCCCGAAGATGGAGGCAGATAGTCGAAACTGCTCGCGAGCGCGCGCAATATCCAGAAGTGAACGTTCAGGCGCAGGAAAATCAACATGGCAATCGTCTGATGAAACGTAGCCACCACGGTTGACTCCACCTGTGTCTGCGGATCGAGGATATTGACCAGCGAGTAGCCCATTTGCACGCTCAATACTTGTCCCGCCATCTGCACGCCATCGAAAACAATGTTTGTCACAACTCCGAGAGCAACTCCGATGAGCAATTCACTGAAGACCACCATTGGCCACTGGCTGATACTCATCGGCGGTATCTTGGATGAAGTCATCGGGTACAGGAGTGCGGTCAGCGACATCACCAACACAGCCTTGACGCGCGCCGGAATCACGACGCTTCCAAAGAAGGGCGCGAAAAGCATGATGCCGGTCAGCCGGACGCCGATCGTCAACAATGCTCCGAATACCTGTACCAGTGAAATATTCACTACTGAAGAACCTGGTGAAAGTCAGTTAGAAGGTTGATTGTGTAGTGCGCGAGATGACGCCACATCCATGGCATCAACAGGAAGAGGGTTCCTCCGGTAACCAGCAAGCGGGGCACATGGGACAGCGTCTGGTCCTGAAGCGATGTGAGTACCTGGAGGATATTGACTACCAGGCTCACCACGATTGCGGCTAACAATATCGGCGCAACCAGGATCACAACCTCCTGCAACATCAATCGGCCTAAGAGAACTACTTCATCCACGCCCATTAGTTGAAACTCCTCATCAAAGCGCCGATAAGAAGGTGCCAGCCATCGACCATCAGAAACAGCAGCAGCTTCAGCGGAGTGGAAATGACAACTGGCGGCAACTGCATCATGCCGACTGATGTGGTGATCGACGCGACGACCATGTCGACCACTAGGAAGGGCAGAAACAACACGGCCCCAATCTGGAATCCCGCTTTGAGTTCGGAAAGAATGTACGACGGCAGCAAGACGCGGAAAGAGACATCGTTAATATCCGCTGGACGCGGCTCTTTGGCGATTTCAAGAAACAGTGCAACATCCTTTTCGCGAACGTAGTGCGACATGAACTGGCGCATTGGCATTCCTCCGCGAACCACGGCGTCAATGGCCGTGATCTTGCCCTCCTGGAGCGGTACGACCGAGTCGCGATAGATTGCCAGGCCCACCGGTTGCATGAGAAAGAAGGTCATGATCACCGATAGTCCAATGAGCGTCTGATTCGACGGGGTCGTCTGCAGGCCGAGTGCCTGCCTTAGGAAATGAAACACGATCAGTAGCCTTGCAAACGGGGTCATGCAAATGAGGATGGAGGGAATCAGGGTCAAGAAAGTCAGCAGGATGACGATGGTCCATTGCGTCGAGCCGCCTCCTAATCCACTGATCCGTAATTCGTTGGGATCCGCCGGCGCTGGACCTAAATGAATCGGTGCAATGGGGGTCGGCGAGGGAATCGGCTGCATGGGTGCATCGGCGAACGGCGTTGCGCGCTGCTGGCTGGATGAATCGAGAAACGGAATCGCTGTCTCCTGCAAAACTCCCATCGCGAGTGCTTCCGCAGCGCTGTTGGCTCTCTGCCAGACTGTGGCCTTGGCCGAAGTTGCCGCGATGGACAGCAAGAGGAGAAGCGTCGCCTGCGCGATCAAGGTCCTTTTCACGCCTTTTCCCTCATCTGCACTATTGCGGAATTCTCGATCTGGCTCTCAGGGATGGTCATTGTTTGCTTGAATATCTCCTGAAACGATTCCGCGCTGTTCAGCGTTGCCAGGAGTGCGACGTTCGCCGCTCCTCCACCCACGAGGTATTGATAACCGTCAAGTTGAATCACCGCGACAAATCGCTTTTCGCCGAGAGAGACTGTCTCGGCCACGTGGAGGCGCCTCTTGTTGGGTCGTCCCAACTGTCGCGCTTGAATCCAGTTCAGTGTTCGTGTCACTAAGCCTGAGGCATTCTGAAAGCGTAACAAAGGAGGCTTTCCGGCAACGACCGGAAATGGCAGTGGCAAACTCATCGTGATATTCTTCTCGACCTCCGGCTTTATCTTTCGCGCTTCGTTAATCGTGGCGTTGGAGATTTGGTTTTCCCTCCGAAGAAATATGGGGGGAGGCGTCGTTTTGCGGCGTGGCGAAGATCGGAGTCCGAGGCAGGCCACTATTCCTCTGGTGGCGAGCGTAAGAAGCGATGCGCTTAAGCTTGCGGTTTTCATGACAAGTCTGTGAGTCGCACGGCTAGGCGCTCGCCAACGACCTCGAATTCTGTCCATCCAACTAGCTGTCCGTTGACCCGCAGCGGAAGGTCGCTGCTTTGGTGATACGCGGTCTCGACGAT
>Ga0182012_10004510_pt1 | contig 14499 bp, 12 predicted proteins | sample 612S2SmetaG_FD_120486 | JGI IMG/M metagenome (GOLD analysis project Ga0182012, IMG submission 120486) | Permafrost microbial communities from Stordalen Mire, Sweden - 612S2S metaG | ecosystem: Environmental > Terrestrial > Soil > Wetlands > Permafrost | place: Sweden: Stordalen | collected... | reverse complement strand
TTCACCGAGATCGTGCAGAAACTCTCGTCGAAATATTACGAGGTGCGGGCGGTCAACACGATTTGCACCGACACGCACAACCGCCAGTCCGAGGCCGCGCAGTTGGCCAAGGAAGTGGAAGTGATGGTCGTCGTCGGCGGCAAGACGTCCGCCAACACGAAACATCTGGCCGACCTCGCCGCCACCCAAGGCGCGCGCTCGTACCACATCGAGGGCCCCGAAGAACTCCAGCCGCAATGGTTCGAGAACGTGCGCGTGGCCGGCTTGATGTCGGGTGCGTCCACGCCCGGGTGGCTGGTCGATCAGGTCGAAGCGCAGATGGAGGCGTTGAGCCGTAGAGCTAGTTAGCGTTATCGAGGCTCACCTCGCGCGCACGGTCGAGCGCTACCGCGGATCATCCCCGATCTACGAGATGATCCGTTATCATTTCGGCTACGACGGGGCGAACTCGACCAAGTCAGGGAAGCGACTTCGCCCGCAGCTCCTCTTGCGCACCGCGCTCGAGGAAGGCGGGACGCTGGAGTGCGCTCTCGACGCGGCCGTGGCGATCGAGATCTTGCACAACTACTCGCTCGTGCACGACGACATCGAGGACGGCGACGAATTGCGTCACGGCCGCACGACGATCTGGGCCCGCTACGGCGTGGCCCAAGGCATCAACGCGGGCGACGCGCTCTGTGCTATCTCGTACTTGACGCTGCTGCACGAGGAGGCGGTGGCGCCGAGCGACCGCGTTCTGGAAATGCTGCACGTGCTGCACGAAGCCAACCTGCACATGTGCGAAGGTCAGGGCTTCGACATCATGTTCGAATCGCTGCCCAGCGTCACCATGGATCAGTATCTGCAGATGATTTCGGGCAAGACCGGCGCGTTGTTTGCCGCCTCGTGCGCCCTCGGTGCGCTCGCCGCAGGCTGCTCGCCCACGCGCGTGGCGCAGTACGCCGGGCTCGGGCGATCCTACGGCCGCGCCTTTCAGATTCGCGACGACGTGCTCGGCACGTGGGGCGCAACCCACGTCACGGGCAAGCCCAGCGGCGCCGACATCGCGCGGCGCAAGTGGAGTTTTCCGGTGGTCTGGGCGCTGGGCACGCCGCCCTCGCCCGATCGCGAGATCGTGGCCCAGGCCTACGCCGGGGGCGTGCGGCTCGATGCCGAAACGGTCGATGCGGTGATCGCCGCGCTCGATCGGCTCGGCGCGCGCGACGCGGCCGACGCCGCCCAAGATCGCGCGCTTGCCGACGCCGACGAAACCGCATGCCGCGCGGGCATCGACACGCGCCGCGCGATTCGCGACTTCCTGGCCGAAGGGGCGCGACGCGTTGCGTAGCGCCGTGCGCGCAGGCGCCGTGGCCCAACCCGCGCCTGCCGAAGTCGGTTCCGCGGCGTCGCTCGCGCTGGGCGGGCTGCTGCTCGCAGCCTTCGTCATCCGGCTGATCTTCATCGGCGCAGACGGCTTCAAGAGCGACGTCTCGACCTTCGAAGCCTGGGCCTTGATGCTCGCCGATCACTCGATGCGCGACTTCTACGCGAAGGCGGGGTTTGCGGATTACCCGCCGGGCTATTTCTTCGTACTATGGTTCGTGGGCCACGCCTACAAGCTGTTGATCCATGCGGATCCCGACTACTCGATCCTCAAGGCGTTCGTCAAACTCCCGGCGATCCTGACCGACCTGATCTGTTCCTATTTGATCTTCAGGATCGTGCGCCGCTCTGCGTCGCTGGCCTGGGCCTTTGCCGCGACCGCGCTCTTTGCGTTCAATCCGGCGAGCATCTTCATCTCGGCGTATTGGGGTCAGGTCGACTCGGTGGCGATGGTGCTCACCCTGACGAGCATCTTGCTCGTGCTCGAGTCCGCCGCCACCACCGGCCGGCAGAGCGCCTACGCGCTGGCAGGCGCGTGGCTCGCGATCGCCGCGTCGATTCTGATCAAGCCGCCGGCGGTCGTCATCGTGCCGCTGCTGCTGGCCTTCGTGTTCGCGACGCGCGACGGCAAGGAGCGCACCTCGCGCGCCGTGGCCACGCTCGCCGGCGTCGCCGGCGCGTTCGCGCTGGCCTACCTGGCCGCGCTGGCCTTCCACCCGGGCCTCAATCCGCTCGACCAGTTCCGCTGGCTGTACGGCCGCTACCAGTACGCGAGCAACGTCTACCCCTACAGTTCGGTCAACGCGTTCAATCTCTACGCGATGCTGCACCACTTCTGGGAACCCGACTCGCAGACGCTGCCCAACTGGGTGTTCGGTTCGTTCACGCTCGCGCAGCCGCTCTACGTGTGGGGCATCCTGCTGTTGCTCGCGCTCACCGCGCTGGTGCTGACCGGCTTCTTGCAGCGGCGCGACGGCAACGTGGGGCCGGCCTTCATCGAAGGCGCGATGATCCTGTCGCTGGGCTACTTCATCTTTTCGACCCGCATGCACGAACGCTACATCTTCAACGCGTTCGTGCTGGCGATGCCGCTGATCTGGTTACGCCGGCGCTACCTGTGGGCGGCGCTGATACTCTCGGTGACGCTGCTGGCCAACCTGTTCTACTCGCTGCACTACCTGCACACGATCGACGCCAAGATCCCGGGCATCGACGAGACCGACCTGATCCCGTGGCTGAGCCATCCCGCGGCGATGCTCAACGTGGCCGTCTTCCTGTATCTCGGCTGGAGCTATCTCGGCGCCGACGCGGCCGGAGATCCGCTCGAACGCGTCAATCCCGCCGCGCTCTGGCGCAGCGGCGCGCTCGCCGCCCGGCGCTGGTTTGCGCCGCTCGAGGGCGTGGCCTCGATGCGCCCGCTGGATTGGCTGCTGGCCTCGGCCTGCACGCTGATCTCGTTCGTCCTCAGCTACGTCGGCTATCAGTTGCCCGCGGAGAAGTACTTCGACGAGATCTACTACGCGCGTGCCGCCGAGGAGTATCTGGCCCGTAAGGACATCTTCGAGTTCACGCATCCGCCGCTGAGCAAGCTGATCATCACGCTCTCCACGTGGATGCTGCATTCGGATACGGGCGCGGGCTGGCGCTTCATGAACTTGGTCGTCGGCGCGCTGATGGTGCTGGTGATGTACGTCTTCGCGAAGCGGCTGCTGGGTTCGACGCTGTTTGCGACGGTCGCCGCGGCGCTCCTGACGCTCGACGGCATGCACTTCACGCAGTCGCGGATCGCGACGCCGGAAATAACGGTCGCGTTCTTCTCGCTGCTGACGCTCTATTGTTTCTACCGCTTCTGGCTGGCCAGCCGCGTGCGCGTCGCACTCGCCGGCGCCGGATTGCGCACGCTGGCAAGGCACGAAGGCGTGTGGCTCGCCGGTGCGACCGTCGTGGCCGCCGGCATGGCTTCGCTGCTCGCGGCCAACCAGAGTACGCCCGCGCACGTCGTGGCGTTCCTGTACTTCGAAATCGGCTTCTACCTGGCGATCAGGCTGACCGTACCGTTGCTGCGCCGGGCCAAACCGGTGGTGTCGTATGCCGACGGTTCGCTGCTCGCCGGCGGCGTGCTTCGCACGCCCGACGGCGGCAAGGTCGCGCTCGACAAAAGCTCCGTGGTGCCGGGCGAATCGTCGCAGGCTTCGAAGAACGGTTTGACCTACGTCGACGGCGACTTGCGCATCGACTACGGACGCGACGGCTCGGTGAAGTATGCCACGCCGGAGGGTCGCGCCGCGTTCTCGAGCGACGGTACGATGGAAGCCGGGGGCACGACCACCGACGGACACCGCGACGCGCGCATCTGGCTCTGGGTGTTGGCCGTTTCGGCGGGTTGTCTCGCGGCCTCGAAGTGGAACGGCCTGTTCGATTTCTTCGTGATCTGGTTCTGGGTCGTCGTCGTTGCGAGTCAGCGCTATTGGGCCGTCGCGCTGCGCGCGATGGGCCGCGCGGGCACGGTGCTGCGCCCGGCGGTCTGGGGCAACCCCTCGGGCTTCTCGTTGGACATCGTCGTCTCGGCGATGCTGTTCGTGGGCGCGACGGTGTACATCCTCACGTACACGCCGGCATTCTTGAACGGCCACAACTTCGGCTGGGTGGTCGATCTGCAGCAGCAGATGTACCAGTACCATTGCTGTACGCCGACGGTCATGCTCTCGGCCGGCGCCAAGCATCCGTACATGTCGGAGTGGTGGCAGTGGCCGCTCGTGTTGCGCCCCATCTCGTATTACTATCACGACTTCCGGACGGGTGCGGCGGCGCAGAGCAACACCGCCTGCTGTTTGGCCGAGATCTTGGCCCTGCCCAATCCGGCCGTGTGGTGGTTGGCGCTGGTGGCGGTGCCGGTAATGGGCTGGCTCGCCTGGCGCGAGCGAAACAAGGGCTACGGCCTGCTCTTCATCGCCTATTTCTTCCAGTGGCTGCCTTGGATCGGCTCGCCGCGCCTCGCCTTCGAATACCACTTTTTCCCGAATCTGGCGATCATCGTGCTGGCCGATACCATCTTGTTGCAACGGCTGTGGCAGGCCGCCGCAAAGCTGCCCGAACGGTATTTCTGGCTGCGCCCGGCCGTGATCGGCTACGCGGGCCTGGTCCTCGGGTTGTTCGTGTTCTTTTACCCCATCCTGGCCGGAGTCCACATCAATTGGCAGACCTGGGACGCCCGAATGTGGCACCGCCTCATGCAGAACCAGTGGGTGTGACGGGCCCCGGCGGGAAAGCCTAGCCCCTATGTCCGGTCACTCCAAATGGCACAACATCAAGCTGCGTAAGGGCAAGGTCGATGCCCAGCGCGGCGCCCTCTTCACGAAACTCTCCAAAGAGATCATCCTCGCGGCCAAGGGCGGCTCGGCCGATCCCGAGGCCAACTACCGTCTGAAGATGGCCGTCGAGAAAGCGCGCGAAAATAACATGCCCGCCGACAACATCAAGCGGGCCATCGCGCGGGCGAGCGGTGCGGGCGAAAAGGAGATCGAGGAGATCCGCTACGAGGGCTACGGCCCGGCCTCCGTCGCCGTGATCGTCGACGCAGCGACGGATAATCGCAACCGCACCGCCGCCGAATTGCGCTTTCTCTTCAGCCGTCACGGCGGGAGCTTGGGCGAAACCGGCAGCGTCGGTTGGATCTTCGACTCGCGCGGTTTGCTCGAGGTCGAAAACGGCGCGCTCGACGAGGATTCGCTGACCGAAGCGGCCCTCGTCGACGGCGTGGTCGACGTGCGCTACGATGCGGCGGAAGGCCGTTCGGAAATCGTGACCGAGCCCGCCGAACTCGCGGCCGTGCGCGAGAAGCTCAACGCCGCCGGCATTCGCGTCACCTCGATGGTGCTCGGTTTCGAACCCAAGCAGACCGTCGCGCCACACGGTGAGGAAGCCCGCGCCGTGCTCGAGTTTCTCGACGCGCTCGAAGACCACGAAGACGTGCAACGCTCGTTCTCCAACGCGCAACTCGACCCGGCGGAGTTGGAAGCCCTCGCATGAGCGACGGTTGGGCCGAGGAGCGGCCGGTGAAGCCGCGGCGCTCGCGCCTGGCAAGTCAAGACTGGTACTTCGCGGTGGCGCTGGCGCTGTTCGTCGGCGTCACCGTGTGGTTCGCGCGCTCGATCCAAGACTTCTTGCAGCCTTCGAACGCGACGCTGACCACGCCCACGCTGGTCGGACAGACGCTGAACGATGCGATGCAGAGCGCGAGCCGCGCGAAATTGCTGGCGGTCGTCGTTTCGCACCAGCCCAGCGATCGCTATCCCAAAGATCTGGTCATGCGCCAGGATCCTGCGCCCGGCACCGTCGTGCGCGAGGGTCGCCAGATTTCGCTCGTCGTCTCGAGCGGCGTGCAGATATTTTCGATGCCCGACCTGCGCTACGAAACGATGCGCGAGGTCGGACTGGACTTGACGCGTTTCAAGCTGCTCCCGGGCAAGACGCGTTACGTCGATAGCGACGAGGTGCCGCCCAACCTCGTCGTGGCGCAGGATCCGGCACCCCTCTCTTCGGTGCGCGTCGGCACGGTGGTCAACCTCGACGTCTCCAAAGGCGGTCGCCAGCGGCTCAAGGTGCCGCGCTTCGAGGGACTCTCGATCGAAGAGGCGCGTTCGATGGCGAGCGATCAGCACATCAGGCTCGGCCAAGTCGTCTGGACGCCGTTCGGACGCTGGGGTCCGCCGCGCGGTGCGATCGTTCGCCAGAACCCTGCGGCGGGTACGGCGATCGATTCGTCGGAGGCCGTGTCGCTGCAAGTCAGCGCGGGCCCGCGCGAGGCGGGGTACCTGGTGCGCCAGGTGCATGCGACGGCGACCGTGCCCGACGATGCCGACGCCGACGGCAAACCCGCCGCCGTACGCATCCAAGTGCGCGACGCGACCGGGGAATGGAACGTGTACGACGCCTACGCGCAGCCGCATCAAAAGCTCGACTTCAATTTGACGGTGATCGGCACCGCCGAACTCGACGTCTACGTGAACGGCGAACTGCTCAGTTCGTCGCGGCTCGGGGAAGAGCCGCCGGCCCAAGAGAAACAACAGCTCGGACCGCCGCCGCCGCACGCCGCGCCGCCGCCCGGCCTGCTTCCGTCGACGAAGGAGACCACGCCGTGATCAAGATAGCGCCGTCGCTGCTCTCCGCGGACTTCTCGCGCATCGTCGAGCAGATGGCGCTCGTCGAACGCGCGGGCGCGGATTACATGCACCTCGACATCATGGACGGGCACTTCGTGCCCAACCTCACCTGGGGCCCGAAGATCGTCGGCGATCTGCGCAAGCACAGTGCGCTGACCTTCGATGCCCACTTGATGATCTCGCAGCCCGAAAACTACGTCGACGATTTCCGCAAGGCGGGTGCGGACATCATCACGGTGCACTACGAGGCCTGCATTCACTTGCAGCGCCTGCTCGTACACATCCGTTCGCTCGGCGCGAAGGCCGGAGTCTCGCTCAATCCCTCGACCCCGGTCGAACTTTTACAAGACGTGATCGAGGACGTCGACCTCATCTTGATCATGAGCGTCAACCCGGGTTTCGGCGGCCAAGCCTTCATCCCCAACGCGCTGAAGAAGTTGCGCGAGGCGCGCGCGCTGATCGACGCGCACAATCCCGCCTGCGAACTCGAAGTCGACGGCGGCATCGGCCGCTCGAACATCGCCGACGTCGTCGCGGCGGGCGCCAACGTGATCGTGATGGGCTCGAGCATCTACGGAGCGGCCGATCCGGCGGCGGAGTTGCCCGCACTGCGCGATCTGGCCGAAGCGCCGCTGGGCGCGGGCGCGCGCTGACCGAAGACGCGCTCGTCGCGGCGCTGCGGGAAATCGTCGAAGCGCCCGGCGACGGCGCGGCATCGCGCAAACTCGTGCTCGGCATCGGCGACGATGCGGCCGCGTGGCAACCGTCGCGTTCGCATCTCTCGGTCATCACGAGCGATGCGCTGGTCGACGGCGTGCACTTCGATAGCCGCGCGATGCCGGGCCGCGCGATCGGGCATCGCGCGCTGGCCGCGAACCTCTCCGACATCGCGGCTATGGGCGCCCGTCCCGTGCTGGCGACGGTTGCGCTGGGCATCGCGCCCGACACGCCGCTGGAACTCGTGTTGGAATGCTATCGCGGGCTGGCCGCACTCGCCGCCAAGTTCGACACGGCGATCGTCGGGGGCGACATCGTGCGTGCGCCCGCACTGACGTTTTCGATCACGGTCGTGGGTGAGGTGGCGCGCACGCGTTTGCGCAGGCGTTCGGGTGGACGCGCCGGAGACGTGCTCGCGGTGACGGGGGCTCTGGGCGCGAGCCGCGCCGGGCTCGAGCTATTGCGTCGCGATCTCGACGTCGCCGCCGACGCGGCGCTCGCCGCGCGCGCGGCTTTTGCGACGCCCGAGCCGCGCGTGCGTGAAGGCCGGTGGCTCGCAGCCTCTACGCACGTCCACGCGCTGATGGATTGCTCGGACGGCCTTTCCACCGACGTGGCGCGGCTCGCTCGCGCGAGCGGCTGCGGTGCGACGCTGAGCGCCGTCGCCGTGCATCCCGCGGCCGAAGCCGTGGCGCGCGCCGCGGGCCACGATCCGCTGGATTACGCGCTCGACGGCGGCGAGGATTTCGAACTGATCGCTGCGGTCGCGCCCCGCGCTTTCGGGCATCTGCGCGAGCGCTTCGCGCGTCGCTTCGGCACGCCGCTCCTTGCGGTCGGCGTGCTCGAACGCGAGCCGGGTCTCCGTTTCCTCGACGCGGGCGCGCAGACGCCGCGGGCTCTTGCAGCCGCGGGCTTCGATCATCTCGCGAACGTTCCGGGCTAGTCGACGGATGCCCCACGGGCGAGAAAAGCAAAGGGACCCGGACCGTTCGGTCGCGGATCCCCGCAGAAGCGTGGCCTCAGCGTGGCCTCGAGCGGAGGGTTAACCGGCGCGCTTGACCCGGCGCGAACGCAGACACTGCGTGCAGACCTTCATGGTCAGGCGGGTGCCGCGCTCCTCGACGCGCACCGGCTGCAGGTTGGGCAGCCAGCGGCGCTTGGTCTTGTTCATCGCGTGGCTGACATTGTTGCCCGCCATCGGACCCTTGCCACAAACGTCGCAGCGCTTAGCCATGGTACTTCGTGTTCCTCTCGAAAAAATGTCCGGCGCCGTCTGCGCAACCGCTAGAGAATACCATTTCGGCACCCCAGCGTCAAATGCGCCGAACCTCATTCGCGGCCCGGCCGGTGCCGGGCAAGGAGTCGTCTTCGGCGGGTCAGTAACCGAGTCGTTCGTGGACGTCACGGCCCTAGACGGGCGCGCATTCGGCAAGTTCGTCGCGGCCGGGACCTACTTCTTACGCAAGTACCGGACCGTGCTCGACGACCTCAACGTCTTTCCGGTCCCCGACGGCGACACCGGCTCGAACATGTACCTGACCGCGCGGGCCGCGCTGGCGGAGTGCGCCAAGGTTCGCGGCGAGCCGCTGAACAAGGTGGCCGCCGCCGCTGCTGCGGGCAGCCTGCTCGGCGCGCGGGGCAATTCGGGCGTCATCTTCTCGCAGATGCTGCGCGGCTTCGCGCACAACGTGCGCCACCGGCCTTGGGTCGATTCGCTCGACATCGCGCTGGCGCTGGAAGAGGCCGTCGCCTCGGCCCGGCAGGCCCTGGTGAAGCCGGTCGAAGGCACGATCCTCTCGGTAGCGGCCGCCGCCGCTGCCGCCGCCTTCGTCCTGTCGAAGGACGAGCACGACGTCTTGCGTTTGGCCAACGGCATCGTGCGGGCCGCGGCCGAGGCGCTCGAGCGGACACCCGACCAGTTGCCGGTTCTCAAGGAAGCCGGCGTCGTTGATTCGGGCGGGGCCGGCCTCGTCTACTTCCTCGAGGGCATCCTGCGCTTCTTGCCCGACGCCAAGTCGAGGGCCACGGCCTTTCCCCGCCGGCCCTCGCGGCGGAAGCGTGCCTTTGCGGCGGCCCACGTGGTCACCGCCAACAAATTCTGTACCGAGTTCGTGCTCGAGGACGCCACGATCGAGAATCATCCGCTACGCGACCTGCTCGGAGAGTTCGGCGACTCGCTCCTGGTCGTCGGCGCCGCGCCCACGCTGAAAGTGCATCTGCACACCGCCGATCCGGAGGCGGCGAAGGCGGCGGCCGCGCGGCACGGCCGGCTGACGCGCGAGAAGGTCGAGGACATGGAGCGCCAGCACCGGCTGACGTTGGTGGAAGCGCCCGTTGCCGCGTTTTCCAGCGTGATGGTCGTGCCCGGTGAGGGTTTTGCGGCCATCGCTCGCGAGCTGGGCGCGGGCGCCGTGGTGCTCGCCTTTGATGCCAATCCGAGCGTTCGGGAGTTGCTCCTGGCGGCGAACTCGAGCATGGCCGAGCGCGTCTATTTGCTGGCCAACGATCCCAACGTCGCCCTCGCCGCAGCCCAGGTCGCGGCGATCGCCGAGCGGGAAACGATCGTCGTTCCGACCCGCGACGTGCCGAGCGGTCTGGCGGCTTTGCTGGAACTCTCGTCGGCGGAAGAAGACCGTCTGCCCACGGCGGCGGGACTGCTGGCGGCGGCCGGCCGCCTGCGCACCGCGACGGTGTTTTTCGCCGGCAAGGACTCTCAGTTGGGCGGCATCGCGCTGCGTCGCGGTTCGCCTGCTGCGAGCGTGAACGGCGAACTCCTGCGCGCGGATTCGATTCCGCTCGCGGTGCTCGAGGCGGCGCTGTGTTTGGGCGCCACGGCCGGCGGCTTGTTGACGATCTATTACGGCGCAGCGCAGAAGGAGAAGGATGCGCGTTCGGTTGCCGATATGTTGCGCGAGCAGTTTCCGGCGCTCGAGGTCGAATACTACTACGGTGGCCAACGCAGCGTCGAATTCGTGATTTCCCTTGAGCGATAGCAACGGCTCGTCGAGCTTGCCGCGCATCGCGGTCGATGCGATGGGCGGCGACAACGCGCCGGGCGAGATCGTCGCCGGAGCGGCGCTGGCCCAGCGCGACGGCTTGGGCCGCATGCTCCTGGTCGGCGACGAAGCGCGCATCGCGCCCTTGCTAGCGAGCGAAGGCGTCGAGGGCATCGAGATCGTACACGCGCCCGAAGCGATCGCGATGGACGCGAGCCCGTCGCAAGCAGTACGCAACAGCGAACGAACCTCGCTCGGCGTCGCGGTCGAACTCGTGCGCGACGGTCGCGCCGATGCGGTCGTCTCGGCCGGTAACAGCGGCGCGTTCTTGGCCATCGCGCTGATTCGTCTGCGCACGATCGCGGGCATCGCGCGGCCGGCGATCGCGGTCGTCTTTCCGGCGCATAGCGGCCCGGTCGTCGTGCTCGATTGCGGCGCCAACGTCGATTGCCGCCCGGAATGGCTCGCGCAGTTCGGCGTGATGGGCAGCGCGTACGCGAAAGCCGTGTTGGGCATCGCCGACCCGAAGGTCGGGATCATCTCCAACGGCGAGGAGCGCGTAAAGGGTAACGCGCAGGCGATCGAGGCCGCGACGCTTCTCGACCGGGCACCGATCAACTTCGTCGGCAACGTCGAGGGGAAGGGCGTTTTCGAGAACGTCGCCGACGTCTGCGTCACCGACGGCTTCGTGGGCAACGTGATGTTGAAGTTGAGCGAAGGCGCGGCGAATCTGATCGGCGAGATCGTGGTCGAGGAGATCAAGCGCGGCGGGCCGCTCACCAAGGTGGGCGCGGGCCTCGTGCGACCGGCGTTGCGTCGCGTGCGCGACAAACTCTCGTACGATAGTTACGGCGGCGCGCCGCTCTTGGGTTTGCGCGGTAACTGCATCGTCGCGCACGGCCGGGCCAAGCGCGAGGCGATTCGCTCGGCGGTGCGTCAAGCCGTCGCCGAGGTGAACGAAGACGTGGTCGGTCGCATCGGCGAACTCGTGCGCGTGGATGCGTTGCGCACGCCGACCGAAGCCTGATGGCGCTTCCCGCCGGCATCGTTACCGACAGCACCTCCGACCTCGATCGCCGCCTCGCCGGCCGCTACGGCATCGACGTCGTGCCCCTCTTCGTCAATTTCGGCGACCTGCGCTTTCGCGACGAAGTCGATCTCTCGCGCGACGACTTTTACGCGCGGATGGCGGCCTCCGGCGTGTTGCCCACCACCTCGCAGCCGACCTCGGCAATGTTCGAGGATGCGTTTCGGCCCTACGTCGAGGCCGGTCGCGACATCGTGAGCGTGCATATCGCGCAAGAGCTCTCGGGCACGATCAACGCGGCGCGCGCCGCCGCGGCCCAGTTCCCCGGCGCGCGCATCGAGTTGGTCGACTCGAAGACCACCTCCGGCGGCCTCGCCCTGCTCGCCATACACGCGGGCGAGCTCGCCGCGCAAGGCGTGGACGCATCCGCGATCGTGGCCGCGCTCGAACGCGACGTCGCGCATCAAGGCGGCTTCGTCGCGGTACCCGACCTCTCGCACGCGGTGCGCACGGGGCGCGTCAGCCGCGCACAAGCCGCCATCGGCGGCCTCTTGAAGATCGTGCCCTTGCTGCGTTTCGGCAACGGCGGCGTGGAAATCGAAGCGCGCGTGCGCACGTTCGCGCGCGCCAAGGACACGATCGTCGAGTCGACGGTGCGTTTACTCGGCGACGCGGTGGATCGCTCGCGCATCTTGGTCATTCACGCGCACGCGCGCGAAGCCGGGCTCGCCTTGCAGGCGCAGTTGCTCGCGCGGCTGCCGGCCGCGCCGGCGTTTTGCGACATCGCCGAAGCGGGCCCGGCGATCGCCGCGCACGCGGGGCAAGGCACCGTGGCGATCTTCGCGGTAGCGGGGTAGGTTTGGTTTCCGCTTCCGCGGGCGGTCTCTACGTGCATCTGCCCTTCTGTCCGTACATCTGCCCGTATTGCGACTTCGCGAAGTGGCCGCTGCGCCGTTCGCAGGCCGACCGCTATCTCGCGGCGCTCGAAACGGAGATCGCAGCCGTGCCGGACTTTCGCGCGACCACGCTCTTCCTGGGCGGCGGCACGCCGAATACCTACGCGCCCGACCGCATCGCCGCGCTCGTCGGCCTGTTGCGCGCGCGTTTTGCGTTGCCCGCCGGCGCCGAGGTTACGATCGAACTCAACCCCGATCTCGAGTTGTGCGAAGGCTTTGCCGCCTATCGCGCCGCGGGCATCGACCGCGCCTCGTTCGGCGTGCAGTCGTTCGTGCTCGAGGAATTGCGGACGCTGGGCCGGCGGCACACGCCCGGCGACGTGGCCGAAGCGGTGCGTCGCGTGCGGGACGCCGGCTTTGCGAACGTCTCGCTCGACCTCATCTTCGCGGTTCCGGGACAAACCGTGGCCTCGTGGCGGCAGTCGCTCGATGCGGCCCTCGCGCTCGAGCCTGAACACATCTCGACGTACGGCTTGACGGTGGAGGAGGGCACGCCCTACGCCCGCTGGTTCGAGCGCGAACCGGGCCGCTTCACCTCGCAGGATATCGAAGCGGAGCTCTACGCTGAGGCGATCGAGCGCCTGACCGGCGCCGGCTACGAGCAGTACGAGATCTCCAACTTCGCCAAGCCCGGGCGACGCTCGGCGCACAACGCGAACTATTGGGCCAACGGGGAGTACCTCGGGCTCGGCGTCGGCGCGGCGTCGTATCTGGGCGGCGTCCGCAGCGTGCGCACCCGCGATCTCTCGGCCTATTGCGACGCGGCCCTGGCAGGCGTGCCCGTGCCGGTCGAGTCCGAGCAACTGACCGGCGATGCCCGTACGGGCGAAGCCGTCATGCTCGCTTTGCGCACCGCCGAGGGGGTAGAGCTCGCCGCGTTTGCGGAACGATACGCGGTCGACTTCGGCGAACGGTACCGAGAGGTGTTGGAGCAAATGCGAACCGCGGGAATGCTGGAAGTGACGACGACGCACGTACGCCTGACCGCGCGCGGCCGGTTCGTGGCCAACGACGTCTGCGCCGCATTCGTGGCGCCGGCCTGACCGTGTCGACCGCTTTTCTGCGCATCCTCTTCGCGGGCGTCTTCGCGGTGACGGGCTGGCTGCTCGGACGCGAGGCCTACACGCACATGATTTCGCTGCACGTGGCCAATCAACTCTGGTCGATCGTGCTCACGATCGTGGTGCCCGTCGCGGGCGCTCTGGCCGGCGTCTTTTTGGCGCCGCCCGCCCAAGCGCTCTTCGAGAACGAACTCAATGCCGTCGAGCGTGCCATGCAGCGCCTCGCACCCGCGGAGGTGATGGGCGGTGCAATCGGTCTGGTCGTCGGGCTGCTGGTGGCGTTCTTGGCCAAGAGCGTGCTCTTCGAATTCGTGGCCAACGCCGGGCCGCCGGGCGCCTATCTCGCCAACGTCTTCTATCTCTTGCTGAGCATCTTCGCGGCATATCTCGGTGCGCGCATCGGCGCAAAGCAGCAGTTGCCGGCGCTGCGGCCCGGCGAGGTTGCGAACGTCGAGCCCGCGCCGCCCGCGAAGCTGCTGGATACCTCGGTCATCGTCGACGGGCGCATCCTCGAGATCGTGCAGAGCGGTTTCCTCGACGGTCCGCTCGTGCTGCCACGCTTCGTGTTGCGCGAACTGCAGTTGATCGCCGATTCGCTCGACGGCATGAAGCGCGCGCGCGGGCGCCGCGGCCTCGAGGTGCTGGGCAAACTCCAAGACAGCGTGACGCTCGAAATCGACGAGCGCGACTTTCCCGATTCGGGCGTCGATGCGAAGCTACTCCGGCTCGCGCGGGAACGCGGAGCGAAACTCGTGACCAACGACTACAATCTCAACCGCGTCGCTCAGGTCGAGGGTGTGGTCGTGCTCAACATCAACGAACTCGCCGGAGCGGTCAAACCCGTCGTGCTGCCCGGTGAAGAACTGCACGTGAGCATCGTGCGCGACGGCAAGGAGCCGCATCAGGGCGTCGGCTACCTCGAGGACGGCACGATGATCGTGGTCGAAAACGGCCGCCGGCTGATTGGCGAAGACGCCGACGTCCAGGTTACGAGCGTCTTGCAGACCGTGGCAGGGCGGATGATTTTCGCCAAGGTCAAACGTTCTAGTCCAGTGCAGAATGGTTGACTCGTTGGGGGGATACTTTGGCGCCAAAGTTTTGCGCCGTCGTAGTCGCCGCCGGTCGCGGCGTGAGATTCGGCAGGCCCAAACAGATGATCGACATCGCCGGCCATCCGCTGGTCAGTTGGTCGTTTGCGGTGTTCGGCGGAATGCCGGA
>Ga0182012_10004509_pt1 | contig 14502 bp, 14 predicted proteins | sample 612S2SmetaG_FD_120486 | JGI IMG/M metagenome (GOLD analysis project Ga0182012, IMG submission 120486) | Permafrost microbial communities from Stordalen Mire, Sweden - 612S2S metaG | ecosystem: Environmental > Terrestrial > Soil > Wetlands > Permafrost | place: Sweden: Stordalen | collected... | reverse complement strand
CATCGGGCGCCACCTGCTTCAAGGGAAAACAAAGTACACAGTGGTGGGTGTCGTCGCGAATGTGACAAAGAAGCCCGGCATTCACGATGATGCGCCTCTTTCCACGGAACCTGTTTTCTACCTTCCAGCAAATCAATCTGAGAAAGGCCTACTGAATGGAGCACATATTTGGTTTCAACCGAGCTGGATCGTGCGTGCGCCGAAAATCAATCGAGCGACTCTAACCCGCCGCATGCAAGAAGCGCTTACGAAAGTAGCTCCCGATCTCCCATTCTCCGGTTTCTATTCAATGGAGCAGATTCTTGCCGAACAACTCCAGATCCAACGCATTGAAGTGCTCTTGCTCACCGGGCTTGCTTCACTCGCGCTTGTTCTTTCGGCGGTCGGCATCTACGCTCTCGTCTCGAACCTAGTCGTCCAGCGTAAGCGCGAGATAGGTATTCGCATGGTCCTAGGGTCAACCACGCAACAGGCAATGTTCGACATCGGGTCGAGCGGAGCAGTCGCGACTGCGGCCGGATTGGTTGTCGGCATCGCTCTGTCGTTCGCTACGCTGCGCGTTTTTTCAAGCCAGATCTATGGCATACAACTGTATGACCCGGTCACGCTCCTCAGTGTGCCGCTTTTGCTTGCAATAGTTGGCGGTGTCGCCACTATTCTGCCGGCCTTGCGAATTACCCGGCTGGAGCCGGCCGAAACATTGCGTGCGGATTAGGGCTGCAGGGTTAAGACCGGCGCTGTCGTTCGTGCTCCGGTGGGTGGCTTCAAGCTTAGGAGCCTACACGCGCTCAGAAGGTCAACATCCTCCTCGCTGATTTCCTGCACGAGCCCCAATTCAGCAAAGTTGGCGCGCTCTTCAAAAACGGCCCAGTTTGAGAAGTCAGAACCCAGTTTTGACGTGTAATACAGCCCGGCGAAGTTGGCTTCACTGGAGAATATCGTCCGCGAGATCCATTGGGTGATCGTTCTGAACTTGTCCTGGTAGATCGTTGACTGGTCAATCCACGGGTAGGAAACGGTGCTCCCCAATTCGAAAGGAATATCTTTGCGCAGTTTCGCGATCCAGCCACTATTGGCCACGTCGGCGAATTGCCCAACTACCCTCGCAGACTGGATAAAGCGACCCGCACACCACTTTGCCGGCACAGTGCCCTCCGGGTAAGAATCGCCAAACTTCTCTTCGAGCTCGGCAAAACCAGGTTTATCAGGATCGACTCTAAAGTACGCGAGACATTCAACAAAGCAGCCTAGCCTCTGGGAGCACGCATACAGCACAAAATAACGGTGTTGCGGGTCGTCGAAACGCTGTTCAAACGAGGTGTTTTTATAAGCTTCCCAAGGTGAACAGCTTGGTGCTATGCGATAAAGATTCCCAGTCGGACTGATTGTCACGCTTCAATATTCTATTTTGACGCAAAAGTATGAGCTGCTGAGATGAGCTCAAATTCTAGTTTAGATGGATCTTCAGCAATTCGAATCATCACAGCGGCTGAGCGATCGTTCAAATCCGGGTTCTTACCTTGCAACCAAGCCTGAAGAGTGTCACGGTCATGGAAGCGATCGTAGACGATCTTAGATACTTGGTAAGTGAGTCGGAGCCGGTCCTCGGCGTCTCGAGGAGGTATAGTCTTGCCACTTATCCAATCTTGAATGACGTAGGGCTCAGTGACCGAAGTCGTGTAAGCCACGAACTTAGGACCGATCATCTCAGACAATTGCGTTACGACTTCGCCGATTGGCACGGCTGGCTCTTTGGCGCGCTTGGTGGCCTGTTCTTCCATTGACAACCAACTTTCTTTACTAATACTATTATGCGACAAGACGAGCTCCTGTAGGTTTGGCAGCAATAAGACTTGCGGCAAATAGCTTTACCTCAAAATCAGTATCGGCCCATTACACCATCTACAACACACTTATCGACAAAAATCTGGCTCTCCAAGTTTCTTTGATTTAATCACTCAACCCTACCGCCGACTAGCGGGCGGAATAATCCCATTCATCCGCGCATAGACTACGGCTTGCCCGTAATGGTCGAAGCTGTGCCAAGACAGAATCGTTCCCAGCGAGGCCCGCGTCGCAGTACCTGATCCAAATGGTGATTTCACCTCGCCAAGGCAATTTTCAACGTTGATGGAATTAGCGGCTTTGTGAGCGTAGGCAAATGAGTCTTTCAGGAACTTAACGATAGCGTCTTTGTTGTTCAGTGAATCTGGACCGTTTTCATTCGCGCCCTTGTCAACGGGGCTCTTCTCACCCAGAATCGCGGCCGCCACTTCAAAATTCACCGCCGCGATATGGCGCATTTGGAGACCGAACGTGCGAACTCCACTGAATTCGCCGGTTGTTGGTGCAAAGTCATATTTGTCTGCCGGCATTGCCTCCGCAAGTGAAACAATTTCTCTGTCAGCGGAAGTGAGAGCGCCGTCGTACGCATTGGCGAGTGTTTGCTTCGGCGGTGCTGAGAAGGCGAAAGTGTTTACAAGAAATAAGAAAATGGCAGTGAGTTTCACAGTGGCTCCAGCACTCCACTATACGGTAGTCCGCTTCCAAGATAGGAATCGCTCGCGTTCGTTAGCACTGAAGCGCTCGATCGCGTAACGAAGGGTAGTTCGCGGTAATCGTTCATAATGCGTTTCCAAGAACTCGACAAGCAGGTCGGGTTCATGTTTGCCGGCCTCGCGGAGCGCCCAACCGACCGCCTTGTGAATAAGTTCATGCTTATCAGCTAGCAGCATTTTCGCGATTGCAAATGTTTCGGCAGTTTCTCCAGCCCGTATGAACGCGAATGTCGCCACAATCGCAATGCGCCGTTCCCAAAGATTCGTTGACTTAGCGAGCTTCCGCAGGATGGCGCGCGGCTTCGTTCGTAGATATTCGCCAACGATATAAGGCGCAGAAGTATCTACTAGATCCCAGTTGTTGACGCATTCCGTGTTCGCTAAATAGAAACAGTACACCCCAGCTTTCTCCGCAGGCGTACCTCTTTCAAATTGCGCCACCAAAATTTCTAGAGCCACAAACCGATGCTCGTGGATTTTGGACGCCAGCAGTTTCTTGATATTTGCGTGCGAAAGATCGCGGTATGGCAACGCAATCTTCCGTTGCAAAGGCACTTTGATTCCAAGAAACTGGTCACCTTCCCCGTACTGTCCCTTACCCGTTTTGAAGAACCATGCAGAAGACTTGGCCCGCACCGGATCTGCGGCGGAAGCAAGCTCACCCAGAAGAAGACTCAGTTTCGAATCTGCCATAAGCGTTTAAGATACTAATTGGTCCCAATGGCAAAGCCGAATCTTCTGGTAATATCTCCGCCCGATCACTACGCACTCAGAAATCTTGAGCCGCTCAAGAACGGCGCCAACATCTTCGTCAATAATGAGGAGGCTGCTTCCAAAGAGTTCGCCCAAACTGCCGATATAATCCTCTATTCGGGTCTGACCGGCAAGTCGGTAAACTTTCCTGATGTCTTCGCGGTTGCCCAACAGTTAAAGTGGGTGCATTCTTTATCGGCAGGGGTCGAGAAATTGATGTTCCCGGCTTTGATCGAAAGCCCCGTTCCACTAACCAACGCACGCGGAGTTTTTAAACGCTCGCTGGCGGAATTTGCGGTGTTAGGAATTCTCTATTTCACAAAACGTGTCCGCCGCCTGGTCGACAATCAGCGCGCCGCCAAGTGGGACAACTTCAGTACCGAATTCATCAACAACAAAGTGATGGGCATCGTGGGCTATGGCGAGATCGGTCGCGAGTGTGCCCTTCTCGCGAAACCATTAGGGGTGAAGATATACGCAACTCGCCGCAACCCCGAACGCTCCGCAAACGACCCGCTCCTCGACCGCATCTTTCCTTCAGACAAAATGCACGATATGCTCGGGGACATTGACGTGCTTCTTGCTGCCGCACCGCTCACTCCTGAGACTCACCACCTCATAAGTGATTCGGCCTTTAACGCAATGAAACCATCTTCCATCGTAATGAACGTAGGCCGGGGTCCGGTTATTGACGAAGCGGCCCTGATTCGCGTGCTTCAGTCGAAGAAAATCGCCGGTGCAGCACTCGATGTTTTTGAAGAAGAACCCCTCCCCGCTTCAAGCCCTCTCTGGAGTATGGAGAACGTGCTCATTTCTCCGCACTGCACTGATCGAACCGTTAATCCGGATTGGCTCGATCTCAGCATGCAGTGTTTCGTCGAAAACTTCTGGCGCTTTAGTAAGGGCGAGCCGCTCGACAATGTAGTTGATAAGAAGGCCGGCTATTAAATGTCCGTCACTTTCGACGATGTCAAGGCAGCGGCAGTTCGTATTCAGGCGCTCGCCAGAAACACATCCGTCATGCATTCGCGTTTGTTTGACGAAGCCACCGGTGTGGAGTGCTATTTTAAATGCGAAAATTTACAGCGCGGTGGCGCCTTCAAAATTCGCGGAGCCACGAATTTCTTGATGGCGCTGTCGCCAGAAGAACGTAAACGCGGCGTTGTTGCATTCTCCTCGGGCAATCACGCGCAAGCCGTAGCTATTGCGGCAACCCACTTAAATATAGCGGCCACCATCGTAATGCCCACTGATGCTCCGAAATCAAAATTGGAATCTACCAGGGCATACAACGCGAAAATCGTTCTCTACGACCGAATGCGCGAGAATCGCGAAGAGATTGCCGCCAAAATTCAAGCTGAAACAAATGCGCTGGTTCTGCCGCCTTACGATCATCCCCTAGTAGTGGCGGGCCAAGGAACGGCTGCGCTGGAATTGTTGACGGAGAAGGATGATCTCGATGCCCTCTTCGTACCGGTCGGTGGCGGCGGCTTATTGGCAGGCTCCGCGCTCGCGGCAAAGGCCTTAAATCCGAACGTACGTGTTTTCGGCGTCGAACCTGAGTTGGCTAGTGATTGGTATCAGTCGATCAATGCTGGTAAACGGATCTCAATACCGCCGCCTCTAACAATCGCGGATGGTTTGCGCACACCCAGTCCAGGCGCAATCGCGTTTCCGATCGTGAGTGAGCTAGTGGAAAGCATCCTTCTTGCTAGTGAAGACGAAATCAAATCAACCGTCCGTTTCCTGTTAACGCGCTTGAAAATTCTCACCGAACCCAGCGGCGCGGTTCCGGCAGTTCCGCTCCTAAGCAAGAAAGTTCCCCCCGGCATCCGAAAGGCTGGCATCATATTGTCAGGGGGCAACGTCGATTTCGATGTTCTTGCCGAAATTTGCCAAGCAGCCTAAACAAAAAGAACTAGCGTGTATCAAAATCCCTGGAAGACTCTTTCAAGCCGGACAGCTTACGAAAACCCTTGGTTACGCGTTCGCGAAGACCAAGTAATCCGGCCCGACGGAAAGCCTGGCATCTATGGAGTGGTTCAAGTCAGGCCCTCGGTTGGTGTTGTCGCAATGAATGAACGCGATGAAATCGTGCTCGTGGGTCAGTGGCGCTACCCCGTGAATCGTCACTCTTGGGAAATTCCCCGGGGAGGCTCCCGCGATGACGAAACTGAGATCCAGCGCGCGGCTGAGCGCGAGTTGGAAGAAGAGGCTGGCGTGATTGCTGAGCACTGGCAGCCGCTAGGCGCCGTAGATGTGGGTAACGGCATATTGCAGGACATCCAGTCGCTCTATCTAGCCACCGGCTTGTCAACCACCCAAACAAATTTCGATCCTGAAGAAGATATCACCATCATGTGGAAGCCATTCAAGGAAGTCGTAAACATGGCGGTCGATGGGACAATTACAGAAGTGTGCAGCGTTGCCGCAATTTTACGCGTCGCCATGCTGCGGCAAGCAAAGGCGTGAAGCAATATGGACTTGGCAAGCGAACAGTCTAAAAAGAATTTTGCCCGGTTTGCCTGGATCGTTCTGGCCTACAACTTGGCTGTGATTCTCTGGGGTGCCTATGTGCGAGCTTCGTTTTCGGGCGATGGCTGCGGCGCACATTGGCCGACTTGCGATGGGCAGTTCCTTCCTACGGCGATGGCAAAGCCGAGGCTCATTGAATTCACACATCGCCTAATGACGTCAGTAGATTTCTTCGCCACCGTTGCGCTTTGCGTGTGGGCATTCTTGGCATTTCCCAAGAAACACGGCGTGCGCCGCTACTCAGTCTTCACCATACTGTTTCTTCTGGTAGAAGCTCTGCTTGGCGCGGGTCTTGTGCTCTTCCGCTACGTCGCGCACGATCTTTCGGCGGGGCGCGGTTGGTACCTTTCGCTGCACCTTACGAACACCATGCTGATGATGGGCGCGTACACCATCACCGCTTGGCTTGCCTCGCGGGATCAAACTGGAATCAAGCTCTGGGCCGCGTCCTCGCGCTTAAGAATCGCCGTAATCCTTACTTTCGTTGTGAGCATCACGGGCGCCATTGCAGCTCTTGGCGATACCTTGTTTCCGACAACTTCACTAGCCAACGGCGTCGCTCAAGATTTCGCTACAGGATCGAGTGTTCTCTTGCGTCTCCGGATGCTTCATCCAGCCGTTGCTATCTTGAGCGCCGTGTATCTTCTCTGGTCAGCCTTTGGCGCAATGCAAGGCCGCAGCGATGATAGCCCATTGCGTAAAGCAGGTGTGCGCGTAGCTGTAATGGTCTTCGTACAGGTCCTGGCCGGTTTCACAAATATCTATTTGCTTGCGCCGGTGTGGATGCAGATTGTGCATTTACTCATTGGCGACGTGGTTTGGATCACCTTGGTGTTGCTGGTGTGCGAAGAGGTTTCGGCCACTCAATCGCGAATTAACATACCCATTGATCGACAATCCACCATACCCTTCCCGGCCAGTAGTTCAAGCGCCTTCCCCGGATAAGAAATGCTGTGCTCAAAAGTCTTCGTAGCGGATTGAATTACTTTTAGCGCTTCACTCAGGTTGAATCGTTCGCCGTAGAAAGCTGCCAAGCCTGACATCATAGTGTCGATCACCGCGAAATCTGCAATCATCATTTGGTAGTGATGGGTGACCGAGTTCTTGAATCCATAATCGGCAAATTTCCGATTTACCGATTCCGAGCCAAACGGAAATAGGCCCCTAAAAATATAGACCACCAAATAGTTTTCCAGTATGTAGCTATGTTCCGCCAGAAACTGGGCATAAATCCCACGCTGGGCCGACTCGAGCCGCGCTGCCAAATCCTCCATGGTGCTTTCCATGGTCCAGTGCAACCCCGACATCAAGTTCCGGTAGCAATCTAGAAAGCGCTTGCTTGTTGCGTCTGAGCCAATTCGCGCCAGAATCAGCTCGATCACGGCTTCAAATCTGGCGGTAGCTGGCATCGAAACGCTGGGGTTAATGCCGTCCTGGCTTTCGACGATTTTGCGCAAGTCCACGCAACCTTCATTCGCCCCCTCAGCTTCAAGTCGCTCACAGACATGACCGAGTTTCCGCAGGCGCTGCGAAATCGTGAACTGCCGGTTCTGCATCAGCGCAATCATCAAGCGCCGCACTTCATTTACTGCCCGATAAGATTTCTCTTGATGCTTTGTATTGGCCGCATCAACTTTTCCGATCACGCCTAACCGGTGCCCGTCATCTTCCCCAGTGCATTCGACGAACCGCATCGGTTCTGGGTTAGTCAGCGCTAGCCTTGCAGCCTCTGGACAAGAAAGATCTAACGAGCGTTCCAAGACGCCCTCTACCTCATACATGACGCGTGGATAAGTGGCGCAGTTCTTTGACAGGTATGCTTCGCCGAGCTTAGCCTGTACCTCACAAAGCCCATCTACGTGAAATCCGCAGGCTCCGCTACTAAGCTTAATTTCGGCGTAGCTTTCGTCGCTAGAATGGCTGGCGCTGATGTTGACCAACTCGCGCAAACGGGGCCCTAATTCATTGTCCGAGCAGCTCTGGTATTTTTCGTAAGTTTGTTTATCTACTGGGATACGCCAACCTCGACAGCAGGTATCCTCGCAAACGGAACCAACACAGCGGAAGGTTTCGTAGTAGCTGGGTTGCAGCCGCGGCAACGGCTTCAGCATGCGTTCAGAGTAGCATCAATGTTTTTTTAAGGCAGGCGTGCCAAGCGGCGCTGGCTTGTTAACTGGCGCTGGAGCACCCTTCGCCGCTGGCTTGGTAAGCGCCTTGGCTCCACTCGTATCAGCACTCGGGGGCTGTGGTGCTCCCAGCGCGGGCGATACCGGAGCTGTTGGCGCTGCGATTCCCATCGTTTCGATCTCTTTGAATAAAACCCGGCGGGTTTCATCCATTGCAATGTTTGAAAGAATCGCTGCCGTTGAACTAGCAAGCCCGAGTTCTAAATCGGCGCGCGGTCGCCCAGCGCTTCGAACGTCGCCTAAGAAGCTTTCTAGTTGTGTATCTATCGGGTTAATTTCTTCCTGCGGCAGAAGTATCCCCTTCTCATACAACCAGCGCCGCGCAAATTTCGATTCGCGCTCCAGAAACGAATCCTTATCCCAATTCACCTCGCTACCTGGCGTGATGATCGGAACGCCTTTGGCCGGGCCGGCTGAAGGTTCACGAAACCACATTGCCGTTGGTAGCGCATCATTGATTCCCAACGTTATTTCTACTGCGCCAGCCGTTCCCATTACCACCACACCGCACTCTGTTCGCTGGGAAGACAGTATGGGCAAATGCTGGTTTGTTGAAATCGCGCTGTAAGTCAATTTGCGGCCATTCGGGTAACCGTAAATGAGCTGAATGTTATCAAACACATCACGCCCATCCTTCCAATAGTCGAGGCCGCCTACCCCCACTACAAACTCTGGACGCGCCCCGAAGTACCAGTCCGCCACATCCACATGATGCGAAGCAAATTCCGCCGCTAATCCACCCGAAAATTCCCGGAAAAGAGGCCAGTTTTTCGGATTATCTTTGCCGCCGGATTTAATCGTCCAACCTGGATTCCGATGCCATTGAGCCTGAATGTGGGTCACATTGCCTAACACCCCGGCGTCGATCATCCTCTTTACAGATTGAAAATATATGCTGTAGCGGCGTTGTAATCCTACTTGCAAAATCTGTTGCGGATGTTGTGCGGCCAGTGACCGCAGCGAGTGCACTTCTTCAGCTTTGAACACTAAGCTGTTTTCACAAAACACATGCTTGCCCGCCAGTAAGCTGTCGCGCGTAATCGGAAAATGAAGATACAGCGGGGCCGCAATCAGTACCGCTTGTACATCCTTGTTGCCAAGTAGGTCTCGGTAATCTTTGTACTTCTGCGGATTCGTGCCAGCCTTCTTGGCAGCACCTTCTAGCGCTTGCTGATTCACATCGCATAGCGCTACGCACCGGCCGGTATCGAGCCGCGCCAAGTGTTCAACCAGATATGATCCCCAGTTGCCAACCCCGATCACCCCGAACTTAACTGGATCGCTGGCCGCATGCACTTGCAAAATTGCCGGGCTTGCTGTTATCGCCGCCCCTACTGTCAGCGCCTCGCGCCGTGAAATTTCGCCAGTCTGGTCTGAGCTCTCAGGCTTCGGCATACCAACCAAGTTTAATGCAGTGCCTGATTGTGATATGTCCCATTTGATTCTTCTTCACCAGTTGGCTCAATCTTCACGCGCGCCGCCCACTCAGCCCCCGCCAGTATGATGAGCGTTGCAATAAACGACCAGAAGATGATGCTAATCGATTGCACAAACGGCGGCACATCCGCGCGCAGCTTCTCCCGCAGCCACGGCCACGTCAGCATATTGATATATTGAGAAATCTGCAAAAGAATTGCCACACCCGCTGATGACGGCAACAAGCGGCCCACCGGAATCTTCGCGTTCGGCAAAAGCCAGTAGATGAAGAAAATCATCAGCATTGTTACCGGCAACGCAATGATGTGCAGCACAACGCTCTGCACGGTGGCTAAGAATTCATTTGAGCCAAGAGCCGAACCAAGAAATTGCGCGTTCAATGTTGTAAAGCAAATGGACGCTAGCACCAACGAACCGCAAATAAAAATCAAGCCCAGGCTGATGATCTGATTCCAAACGATGTTGCGATTCCCCTTGGCCCGCCATATGCGATTAAAAGCAACTTCAAGCGGTGTGAAAATTCCGTTCGCCGTGAAGAACAACAGGAATATCGACAACAAGCTAAATCTCTGTTTCGCCGCCGCACTCAGGTAGATGCTGGGATTAAATCCAAAGTCGTTCGGAAAAAAATTCGTCACAGTTTGGATGATCACGTTCACTGCGGCTTGCCAGTGCAGCAGATGCCGGCAGATCAAAACCATCGCCACCAGAAAGGGATAGAACGAGATTAAAATGTTCACCGCAACTGCGAAGGCGTAAACGTGCACTTCCGTCTCCGATAAGAAACGCAGTGAGGTCAACAGGCTCTTGCCAAGCGCACTCCAGTCCGCTACACGGATATGAGCCGTCGGCTGAAATGGATCTTGGGGACGCAAATCCACGTAAATTTGGCGCGTCGGATTGGAAGCTCGTGAGATGGGCGGCTCTATTGGGTCGGTCGGCGTCATTTTGTTGGGGCAGGCTCGGGCATTCTAGGTTGAACCTTAATTTGTGACAGCGTGTAACTGCCGTCGTCGCTAACGTCCAGCGTGGCCGTGATACGGTCCCCAGGATGCAATGATTCCAGCTCTGTTTTCGACCTGATCGGATAATCCATCGTCATCGCAGCCATATAATTCGGTATCGCCGCAGCGTCAATAGCAGCGGTTTGTTCCTTCGCATCGATCGAAACCACTTTCCCGCTCAGGGCGTAATGCTTCGCTGGACCTGGCTTCCGCCCTGGCGCACAACCAATGCAAAGAATGAAAACTAACAGTACAAGTAAAGATTTCACGGGCAACTAATTTATAGGGTAACCCGTTCAACCAAATCTCACGCGGTCGCGTCGGAACGTCTTTCATTTGCAATGTAGATATAATTGCGAGCGATTCTACCTTGGAGGTCTGATTCGCTATGGCAAATCAAGAACCAGAAATAATTACGGAAAAGAATAGCCTTGCCACCGACGTGGCCGGCTTACCTAGTTTCCTAATCGATCCCGAAGCAGCCGCTCGCCGCGTTCGCAGCAAGTGGTTCTGGATTGTGCCTTCTGTCCTTTCGTTAATCATCGGTGTTCTGGTGTTTGAACACAACGTGCCTTACATGCTCCACGCTGCTTCCGTTAGCCCTTTGCCCGACGGCGTGACGTCTGAACAATTCATGAAAGGTGTGGAGATACAGGCGAAGTTCGGCCCTTTCTTCCTGCCTTTGATACTGGTTTTCTATGCCTTTGACGCTGGAATTTTGCTAGCGATGTCGGTGTTCATGGGCGTCACAGCAAAATTTGGTCAACTCTTTAACCTCGTTGCCGGCTGTGGAATTATTCAAAGCTTAGCGTTGATTGCTTCTGCCGCCATCCTGCACCTGAAGGGAGAAGTCTCAAGTATGGCGGAACTGCGACCAGCTATGGGCCTCGACATCTTCATGCCCGAAGGCACCAACAAATATTTGGTGGCTTTCGGTTCCATGTTTTCTCTCTTCCAAATCTGGTGGGTGGTAATGATGGTCTTAATCTTCGCTGTTGCCTTCCGCGTCAGTAAAGGCAAGGCCGTGGTGGCTGTACTTCCCATCTGGCTTCTCGGCTTAGGGTTTACACTGCTCGGGGCACTCTTCACTCCAACCCCTTCACATTAATCACAAAGTAGAAACCCCGCGGCGCAATCGTCGCGGGGTTTCGTCCTTACAAAAGTTTCGCTGCTTGGTTACTTCTTAACCTTTGGCGGCACAATCGCGTCTTTCACAGACTTGGCAATGCGGAACTTAACCACCTTCTTTGCGGGAATCTTGATCGCTTCGCCCGTTGCTGGGTTGCGTCCAACGCGTGCCTTACGCTCCGCGCGCACCAACCGGCCAATGCCAGGCAGGATGAATACGCCATTCTTCTTCGTTTCCCGAATCGCCAAGTCCGTGAGCGCCTCAAGATACTGCTTCGAGACCTTGTTGTTTAACTGACAGGTTTCGGCCAGCTCTCGTACGATCGCCGTCTGCGTCATTTTCTTTACTTCAGCCATTGTGGAACCTCCCTATATCCTCTGTTTGATTGGGAAGAAAACTATACATTCGCTCGCCCTGAACCGAGGGGGTTTCAAAAAACAAAACGATGCGGAAATGTTCGATCTCTTCTTTTGTCAATCCGATCATACGAGACTATGGAATCGCTTGTAAAGAAAAAAAACGCGGAAATCCCAGCTTTTTTGCTATTTTTCTTCATTCTCTGCTTCCCAAGCCCCTTCTGGAGCGCTTTTGCGCGTTCTCTACGCCCCGAAATCTCTTAGTCTGTACAAATTTTCCAGTGCAAACCCCGCGAGGGTGTCGCACTTTAAACCCCGTTGCGCATAAACTATTGTGGTGAACCGACGCGAATTTCTCCGAGCTTCCGGCGCCTCGCTTGCCGCCGCAGCCTCTGCCAGACCAGCGAGCGCCTTCGATGATTCCAAAAAGCGCCGCGTGGGCCTAATCGGCTGCGGTTGGTACGGAAAGATCGATCTGCTCCGTCTCATCCAGGTCTCGCCCGTCGAAGTTGTTTCGCTGTGCGATGTGGATAAACACATGCTCACCGAGGCTGCCGGCATCGTCGCGGGCCGTCAAGCTTCTAAGAAGACACCGCGCACGTATAGCGACTACCGTAAGATGCTGGCGGAAAAAGATCTCGACATCTGTCTGGTGGCCACACCCGATCACTGGCACGCCCTGGCCATGATTGAAGCCGTCAAGTCGGGCGCTGACGTCTATGTCCAAAAACCCATCAGCGTCGACGTGCTGGAAGGCGCGGCCATGCTTGACGCCGCCCGCAAATACCAGCGAGTCGTCCAGGTTGGCATGCAACGCCGCAGCACGCCACACATCGCCGAGGCCAAAGAATTGTTCATTAAAGAAGGCAAGCTGGGCAAAATCGCCATGGTCGATATCTGTTGCTACTACCACATGCGCGCCACTGAAAATCCACCCGACACCACTCCGCCCGATTATTTCGATTACGAAATGTGGACCGGACCCGCACCCATGCGCCCTTACAACCGCCTGGTTCATCCCCGCAGTTGGCGTGCCTTTATGGAATACGGCAACGGAATAGTCGGCGACATGTGTGTTCATATGCTCGATATGACCCGCTGGATGATGGAGCTCGGCTGGCCTACGCGCGTCTCCTCAACTGGGGGCATTTTTGTCGATAAGGAAAGTAAGGCGAACATCACCGATACGCAAACCGCCGCTTTCGATTTCAACGATGTCCGCGTAGTCTGGCAACACCGAAGCTGGGGCGAAGCGGTTGATCCAAAATTCCCCTGGGGCGCCACGTTCTACGGTGAAAAAGGTACGCTGAAGGTCGACGTCTACGGTTATGAGTTCACTCTACTCAACGGTGGTGAAACCATCCGCCGCAATGTCACATATGAATTCGTCCAATATCCCGAAGACCGTACCGAAAAGGACTTAGAGCGCCACGTCTCGCCCGCTGTCCGTTATCACATGAAAAATTTCTTGCGGGCGATCGACGCCCGCTCTCGTCCCGTTTCCGATATTGAAGAAGGCTACATCTCCGCCGCCTCCTGCATCCTGGCGAATGATTCCATGAAGCTCGGCCGAACGCTTCAATTCGATCCGAAAACACGCCGTGTTGTTGGCGATGAAGAAGCGAACAAATTGTTGGCTCGTGCTTATCGAGGCCCATGGGTCCATCCCGCAGCTTGAGATGGCTCTCGCCGCACCGCGACGATTTGACATACAATACTCCGCATGAATCCGAATCCACGCCTCCGTCGCCGCCGCTTCATGGGTGCTGTCGCCAGCACTCTTGGTCTGTCCTTTTGGGATAACAATACTCTCGATGCTGCCACTGCCCACGTGAACGGAGCGTCGAAGCCATCGGATCTCAAAATCACCGATCTCCGTGTCGCCACCATCAAGGGCGCTCCCATGACTGATCCCATCATCCGCATCGATACCAATCAAGGCATCTACGGCTTGGGCGAGGTGCGAGACGGTGCAAGCAAGACGTACGCGCTCATGCTGAAGAGCCGTCTCCTCGGCGAGAACCCTTGCAATGTCGACAAAATCTTTCGCAAGATCAAACAATTCGGCGGCGAATCTCGCCAAGCGGGTGGCGTGTGTGGTATCGAAATGGCTCTCTGGGATTTAGCGGGCAAGGCTTACAACGTCCCCGTCTACCAGATGTTGGGTGGCAAGTTCCGCGACAAGATTCGTTGCTATGCCGACACCACCGAATCTGACGATCCTAAGATCTACGGCGATCGCCTAAAGAAGCGCAAAGAGCAAGGTTTCACTTGGCTCAAAATGGATCTCGGTATCGACTTGATGAAGGACATTCCGGGCGCCATCACCCGGCCCGAGGGCGTTTCCATTGGCGGGGGCGCGAACGTGGAACACATGTTCACTGGCATCGAGCTCACTCCCAAAGGCGTCGAGACCATGACGAATTTCGTGGCCACCGTTCGGGAATATGTCGGCTACGAAGTCCCGCTGTCCTGCGATCACTTCGGCCACATCGGCGTCAACTCGTGCATCCGCCTTGGGCGCGCTCTTGAAAAATACAACAT